>Ga0307375_10001224_pt1 | contig 28517 bp, 29 predicted proteins | sample TR1MG_FD_202531 | JGI IMG/M metagenome (GOLD analysis project Ga0307375, IMG submission 202531) | Soil microbial communities from Risofladan, Vaasa, Finland - TR-1 | ecosystem: Environmental > Terrestrial > Soil > Coastal area > Acid sulfate soil | place: Finland: Risofladan, Vaasa | collected...
CTCCGAAAAGTGCGTTGGAGGAGCAAATGCTCCGGGCCGTATTATATCTACTGCTGGGCCGGGTTGATGCAAGATATTTTTATTTCTTAATAGGACAACAAGCGCTCCCTCTGGGAATGTTCTGCGGCGACTCCTATTATCGCCGTTTCCAACGCGTTGTTGCGCTTCGAAAATACGAGGACGAACATGGCCTTAGAGATACGCACTACCCATATGTATTCCGATATCGTCGGTGCCCACGGCGTCTCTGTCGATGAACTCACACACCTAGCTCCCCGACTCACCGAACTGCACAAGACCATCGCTACAGACGCGCAACAGGGTCTTTTGGGGCAATACGGGTGCTTGAGCCTAGCGACCACGATGTTGGCCGATCTGCCCCAACTGAAAGCCATGGCCGAGGATATACGGGCGCACTACAAAGACTTGGTCGTTATCGGTATTGGCGGATCGAGTCTGGGCACCAAGGCCATCTGGCACGCACTTAAAGGGGATTTGAGCGGGCGTCCGCGCATCCACTTTGTGGAAAACACCGATCCCTACGATCTCCACCGACTGATCGCTCAATTGACGCCCCAGGAAACAGCGCTCCTCTGTATCAGTAAGTCAGGCGGTACACTCGAGACCATCGTTCAGTATCTCGCTTTACGCGATTGGCTGAACGACCGGGTGGGGGCCGAGCAAGCGCGCCGCCAGCAATGGATCATCACCGACCCAATAAATGGTTGGCTGCGAAATCTCGCGACCGAGGAGCATCTGCCTGCACTCGCGGTCCCGGCGTCGGTTGGGGGGCGGTATTCTGTTCTATCGCCCGTAGGCCTTCTGCCACTAGCGGTTATCGGCGTAGACATCGACAAGCTTCTCGCCGGCGCACGCGACAACGCCGCGCACTGCCAAAGCGATGACTACCGGAAGAACCGAGCGCTCGAAATGGCGGCACTCTATTATTTGCTCGATACCGCGCACCATAAGCGCATATCGATCATGATGCCCTATGTCAACCGGCTCAGATTGTTCGTAGACTGGTATTGCCAACTGTGGGCGGAGTCCCTCGGCAAATACCGGGGGCCCCATAATGACCCGGCCGGGAGCCTTCCGGTACGCGCCATGGGTGCTGTCGATCAGCACAGTCAATTGCAGATGTATCTTGAGTCACGCAACGACAAGATGTTCACCTTTATTGAGTTGATGCACTGGGAACATGATACGGTGATTCCCCTGACGCCGAGCGATGAGCGGAGTTACCCTCACCTGCGCCACAAAACGGTGGCGGACATTATCGATGCCGAATTTCGTGCCACCCGCGAGGTAATCACAGCCGCGGCCCATCCCAACATGACGATCGAGATTTCCGCCGTAGACTCTTTTGTGCTGGGCGAACTAATCGATCTCTACGAACGCACCACCGTCTATGCGGGGCTCCTCTACGGCATCAATCCCCTGGACCAACCGTCCGTGGAGAAAGGAAAGGAGATTGCCATCCGTTACCTAGAAACCAGCCGCCGGCTTACCAATCTGAGCGATATCGCGTTTTAGCGGTACCGGTCACGCAAATAAGGGAGCGTCCACGGCCGCACGCGCTCCCGAACGACGGGCGCCAGATAACGAAAAGACTGGACTATGCCGCGGCAGGACACCGCACCACAGGCACACGGAAAACCCAAAAAGTCCGCTTCATCAATCGCGCAGGAATAATCCCAAGTGATCTCTTCGTCCACCGCAATATCCCGCATGGCACAGAGGACGAGACCCTCCGTAAAGCCGGCATTGGGCGCACACGAATGATTGACATAATCGTCAGCCTCCCCCGATGCGCCCAGATATAAATCATCCCCTATCTGCAGGTGGTAGTCATACGGATCGAGCTCCGCACGCCTTAAAAGGGGCCCATGGAACGTGATGAGAGCCGTCCCCATCGCTATTGGGATTCCTGCAAAGACCCCACGCCCATGCTGGGGGCTCTCGCTAACATAGATCATGACCGGCTGCTCCTGCTACACTAGTCGGCGTGCGCCAATACCTTGAACTCATGCGTCACGTCCTAGACCGCGGGGTCGCAAAGAGCGACCGTACAGGGACTGGGACACTCAGCGTTTTCGGCTACCAGATGCGCTTTTCTCTGGCGGACGGCTTTCCGCTCGTCACCACCAAACGCCTGCATCTGCGCTCCATCATCCACGAGCTCTTGTGGTTCCTCAAGGGGGACACCAACATCCGTTATTTACAGGAGCATAACGTCCACATCTGGGATGAGTGGGCCGATCCCGAAGGGAACCTAGGTCCCATCTATGGGGCCCAGTGGCGATCTTGGCCGGCGCCCGAGGGCCGCGTCATCGACCAGATCCAAGACGTGGTAGAGACGATCCGTCGGGACCCCGACTCCCGGCGTCTCGTGGTCTCATCTTGGAACGTCGCATCACTAAAGGATATGCGTCTTGCGCCCTGTCACGCCCTCTTTCAGTTTTATGTGGCGGACGGCCGGCTCTCTTGTCAACTGTATCAGCGCAGCGCCGACATCTTTCTTGGAGTCCCGTTCAACATCGCCTCTTATGCGCTCCTTACGCACATGGTGGCCCAAAGCACGGGGCTTGCGGTCGGAGATTTTATTCATACTTTGGGTGACGCCCACCTATACCGCAATCACCTAGATCAAGCCCGTGAACAGCTCGCGCGTCCACCCCGGGCCCTCCCGATGCTCGCCCTCAATCCGGACATCTCAGACCTGTTCGCTTTTCGCTTTGAGGATATTGCGATCCAGAACTACGACCCCCATCCCGCCATCAAGGCCCCTGTTGCCGTATGAGTATTGCCTTGATCGCGGCCTTGACGCGCAATCGCGTGATCGGTCAGAACAACACCCTACCTTGGCGGCTCCCAGACGATTTACGCCACTTTCGGAGCCTCACTCTCCATCAGACCGTTATCATGGGGCGCCGGACTTTCGATTCGCTCCCGGGCGCCCTTAAAGATCGCCACTGCATCATTGTCTCCCGGGATCGCGCATTTTTACCCGTAGGGGATGATATCGAGGTCGCACCGTCTATTGAGGACGCTCTAGGTCGGGCCAAATCGCGTGAGATTTTTATAGCTGGGGGGGCTAGTCTCTATGCCCAAACACTAGTGCGCGCAGACCGCCTCTACTTGACTGAGGTCGAGGCGAGCGTAGAGGGAGACGCCTTCTTCCCCGTCTACGATCCCAACGATTGGCAGCAAGTGGCAAATGAGGCCCATGCGAGCGACGCTCGCCACCCCTACGCGTTCCGCTTTCTCGTTCTAGACCGCAAACGCTAGGCGATACTGGCAACCAAGGTATCGGCCAGCGCCCGCTGCGCCTGATTGCCTTCGCTGCGCACCTCATCCAAGATGCCGCGCGCGCCTTCGCCATCGCCCATTTCCAGATAAGCGCGAGCTAGATCTAATTTGGTTTCGATGGCGTCACTGTCCGCCCCGTTTCCCACAGCCTCGAGAGTTAACCCAGCCCCTTCGCCCGATCCTTCGCCCGAGATGTCGCCCGATATGTCGAACAACCGGTCCGACGATCCCTTCTCTCGGGACGACCCGGGGTCTGCGATCTGCAGATCCGCGGTTGTCAGATTCGAGATGTCTTCGTCGTCGAACTGAATGGCAAACTCTTCGTTGGTATCTGGGTTTTTGGGCGCACTACTGGCGGCACTGTCCCACTGGAAATCGAGGCTCTCCGTACCTACCGCCGAAGAAGTCACGGGCTTACTGCCCCCGCTCTCTTCCCCCAAAAGTCCAGGTCCGTTGCCAAGGTCAAGCGAGAAATCGAGGGCATCGTCATCTGCAGTCAGCGCGCCGCTTGGTGCCCCTTTTGCGGCATTTAAGCCTGTGTCTATCCAATCAAGCCCCTCATCCTCGCCCTTCTTCGCCACCGGCGCGGCTACGCGCGGCGTGGATACCTCGTCCAATTCCCGCGCCACTGCGGCAAAATCAATCCGATCGCCCAACCCCGAGGAGCGGGGTACATCCTCATCGACGGACATGCCTTGGGGCCCCTTGGCCCCCGCGCCGCGCTTAAAGAGCGGGTTGCCTGGGTCCAATTTGCGGCCCATCTCTTCTACTTTCTGCCACGCCGCACCCTGTCCACTGGAGGCGGCATAGATCTCTTCTGCGACAATTTCGAATGTCTTCGTGTCGTTACGCTGGAAATAAATCTCCAGAAGCTTTAATTTCAGCTCGATCCGGGCACCGTCTTTAGCGACCGCCTCCTTCAGAATCTCTTCGGCCTGCTCGTCCCGCCCATAGGCCAAATAGACATCCGCCTCGGCCAACGGATCGACCTCGTCGGCATGCATAGCCCCGACGTTGCCCCCTTGACTAAATTCACTCAGAAAAGAGACTTCGGGCGTTTTAGGAAGCCCGGCTGTATCCGGCATCTGACCCTCGGAATTCAGACCGCCTCCCGACAGAATGCTTTCCTCGAACTCCGCCATCGTCCGGTGTCGTCTGCGGGACCACAAGATTCCGCCACCCAGTAGGATTGTGAGTAAGGCCCCGAAAATCGGTAAATGCTCCGACGACATCAACATCGCGAAGAACGAAGGCGCAGGGGCTACCGGAGGAATAGGCGTAGGCACGAATACATGCTTAGGAATCAGCGGCTTCCCTTTTATCGACGCAAGCGGCTTTGTGATCTTTGTGATCTTTGTGATCTTTGTGATCTTCGTCGTAGGGACGCCCACCTGATGGATTGCCCCCGCTACTACTGGGTGATTCACGCTCTGCATACGGGCCCGATTCTGAAGCAGGGCCAGTTCCTGGTTCTCAAGCACCATGAGATGCCTGGTCTTTTGAAGCTCCTTTTGTAACTGACTCATACGCGTTACCAGAGAGCGGCGCGACGGAGTCGCACTCACCTTCCCGCTCCCCGCCAGCACCCCGCCCTTTATTTGGGCCGGCTCAATCTTGAGCGCCTCACGGGTACTCGGTAGCACCCGTACGCTATGGACCGAACCACTGATACCGTGGCTCGTACCCGCGGTTTTTACCGGACTTCTTGCAAGCCGCGCCTTATAGTGCGCCCATGCCGCGTCCTGGGTTGCCAACCAGCTTGCCGCCCTGGTTGCAGGCATCGCCAGAATCTCGCGCCGGCCAGGAATCTTCAGTATCGCACCAGCGCGCAACTCGTTGACGTTGCGATGAAGGAAGGCCCGCGGATTGCTGCGCAACAATGCCGCGAGCGTCTGCGCCATGGCATGCGCGCTTGGTGTGGCGTGGAGCGCCACGACCCAAAGCGTCTCCCCGGGACGCACAACTTGCGTCGCCGCCTTTGCCTTGACCTTTGCCCGTGTCGTCGCCTTGGATTGCGTGGGCTCCTGCCGCACAGACTGCGCTACTGCCGGACGCGCGATCGGCAGCGGCATAGCCTGCGTTACCGCAGTCGCACCCAAGGTCGTCACGCCGCTTGCGGGATTCAGAAGCGCCGTGTACTCATGGAGCAGAGAGCCGCTAGCCGATGTCAACGCCAGTAGAAAATGCAAAAACGGGACATCGATGGGTTGCGGGCTTTGGAGCAAGACGACATAACGACCACTGGCCTTGCGCTGAATATCACAAGAAATTGTACGCAAAGTCCGCGATTTACGGATACCCGCTGCGGCAAACTCCGCGCCCGATGCCAGTTTTGCCCTCACCGAGTGCAGGTCAGACGCGTGAAACGCGAACAAGGCGATCTCAGCCCGCAAGGGCTGCCCGAGGCCCGACTCCACTGTCAACCGACCCAGTCCGAGCGCCTGAGCTAACGGGGCATAAAAGAACGCCGTCGCCCAAATGATCGGGATAATTCCCGACCGCTGCCATCCCTTCTTAGCCATTCCACTCTCTCCTGGGGACCGGTAACGTCCCCGAGATTCTCACAAGTTACGCGCGCTTTCTCAGAAAACCCTCGAAGCTGCATAAGACTATAGACTATAAAAACGCCGCTACCAAATGCTCGGCGATCTGAATGCTATTTAGTGCCGCACCTTTGCGCAGGTTGTCCGAAACCACCCACAAATCGAGACCTCTGGGATGGGATATATCCTCCCGAATTCGGCCAACAAACACGGGATCCCGTCCGGCCGACTCGGTGACCGCCGTGGGGTACCCGCCTGGCTTTCTGTCATCGATAACGACGACCCCGGGCGCCTTTACCAACAGCGCGCGGGCCTCGGAGGCGCTCAATTTCTGGCGCGTCTCGATGTGAATGGCCTCAGAATGCCCGTATAAGACCGGCACACGCACGGTTGTGGGATTCACACGAATGGATGGGTCACCCATGATTTTGTTAGTCTCCCAAACCATCTTCATCTCTTCTTTGGTATAGCCGTTCTCCAAGAAGACATCAATGTGGGGCAAGACGTTAAAGGCAATGGTCTTAGGGTAGACCTTGGCGTGCGTAGGAGACCCCGCCAAAACCGCCTTGGTCTGGCTTAACAGCTCGTCAATCGCCTCTTTGCCGGTCCCTGAAACCGCCTGATAGGTACAGACATTGATCCGCTCGATACCGACGGCATCGTGCAACGGCTTTAAGGCAACGAGCATTTGGATCGTAGAACAATTGGGGTTCGCGATAATGCCGCGCGTTTTATAGCGTGCAATATCGTGCGGGTTGACCTCGGGCACAACCAGCGGGATATCATCATCATACCGAAAATGGGCCGTATTATCGATAACGATACAACCGGCGGCGGCGGCCTTTGGGGCATATTCGGCCGAAATATCGCCACCTGCCGAAAAAAGCCCGATCTTCGCCTTACCAAAATCAAAAGTCGCCAAATCCTCGACAATCAACTCCCGATCGCCACACCGGACGCGGGCCCCTACGGAGCGCTTTGATGCCAAGGCATAGATCTGATCCGCGGGGAACTTCCGCTCCGCCAAAATCGCGAGCATCACCTCCCCCACAGCGCCGGTCGCGCCCACTACCGCGACATTAAAGGTTTTCGTCATACTGGGAACTCCGGCCACAAAGGCCCTCTGAAAATTCGATTAATCAATCAAGTGCGCAATGCCGCGACCACCGCCGTACCCATAGCGCGGGTCGAAACGGGCGTCTGACCGCCATCCTTCAAATCAGCCGTCCGCAGTCCCGCATCCAATACCGCAGACACAGCCGCCTCGACGCGCGTAGCCAATGCCGGTTCGTGCAGACTATAACGCAACATCATGGCCACAGATAAAATGGTCGCCAGGGGATTTGCCACGTTTTTCCCCGCAATATCCGGCGCAGACCCATGAATGGGCTCATAAAGACCCCGGTCGGTCTCGTTTAGAGAGGCCGACGGCAACATGCCGATAGAACCCGTAAGCATCGCCGCTTCATCGGACAAGATGTCGCCAAACATATTCGTGGTCACAATGACATCAAACTGGGTCGGCGCCCGCACAAGCTGCATAGCGGCATTATCGACATACATATGCGATACCGCGACATCGGGGTAACGGCAAGCGACACGCATCACGACCTCGCGCCAAAGCTCGGTCGACTCTAAAACATTGGCTTTATCCACAGAACAGACACGATGGGCACGCGTTCTGGCGATATCAAAGGCGCGCTGAACGACGCGTTCGATCTCCGATTCCGAATAGACGAGCGTATTAAAGCCCTGACGTTCGCCATTTTCTAAAGTGCGAACACCCCGAGGCTCGCCAAAATAGATACCGCCCGTCAACTCGCGGACGATCATGATATCAAGCCCGGCGACTACCTCGGGACGCAAGGTCGAGGCACTCGCCAACTGCGGATACAGGATCGCGGGTCTGAGGTTGGCAAAAAGTCCCAGTGCCGAACGCAGGCCCAAGAGCGCCTTTTCGGGGCGCACGGCAATCGGCAAAGGCTCCCATTTCGGACCGCCTACGGCGCCTAGCAAAACCGCATCCGCGTCGCGCGCGAGCTTAAGCGTAGTCTCCGGGAGCGGTTGCCCATGAACATCGTAGGCCGCCCCTCCCACCAAGCCATATTCGCACTCTAAAGGCAGGGCATACTCATCACGGAGACACTCCAGTACCCGTACCGCCTCAGCCACCACTTCCGGGCCTATACCATCGCCTGGTAATACCGCCACCTTATTCATCGTTCTGTCCTGTCTTGCGGGAATAGCCAAGGCGTCTCACGCCGTCTGCGCTCTTCATAATTCTTGATATCCGCCTGGTATTGTAAGGTCCACCCGATGTCGTCCAGACCGCTCAAGAGGCATTCCTTGCGAAACGGGTTTATGGCAAACGTTCCGATCTCTTGGTCGCCCTCTAACACACGCTGCGTAACAAGATCGATGGTCACCGCATAGCCCACCGTCTCCTCCACGGCCCGAAACAACCGATCGACCTCCGCTTCCGATAGAACCACCGGCAAAAGACCATTTTTTAAGCTGTTGTTGTAGAAGATGTCGGCAAAGCTTGGGGCGATAATCGCCCGGATACCGTACTCCACGAGGGCCCAAGGGGCATGTTCCCGTGATGAGCCACAACCAAAGTTGGCGCGCGCAAGCAGGATCGACGCCCCTTGGTAACGGGGCTTATTCAACACGAAGTCCGGGTTCGGGGTCCGCGCCCCTTCCTGCCCTGGTTCGCCTGCATCGAGATAGCGCCAATTATCAAACAGATTGGCGCCGAAACCGGCGCGACTAATGGCCTTCAGAAACTGTTTGGGGATAATGGCGTCGGTATCCACATTGAGTCGATCAAGGGGCACGACCAAGCCTTTCCATGTCTCAAAACGTTGCAAGTCCAGTCTCCTATGACCAGTGGCGAATATCGACAAAATGGCCGGCAACAGCGGCCGCAGCGGCCATAGCCGGGCTCACCAAATGGGTGCGTCCGCCCTGACCTTGTCGCCCTTCAAAATTCCGATTGGAAGTCGATGCGCACCGCTCTCCAGGCTCCAGGCGGTCGGCATTCATCGCAAGACACATCGAACAGCCAGCGTCCCGCCACTCAAATCCGGCCTCCCGGAAAACGCGATCAAGACCCTCGGCCTCGGCCGCGCGTTTGACAAGTCCGGAGCCTGGGACCACCAGGGCTCGATGCACATGGGCCGCTACCTTTTTGCCGCGCACTAGGGTTGCGGCGGCACGCAAATCCTCAAGACGACCATTCGTGCAAGACCCGATAAAAACCACATCGACCGGAATGTCCGTCATCGCAGTCCCCGGCGTAAGGCCCATATAGATCAAGGCGGCGACCAAGGCCTCCCTGCGGGCAGGGTCCGTCTCTTTGGCAGGATCTGGTACCTGAGCCCCGATCGACACCACCATTTCCGGGGAGGTCCCAAAGGTAATCTGGGGCGCTAACGTCGCCGCATCAAGAACCACCTCCGCGGCAAAGCGCGCATCGGTATCGCTATGCAACATCTTCCAGGCCGATACGGCCTGGTTCCAGAGGTCGCCTTCGGGCGCAAAAGGACGCCCCGCCAAGTACTGAATCGTGGTGTCGTCTACGGCCACAAGCCCAGCGCGGGCCCCCGCCTCGATCGCCATATTGCAGAGCGTCATGCGCCCTTCCATCGATAGGGCCGAAACCGCGCTCCCCGCAAACTCTATCGCATAGCCTGTGCCACCGGCCGTTCCGAGGCGCCCAATCACGGCGAGCGCCATGTCTTTCGCGCTGACCCCGGGGGGCAGGGAGCCCTCGAGGCGCACGCGCATAGTCTGCGCCTTCTTTTGCAAAAGGCACTGCGTGGCAAGCACCTGCTCCACCTCGGAGGTCCCGATCCCATGGGCGAGCGCACCGAAGGCCCCGAGGGTCGAGGTATGGGAATCCCCGCAGACAATCGTCATGCCCGGCAAGGTCGCACCTTGCTCCGGCCCCACGACGTGCACTATCCCTTGGCGTGGATCATCCATCGCAAAAAGCGGTATCCCAAAATCGCGGCAATTGCGACCGAGCGTTTCGACTTGCAAACGCGATGTGGGGTCGGTAATGCCCTGGGCCCGGTCCTTCGTCGGCACATTATGATCGGCCACCGCGAGATTCGCCGTCGGTCGCCATAATAACCGGTGGGCGGCGCGCAGGCCCGCAAAGGCCTGAGGGCTCGTGACCTCATGCACCAACTGCCTGTCGATATAAAGAAGACACGTGCCATCCGGCAATTCGCGCACCACATGGCTGTCCCACAACTTGTCATAAAGCGTCTTTGCCATTAATACCTACCCAGAATGTGCGCCCATGGTACCCAAGGGGCCACTCGATGCCAACATTTTCCGCCAAAAAATGCCCCGCACGGGACCTCCTGCACCTCGACAAGGGTACAGGCCTTGTCGGACAATACCGAAGCCGACCTTTTCGGCCGGAACTCGTAACGATCCGCAAGACCCTTGCGAACCCATGTATTCCTGGAAAAGAGATGACGTTCCTGCAATTACTACAGGCCCTGGAAGAGCGTCTCGGACACGTCCAGCTGCCGCTCAGGTCAAAGGCCGCAAGCGTCCATGAGATCTTCGAAGGCTGCGGCTTGCATCATGAACTCGCGCTCACGCTGGTGCGCGCGATTTACACAAAAAACCGTTGCCATCACCTCAAAGACGAGGTCATGGCGGAAACCAGCCTGCGCGCCATCGCGCCCATTCATGCCGCTGTTCTCCAGGCCCAGCATACGGATATCGACACCTACCGGTTCCTGGAAACCTTTGTGGCGAACGTCCAGGCCGTCTTTGGACAGGAGCCGGGGCCGCGCCCCATCAAGCCCGAGGCCAAGCGAGGCTGTATCGTCCCGTTTCCCGTCCATCGGCGCCAAGCGCGCTAGAGGCGTTCTTGTTCTGGCCTCGGTAAAGCCAGAATGACCACAAAAAAAGCGAGCGTTGCGACTCCCGCGGCACAAAGAAACGTCGCTTGACGCCCAAGGGATGACCACAGATAACCGCTGATGGCAGCACCTGCGGCAGCGCCTGCGCCTGCGGCACTCCCATAAAATGCCTGCGCCCGCGCCTTTGCCCCTACCCCGACATAGGCCCCGACAAGACGCACCGCCACGGCATGATAGAGACCGAACGTAAAGGCGTGAAACACTTGCGCAAGCGCCAATAATGGCCAAGACCGAGGAAAGAGCGCGATCATCACCCAACGAAGAATGGCCAGCGCAAACGTAAATCCAAACAGGCTACGCTCTCGAAACCGGGCAAACAGCCGACTCGCCTGCCAAAACACGAGCACCTCACAGACCACCCCAAGCGCCCACAAACCCCCGATGGCCGCTTTACTATACCCATAGTGAGCCAAGTACACGGAATAGAAGGTATAATAGGGCCCGTAACTCAGTTGCATCAGAAAACAGGCGATCAGGAAGGGGGCGAGACCGGCCTTGACCGTCAATCGCGCAGTCTCACCCGTGACTTTGGTCAAGCGCGGAAGGCCGAGCGTACTCAGCCAAAGACCCAACAACAGGAGCGCGATGACCGGGACTACGACTGCGGCCCCATAGCGATCCAAGACGGGTCCGAGGCTCAATACGACGACGATAAAGCCGATCGAGCCCCACAAGCGGACATGACCATAACGGTCACCATGAAAGGCGAGCGTACTGGCTTCTAGCGGCGGCAAGGTGGCATACCAAAAGAAACTGAAGCCCATCATGACCGCGCCCACCTCCAGGAAGGTATGCGCGACCCACATCAACAAGAACACACCAAAAGCCAGGAGTGCGGCTGCCCGAACAATCGCCACCCTGTGACCGAAGTGATCGCTCAAAAAGCCGCCCGCATAGGGTGCCGCTACCCGTGATAGCGCCAAAAGCGCCATCAGATCGCCAAGGGCCCGGGGGCCGAACCCATGCGCCCGGAGATATAAAGGCCAATACGGTACGAGTGCGCCCAAGGCGCTGAAATAAAACCAATAGAAGGCCGACCGTGGCCAATCGGTCCGCGTGGGCCGTCTAGTCATCACAGGACATCAAGAAACACATGAATCTGCCAGCAATTGTCGGCCACTATGGCTATTGGGCGGTATTTTTGGGAAGCCTGATCGAGGGCGAAACCGCGCTTGTGCTCGGTACCCTGGCCGTAGATAAAGGCTATCTCTCGGCCGGCGGCGTACTCGCTGCGGGGTTTCTGGGTGGTTTCCTGGGCGATCAACTGTTGTTTTTTCTGGGACGACGGTATGGGGAGGTCATATTACGCAGATTTCCTCGCTTTGTCCCGCCCGCCGACCGGGCCAAAGCACTCCTTTTTCGGTTCCGGGCCCCCCTTATTGTTATCGTCCGCTTTCTCTATGGTCTGCGGATCATAGGGCCTATGGCGATTGGCATGTCCGGCGTATCCATCAGGACATTTGTTTTCTTTAATGCCATCGGCGCCTTATTGTGGGTACTAGCCCTCACCACCTTCACGAGCGCCTTTGCCGTCATGCTCGCATGGTTACTCGCGCACACCCTCATCTTTAAGGGGGTGGCGCTCTTCACATCGCTGACAATGGTCGTTTTCGTATACTGGCGCCTACGCCGTTAGGGCCGCTTGCCGGGTATCCTCGGGGTCAGGCTTTCGACATCCCCATTTTGCCCCCGCTGACGCAAAAAATGATCCATCAGAACCAGGCATAACATAGCCTCCGCAATCGGGGTGGCGCGCAGCCCGACACAGGGATCATGACGGCCGGTGGTCACCACATCGGCCACCGCGCCTTTGCGGTCTATGGTCCGGCCCGGCAGGCGGATACTGGCCGTGGGCTTTAAGGCGACTCGTACGACGATGTCCTGCCCAGAGGAAATGCCGCCTAAGATGCCGCCGGCATGATTGGAGAGAAACCCCTCGGGCGTCATCTCATCGCGATTCTCGGACCCTCGGGCCGTCACACACTCAAAGCCGTCCCCAATCTCAACGCCTTTGACCGCGTTAATGCTCATCATGGCATGCGCAATATCGGCATCCAGCCGGTCAAAGACCGGTTCACCTAGGCCCGGCGGGACATTCTCGGCTACCACGGTGATCAAGGCCCCGATGGAATCGCCGGAGCGCCGCAGGGCATCCATATAGGCCTCAAGCTCCGGTACCAGGGCGCGGTCTGGGCAAAAAAAGGCGTTCTCATGAACGGCGGTCCAGTCCACGCTTGCCGCCTTCAAAGGCCCCAGTTGCGCCAGATAGCCGCGCACCGAGATACCGAGACGCGCCCGGAGATAGCAGCGCGCAATGGCACCGGCTGCCACGCGGGTCGCGGTCTCACGGGCCGAAGAGCGACCTCCGCCGCGGTAATCCCGGACCCCATATTTCTGCTGGTAGGTATAATCGGCATGCCCCGGCCGAAATGTCTCGGCGATCTTCGTGTAATCCTGCGAACGGGCATCGGTGTTATCGATCATTAAACCGATCGGTGCCCCGGTTGTAATGCCCTCAAACACCCCGGAGAGGATACGCACCTTATCCTCCTCGTGCCGCTGAGTCGTGTGGCGCGAAGTGCCGGGCCGCCGACGGTCGAGATCCGGCTGAATATCCGCCTCAGTCAAGGCCAGCCCCGGCGGACACCCATCGACAATGCAGCCGATCGCGGGCCCATGGCTCTCGCCGAAGCTCGTGACACAAAACAGTCGTCCGAACGTGTTGCCGCTCACGCTAGAATCCGCCCTTTTGAACTTGGCTTAGGGTGTCTAGGATATCCGCAAACGGGATCTGTGGTCGAAAACGCGTCAGAACATCCGCGTAGGCAAGCGCCTTGCCATCAAACGGGTGACGCCCTTCTTGCACATCCGCATGCAAGGTCACGAGCATCTTCTCCAGAGTCTCAAAAACCCCCACATACTCGCCCAGCTCGCATTCCTCCCCCTCGCTCTCTATGACGCTTAACATATCGCGGGTCTCGAATATCGCCTGATCGAGCAGGTCGAGAAACTCATCCTTATTAGTCGGTGTATACATAAATTCCAAGTGTCGGTTAAATTGTGATCAGAATGATCTACCGATAGCAGAGAGCTTAAGCTTACTGGTAATATGGGCGCCATACCAGGAGTAAATATGCCAGACCCCCTTCCCGCCAAGGCCCCCACCATCCGCGTCGTGCCCATGCCCGCCGATACCAATGTCGCGGGCGATATCTTTGGCGGCTGGATACTCTCCCAAATCGACATTGCCGGCAGCGTTGCCGCCCACCGGCGTGCCCAAGGGCGCGTCATCACAGTCGCGGTCAATGCCGTGCAGTTTCACCAACCGGTATTCGTAGGCGACCTTGTCAGCTTCTATGCCGAGGTCACACGCGTCGGCAACACATCTATTACCGTGGACGTCGCGGTCTATGCCGAGCGCTTCCGCGACCTCTGTCGGGCCGAATGCGTCCGCGTGACCCAGGCGACTTTGACGTACGTCGCCATGGGCCCGGATCGCAGACCCCGCACGGTGCCGCCGGAATGCCCCCTAGACCCTTAGGCGCTCTTTTGTGCCGCGCCTCCCCCCAGGGAGTTGGGGCGCGCGGCAAACACGAAGGCATCGTCCTGCACCCCCACTTCAATGATATCGCCCGGCATAAATCGCCCCTTTAAGATCTCTTGCGCAAGCGGATTTTCAAGATATTGTTGCACGGCCCGCTTAAGCGGGCGCGCCCCATACACCGGATCAAAGCCCGCCTCGGCCAACTTATCTGTCGCCGCATCGGTCAAAATAAGCCCGAGATCACGCGCCTTGAGGCGCTCGACAAGATAGCTCAACTGAATGTGCGTGATGCGCTTTAAGTCTTCGCGACTTAAGGGATGGAATACGACAATATCGTCCACGCGATTGATGAATTCCGGCCGGAACTGTTGGCCCACGATTTCCATCACCTCGCTTTTCATGCGCTGATAATTGCCTTCCCCGGCCAATTCCTGAATCACCTGGGAACCGAGATTCGAGGTCATGACAATAATCGTGTTCCGAAAATCGACAGTCCGCCCCTGGCCGTCCGTTAACCGCCCATCGTCCAAGACCTGCAAGAGGATATTAAAGACATCGGGATGCGCCTTCTCGATTTCATCAAGAAGGATCACTGAATATGGCCTCCTGCGCACGGCCTCCGTCAAGTACCCGCCCTGCTCATAGCCCACATAACCCGGGGGCGCGCCAATCAACCGCGCGACCGAGTGCCTTTCCATGAACTCCGACATGTCGATACGCACCATGGCATCGTCGGCATCGAACAGAAACGCGGCCAACGTCCGGCACAACTCGGTCTTCCCGACGCCGGTAGGCCCAAGAAACAGGAAAGACCCATTGGGACGTTGGGGATCAGACAGGCCCGCTCGTGATCGGCGAATGGCGTTCGCCACCGCCTGCACCGCCTCGCCCTGCCCCACAACTCGGCGATGGAGCTCCTCTTCCATGCGCAAAAGCTTTTGGCGCTCGCCTTCCATCATCCGCGACACCGGGATTCCGGTCGCACGCGATACGACTTCGGCAATCTCTTCCTCGCCGACCTCTTTACGCAATAATTTGGTGTGCACGGGCTTAGACCGGGCCGCGAGTTGCTTCTCAAGCTCCGGTATGCGGCCGTATTGGAGCTCGGACATCCGCCCGAGGTCGCCCGCCCTCTTCGCGGTATCGATCTCCACGCGCGCCCGATCCAATTCCTCTTTGATATGTTGTTCGCCCTGAAGATCCGCCTTCTCCGAGCGCCAAATCTCTTCGAGTTCGGCATATTCGCGCTCCAGTTTGCCGATCTCCACATTGATGATGCCAAGCCTCTTGCGGGAGGACTCATCCGCCTCTTTCTGCAGGGCTACACGCTCGATCTTTAGCTGAATGAGGCGCCGGTCAAGCCTATCCATAGATTCGGGGCGTGAATCAATCTCCATCCGGATGCGTGCGGCCGCCTCGTCGACCAGATCAATGGCCTTATCTGGCAACTGCCGATCGGTAATATAGCGATAAGAGAGGGTCGCAGCCGCGACCAGGGCCGGGTCCGAGATCGTGATGCCGTGGTGGACCTCATACTTCTCCTTTAAGCCCCGCAAAATCGCAATAGTGTCCTCGACATTGGGCTCATCGACCAGAACCTTCTGGAACCTTCGCTCCAGTGCGGCATCTTTCTCGATATATTGCCGATACTCGTTTAATGTTGTGGCACCTATGGCATGCAGTTCGCCCCGCGCAAGCGCGGGTTTTAACATGTTCCCGGCATCCATGGCCCCTTCGGCCTTACCGGCACCGACTACGGTGTGCAATTCATCGATAAAAAGGATGACGCGCCCCTCTTGCTTACCGAGGTCCGTCAACACCGCCTTTAGGCGCTCCTCGAACTCCCCACGGAACTTGGCACCCGCGATCAAAGCCCCGAGATCCAAAGACAATAGCCGTCGGCCACGTAAACCCTCGGGCACCTCGCCGTTCACGATACGCTGCGCCAAACCCTCGACAATGGCGGTCTTACCTACCCCTGGCTCGCCGATCAAAACCGGATTATTCTTGGTCCGGCGCTGCAGCACCTGTATCGCCCGGCGAATCTCCTCGTCGCGACCGATAACCGGATCGAGTTTTCCTTGGGCGGCACGCTCGGTTAAGTCCACGGTATAGCGGTCAAGCGCACCCCGCTGCTGCTCGGCATTCTGGTCATCGACCTTAGCGCCGCCGCGCCATTCTTCTATGGCCTTTTCAAGCCTGCCGCGGGAGGCCCCGGTCTCGCGCAAAAGCCTCCCCACCTCGCCTTTATCCTCCAGCGCGGCCAACAAAAAGAGCTCGCTTGCAATATACTGATCGCCCCGTTTCTGGGCGTATTTATCGGTGACGTTCAAAAGTCGTGAGAGATCGTTACCGATATGAACCTCACCGCCCGACCCCTCGACTGTGGGAAGGCGATCGAGCGCTTGATTCAGCTGGGTGCGCAGGGCATCTACCGCGACGTCGGCCTTCTCCAAAAGCGGGCGCACTCCACCACCATCCTGATCCAACATCGCCGCGAGAAGGTGGGTGGGCTCGATAAACTGGTTGTCCCGACCGACCGCCAACGATTGCGCATCGGCCAAGGCCTGCTGAAACCGGTTGGTGAGCTTATCCATACGCATAAGTGACACCTGCTGTATACGATGAACTGACAGATGGGGGAAGATACGGGGAGTTTCAAGGCTCAGGCATAAAGCCCAATACTTTTATGCCGGATAGACCCGTTTTCCCCTCTATAGGCACCACGACCACCCGGACACTCCGGCCTTTTATGCGTTTCGCCGCAGACAAGCCCAGGACGATACAAACCACTGAACCGTTAGGCCCTGAAACACCAAGAAGGATGATATGGGCAAACGGTGTGATCTCGTGTCCCCGGCATCATGCCGATACGGTGGAGTGCGATCAGCGCGCAAGCCCCGGAAGCAGCACGATCAGACCCGCGGCCATGAACTGGATCGCCATGGCGGCCAGGATGAGCCCCATTACGCGCGTGGCGATATTAAGCCCCGCGGTTCCAAGACGCCTGCCGATAGGCTCTGCGAGCCACAAGACGCCCCACACAATGACCGCCACGACCACGATGCCGAGACTAAAGACAAGTTTTCCCATAAGGCCCGCCGCTTGGTGGGCATCGACGATCACAAGACTGATCGCGCCCGGTCCTGCAAGCAAGGGGATGGCAAGCGGCACGACGGCGATATCTTCTTTGGACTCGGCCTCGGCGTCCTCCTCATGGGTGTGGCGCGCCGGGCTGGTTTTGGCATGAAACATGGCAATAGCGATCAGGAGGACCAGGAGACCCCCGGCAATGCGGAAGGCCGGCACCCCGATGCCGAAGAAGGCGAGCAGGCGATCCCCTACCCATACCGACAGAACCAAAATCACCGCGACCGCCGTGGCCGTCTTGGCGGCAATATGATGCATTTCACGGGCTGATTTATCCGCAGTCAAGCTCAGAAAAAGCGGGATTGCGCCTAATGGGTTCAGGATAGCGAAAACCCCCACCAAATCCTTGATATCGATCCATTTGGGTGGCGGAGTCATAGGTATATGAGAGTAAACGTTTCGGTTAGGGGCGACGGCATAGGATGAATTCTATGCGCCCATGATCCCCTTTTCTAGTCGCTACTTTGACTTCACCAACGTCTTCCTCGACGCGGAAACCTGATCCCAACAAGCACTGATGGAGAATTCCGACGTCATCGCGCCGTAGGCACGCCCAAGAACGCATTTTACCGTGAAACGCATTCCCTAGTCTCAATACGCCGGGTCAACCTCGGCAAATGCCGCCGTGTTGCGTTCAAAGGCCTGCGCTTCTTCGTTGCTCCAGGTACCCGCCAAGGCATCAAGATCATCAAATTTTTTTAGTACGCCGGGCCGCATTGCCGTGCCAGTATCTTGTAACAGACGCAACACCAGGCTGTTCAGGCTTGTGCCCTCTTGTGCGGCTTGGCTTTTAAGTCGAGCCAGTGCCTTTTCGTCGAGCCCACGAATACTCATGGTTGTCTTCAGTTTGAAAACGATCGGGTAGCTGGCTTCGGTTAGCGAAAAGATGTTTATTAAAACGTAAAAGATTGGCGCTGATGTGCTTGGTAATGGGGCGCACGCCCTTGGTGTTGGCGGCAAGGTGGACGCACCCCTTGGCAGAACATAGGATCCCTGGCCTCTATGCTCTCGCACCCAGCGCGCCCGTGCTCGATATCAGCGCCTATGAAGCCCGCGCTTTGGCGCGCTATACTCATGCGCATGCATCATGCCACGCAAAAATGGGAAGCGGCCGTGGGTGCGGGGCTTTTGACTCAGATAGGCAATGTGCAGGAATACGTTTCGCTGCCGGAGTGCGACTGTGCCAGTATCACAATTGATTACCCCTGCGATAAAGGACAACGTCCGCGCCGCTCTCAAAGAAGACGTGGGGTCTGGAGATTTGACCGCACTCCTGGTACCTGAAGGGCGGGCCTCGGCGGTCCTAATAACCCGCGAAAACGGCATCTTGTGCGGCCAGGCTTGGTTTGATGAAACCTTCCACCAACTCGATAAGCAAGTCGGCATCGTATGGCAGGCGGCGGACTCCGAGCGCGTGCGAGCAGGCGACACGCTCTGTACGCTCACAGGCCCGGCCCGCCCCTTGCTCACAGGGGAGCGCACCGCCATCAATTTCCTGCAGACCCTCTCCGGCACCGCCACCTTGGCGCGCCAATACGCTGATCGCGTGGCCCATACCAAGGCCCAAGTTCTAGATACCCGTAAAACCCTTCCGGGGCTACGCTTAGCGCAAAAATACGCCGTACGTTGCGGCGGTTGCGGCAACCACCGCTTGGGCCTCTATGACGGGGTTCTCATTAAGGAAAACCACATCGCAGCGGCCGGATCCGTAGCCGCAGCGCTCCGCCGCGCGCAAGTCATAGCGGGCGGCAAAATGATCGAAATCGAGGTTGAGACCCTCACGCAACTCGAAGAGGCCATTGCCGCCAAGGCCCCGCGCATCCTCCTCGATAATTTCTCGATAACCGAACTGCGCCAAGCCGTTCAATACACCAACGGACGAGTCTTGCTCGAGGCCTCAGGGGGCATCACTCTGGACAATATCGCGGAAATCGCCGAAACCGGGGTCGACTTTCTTTCGGTCGGTGATCTCACCAAAAGCGTACGAGCCCTTGATCTATCCTTACGTTTTGAGCCGGTGCTTTGACACCCTCCTCGGCAGGAATGCCGGAGATTCCTACGGCGCCTCGCGGTGATTTACGAGGTCGCTTCGGCGGGTTCTTGGGCTCGGTGCCTGACTGCGCTGCTCACATCTCCCCAAGCATTACTTTCCGCCTATCCGGCGGTAAGTCTATTAAGGAAGTAAAGCAACACTTCAATCCAAAACTCACTTGAGCCAAAGCACCCAAAGGTGATTTCGTGCGGCATCGGAAACCACCTTAAATTAGGACTCTTGCCATTGACTGAAGTTGTCCGCTTTGCGGAAAATCTGCTATACATGCGACCATGAAGATGGTTACCCAGATTGGAAGTCGCGGACAACTTACGTTGCCGGCCGATATCCGTAAGCGACTCGGGTTGCGGCCGGGAGACACCCTCCTGGTACGCCTGGAGGACGGGCACATCGTGCTCGATCCGGCCATAGTGCTCCCGATAGAACAATACACCGCAGAACGAATGGCTGAGTTTGCAACAGCCGCGAAGATGGAACCTGAGGATCTTGAGCAGGCTCGGCTTCGGTGGAACCTGTAAGAGTTTTTCTGGATGCTAATATCTTATTCTCAGCCGCCCTGCAGGGTGAGGCCTTTGTCTTACTGTGGGAACTCCCTAAAAGTGGCAAAACTGTCCTGCTGACCAGTCCCTACTGCGCATTGGAGGCCCGCGAAAATATTATACGCAAACGCCCGCATCCTACACTGCCTTTGAATCCGCGATGGCCTCTGTAACCTTGGTAGCGAATGCTCAGACGGTCACTTTTATGGTCGATCTTCCCGTCAAGGATATGCCAGTCCTCGCAGCCGCCGTAACGGCCCAAGCACCAGTCCTTTTGACGGGAGATGTGCAGCATTTTGGCCGTTTGATGGCGCGGCGGGATCTTCCAATCCAAGTGATGACGATTCGCGAGTTCCTGCTCACTTATCCCGTATGCGGTTAAACACAATCCTGTTTACCGATACCAGACATCGGTACGGTCGCCTGATGCGAGCGCGGCGCGCAGCTCCGAGCCAATCAAGGCCTCGCTATTGTAAAACAGCGACATCAACACCTTTATTCTTCCGTGTCATACGGAATCGGTGCTCCTATAGCATTTAAGATGGCATCGAGCCTAGCCTGCTTGCCAGCATCCACAAAGCTCGTGCCATTGCTCCCCACGATGCCGTAATCCTTGATGACAAACTTAGCCTAAGTGGCCTTTGCGAATGACTGATGGCGTGCCGCCCGCATCATATTATCCAAGCAAGCGTCGCCATCCGCCCACAGGTCTTGGTCCTTCGGTAGGAAAAGAGCATAGGGTCTGTCATGGTGCAGAGACCTCCCCCATAGACCTCCATGACACCCGCGGCCTTTAAATGTAAACGCGCGAGGGCATAAAGATCGGCTCGATATTGTCCGTGGCCAAGCGGCCGAAACGCGCAGGCCGCTGCGGGCCCAAAGGCCGCGCGCACCTCCTCACCCACCTCATAGTGGGCCGGCCCAATGGCCGGCCCGAGCCACGCAACGAGCGCAGAAGCCGGCACCGGCAGGGCGCTTACACCCGCCTCGATAATGCCGGCCTCAAGTCCTCGCCAACCCCCATGCAGGGTGGCGACACACCGTGACATACGGTCGGCCAGGACAATCGGCAGACAATCGGCGGTCAAAACGGCGCAGACGACGCCTGCCGTTACAGTAAAACTGCCATCGGCCGTCGGCGGATCCGCGCCTATGGCCGCCGCATTGACGATCTGGCAGCCGTGGACCTGATTTAACCAACGCGGGCCGGACGGTAGATTCTGCTGCCGAATAAGCTCGGCGCGATTGGCGAGAACGTCTTCGATCCGATCGCCCACATGACTTGCGAGGTTTAATGAATCATAGGGCCCCTGACTCACGCCGCCTGCGCTCCTGGTCGTGAGCGCCCGTACACCGGTAAGCGGCCAAGCGGCTGGCACCACGTCGATCACGCCATATCCTCTCTTAAACGGACAATGGCGGCCGCTAAATCCGGCGGTCGCGGGGCTTCAAATGTCACGCGCTCCAAGGTCTTTGGGTGTAATAACGTCAGGCGCCGGGCGTGCAGGGCCTGGCGTGGCAGAATGTGTTGGGTTCTGCCGCCACCATAAACGGTATCGCCTACCAACGGAAACCCCAAATGCGTCATATGCACCCGAATCTGATGGGTACGCCCCGATTGGAGGCGTACCCGCAAAAGACTAAACGGCCCCAAACGCTCCATCACCTCATAGTCGGTGCGTGCCGGCCGACCATGAGGATCGACCGCCATCCGCGTCCTGTGGCGCACATCCCGACCGATAGGGGCCTCGACATGGCCTTTTAAGGGCGGGACCCCAATCACCAGCGCCTCGTACTCGCGACCCATCTCTCGGGTCTTTAGCTGGTCAATAAAGGCAAGCCGCGCCACCTCGGTGCGCGCAATCACGAGCAGACCCGAGGTATCTTTATCCAAGCGGTGAACAATGCCTGACCGCGGCAGGATGCCCAGATCAGGCGCATGATAGAGGAGGGCATTTTGCAGCGTGCCGTGCGCGCAACCCGCCCCTGGGTGCACCACAAGACCCGCTGGCTTATTGATCACAAGCAGCGTGTCGTCCTCAAAAACGATCGCAAGCGGAATATTCTCCGCCAATACATCACAGGCTACAGGCTCCGGCAGGTCCAATAACACCCGCTCGCAGCCCTTCACATGCAGTGCCGCCTCCACGGGCTTCGCGTCCAGCGTCACCCGCCCCTCCCGCAACCAGCCCTGAAGCGCGGTCCGGGAAAACTGGGGCAGCCGCAAAGCGAGCGCACGGTCGAGCCTAAGCCCGGCCTCAGCGATCGAAAATTCCAGCCAAAAGTGTCTCTCTGCGTCCACGGTCTTTCCGCTTGATGCAAATCCGGTTAAGCTTGCCCCCGAATGCTAGAGGGATAGCCATGCGTCGCCTGATCCGCCTTTGTCTCATTGTAGGACTCGCAAGCCTTGTGGCTTGCGGCCGTGACCACCACAAGACGCACCATTGGCCCGCGAGCCGCTTTTATGCAACGGGCGTCGCGGCCTTAAAAAATGGCAACTACGAACGCGCCATTCGTCTCTTTCAAAGCCTTGAGGCGAACTATCCCTATGGACGCTACGCGGCCCAAGCCGAAATCGTCATTGCTTACACCTATTACAAGGCTGGCGAGCCGGAGGCCGCGATCGACGCCACCAAACGCTTCATACGCCTCCATCCCACCGATCCGCGCGTGGCCTACGCCTTCTATCTTAAAGGTCTCATTAACTTCGACAAAAATCGAAGCGTCATTGAGCATGCGTTTGGCATCAATCAACTCCGCGGCCGTGACTCGACCGCAGCCCATGCCGCCTTACGCGCCTTCGAGACAGTCGTCAAAAAATATCCGCACAGCCGTTACGCCACCGATTCCGCGGAACGCATAAACTATCTCATGGATATGCTGGCCCGCAACAACATCTCGATCGCACGCTACTATTATATCCACGGGGCCTATGTGGCCACTGCAAATCGCTGCAAGCTCGTCATAGAACATTATCCACGGACACCGGCCGTGGCCGATGCCTTGGGCCTTATGGCCATGGCTTACGAACGGATGGGCATGACCGATTTAAGCCACGATGCGGCGCGCGTGCTGGCGCGCAACTTTCCATCAAGCCCCTACTTAGTCAAGCTGCGGCACGCTCACATCTTGCCTGCGCCATAGCGCGCACTGACAGGATAGCGCCAATCGCGCCCAAAGGCGCGGGCGCTCACGCGCGTACCAAGCGGCGCCTGCTTGCGCTTATGTTCAGCCAAGCGCACCAAATTTAAAACGCGCGCCACGACATCCGCGTCGAATCCCTCGGCTATCAGATCCTCGGACCCGCAGTCCTGCTCTATAAAACGCAAGAGCAGCGCGTCCAAAAGATCATACGGCGGAAGGCTATCGGTATCCTTCTGATCCAGGCGCAACTCCGCTGTGGGGGCTCTCGTCAAGACCCGCGACGGTATGACAGGTGCGAGCGTGTTGCGATAGTGGGCGAGCGCATACACGTCGGTCTTGAAGACATCCTTCAGGGGGGCGTACCCTCCGGCCATGTCGCCATAAAGGGTTGTGTAGCCGACCGCAAGCTCGCTCTTATTGCTTGTAACGAGCACCAGCCCACGCCGCGCATTGGCCATGGACATCAAAAGCGTACCGCGAATACGGGCTTGCAGATTCTCAGCCGCCAGCGCCTGCAAAGGACCCTGCCAATTGCGATCAAGCGCACACGCAAACGCCTCATACACGCCATCAATCGGCATAATGGCAAGCGGCACTGCGAGTGTATCGGCCTGTTTTTGCGCATCCTCGATGCTCATCGGCTGCGTGTATCGAAAGGGCATCATCACAGCCTCCACACAACCCGCCGGGAGCGCATCGCAACACAAAGCCAGCGTCAAGGCCGAGTCAACACCTCCCGAGAGACCCAACACCACCCGCTCGAAACCATTTTTCTGGACATAGTCATGCAAGCCGAGCTTGAGGGCCTTATAAAGGCCTTGAAGGGCCGTGGGCCAGACGCGCTGCACCCCGGCCTGTGGGCGCCCCAATGGATCGAAACACGCCACCACCAGATCTTCTTCAAAGGCCGCGGCCCGCACCTGTGATCGCCCCTCAATGTCTAAAACAAACGAGGCCCCGTCGAAAACGAGTTCATCTTGGGCCCCGACCATATTGACATAAACCAGGGCGAGACCGCCCTCGGCCACGCGCGCTTGCCCTATCTTTAACCGCATGAGATCTTTTTCACGGTGATAAGGCGAGGCGTTGATATTCACAAGAACCCGGGCACCAGCGGCCACCGCAGCGCGTGTAGGACCTGGTTCCCATAGGTCTTCACAGATGGTGACCCCAATCGGCACACCTTTGAGCGCGCGCACCAAGGGGCGATCCCCGGAGGCAAAATATCGGCGTTCATCGAAAACCCCGTAGTTCGGCAAGAGCTGCTTGCGGTAGACGTCCACGATCGCCCCGTCATGGATCCAAGCCGCCGCGTTGTACAACCGCCCCTCTTCCAGCCACGGGAGGCCAACCAACATATCCACGCCTTGGACACGCTGCGCCAAGCCCAGCAACGCCTCGCGGGCGGCCGCAACGAAGCTTGGGCGCAACAAAAGATCCTCTGGCGGATAGCCCGTCAAGGCAAGCTCCGGAAACGCGATCAAATCGGCGCCATGCTCGGTCAGCGCCCGGTGTGCACGCTCTTCCATACGCTGCGCATTGCCGTGAATATCACCGACCTCGCACCGCATCTGTCCCAGGGCAATCGTCGTCACATTGACCTCAATCTCTCCGCCAAGACGCGGCCCATATGGGCCGGCGACTCCACTACCGTCACACCCGCGGCCGCTAAAGCCGCCTTCTTCGCCTGCGCCGTACCGTGCGACCCGGCGATCACGGCACCGGCATGGCCCATGCGCCGCCCAGGCGGCGCTGTCATACCGGCGATATAGGCAGCCACCGGTTTACTGACATGATGACGAATAAAATCCGCCGCCTCCTCTTCCTCATCCCCGCCAATCTCGCCTACCAGGAGAATCGCCTCGGTCGCCCCATCCGCCTCAAACAGCCGCAAGCAGTCCACAAAACCCATGCCATGCACGGGATCCCCCCCAATCCCGATGCACGTGGTCTGACCGAGACCAGCCGCGGTCGTTTGCGCAACGGCCTCGTAGGTCAACGTGCCGGAACGCGACACGATACCGACAACCCCCGGCTCGTGAATCGACCCTGGCATAATACCGATCTTGCATTCGCCAGAGGTAATAATCCCGGGGCAATTCGGCCCCACAAGCCGTGTCGTAGGCGGCAAAAGGGCCTTCACCCGCGCCATATCGGCTATCGGGATACCCTCCGTGATACAGACCACAAGGCCAATGCCCGCGACTGCGGCCTCTAAGATGGCATCGGCGGCCGCCACCGCGGGAACGTAAATCACCGAGGCGTCCGGTGCGAGCGCATCGACGGCCTCGGCTACCGTATCAAATACCGGCAAACTCAGATGCCTCCCTCCGCCCTTCCCGGGCGTCACGCCACCTACGATCCGAGTCCCGTATTCCAAGGCCTGCTGACAATGGAAAGTCCCCTGCTTGCCCGTAAATCCCTGGCAGATCACGCGCGTCTCTTTGTGAATGAGAACGCTCATGAGGCACAAGCGCGGGCCACTGCGAGTTGCGCTGCCTCCTCTAGGCTATCTGTTACATCCACGGCCAATCCGCTTTGCGCAAGCAGTAACTGCCCCTCTTCCCGCTTCGTTCCCACAAGGCGCACAACGATCGGAAACGAGCGTTCGAAGCGCTTTGCTGCCTGAAGCAACCCTTCGGCTATCAAATCGCAACGCACGATACCTCCAAAAATGTTTACCAGCACCGTCTTCACATTCGGGTCGGACACAAGCAAAGTCAAAGCCTCCGCGACCTTATGCGCCGTCGTGCCGCCGCCTACATCGAGAAAGTTGGCGGGGCGACCCCCGGCTAAGGCAATCAAGTCCATCGTCGCCATAGCGAGACCCGCACCGTTCACAAGACAGCCAATATCGCCATCCAGGGCGATATATTGCAAATCAAGCGCCCGCGCCTGCTCATCCTTCGAGTCACTCTGGGAGGGATCGCGTTCACTGTTCAGGCGCGCCTGACGGAACAAGGCGTTATCATCGATCTCGATTTTGCCATCGGCTGCGATCAACTCGCCCGCTTCGGTGACCATAAGCGGGTTAATCTCCACCAATAGCGCATCCGTCTGCACGGCGAGATCGATCAGGGTCGCCACGATGTCGCCAAACGCGGCCACGAGGCGCCCCGATAGCCCAATGGCCTTGGCGAGCATGCGGCCTTGGTAAGGGGAAAACCCACGCAGGCTGTCTATAGGCAGCTGGATGGGCGGCCGGCCCTCTTCGATTCCGACCCCGCCTTCGGCACTGGCCAAGATGACACGTTTTCCCAAACGCCGATCCAGCACGCAGGCGACATAAAGCTCAGAGATCGCCGCAATGGGCTCTTCGATGAGCAGCGTGTTGATAGGTTGGCCGGCCGGTCCGGTCTGGGATGTCACAAGACGTGTGCCCAAAAAGCGCGCCGCCAGGGACGAAACCTCGGCAATCGGTACGACCCGCACACCACCGGCCTTACCACGTGCGCCGGCATGGATCTGCGCCTTCACCACACAGAGGGGACCGCGTAGCCGACTGACGGCAGCGTCCACATCCCCCCCCTTCGTCACCACCACTCCCACAGGCGTCGACAGGCCGTATTGTGCAAATAGGGCCTTGGCCTGGTACTCATGTAGGCGCACCTCATTCTCCTTTAAGCGTATCAAGGCGCTATTATGCCATAGCGCAGACTATCATCTTGCAGCGACCCACTCGGCGCAGCTACCATGGCCCCCGACAAAAGGAACCCGCCGTGAATAAGCATCTCAAACGCGTTGCGCTCATCGCCCTTGGCGCAACCCTGGGGGCCTGCTCCCACCACCCGTCAGAGACGCAAGGTCTGCGTGTCCGGGTGCAAACGAGTAAGGCCACCATCCGCTCCGTCCCTGAAGTCGAGAGCGCGATAGGAAACGTCGGACAAGGATTTGCGCCCGTCATTGGTACCCGTAGGGGTGGCTTGGTGACGCAAATCTTGGTAGCACCCGGTCAACTCGTACAGAGTCAGCAAAGACTTGCGCGCCTTCGGCCCATGGCACGAGCGGGAAAAACAGGGAGGCTCGTCGACATTCGCGCGCCTTCAGCAGGAATCATTACCCGAATCCTGGTACAAACCGGCGCAAAGGTGCGCGCGGGCGCGCGGCTTTTTGGCTTCGCCGGCCCCTCTGTGCGAAAGGCACGCCTTCCCTTCCCGTTGTCCCTGGCCCCCCATCTCCACATCGGGCAGTCCATTCTCCTCCATAGCCCCCTTGCCCCCAGAGCCCCCGTTTTGGGCGTGATCGCGCACCTTGATAGCCACCCGAAAGACAATGTCATCTACGCCCTCATTGATTTACCGCCGCGACGCGGATGGGCGCCCGGGAGCCCGGTACGAGCAGACGTCGTCGTAGCGAGGCGGCCGGCCCTGCTCGTTCCCCAAACCAGTATCGCGCTCCGAGTCGCCGGGACCGTGGTCTTTGTTTTGCATCATAGTCGAGTCGAGATGCGGCGTGTGAAAATCGGGGCGCGTTTTTCGCAGGACGTGATAATCACCCAAGGCCTTACGCCCGGAACCATCGTCGTGACCGATGCCAACCAACTCCTTACCAACGGAATGCGAGTCACGGTAGCGAGTGCCGAGAAACCATAAAAGTAGACGTGTCCGTGAATCACAGCATCACACAAGGGGAGAAAGGCCGTTGGCCTTAAAAGACGCGGCGTCATCACGTCGGTCCTTGCCGTGCGCAAAATGGTCTCTGGGACATTGGCGTGCCTACTCAGAGACGGTTTAGCATGAAACGTACCCCACTTCTCCCGCTCGCGCTGTGCGTCTTCGGTCTGCACGCCTCTGATGCACAAGCCCTCAATCTGGAGACGCTTTTTGCCAAGGCCCAGCATTATGACATGCGTTTTGCGCAATCCGGGGCCGACTATCAAGAGGCGCGCACCCTGGGGCCTTTGGCCCGCTCGGCGTTCTTTCCGCATGTGGTCGCAAATGCCAACACCGCCTACAACGAGCTCGATACCACGATTTTGGGGGGTATCCCGGGCTTTGCGTTCCCGAGCGGTCATTTTGCGTTCAACTCCCATGGCTACGACGTCGTAGTCAGCGAGACCCTCCTGAACATCCAGGCCCTCTATGCCTATCGGGCGGCCGGCGCAAGCCTGCGGGCCGCGAAGATGCGCTACCGGCTCGCCCAAAGCGGGCTCCTATTGAGCGTGGCCCAGAACTACTTTGGGTTCCTGCTCGCCCAAGACGACCTCCGTCTCAGGCAAGCGGAGAAGCGCGCCCTGCACGCCGAGCTGACCCGCGCCCGACACAGCTTTCGTTTGGGTACCGCGAC
>Ga0307375_10001225_pt1 | contig 28495 bp, 24 predicted proteins | sample TR1MG_FD_202531 | JGI IMG/M metagenome (GOLD analysis project Ga0307375, IMG submission 202531) | Soil microbial communities from Risofladan, Vaasa, Finland - TR-1 | ecosystem: Environmental > Terrestrial > Soil > Coastal area > Acid sulfate soil | place: Finland: Risofladan, Vaasa | collected...
TACCCGCCTGCCCACCCATCCGAACTCCCGCATCCACGATCTATTGCCGCACTCTTGGCAGCCGATCGCGTAACCATCACACCACCTTGCCCGCCGGGCAAGGTGGCTACGGCAGTCGCTTACGGATGAACTTCTGGCAGATCCTCAACATGAATGTCGGCTTCTTCGGCATCCAGTTCAGCTTCGGCCTGCAGCAAAGCAACATGAGCCCGATCTACAAGTATCTGGGCGCGCACGACGCCAACCTGCCCTATCTGTGGCTGGCCGGTCCGATCACCGGCCTGCTGGTGCAGCCGCTGATCGGAGCGATGAGCGATCGCACCGACAGCCGCTGGGGCCGACGCACGCCGTACTTCCTGATCGGTGCGCTGATCTGCAGCGTGTGCCTGCTGGCGATGCCGTTCAGTCCGGCGCTGTGGGTGGCAGCCAGCCTGCTGTGGATTCTGGACGCCGCCAACAACGTGACGATGGAGCCCTATCGCGCCTTCGTCAGTGACCGCCTCGACCATTCGCAACACACGGTCGGCTTCCTCACCCAGAGCGCGTTCACCGGCCTGTCGCAGACGCTGGCCTATCTCACACCGTCGCTACTGGTGGTGTTCGGCATGAGCATGGCCTCGACCAATGCGCACGGGATCCCGTACGCGGTGGTCACGGCCTTTGTGATCGGCGCGATCTTCTCGCTGGTGTCGATCGGCTGGTCGGTCTGGACGACACCCGAGTTGCCCTTGTCGGAAGCCGAACGGGCGCGGATGCGCGCTGTCCCCCGTTCGGTCTCCGCCACCCTGCGCGAGATCCATGGCGCGTTGCGCGAGATGCCAAGCACCATGCGCCAGCTGGCGGTGATGATGCTGTTCCAGTGGTACGCGATGTTCTGCTACTGGGAATACATCACCCTGTCGCTGGCGCGGACCATGTACGGCAGCACCGACGCGGCCACGCCCGGCTTCGGCGAGGCGGTGTTGATCACCGGCCGCATCGGCGGCTTCTACAACTTCATCGCCTTCGTCGCCGCCATCGCGATGATGCCACTGGCCCGCCGGATGGGGCCACAGCGACTGCATGCCGCCTGCCTGGTACTGGGCGGCGCCGGCCTGCTGAGCCTGCCGCTGATCCACAACCCGTGGCTGCTGTTCCTGCCGATGCTGGGCCTGGGCCTGAGCTGGGGCAGCATGATGGGCAACCCCTACGCGATGCTCGCCGGCAGCATTCCGGCCGAGCGCGCAGGCGTCTACATGGGCATCTTCAACGGCTTCATCGTGCTGCCGATGTTGCTGCAGATCATCACCATTCCGCTGCTCTACCACCGCGTGCTCGGCGACAATCCGGAGAACGTGATCCGGTTGGCTGGTGCCGGACTGGTGATTGCAGCCGCACTCTCGCTGCGCGTGGTCGCAGCACCCAAGCGCGCTGAGCTTTAGCACACCGAGCGCGTGGCGACGACAAGGCGGCGGCTTTTGACTTCCGCAGCCTTTGTGCTTGCCGCTATGGTTTCGGCACCCGACGGGCCCGAGCCTGCTTGCGGCAGGCCAGCGATGTACGGGGAAATCTTGGAATCGACCATGAAGTCTCTGCTTGGAAGTCTGTCGCTTGCCTGCATCCTGCTCATTCATCGGCCAATGGCACACGCCGAGCAGGCCGCGCAGACCAGTGTCACACGGTGGCTCAGGGGTGAAGCCGCGTATAACCCGCAGAACCCATTCGCCCGGATCGTTCGCGGCGAATTGCCTGCCTACAAAGTCTATGAGGACAGCCAGGTGCTGGCCTTCCTGTCGCTCGATCAATCGGTCCCGGGTCACGTGCTGGTGATCTCCAAGACATCGAAGGCGCAGAACATCATGGAGATGTCGCCGAAGGATCTGACCCGCGTGATGCTCGTCGTGCAACGGATTGCCCGGGCGGAGGTGAAGTCACTGCATGCTGACGGCGTGGTGATCAGGCAAAACAATCGCGAAGCCGCCGATCAGGCCGTGTTCCACCTGCACGCGCACGTGGTGCCCCATTGGGACGATGCACCACCGGAGTTTGCACGTGCCGCCGACGGCAAGCTCGACCGCACGGCGATGGCCGCCAGGATTGCGGCGGCCATCCGCAATTGATCAAGCGAACGGCGACCGGGTTCGCCCAGGCCTGAACGACACAAACAACAACGGGCGCCTCGGCGCCCGTTGTTGTTTCCGCTAGCCATCACGACGAGACGGATGGCGAATATCGATCAGCCGGAGAAATACATCTGGAACTCCAGCGGATGGGTGCTGGCGCGGTACTTGGTGACTTCCTTCATTTTCACTTCGATATAGGCATCGATGAAGTCGTCGGTGAACACCCCGCCGGCCTTGAGGAAGTCGCGATCCTTGTCCAGCGCTTCCAGTGCGGCGTCGAGGCTGGAACATACCTGCGGGATGTTCTTCTCTTCTTCCGGCGGCAGGTCGTACAGATCCTTGTCGGCCGGCGCACCCGGATCGATCTTGTTGATGATGCCGTCGAGGCCGGCCATCATCAGCGCGGTGAACACCAGGTAGCCGGACTGCATCGGATCGGGGAAACGCACCTCGATGCGGCGACCCTTGGGGCTGGCCACATACGGAATGCGGCAGCTGGCCGAGCGGTTGCGGGCGGAGTAGGCCAGCATCACCGGCGCCTCGAAACCCGGCACCAGGCGCTTGTAGCTGTTGGTGGTGGAGTTGGAGAACGCGTTGATCGCCTTGGCATGCTTGAAGATGCCGCCGATGTACCACAGCGCGGTCTGCGACAGGCCGCCGTACAGGTCGCCGGCGAACAGGTTCTCGCCGTTCTTGGCCAGCGACTGGTGCACGTGCATGCCGCTGCCGTTGTCACCGACCAGCGGTTTCGGCATGAAGGTGGCGGTCTTGCCGTTCTGGTGCGCCACGTTCTTGACCACGTACTTCATGGTGATCAGTTCGTCGGCCTTCTTCACCAGCGTGTTGAACTTGACGCCGATTTCGCACTGGCCGGCGTTGGCGACTTCGTGGTGATGCACTTCGACGGTCTGGCCCAGCGACTCCAGCACCTTGCACATGTCGGCGCGCAGGTCGCCGAGCGAGTCGACCGGACTGACCGGGAAATAGCCGCCCTTCACGCCCGGACGGTGGCCGGTATTGTTGCCGTCGTACTTGTAGCGCGACGACCACGCCGCTTCCTGGGAGCCGATCTCGTAGAACACCCGGCCCGGGTCGTTCTGCCAGCGCACCGAATCGAAGATGAAAAATTCCGGTTCCGGACCGAAGAACGCGGTGTCGGCAATGCCGGTGGATTTCAGGTACGCCTCACCGCGCTTGGCGATCGAGCGTGGGTCACGGCCGTAGGCCTGCATCGTGCTGGGCTCGAGCACATCGCAATGCACGATCAGCTGCACATGGGCGCTGAACGGATCGAGGTGGGCGGTATCCGGATCGGGCATCAGGACCATGTCCGACTCGTTGATGCCCTTCCAGCCGGTGATCGACGAACCGTCGAACATCTTGCCGTCCTCGAAGGTCGACTCGTCGATCGCATGGGCCGGGAAGGTCACGTGGTGATGCACGCCGAGCATGTCGGCAAAACGGAAGTCGACGAATTCGACGTCATGTTCCTGGATCAGGTCGAGCACTTTCTGGGCGGACATAAATCAACCTCGATGGTGAGTGGCGTAACGCAAATTAGCAAAATCCATGCCGCAAGATGAAAAACCGCACATACAGGCATTTAGCTCTTGAGTGTGCGCTCTTTCAGTGGGACGTTCGCATCATATGCGGGCAATCAGGCTTTCCATTTGCACCAAATTGATTCAACCAAGGCGTGGGTCCGTTCCGCGATGCCGAACGGACCCACGCAGGCTCAGCCTTCGTACGCGGCTTCGCCATGGCTGGTGATGTCCAGACCCTGATGCTCGCTTTCTTCGTTGACCCGCAGGCCACCGAATACCGCTCGCACGATCAGGTAGGCAAGCAGCGACACCACGCCACTCCATACCAGGGTGATGCCGACACCCAACGCCTGGATACCCAGCTGGTGCACGATGGAGAAATCCGCCGCACCGGTGCCACCCAGGCCAGGTGCGGTGAAGATGCCGGTCAGCAGGGCGCCAGCGATACCACCCACGCCGTGCACGCCAAACACATCGAGTGCGTCATCGGCTTTCAGCAATTTCTTCAGGCCACTCACACCCCACACGCAGACCAGACTGGCCAGCGCGCCGATGACGAGGGAGCCCATCGGCCCGACCGTGCCGCAAGCGGGGGTGATCGCCACCAGACCCGCCACCGCGCCGGACGCACCGCCGAGCATCGACGGCTTGCCCTTGAACACGCGCTCGATCAGCAACCACGCCAGCACCGCCGCAGCCGTGGCCACCAGGGTGTTGATGAAGGCCAGCGCCGCGCCGGCATTCGATTCCAGGTTGGAGCCGGCATTGAAGCCGAACCAGCCCACCCACAGCAGCGAGGCACCGATCATGGTGAAGGTCAGGTTGTGCGGCTTCATCGCTTCGCGACCCATGCCGAGGCGCGGCCCGAGCAGGTAGGCACCCACCAGTCCGGCGATACCGGCGTTGATATGCACCACGGTACCGCCGGCGAAGTCGAGCGCGCCCCGGGTCAGCAGGAAGCCACCCGGGCCCCACACCATGTGCGCGATCGGGATATACGCAAACGTGAACCACAAGGTGACGAACAACAGCACCGCGCCGAACTTCATGCGCTCGGCCAGCGAACCGACGATCAGGGTGCCGGTGATGCCGGCGAAGGTTGCCTGAAACACGACGAAGACGAACTCAGGCAGCTTCACCGTCGCCGTAAAGGTGTCGGCCAGCGAGGTGGTGCTGACCCCTTTCAGGAACAGCTTGCTGGCGTTGCCGACAAACGGATCGCCGGGGTCAAACGCGAACGAGTAGCCGTAGATCACCCACAGCACCACGATCAGCGAGAACACGGTCAGTACCTGCATCAGCACCGAAAGTATGTTCTTGGAGCGCACCAGGCCGCCATAGAACAAGGCCACGCCCGGCACCGTCATCATCAACACCAGCAGGGTCGAGGTGAGCATCCAGGCCACGTCGCCCTTGTCCACCACCACCGGCGCGGCCGCCGCGGCAGCCGCCTGGGCGTGTGCCGCCGGGGCCAGCAGAAACAGGCAAAACAACAGCATGGACGGCAGCCATACTGGCAGGCCACGCGAGTGGCGAAACAACAGAAAGTCTTTCATGGAAACCTCGCAGGGCTGGGTTAGAGGGCGTCGGCGTCGAGCTCGCCGGTACGGATACGGATCACCTGATCGATCGTGCTGATGAAGATCTTTCCGTCACCCACGTTGCCGGTCTTGGCCGCCTGCTGGACGGCCTCCAGTACGGCGTCGAGCAGGCTGTCGTCGACCACCACCTCCAGCTTCAGCTTGGGCAGGAAGTCGACCACGTATTCCGCGCCTCGGTACAGTTCGGTGTGTCCCTTCTGCCGCCCAAAGCCGCGTACCTCGCTGACCGTGATGCCGCTGACCCCCGCACCGGTCAGCGCATCACGCACCTCGTCCAGCTTGTAGGGCCGGATGATGCAACTGATCAATTTCATGCATGTCTCCCGGATAAAGGCCGCGGCGCCATGGCCGCAGCCGGTGGTGGTTCGCTCAGAACGATTTGCTGAGCGTAAGGATGCCGGTGGCGCGACCGACGAAATGGCCGTAGCTGTTGGTGTAGCTGCTGCGTGATGCGTTGGTGTCGTAGTAGCCAAGCGCGACCGAATAGCCCTTGGCGAAGGCGCGGGTCACACCGACTTTCCAGTCGGTGTACGAAAAACCCGGGGTATTGGCGACGTCCTGATGGCCGACGTGCGAGTTGAAGGTCCAACCCGGACTGAATTCCTTGTTCCAGGACAGATCGAGGTAGCCGCTGTTCTTGCTGTCGGGGAAGCCGAACAGGTTGGTGAGCGTATGCGAGTACTTCAGCGCGATGCCCTTCCAGCCCAGCGAGACGTAGGCCTCGGTGGTGTATGGCCGGGTAAACCCTGCGGGATAGGTGCCGGGGTAGTAGTACTCGTAGAGGCCGACGTCGTAGCTCCAGTCGGTGGCGAAACTGCCGCGATAGCCGGTGTAGAAGTCCAGCTCCACACTGCTCGATAGCGGCGCAGCGCTGGTGGAGGTGTCTGACAACCAGCTGATGTTGCTGCCCCAGGCGCCCACGTACCAGCCGCTGGCGGCAGCGTATTCAATACCTGGCTGCACGGCCGGGCCCCGATTGGTTTGCGACAGGCCGCGAAACAGGTAGTCATTGACTACCGCTACGCTGCCGGCGACCTGGCTGGCTGGCGCATCCTGCGCCGCCGCTTGAAAGGCTGGAGCCAGCAAAACCGCGCCAACAAGAGTCCACTGTACACATCGCTTCATCGGTTGCTCCTCCGCTAAGTATGGACACCATCTAAATGGCCGTTTAGACGGCCACAAGAATCATGCACGTTCGAGATGGGTGAACGGGGGCCTCGCATGGCCCCTGGATCGCATCTCAAATCGTCAGGCACAGCTATCCCCGTCCCGGGCGGATCGATGATCCGGGGCAAAAACATGCTGTAAGCGGGAGCCGGCCGATCGCGATGCGATCAGCAACAAGGCTTTGAGGTACTTTGCAGAGCCAACGGCGGAAGGGTTGGCGGAAGGAATTCAACAACCGGCATGTCGCGCCTTGGCGGACTGCACACGGTGGCTTGCCCCCCCGATCACCTTGCCTGGGTGCTGCGGCGGGCGCGTCATTGACGCTGCCACTTCCCGCGCTCCAAACTCTTCCTGCACTTTGATCCTGCCGCAATCATTGTTGCATTGCAATAGCATGACGCCTTTGTGCATATGAAAGCTGGCTATATGACGGCCGCCAGCAAAGAGTCTGGTTTTGCTTGATTTTGTCACCCAGGAAATCACCGCCATTCGTCGCGCCAAACCCGACAGCAGAGCTGTCTCCGCGCTATTTGTCGCGACGCAGCGTACGGCGCGGGACCCATGCGCCGGGTTGGGCGAAGCCCGGCACATGCTCCATTCGGCAGCCAACCACGTAAGCTAGGCGGCTTTTACCGCGGTCGCCGCGCAGCCCTACCGAAGGACCACTCCACGTGATCGAACTGCTCCACGTCATCCTGCTTGGCATCATCGAAGGCATCACCGAGTTCCTGCCTGTTTCCAGCACCGGCCATCTGCTGATCGCCGAGAAGTTGGGGCTCGGTGCGCGCTCGGATCTGTTCAACGTGGGGATTCAGGCTGGTGCCATCCTGGCCATCACCTTCATCTACTGGGCGCGCATCTGGCAGTTGTTCACGCACTGGCGGGAGCCTGCCAATCGCGACTACCTGGCCAAGCTGGCGGTGGCGTTCCTGATCACGTGTGTACTCGGCCTGGTCGTCACCCACTACGGCTTCAAGCTGCCCGAGACGGTGACCCCGATTGCCTGGGCGCTGGTGATCGGCGGCTTCTGGATGCTTGGTGCCGAAGCCATCGCCGCACGACAGGTGGATCGCAGCCAAGTCACCTGGCGGGTGGCTATCCTGGTCGGCATTTCGCAGATGGTGGCCGGCATCTTTCCGGGCACCTCGCGCTCGGGCGCCACGATCTTCACCGCGATGCTCGGCGGCACCAGCAATCGCGCGGCGGCCACCGAATTTTCGTTCCTGGTCGGCATTCCGACCATGTATGCGGCCACCGGCTACGAGTTGCTGAAGGTGCTCAAGAACGGTGACGGCGCACACGAGGACTGGACCGCATTGGCGGTGGGCTTCGTGGTCTCGCTGATCGTCGCCTTCATCGCGGTGAAGTGGCTGCTCGGCTATATCCGCACCCACCGCTTCACGGCGTTCGCGATCTACCGCATCGCGCTGGGCGTGGCCTTGCTCCTTCTGATGCCTGGCGGCTGAAGCGCGATCAGCGCGCCACGATCACCGCGAACCAGTTCCAGCTGCGCACGCGTTCGGCGATCAGCTTGGTACAGGTGAGCATCGGTACCGCCAGCAGCGCGCCGGGAATGCCCCACAGCCAGCCCCATACCAGCAGCCACAGCAGGATCGCGATCGGGCTCAATCGCATGCTGCGGCCCTGGACCATCGGGGTGATCAGGTTGCCCTCCACCACGGTGATGGCGGCGAAGGTCAGTGCCGGCATGAACACCTCGAGGTTGGCGTCCTTGGCATAAAGCATCGACACCACCGCCAGCACGGTCGTGGTGACGATCGCGCCCACGTACGGAATGAAGTTGGCGAACATCGCCACCGCGCCCCACAGCATCGCGTCGGGCACCTTGTACATCCACAGCATCGCAGCGGTGATGGCACCGAGGCTGGCATTGATCAGCAGCGCGGTCAGCAAGTAGCGCGACACCTCGGTCTGGAAGCCACGCACTATCGTCACCGCATGTCGCTTGTAGGCGAAGCTCGGGGTGATCTCGACCAGCCGTCGCAGCATGGTGTCGCCGTAGATCAGAAAGAAGAACACCAGCAACAGCACACTGAGCACGGCCGCCAATACCTTCGGCGCGGTGGAGACCACATCCCAGGCGCTGATCGACATCGGAGGCGTGGGCGTGGTTGCCGCGCGTGAGGTGCCGCTGACCAGGGTTTGCGTAGCCCGGTTGGCCGCCTCCAGCGGCTGGGTCAGGGTGCGGAATTTGGGCACAAAGCTCTTGATCGCGGCGGGCGCGCCGTGGAACCAGCCGACGGCTGGCTGCGCCAGCAAACCCACCCCCGTACTGATGCCGACCACGAGGCCGATCATCAGCACACTGGCCGTGAGCCAGCGCGGCAGATGAAAACGCCTGCCCGCGGCCACGATCGGATTCAGGGCCAGGCCAATGAAGGCGGCCAGTACCAGCGGTATCAGCAAGTCCTTGGCCAGGGTCACTGTATACATCAGGGCGAGCATGAGCATGGCATTGAGCGTGATGCGTATCGCGCGCAGGTGGCGGCGCGTGCCGCGTGCCGCGAACAATCGCCGTGTCGCGGTGCGCGGCAGCTTGCCCGGGGTGACGGTCGGATCCACCAGGGTTTGGTCGAGCAGGGCGACATCGCTGCTGTAGACGGTGGCGGGTTCAGCCGCTGCCGGCGCCAGTGGTTCGGGATCGCTCATGACGGTTCGCCGCCCACACCCTCGCCCGGATCTTCAGCGGCATCGGCGTCGCCAGCAGCCAGGCCGAGTTCGGCGATCAATCGGGTGCCGTAGGCCACCGCCTCGGCCAGTCCACCACCCAGCAAAGAGGACAGCCCCGGCACCCGCAACGGGTGCACGTTGAGGCTGCCCAACACGAAACCGGCACCCGCGGCAGTGCCGACCGTAGTCAACGGATACCGGTGCCCGCGCACCAGCAGCGCCGCGGCGGGCGGCTGCAAAGCCAGCCGCGCGGCACTCATGCGCAATCTGGCCTCACGTACGTCGGCCACCCTCTTGAACACCCTCATGGGCGATCCTCCTCGCGCTGTTCCGGCGCCGCTTGCGCCGCGATCTCGGCTTCGGCCTGCTGCACGGTGTCACGTATCATCGCACCCCATTCGCTGCGCGTGGCGGGCAGGCTCATCCAGTGCATGCAACGGCGAAACAGCACCAGGGTGGCAACCAGGAACAGCAGTTGCACAAGGGCCAGTACCAGCAGGGCTCCGATCCACGAACCCAGCCACTGCACCAACAACACGCCGACCAGGCCCAGTACGGTAAGGCCCAGACCCACCGCGCCGGCGGTCGCGGCAAGCGCCGCCAGCAACATCCAGGAAACCGCGCTGCGGGCCAGCCCCAACTCGGCGGCGAGCAGGTGCATCTGTGCGCCGAACAACTGCTTCACCGCACGACCGAACTGACCGATGTCGGTCAGCAGTCCAGACGACGGCGGCGCCACATCCGGCGCCGCTTGGGGGGTCGACTCACCCTCGCTGTGCATTCCCTGCCCCTGGGCCAGCCGGCTCAGCGCCGGAGAATGCGGCCGAGCAACCAGCCCACGCCGAGGGCGATGGCGACCGACTGCACCGGCTTCTCGCGCACGTACTCACGCGCCTGATCGAAAAAGGCATCGGCGCGATCCATGGTCTGGTCGTACACCTCGCGGCCGCGATCGCTGAGGTCGGCGGCTTTTTCGCTGGCACGATGGGCGGTGCTGGCGGCCTTGTCGGTGGCCTGATGCAGGCCCTCCTCGACATGGTCGGCCGCGCGATCCACGGTTTCCTTGGTGCTTGCCACCACATGCGAGGTGACCTGCTTGATGCGCTCGGCGCTGTCGTCGATGCGATTGCCAAGGGCGTGTTCAGGGGTTTGGACTTGCTTGTTCATGGCCGGCTCCGGAGGGATCTACTATGACGCATTGGGCTTCGAGTGATGGACCTCAACTGGCGCGGCGCAAGAAAGCGATGATCGCCAGAATAAGGAAAATGATGAAAAGAATCTTCGCGATGCCGGCCGCCGCGCCCGCGATGCCGCCGAAACCCAGCACGGCGGTAATGATCGCGATAACCAGAAAAATCAGGGCATAGTGAAGCATGGGGGCGTCCTCTTTGGGTGGTGTGTGACACCGGCGCGGGTCAGCCCGCGTGCCGCCATTCACCCATAGCCGATGCCATGCGGGCGTGAAGGATCGCCCGCCCGCCATGCACAGCGCGCCCACGTTTGCTCAGCCCGCCAACGCCGGATTGAGGCTGTAGGTGCCGGTGAGCACCGCCTCGGCCAGCACGTGGCCAGCCATCGCCAGCCGCAATTGCTCGCGCGAGAAGCCCTGGCGCAGGGGTAGTGACGCCACATCCAGCGCGTACACGCGGAAATGGTAGTGATGCAGCAAGGCATCGTTCCACGGCGGACACGGGCCGTCATAGCCTAGGTATTCGCCGCCCATGTCGGCGTCGCCGGCAAACCAGCCGGTGAAATCGTTGACCCCCTGCACGCTGCCCGGTGGACCGTACGGGTCGCGCTTGCCGCGCGGAGTGACTTCATCGCTGCAGGCGCCGGCGCTCAGCTCGCCGCACTCAGGCGGAATGTTCGCCATCAGCCAGTGCACGAACTCCACCCGCGGCAGATTCGCCGGCACCGTGCGGCCAGCCTGGTTCACGTCATCGCCACGGCTGGGTACGTCGGTGTCGATGCAGGTGAGCACGAACGAGCGCGTGGCAGGCGGCGCGTCCTTCCACGCCAGGTGCGGGCTGTGGTTGTCAGACAGGGCGAAGGGGGCGGCGCGCTTGCCGAAGGCATCGGTGGCCGGAATGGTTTGCCCGTGGGCGAAATCGTCGCTGCGCAGTTGCATGAGTTGTTCCTTCATGGGGGAAGATGGTACGCAGGCGTAGTGCCGCCAGCGCCCGGAAAGTTCGGCGACCTGCCTCCGGGGTGGTAGGTTACCCGGTACACGGCGCCGGCCAGGTCGTCGCTGATCAGTACGCTGCCGTCGGGCAGGGGCTGCACATCCACCGGTCGACCCCAGGCACTCTCGTCCTGCTCGAAGCCGCTCACCAGCGGCTCGTACGACAGCACCTTGTTGCCCTTGAGTCGTACCGTCATGACCCGGTATCCGGATTTTTTCGTGCGGTTCCACGAACCGTGCTCGGCGACGATGATGGCGCCCTTGTAGCGGGCCGGAAACTGCCTGCCCTCGTAGAAGCGCATGCCCAGCGAGGCAACGTGGGCGCCCAGCTTCAGTACCGGCGGCGCGTAGTCCTTGCACGTGTGGCCCTTGCCGAATTGGGGATCGAGGATGTCGCCCTGGTGGCAGTACGGATAACCAAAGTGCTCACCGAGCTTGCTGACCTCGTTGAGCTCGTCGCTGGGGATATCGTCGCCCATCAGGTCGCGGCCGTTGTCGGTAAACCACAGTTTGCGGATACCCGGCTGCCAGTCGAAGCCAACCGAGTCGCGCACGCCCAGCGCGACATCCTGCCAGTCGCTGCCATCGGCGTTCATGCGGATGATCTTGCCGTGATCCGGCGCCGGGTCGCAGATATTGCACGGCGCGCCGATCGGCACATACAGCTTGCCGTCCGGGCCGAAGGCGAGAAACTTGCCGCCATGATGGGTTTCAGCGGGCAGCTTGTCGGTCACCAGCTCGGGCCTCGGCGGCGCGTCCAGATGCTGCTCGATACCACGCAGCACGAAGACCTTGCTGACCGCCGACACGTAGAGATTGCCATCGTGGAACGCCACACCGATGGGATTCTGCAGGCCGCTGGCGATCACCCGCACCTGGTCGGCCACGCCATCGCCGTGACTATCGGTGAGCGCGTAGACCTTGCCGGCCCCGCTGGAACCGACAAACACCGTGCCATGTGTGCCCAGCGCAAGCTCGCGCGCATTGCGCACCTGGTCCGAATACACCGCGATGTGGAAACCCGGCGGCAGGCTCAGCTTGTCCAGCGGTGGCGCGGCAAAAGCGGGCCACGACAGCAGCACCAGCAAAAGCGTAAACATGACTCGCATGGTCGTCCTCCCCGGCTGGATCGGGCCCAGCCTATACCGTGTCATGTGAAGCCCAAAGCAGGATCGGCTCTGCTAACGTGAGCCTCTTCGCAAGGGGTGAACATGAGCGAGTTGGACGACCTCACCACGCTGGTGCGCGCAGCCACGCCGCTGCTGGTGATCGAAACGGTGGACGAGCAGCGCGTGATCGAGTGCTTTCGGCACGTGATCGCGCAGGCACTGCATCCGCTATGGCGCTGGACCCTCACCGACGGCCTGAGCCGGCTCGACTTCGCCCAGCGCGACGAAGACGTGGCACCGGACGCCACCGCGACCCTGCATGCGATCCGCGCCCACGACCCGCGCGGCATCTATCTGATGTTCGATTTCCACGGCCTGCTCGGCTACGCGATGAGCCTGCGCCAGCTGCGCGAAATCGTGCAGCGGCATCGCTCGGCGGCACACACCATCGTGCTGGTCGGCGCCAGGATCGAGTTGCCCGAGGAGCTGGAAGCGCTGGCCTTGCGCGTGCCGCTGTCGTTGCCGGACATCAAGGAACTGGCCGGCATCCTGCGCGGCGAGGCGGCCGGCTGGCAACGCGAGCAGGGCCGCCGGATCGAGGTCGACAACGACGCCGCGCGCACCATCGTGCGCAACCTGCTGGGGCTCTCCGCGCCGGATGCGCGGCGCATCGTGCGCAAGCTGATCTACGCCGATGGTGCGCTTGGTGCGAACGACCTGCCGGTGCTGATGCAGTCCAAGTTCGACCTGCTCAACCGCTCCGGCCTGCTGCACTACGAATACGCCACCGCCAGCTTCGCCGATATCGCCGGCGTCAGCCGCGTGTGCGAATGGGTGCAGCGCCGGCGCACGGTGTTTCTTGATCCTTCCGCCACGCCGATGCTCGATCCGCCCAAGGGCGTGCTGCTGCTCGGCGTGCAGGGCTGCGGCAAGAGCCTCGCCGCCAAGGCGATCGCCGGCGGCTTCGGCGTGCCGCTGGTGCGGCTGGATTTCGGCACGCTATACAACAAGTACCAGGGCGAAACCGAGAAGAACCTGCGCGAGGCACTGGCCAGTACCGAACTGCTGGCACCGTGCGTGCTGTGGATCGACGAGATCGAGAAGGGCCTGGCCGGCGGCGGCGATGATGGCGGCGTCTCACGCCGCGTACTCGGCTACCTGCTGACCTGGATGGCCGAGCGCAAGGCCAAGGTGTTCGTGGTCGCCACCGCCAACGCCGTGCATGAGCTGCCGGCCGAACTGCTGCGCAAGGGCCGCTTCGACGAGATCTTCTTCGTCGACCTGCCACAGGCACCCGTACGCGCCGAGATCTTCGCGCTGCACCTGGCCCGCCGCCAACTCGACCCCGCCAGCTTTGACCTCGATGCCCTGGCCACCGCCAGCGACGGCTTCTCCGGCGCCGAAATCGAACAGGCCATCGTCAGCGCGCTCTACGATGCGGCAGGCACCGGCACCGCACCGGATCAGGCCACCCTGCTCAACGCGCTGAGCCAGACCCGGCCACTGTCCGTGTTGATGCGAGAACAGGTCGACGCGCTGCGGGCGTGGGCACAAGGGCGTTGCGTGGCGGCGGACTGACGGAGCGACACCGCGCTCGCCGCAAAGCATTTCGGGATTGGGTTGGGCGATTGCTTGGGCGGTGAAGGTCCGCTGCCGACCCTAAACGGCCGGCGACGAGCGTCCGCTCTGGGGCAGCGTGGCGATCAAAACTTTGGCTGATCGTGCAAGGGTTTGCGCGCAACCCTCGGGCCTCGGCTGGGGCTTGCAGATCCTGCTTCACTCCACAATCAGACGCTATGAATCTTCGGATTCTGACCGTGGACATCAGGAAGTGGGGACTTTCTTTATTCGTTGCTTTTCCGATTAAGATGAGGTCTGGGACAGGACAAGGATGAAGCCGTGAGCAACTGGGTTCAGCAAGAACGCGACACGAACCGACTGGTCAGCGCGTGCGCCGATCACCTCATGCAGCGGGACAAGATTTTGGGGGAGCAACTGCATGCGCTATGCAGGCTAACTTGGATCACCGCGAACCAAAACACATCCGTTACGAGCACTAAGCTGCCAGCCCTTCAAGCCATCTTCGGTGCACACATGGATGAATCGACGCCCGAAGATGCTGCCAAAAGTATTGGAAAGATCTTGGGTGTGAAGAGCACCCTGGTCAGTGCCGACACGGGCTTTTCAAACTTCTATAACGCCTATCGCAATAGTTCTCTGATTTGGGTGAAACAACACCGTGCCAAGATTGAGCGACTGGTGCGTGCAGCGCGCCACCTTAAGACCGATGCTGAGGCGCGTATGTTGGCAGATGTCATTGGGGACATGCCGGCGATTCCTAAGCCAAAGCCGGAAAGCCCAACCATCCATGCGGAGCAACTGTTGACGCCGCTGCTCTTCGCTTTGGACCCGCGCTTGCGTTTTCCTGTGATCAACGGTCGAAAGCAGATCAAAAAACTCTTGCGGATGCGTGGTGTGCGCGAGGCCCCCCTTGTGGTCCAGTTCGACACGATGGTGGAGCTCATTGGAACCAATGGCTGGAAGGATGCGGCCGATGTCGATTCCGCGCTGAGTGAGGATGCGGATATCGCCGTGTTCGCTACCCCTGGCCAGCTGGCGACTCTCATCAAAGTGAATAAGCCACTGCAGTCAAAGCCTACCGCCGGGAAAGACCTCACAGTCAAAGATGAAGCCGACCAAACCTCCATTTCGGCCGAGCGGACGAATACAAAGCGTCGCCTGCACAACAAAATGACCAACCGGCTTTTGCAACTTTTTGGCGAGGAATATAAGTGCAAGGAAGGTTGCTCTCACGATGCTCTGTACGACGTCATGGTGGTGGCTTACGGCGAGGACGAGGACGGCTCCCCCGATGACTTGCTCATCGAGGTGAAAAGCTCAAGCGAGGAGGCTCATGTCCGCATGGCCATCGGGCAACTGTTCGCATACGGCCACCGGTTGCGGCCCAAGGTCGTATACACCGCTGCTGTCTTGCTCCCGGAGGAACCGAATGATCGAGTGAAGTCGCTGTTGAGGTGGCTGGATTTCGGGTGCCTTTGGTACGCCGACAACCGACTCACTTCCCTCAAGACCTGCACCCCCTGGCTCAAAGCGTGGGTGGCCAGTCAGGACGCTTAAAACCGCTGCTTTGGTTGCAATGATTACGCGTGGATGAGCGCATTGTTATTGCCACTCCAATCCGGTCGAAGTGGTAGGTCACTTGCTCCCAGTTTGGCTGACTACCCGGTGAGCCTCGGCCTATCGTACGCACACCGGACCAACATCACCTTATGTAGCACTGGTGGTTGTTCTTCGCCTTCGCGCCTTTTATGGCAGCGTAGGTCCTGGTATACTTGCCGTTTTTCTGTTTTCGATGGGTTGCTGCGGGTTTATAAAAAGAGCGTTGAAGCGATGCGACAGAAAGTGCTTGAGTACTAGCGGCAAAAAAGGGGCCGACGCTCCCTCGGGTTTTCTCAAAGAACGCGATGGCAAGCACGGCGACGAGATTCAGACCTCATTGGCGATCTTGCGCAGTCGCTTTGTGCATGACGACAAGTCGGAGGGTTATCGTAACGATGGCCCTGTGTCCGTGGCGAAGTTCGAACTTGGCGAGAAGGACGAGCCCAAGAAGCGCGAGGCGAGCGCATTGCGCCAGCGCCAAGCGACCGATGTGATCGACCGAGTGCTGGCGCAAATCGGATAGGGGCGGCGTGGTGATCAAAGCAATCTTTGTAGGCATTAACAAGCACTTCGATTCGACGATTCCCGAGTTGAGCGGAGCCCGCCGCGATGCCACCACGTTGTGGGCGCTGTTCACCGACACGATCGAAGGCCTGGCTGCCCGGCTGCTTGTCGATGAGGTCGCGACGCATGCAGAGGTCTCGCAGGCCATTCTCGGAACGTTGTCAGCTGCGTGCGAGGGCGATGTAGTCGTCATCACATTTGCGGGGCATGGTTCTCCCGATGGGAATCTGGTCCTGTTCGATACCGACATAGCCGACTTCGCCGGCACCGGACTGTCGATGGCGGGACTGGCCGACGCCTTCAAGGCTACGAAGGCTCGTGCGGTGCTGTGCGTTCTCGATTGCTGCTTCAGCGGGCATGCGCCCGCGCGCGTACTTGAGACTGTCGCACGCCCGCGAAACGCGTTTGCGCTGACCGGTATTTACGGCGAGGGACGCATTCTGCTTGCTGCCTGTGCAACCAATGAATCCGCCTGGGAGCAGCCGGGCACCGGACACGGGTTGCTCACGTATGCCGTGATCGAGGCGTTGACGGGTGCGGTCGGCGACTGGGTCAGCTTTCCGGAAATCGCCGGTGAGATCATCCGGCTGGCGCGTGTCGAGGCCGAGCGCATCAGCGTGACACAGACGCCTGTATTCTTGGGCAACGTCAAGGGGGGGCTCGTGTTTCCGGCTCTCAAGCGCGGTGACAACTACGCCGCTGCGTTCCCGGCCAGAGCGGTCCAGCAAATGTCGGGGGCGTTTGCGGAATTTTCCGCGCACGGCTTTCCGCCGGAAATCGTCGATCAGTGGACGACGGACTTCCCGCGAGGCCTCAACGCGCTGCAACTCAAGGCAGTCAACGAACACGGCGTACTGTCCGGCAGATCGCTGCTGGTGGTCGCGCCGACCAGCTCGGGTAAGACCATGATCGGCGAACTGGCTGCGATTCAGGCAGTCACCGCCGGCAAGAAAGCAGCGTTTCTGCTGCCGTATCGGGCGCTGGTCAACGAGAAGTTCGAGGAGTTCAGCGAGCGCTACGGATCCGCGGGCCTGCGCGTCGTTCGGTGCAGCGGTGATGCAACGGATGGCATTGGCCCCGTGTTGTGCGGTCGCTATGACCTGGGTTTCTTCACCTACGAAACCTTTCTCAATCTAGCGCTCGGCTCGCCGCGCCTGCTCAACCAGCTCGGCCTCGTCGTGCTTGACGAGGGCCAGTTCATCACGGACCCAAATCGAGGCATTACGGTCGAGTTGATTTTCGCGCTTCTGCTGCGGGCGCGTCAGCGCGGCATCGAGCCGCAACTGGTGATCTTGTCGGCGGTCATTGGCAACCTCAACAGCTTCGATCGCTGGCTCGACCTGCCCTTGCTGATGTCCCGCGAGCGGCCTGTGCCCCTGGTCGAGGGCGTGCTCGATCGGCGCGGGACGTTCCAGTTCGTCGATGCGGACGGCACTACCAAGACCGAAGCCCTGTTGCCTGCGCATCGCATCGTGCAGCGCCGCGACAAGCCCAGCTCGCAAGACGTGATCGTGCCGCTGGTTCAGCAACTGGTTGCACAGGGCGAGAAGTTGCTGGTCTTCCGCAACATGCGTGGTCCGGCACAGGGCTGCGCCAAATACTTGTCCAAGGAATTGGGCCTGGGTCCTGCGACGACCGTCCTGGACGTGCTGCCGACTCAGGATCTGACCGGTGCCTCGCAGTATCTGCGGGAATGCCTTGCTGGGGGCACTGCGTTCCACAACACCAATCTCTTGCGCGCGGAGCGCGAAGCCGTCGAGAAAGGTTATCGCAACGCTGGCGGCGGTATCCATGCGCTGGTGGCCACCACGACGCTGGCTGCCGGCATCAACACCCCGGCATCGACGGTGATCCTGGCCGAGAACGAGTTCGTCGGTGAGGACGGCCGCCCATTCACCGTCGCCGAGTACAAGAACATGGCAGGACGGGCGGGACGGCTCGGATACAACGAGACCGGCAAGGCCATCATCCTCGCCGACACGCCGATGGAACGCGCGCAACTGTTCCAGAAGTACGTGCTCGGCGTGCCGGAAGACGTGAAGTCATCCTTCCAGCAGCGCGACCTGCCAACCTGGACGTTGCGCTTGCTTAGCCAGGTTCGGGGCGTGCGCGCCACCGAAATTCCTGGCCTCCTGGTCAACACGTTCGGCGGTTACTCTGCGTCACGCGCAAACCCGCAATGGATTGCGATCGTGGAGCATGAAGTCACCGCGTTGGTCGAGCGCCTGCTGCAGGCCGGGCTGGCCGAGCGCGAGGGCGAGTTGATCCACCTGACCTTGCTCGGACGCGCCTGCGGCGCTTCGTCCTTGTCGTTTGAGTCGAGCCTGCGGCTGGTCGAGTTGATGAAACAACTGAACGCCACACAGACGTCCCCCACCCAGGTGCTGGCGATGGTGCAGGTCCTCGATGAAATGGATGCGATCTACACACCGGTCATGAAGCGGGGGCGGTCGGAGAGCGTGCGCGCCAATGATGTGGCGCAGCGTTATGGGCATGCAATGACGCAGGCACTGCAGCGATATTGCCGGGACGAGATTGAGTTCTGGTGCCGATGCAAGCGCGCGGCGCTCTTGTACGACTGGATCGAGGGCACCCCCGTCGACGTGTTGGAGAAGCGGTTCTCGACCACGCCCTTCGGAGGCGCTGTCGGATACGGGAACATCATCGGAATCGCCGACGCAACCCGCTTTCACCTGCGCTCGACGCACCAAATCCTGTCGGCGCTCTTCCCGGACCAGCCCACGTTCCTGGCGGGACTCGACGAAGTTCTGCAACGACTCGAATTCGGCCTTCCGGCCGGTGCGCTGCCGCTCACAAACTTACCGCTCGCTCTGACCAGGGGGCAATACCTCGGTCTCTTCAACGCCGGATGCTTGACGCCGGAAGCCGTGAACGACTTGAGCGGCGAGCGGCTAGAAGCATGCATTGGTCCAGCTAGCTCGTCGCTGCTGAGGCTACAAGCATGAACACCATGGTCCTGCGCAGGGGAATGAAATTTTTGGATAGACACGTCGCCACCATCGCGTCGTGGCCGCGAACGGAGTCAACGTGATGAGCGACTACTTCAGCGATCGTCAGAACGGTCCGCGCGCACGCATCGAGCAGGTGATTTCGCCCACTGTCTGGGCGGGCCTCGTGGCAACGGTACAGGCGTTGATCAATAGCGGTGCATTCGGCCTGCGCTTTCCCGAACGCTGCCCGGGTGGACAAGCCACTTGCGGCGGCGATGCGGACGCCTTGGCAGCTTCCGTAAGCGCAGAAATGCCGGGTCTGGCTTGGCCGTTGGAGACAGTCTCCATTGATGGGGAGGGCTACTTTGCTGAACGCCAGCCGTTCGCGCCGGACACCTTACTCGTCTTGGATTTCATCGAGTTCGTTCACGCATCAGTGGCTAAGCCGATCTCAGGGAAGTATCACGACTACTTCAGTCATCACCACCTGACTTTCGACCAGGAGGCGGGGCAGGAAGACTTCCGCCTGACGGTCAATCGCATATTCGCGCGCAACGGGGTTGCGTTCGAGATGCTGCCCAATGGTCGAATTGAACGAGTGCTCCCGCCGGTGCTTGGCGAAGAACTGAAACGAACGCTTTTCAATACGGGGGATCGCACGCTCGACAACATGCTCGACGAGTGCCGGGCCAAGTTTTCGGACCGCAATCCGTTGATGCGTCGTGAAGCGCTGGAGCGGTTGTGGGACGCATGGGAGCGACTCAAGTCACTGGCTGACCCGGGCGACAAGAAGCGCTCGGTCAAGATCATCCTCGATGCAGTTACCTCCGTGCCGTCGCTGCGGGAGAGATTGGAGACAGAAGCGACAGAACTGAACTCCATTGGAAACAGTCACCTCATTCGGCATTCGGAGATCAGCCAGGTGCCGGTGATCGATGTGGACCAGGTCGACTATCTGTTCCACCGACTGTTCGCCATGATTCATCTGATGCTGAGGAAAAAGTAAAAGTACGAAAGCCTGTACGTTGCGCGATGCCGGCGATCGCTCATGCGGGGTTTGGGGTGCCTTGTTAAATGGAAAAGATCAACCGGGGAGAGACGCAATGCTTGAATGGTACTTGGAGGTAAATGCCCTGTTTCGGGCAATGCGTCAGAAATCGATCGATGCACAAGGCCTCCTTGCGAGCGACGATAAGGCAGGGGCCAAGTTGATCAATGGCTATTTGAAGGCCGACTATCTACTGCTGCGCAAGCTGTGGACCGGTGCAGGGTTCCCTGAGCAAGACATGGGAAATCTTGGCAGGCATATCGGATTTGGCGACGCCAATGACTACGACGACATCCTTGCGCGCGATCTACCTCAGGTTGAGGTGAAGGCGGAAGCGCATGTGCGCGAAGCAACGGGCACCAAACCGAGCATAGGCTTCGAGGAACTGCTGCATCCGGTTATCTTCGCGCATGCCTTCCAGCACTATGTGGACGGGCACTACCGCGATGCCGTGTTGAATTCCGTCGTTGCGATCTTTGATCTGATGCGAGAACGCACGGGCCTGGATCTCGACGGCGCGGCTCTGGCGACACAAGTGTTGAGCTTGGAAAAGCCGCACTTGATCCTCAGCGAACTCGACACGGAGTCGGGCAGAAATGACCAGAAGGGGTTCATGCAGATTTTGGTCGGTGCTTACCTTGGCATTCGCAATCCCAAGGCTCATTCGCTAAATCATGATCTCGACCCGGAGAAGGCCGCGCAGTATCTAATCTTCGCCAGCCTTCTAGCCCGACGGATCTACGAAGCGAAAGACGCTCCGAAGACCTGAGGCGCGCCATGTGCATTGGTGATCCTCGACACGGCTGCGAGCAACATAGACTCAGATAAGCTACGAAAGAATGCAGACAGCGCAAATCATCGAACACATTCGCAATGTACTTTTGCACCAGGAGTTTCTAAAGCGGAACAGGCCGCACATCATCATAGGCGTGCGCAACTGAGGGCTTTTTGCGCCGTTGCAGGGCAATGAGGCACGTTTGATTCCGCCGCCGGAACGGTGAAACTGATTCGCCACAACTCTCGGCGAAATCCACAAGGTATCGGGGGGACTAGCTGGGCAGGATCCGAATGCGCGAACGTGGTCAGGTTCACTTAGCAAAAATGGAGAGGTCAAAGCCTGCTATGGAGTCGCGACGCTCGCGGCAAAACTTGAACCACCACAGCGGTCTTGGACAACATACCTTTTGCTTGACTGGACAATGTGCTTGCCAAGTCTTGTGACGAGGTGTCAGCTCAACGAACGACTGCTTTGCGGCGGCTCGATGGAGGCGTCGACTGACTCCTCCTGGCCGGTCAGCGACCGTTGGCTTAGGTCGTCGACTGGTCGGTTGCCGGCGGCTGCCCGACGGTCGCCACCTAATTCAGACGTTGGTCGAGTCGGTACGTGGCGACAATGGTCTCGTCAGATCTATGGCCGTCCAGCTCGTGGTTTCTGCCTTCGTTTTGCAAGTAAATACAGGTCGTCCTATTGGAAAATTGGTTACAGGAAGTAGCATGGACGGTAAGAGGTTTGTCTGGAATTGCGCAGCCTGAGCGCATAGATCGGTCACTTCGGCTCAGTTGCAGCCATAGCGCAACCTGCTTTAATCGCAGTTCGGCTTGGGGAGATACAGGGATGATTTCGCGTATCGCAACACTGATGATCGGATTGATACTGGCGAGCAGCGCCATAGGGGATGAACGCCTGCCCTCGCCACAGGAGCTCTGCCACGAGGAAATCTCCGTTGGACGTGATTTGTGGCAGAAAGGCACGATGGACGCGCCGGCGAATGTGGCGACCTTGATGGTCGACGTGATTGACGGAAAGCTGCCACAGGCGCGGCAGCAACTGACGGCCATGTCGCCAAATGATGCTCGACGGTGGCGGCAATCCGCCCTTATCACGGCGATCTTTGCCGGGCAATCGGCCGTGGTGGAAGGCTTGCTGGATGATGGCGCCAACGTCGATGGCCAAGGATGGATTCCACCTTTCAAGCCGGTCTTCTTCAGCAAGACCACGGACAGCATGAAACAGGACTCTCGTTTCGGCGGCCCCGCTGCGGTCAACGGTATGGAAAAGAGCGGACTGGTAAGTAACAGTGGCCAGCTGCTTGGTCCGCCGCTAGGTGCCGCAGGCCAGTGTGGCGATCTGGCCACCTTGAACGTACTTCTTCGCCATCATGCCAACGCCAGAGCGCCTTTCAGACCGCATGTTGCCGATGCGCTTGTTGAAGGAACCATGCAAGGCAACGTGGCTATCGTGAAGACCATGCTCGACCACGGTGCAGACCCCTGTGCCTTCGACCGTCGTGCAATCCTTGATTCCCGAGAGATCCACCGTCCTGCCACCACGCTCGAGAAGATCGGTCGCCGCGCCGGGCTTCCTGAGTCGCTCACTGATCGCCTTGCCTGTCCCTCTATTGCATCGGGCTCTGCCCCGGTTCAGTAGATGGTAGGTTCGCAAGAGCGCAGTCGTCTCATCTTCAAGAAACGGCAGTTCCTGGCCGGTCAGCGACCTTTGGTTGGAGGGTGCCGTCTGGTCGGTTGGCAATTCTTACCCGATGGTCGCTGACCGACCCATTTCTGCCGGTCGCGGCACTGTCCATAATACCGTTCCGGCGAGCCACATAGGCGGGAAGTGATTACAATTCCAGGGGCAGCCAACGGTTTTGTTGGAAGTGTCCGCGTTAACGGGGTAGCATCCCATGCTGCGTGTGGCAGGAAATATATACCCCGATCCAAGGCAGTCTATCGGACACCCATTCTTTCAAATGCTGTCACTCGAATCGGAGACGTTGGATATGTCAGAACTGGAGCCAAAAAGCCAAAGTCATAGTTTACTTGGCCGCGTTTTCGGATTAATTACCAGCGCCTGGTTGCGCATACGTGAACGTCCTGGCTTCATATTGCTGTGTACTATGTTCGCGGTATTAAGCGGTGTATCTATACCTATTTATAAAGGTATCCTTTCCTATACTGGGTGGACAATTGTTCTTAAGTCTGACGTTGCCCTTGCGAAGCAAGAGCATATGCTGCTTTCTGAAAGCAATAATAATATATTAAGACAGAGAACAGATATTTCTACGCAAAATAGTTTGATTAGCCGTCTAAAACGTGAAAATGCTCTATTAGAGGGAAAGCAGGTAGATTTTTCGTCGCTTGCTTCGGAAGGATTATGGGATCATGGGCAACCCTCGCCAAGGTCATTTCTTGACGCGCGCTCGATCAAGGGGGCTTTAGGAAACCATGTGCTCGCAGCCCTTCAATCTTCACATATCTCAGCGCCTGAAAAAGCCATGGTAGTGGTTGCTGTTGACGAATACATTGGCTTACGCAGTAAATGTAATCTATATTCAGACCGACTTTATATTGCAAAAGCTTACCAGCAGACCTTCGCACCTACGCCATCAGCTACGCCATCTGAAGAAAGGCCGCCTGTAGTGGACGACATTGACGCGGTAGAAATTGGGACAGCAGAAGCACCTGACGAGCGCGAGGCGGATGCGGCTGTTACTGAGAAGAAAGTTATGGTTAAAGAATGTATTGATCACTTGGCGCAGTCCCTAAACCAGTTGCGCGACACGCTGTCACAAATTAATAGTGAAAAATAATAAATGCAGATTGCCAGCTTGTTGACCATGCAGTGCCAGCACGGCTAACTAGGCTCGCCGGACAACTTGACCAGCGCCGCCAGCCAGTTGACCACCCGAGTGAATGTCGCTTGTCGACCCAAAGCTGACAGCTCCTATTGGCCGAGAAGCGGAACTTACAACGAAATCTCTTATCCACTCGAACGAGGAAGGCCCATGGAAGTCGACGATCTCAACCACAACGCCTTCTCCGGGCACCAACTTAAGCCTTATGAAAAACGGGCGCCCGACTTCTCTGGACGATTTATCAGATGGTTCTTAGAGCACATCTATCGATTGGAAGAGATTGATGCCGATGACGCCTGCGTGGATGCCAAGCACGATAAGGGCGTGGACGCCATCTATGTTGACGATGTCTCTGAGACCGTTCACATCATTCAAGCGAAGACCAAGACAAAGGAAAATGCTGAGTTAGGCGACACCGAACTCAAGGAGTTTTACGGAACTCTCCAGCAATTCGATAGCAAAAAGAAGATTGACGAAGTTTTTTCCGAGACGAAGAACGACAAGCTGAAGCAGACCATTGTGAGAACGGGTCTTGCCGCAAAGGTAGACAGCGGGTATGACGTACGTGGAGTCTTCATAAGCAATGCACGGGCAAACGATGACGCAAAGGCGATTCTCGCCAAACTGCCAAAAATTGAACTCTTTGACGCCGATGCGATAGCCAGTGATTACGTCGATTTAGATGTCGATGGTGGCATCAAGGGCGGCTACTACTTCGATGTTTCTGACTCTGATGTCATCGAATACGAAGCTGGCGGTGCCTCTGCCCGACTATTTCTTGCGCCAGCCCTCAATCTACTAAAGATGGACGGAATCGCGGATGGGCGCCTCTTCGAGCAGAACGTCCGATTGGCCTTAGGGAACACCAAGGTCAACAAAGGGCTAAGAGAAAGCATCAAGGAAAAGGAAGAGCACAAAAACTTTCCGCTGTATCACAACGGAATCAACGTGCTATGCAGAGAGATCGTTTCGGAAACAGAGGAGCGGATCGAAGTTGATGACTATGTGGTGGTCAACGGCGCCCAAAGCCTCACGTCGTTGATGGCCGAGAAGTCGAAGATCACAGACGATCTCAAGATATTGGTTAAGCTGATTGAGACAAAAGGTGACACAGCTCTTTCCCAGCGGATTACTACGAACAGCAACAACCAGAACGCGATCAAGGCGCGTGATTTGAAATCAAACAACAATATTCAGCAACGGCTGAAGGCTGAGGTAAGCGCCGTAAGCAATGACACTGTTGCATATGAGATTAAGCAGGGCGAGGTAAATAAAGGCAAGGCAGTTCTAACAAACGAGTACGCAGGCCTGATCCTACTCGCAATGGATCTTGCGCAGCCGTGGAGCTGTCACCAGAAATACAAGGTAATGGATGATCTTCACTCAGATATCTTCGGCAGGCCTGATGTCACGGGCGCGAGAATTCTGGGCTACTGGGAGTGCTTCAGGGCAGTTGAGTCGGCACTTGACGCGATCGAAGATAAACCCTTCGCTTACTACAACCTCACAAGATACTTCTTAGCCTACGCAGTTGTCAGTCTAATCCGAACTGAAGCGGCTGGCGCAGCAATGCTAAAGAACATGAAGGGGATTCTCACGTCTGGGCGACTGCTCGAACTGGTCGAGATCTTTGGAAGCCTTGCCAAGTCGCTTGCGTTCGATCTAAACGCTGAAATTGCTGGCGAGGATGCGGAGACGTTTGACTACAAAAATGAGCTTAAGAGTCCGACTTGGTGCAAAAAAATTTCGGCGAGGTTAGTCGCACAATACTCCAAAGACGTAATGCGGAAGAAGGCTGAGTCCATTGGCGCTCTTTGTTCGGGCCTTTCCGTCGTAGACTGACAAGCATTCGCCGTCTGAATGGCAGCTCTTGGCCGGTCAGCGACCTTTGGCTGGAGGGCGCCGACTGGTCGGTTGGCGACGGTAGCCCGTATGGCTTCCTTAAAATTCCAAAAATCAAAGGCTGAGGTGCATACGCAAACCGACCACTCGTGCCGGGCCGCGCGCGTGGTTGTATCCGGGGTTGGCGATCCACTGGAGGTCGGGACTGAGCTGCAGGTAGTGGCCGAGCTGGAGGCGGTAATAGGCCTCCACCACGCGCTCTCGGCCGTAATCCAGCGCGCCGTCGCACAGCATGAAACCGCAGCCACCGGCGGCGAGGTACGCGCGATGGGCACTGGCCAAGCCGCTGAAATCTACGGCGACGCCGATCTGATCTTCCGAGCGGCGCCAATGCACGCCCGACAGCTGCGCGCCCACGCTCAGCGCGCGGTCGGCCTCGGTGTACGCAAACGACTGGGTGTGGCCGTCGTTCCACGCCAAGCGTGCAAACAGGCCGGTATCGCCGGCGTCCGCCAGCGGCAGCTCGGCGTTGATCACGTAACCGTGTTTGCGCCGGCCGTAGCGATCGTTGGCGACGATGTCGGGTGTCGTTCCGCCGCTGGCGGCCACGGCCAGCGCCTGCGCATAGCTGCCCATCTGCGCGATGTTGCGAAAGGCCAGCAGGCGCAGCACGAAGCCGTCACCGCCAAACGGGCGCAGCGACAGTTGGACCTGCTCGGCGCGGGCGCGGCCCAGTGGTCCAGCCAGCGCCTGGCCGTTGGCCAGCAGCGGCATCAGGTACAGCCCGTAGCGCAGTGTCCAGTGTGGCTGCACCCACGCGGCGATGAAGCCATCCGTGTAGCCCCGAGTGTCCGCTGCATAGTCGTAGGCGGCCGCGTTGATGAAATCCCAGTTCATGAACTGGTGACGGGTGTCATTGGCGTAGCGGTTCTTGTCGAAGTCATCGGCAAGTGCCAGCCGGCCCAGCTTGAGCTCGATACGCTGCGTGGCAAACGCGCCGGGGAGCTGATCCTGCGCACGTGCCACCGGCGCGCTGGCCGCGCCCAGCGGCCAATTCCAGTCGAGGTAGGCACGCGCAATGTAGGGTCGCTGTTTGCCACCCGAACCCGGGCCGGCGCGCACCACGTCGCCATTCACATAGCCGGCCACGCCGGTGCCCTTGTTGACGCCGCCGCCGGTGAACAGTTCGCCGTCCAGATAAAAGCTCAGATGCGCCGGCAGCCACATGCCGAAGTAGACCCCGAAGGTACGCGACACCGCCTGATCACCGCTGGCGGGAAGACTGAGTGAACCGGCATAGGGCGAGTGCAGGTGATTGAGCTTCTGCCCGACGAGGGTCGCCTGGGCATCGAGCAACTGGGGTACGAATAACGGAGGCGCACCGCTAGCGTCATCTGCGCGTGCGGGGGTGGCCACACTGCAAAGGCCGAACAGCAGTAGGCACAGCATCGGTACGGTCAGACGAATCATGCGGTCATTCTTTGGCAAGGGCGCTGGTAGTTATCGCTACCGGTGCCAGCGTGAGACAGGGTTATGTCAGGCGTGGGTCAGCCAGCGGCCGTGTGGGCGGGTCTGACCCGGCTCGCACACCCACCGAAGCACGAGCCGCGGACGCGGTGAAGCTGCCGCGACAAGAGACAGCGGCGGATGCGCCGGTGCGACCGGCAACACGCGGCGGGAGGGCAGTACAGGGAAAAACAGGAGCATGGCTCGCCTCCAGTCCGTGGACCGGAGGCGAGCGGGACGTCAGGAGTGCCCGCCCGCGACCGGTGCGCGGGGTGTGTTCAAGTTGGGCTTGGCCGCAGCAGTCACCGGCGCCGTCGGCGCGATCACTGCGTTGGTACTCGGATAGATGTCCATGGATCTCAGATGTGGCGAAGAGGTGCGACGCAGGCAAACCGCGGAGCGTGCGCACCGCAGTGCCAAGAGAGGTCGAAGTCAACGATATTTTGCCGAGCAGAAATCACTTCCTGCTGAACCAGAATGTCGCCGTCCTTTGTGAGTGGTAATCCTGTGCTGGACTGCTCCTGGCTCCGTAGACACCATCCTCAGCATTATTGCCTCTACCGCTCGATCAGGCACCCCGCTCACGTGGGACTGGCTGCTTTGGGGCAGCGAACTTCGTGATTTGATCGGCAGAAACTGGCCGGATTGAGACTTTCGCAACCTTGGAAAATCCCGCTCGAAGCGGGATCTCTCGCTCTTGGCTCTTGGGCTTTCGCCACTGCGCAGCGGTGGCGTACCGAGTGCGGGCCAGGATGGCGCGCTGCTCTACCCAGGGCCCCTGTGCGGCGGTGAGGGGGGGACGACAGGCCCGCAGGGGAGTCGACAGGGATGTCGACTCCTTTTCGCCAGGGCAGGATGCCCTGGCGAAAAGCCCGGCCCTGCCTCACGGACTTGCCGGGCATGGCGACGGCATGGATGCCGGAGGTAGAGCAACGCAGGAACAGTTGCCGAATGCCCGGCAAGCGCCAAGTGGGGTGTCGTTTTCTCTTGGGTACTTCTCTTTTGGACAAGCAAAAGAGAAGTACCTCGGGCCGCGAAGCGGGTCGAAACGCTCTTGCTCTTTAGCTCCAAGGTGACGCCAGCCATTGGACGGCCAAAGGCGCTGGGCCCCAGCGTTCGCTGGGGTGACGAACCAGGGAATGGAAACGTCATGGTCAGAGTACACCTTCAAGCGCCTCCTGTTGGCCGGTATCTGCCCTTGCAGGCTCGGTGTCGCCCCTTCAAGAAACGAAACACCGGGGTTGAACCCCCGAGTTCGACAGTTAATCGCGTAAGCCTTTGATCGTATTGAGGGGCGCCTCAAAAACGTGGACTACAACAGGGCTTTTGGGCGTGGCGGTGTCGGTTTTTTCAGGTCGAGGGCGGCAAAGACT
>Ga0307375_10001226_pt1 | contig 28487 bp, 30 predicted proteins | sample TR1MG_FD_202531 | JGI IMG/M metagenome (GOLD analysis project Ga0307375, IMG submission 202531) | Soil microbial communities from Risofladan, Vaasa, Finland - TR-1 | ecosystem: Environmental > Terrestrial > Soil > Coastal area > Acid sulfate soil | place: Finland: Risofladan, Vaasa | collected...
CGGCAACACCTTCTCGCGCTCGTGGCCGAGATCACGCCACACGGCATCGGCAGACTCGCCAACCCCGGCCTTCTCCACCAGTTCCCGCGCCATGGCGCTCATCAGGTCTTCATCGGTGTCGAGTGCCTGCAGACCTTCGCCAGAGAACTTGCCCTCCATCATGAGCGCGACCAACATCTTCTTGCCCATGAGACGGAGGCAGGTCTCCTGCATGGTGCCGGAGTAAGTAACGAACTTAACCCGCACCGGAAACCTCTGTCCGATGCGCCATGATCTTCGGCTCGCTTGCCGCAGGGTATGCAGCGAGTAGCCGGTTTCGTAGAAGTAAAGGGTCGGAAAGGCCAACAGGTCCAACCCCGTCTCGACCAGCTTGGGGTGGCAGATCACTACCTGGACGCCGGCCTTCAACTGCCGCTCGTACCAATCCTCTCGTTTGTCGGTGGCAACAGATGAGCGGAGGATGGCGACGCGAATGCCCTCTTGCCGCAGCACAGCCTCCAATCGCAGCGTGACGTCTTTCTCGCCCGTATAGGTGGCGTACACCTGGCAGCGCCGTCCCTGCCTCAGCTCTTCTTTGACGTCGGCGATCAACGCGCGCTCCTTCGCGTAGAGAGCCTCCCGCGTGAGGTTCGCCGGTTCAGTCACCAGGAACTTCACATACTCCTTCGTCTGCGGATCGAAGGCCCGCGCCCAAATCTCATCGAAGTCGTAGGGATGATCGGGATAGAGCAGGAGCGTGTTGAGCAGGATGCTCATCAGGCTTTTGTTGCCGCGATGGGCTTTCATCGCGGAGCGAATATCCTCCTCCAGCTTCTCGTAAGCCTGCTGCAGCGCATCGTCCATATCCACCGAAATGACGCTCTCGTCGTATCGCGGCAGATTGTCCGAGATGTCCTCAAGCGACAGAAACGCCGTCGTGGTCATCAGGAACTTGCCGAAGAGCATCGGCGAGGCTCCGGGCTTTCTTAGAACCCGCACCGTCTTTTTGGTGGCCCTCGAACAGGCGTTGTCTGCCTCTTCCACCTTCTCGATGGTTTCGAGGACGCCGTACTGCTCCTGGAAGTCCCGCCGGCCTTGCCCTCCGTAGGCAAAGCCCTCGCGCACCATCGCGTGCGGCTCCATGCGGTAGAAGATATTGAACAGGTCGTCGGCGTACCCGCCCATCAGCGTTCCAGTAAGCGCGATCAATCTCTGCGCCGCGCGTCCCAGAACGCCAAGTCCGTTGCCTTGCGCCGTGTCGCCGGCCAACTGGTGCAGTTCATCGGCGATGGCGAAATCAAACCACCCACGCATGTAGCGCCCCACATACTCGATGGGCGCCATGCGTTGAATTCGCGACCGGTCCGCTTGCCACAGCGCGGAATAGCGTGTGGTGCCGCCGCGGGACGCGGTCAGAGCCTCTGAAACTTTGAGCTTGTCAGTGAAGTCGAGCGCGGTCAGCTTCTGCATCTCGGAGTCGAGAATCGCGTGTCCTGAATCCGGATTGACGACGCCGCCCAGATTCGGACCGGACTTTGCCTTGAGATAGACGTGCTCCCAGAAGTAACCCAGCTTGCCTTTGTCCTTGCCCGTAATAAAGAAGGCCGGCCCAGCGAAGCGCTTCCGCCATTCCTTGCGGCCCATGCGCCGCATCTCGGCCAGGCTGAGGCGCTTGCCCTCGTACACCGTCCTGCCTTTGCTCAGCTTCACCTCGCAGATGCCGTGCGGCCGGCTGGGATCGCCGCCATTGCGCATATCTTCGATGAGGAAGGCGCGGGCGCGCGGGATGGTCAGCAAGACCTCGCGCGCCCACTTGTGCGTGATATGCGATGGGCACATCACCAGCGTGGTACTGGGCCGCCCATCCGCCAGCACATGGATTGTGCCCAACGCCATATAGGTTTTGCCAGCTCCGCATTCGGCTACGATGCGCGCAGCTTTGGCCCGGCGCAGATACTTCGCGGTGCCGGTGATAGCGAGCGCTTGAGCAGGGAGAGCTTTCCGTAGAAGCGTTGCAATGCGCGGCGCAACAGGGTCTTTCGTGCTCTGCATTGGCGGATAGGTTTCAAGAATGCGCTCGGCCAATGCGGGGCCAAATTGACGCAAGTATTGGAAGGTCGTCTCCATGGAGATACCTCGCGACAAATGTGTTCACAGGAGTTTATGCAGAGATTGCGGCAGGGATTTGGTGACAAGACAACACGAATCCGACACCGTATCAATCCCAACTACGAGCAGCCAATCAACTGAATCCACATCGGCGATGAGTCTATGAGGGCTTGGCAGCTCACATTTTCTGGCGCGCAACCTTCCGCGCTCATTCACATCGCCAGTGAACATGTTTTAGCTGTCTGAGGCGTTCGCAGCGCGCTGAGAACTCGATCAGGGAATCAGATGTGGCGCCACCAGGCTGACAAATTCGCGGGGCGTGACGATCTTCGTATTCTTCCAATAAGCCGGAAAGTGCTTGCGATTGCCGGTGATCAGAAAGTCGGCGCGAGCCGCGTCCGCACACTCGACAAAGATGTTGTCGTCCGGGTCGCTTGTTACCTCGATATGGCGCGAGGGAGTTACGAGATGTCCGTGGTTCTTGATGAGCTGAAGCAGTTGAAGCCGCAACCCTCTTCGAATGGACAATTCAGGCCTGGACAGCACCTCTGCATATTCTTCGAGGACAGGCAGTGAAACATACAAACGGCCTGGCTTCGTGATGGCCAGAAGAAATGTAGTTCGCTGAAGACCGTCGGGTTTGAGTACCGCCGAGACCAGGACGTTCGTATCAATGACGAGACGCAATGGAAACATTACCGCTTCTTCTTTTCAGATCTTGCAGCCTTGATGACTTGATCGATCTGACGCGAAGTCAGGGCAGCGGTCTTGTTCCGCTTAGCTTCCTCGCCAATGATCCTGAGCACCTCGGGCTCCGGCGCGGCAAGTTTGACATAATCGCGGATGTTCAGAAGAACGGCGGTAGGGGTCCCGCGCTTTTCGATAACCAGGGAGCGCTGTTCGACATCCAAACGACGGAGGATCTTGCCAAGGTTGGTACGCAGGCTCAGTGCCGAGACTACGATCGCGCCATCTCTGTTCGGTGTTGTGGTCGCCATACACTCTCCATTTCAGATGATCTAACTGTACAGTTCATCCAAACCTGAGTCAACGACTACGAATTCGGATGGAGGAAGGGGTCGATCGCAACAGATAGAATCTGCACCCCTTCAGAGCTTCCCTCCCCCGGCGTGAATATCCTCCGAGTACAGCCACACAAAGTAAGCCTCGATTGCCCAGCGATGGAGCGGGTCGGCGCTCGGAACCAGGCCCGGGCTGGCTGTGACACGGGCTCTCCATTACTGTCTAAGTAATAGATCGTATATGTGCCGAGGTCAACAACGCGCCTGGCCCATTCAATTTGTCGCGCCCTGTGCCAAGATGTCCGCAATACCGATTCGCGGCCAGACGATCAATCGATCATTGTCAGGGAATGCGAGTCTTCCCGATTTCAGACCATTGCCGATCCACTCAAGCATCTCATCGGTAGTCGCCGAGATCAGAACAGGCTGGCACCCGATGCCGTCGATCTCCTCGATCCTCTTCTTTCCCTCGACGATCCCAAGGATGTGCTCTGCCCATGTCGGATCGGCAGGTAGCCCCAGGAAGCTCACCAGCGTGGCCCACGCCTCCTCGCGCCGGTATCGCAACAGGACCGTCCGCCCCGCACTCCCATTGGTATGGAGTTCCTGGGACACCGCTAGCAGATGACGCACAGGATGTTTCCGGCCCGGCAAAGTCACTGCCCCTTTGTAGCAAGAGGCGTGTTCGCCGAGGGTCACGTCCTTTGTCGTACCGTCGGGAAAGGTCAGGCTGAAAGCGGCCTTCTCGTGAACGGCCGCCGTGATTGCGCCAACATCCGAGTCATTTCCGAAGACGCTCAGAAGATGTGCCTGCCGATCTTCCCCGATATAGCGATCGACCCGCAGGCGAATTCGGGTTGATGCCTTTTCCGTGAAGCGCACGTACTCAAGCAGCCCGAACCGCAGGTGTGCATTCTCCATCGGCTTCGTCCTCCTTCTTCGCCGGTGTCTCAGTGAGCTTCAGCGTCCTCCCATCGGAGTAGACAAGGTACAACTCATTGGCCCACCGCTCTCGATGGTGGATGATCTCGGTCTCTCCGTCCTGTTCAACAAAAGTCGTCACATGCTTGACGGAGCGCCAGCGGGCTATGTGCCGGTCGTCTCCCTGGCCGAAGACGCCGTTCAGCAGCCCCGCGGTGCAAAGAAGCCCGACATGGCCGCCATGCAGCGGCGTGATGGGCCGGCCAGTCGCAACGTCCTCATGCGGCATCAGCAGCGGCGCCGCCTGTTTCCATGCGCCCGATTGCGGCAATAGGTCTTCCAACAGGTCATAGGGAAGGCCGCGATAACTCAGCTCCGCCTCGCCAGACGGAGGAACGGAAAAAGGCAGGCACGCGCCAGGGTGCAACTCGGGAAGTCCGAGAAAGCTGCCATAGAGCCCAACGCTCAGAAGTTGCCGCTTGTTGTTTTCAACGGCCGCTCTTCTGACGTCGCGCCGCAGGCCAAGCACCGCGATTTGCCGATACTTGACCGATTCGTCGTCTGTCATGCGAAGAACGGCGAGCTGGGTGAAGTGGGAAGCAAGGATGCCGGCGCAGTCATGCAGTCGCTCGAACGGGATCACCAGGATGAGAACGCCTTCCATCGCCAGCCAGCGGTAGGTATGTTCCAGGAACACGGCCTCCATGCGGCGATTGGCAATCGAGCCGATCTCCGAGTCATAAGGCGGATTCAGATACAGCAGCGAGAAGGATTCTGGCCGCGCAATGGCGTCAAAGGCATTGCCCTGGATGGTCTCGATGCCGTTGGCGCTGGCGATTCGCGCGCGCTCGGCGTCGAGCTCGACACCATAGCGCCGAACCTCTGCGTCTCTGGTAACGAGGTGCAGTGCAGTTCCTTGTCCAACGCAGGGGTCAATCACCGAAGCCGGCCCAGCGAAGGAGAGCAGAGAGCGAAGCTTCACACCCTCGGCATTCGGCAATGGGTAATAGCCCATTTTCAGGCGCGCGACATTCCGCATGGATTCACCTCACCTCGTGGAATTTCTCATAATGTGCTTTAAAGCATAACTTTGCCGTTTGGCAACGTTATGCTTTAAATGAGGCTCATTTGGCCTGTTGAAAGGTCTACTGATTGCTGATCGAAATGCCCAGTGCCTTCTGTGCACAGCGAACAGCTGAATTAAGAGTCATCCACTCGCAGCGAAGTCCCCTGGGAATGCGTCCAGCTATTCTGGCCGCTGAAGGATAGATTCCTTGGCTGTGGATTTCTGTGGCGATCTGACGCACGGCTTCGAACAGCATTTCGCGACGACGTGCGGTTTCAGCCAAGCTACAACGCTTATGTTGATCAGTAATTCTGCGCCGTACATCCGGGAAGTACTGGTTCACAAACCATCTCGTGATCCCGAGCCGCTCACAAACGCTGCGTAGAGGCGGAACAGGCGTTTCCTCAAGAGCCGACTCCGCTGCTCTTCTAAGTGCGCACCTGCGTTCCTCAATGTACTTGCGGTAGCGGACGACGAGTCGATCGCACAGATCGGTTTCATGCATTCTCAAGGTGGAAGATGTCGTACAGTTCAACCGGCGACTAAGTTCAGCCAAAGTGGGTGGGGGGTTTTCGCCAAGGGCATTTTCCAATGTTCGGTGTAATTCCTCAAGGTGGGTCTGTTTCCCCTCCGCGACCTTTTTGCTAATGGCTCCGCACAGATCGGGAAACTTTTGCTGAAGGTATCCGTCGTTTGAATAGCCGAGGCGAGCCGCGATGTGGTGAACCGAGACCGGTTCGTGAGATTCCAAAGATTCCTCGAGAATCTTTTGCAGCCGAGGAACATCGCAGATTCTTGTTGCTCCAGGCTCTCGCCACCAATGGCTTTTGCCGGACTGTCGATACCGGGCGGAAATTCTGTGGCAGAGTTTCCGGTCAGCTTGATAGAGCCGTTCTGTGGTTGTGTAACCCAACCTGCGGGCAACATCTGAAAGACTGATCGAGGTATCCTCGCTGAACGCCTTCCGCAATGCCTTGCGAATCGCGTCCCCAGTTCGGGACGGTGAGACGCTGCGCTGTCCCGCAAATGTAACTGCCTGTTTTGCAGCGGTGACATCGATCGAAGTTGGCCTTTCGCGGACGAACAAGCTCGCGACGGAAACATTCAAAGCCTTCGAAATCCGAAGCAGGCTGTCGAGTCTAGGCATTCTCCTGCCATCAAGCCAGCTCTGTAGGATGCTACGCGGACAGTGAATATATTCGGCAAAAGCACAGACATTCCCGTGAAGGACTTCCTCAAGGTAGACAGTCAGACTTCCATGAAAGTATTTGCGGGAGGTCTCCGGGTCCATCTGCGGCAACATCCCTACCAACTTGCCGATCTGCTCGTTGGCCCAGAGTTCCCGCTCACTGGCTGTACCATCTCGTGCTGGCTCTGCATCACCAATGAAGCGACCGAGCCACTCACCGCAGTGCTGGCAGAATCCGATCCGCGAGAAAACACCGATTGGGTTAAGGCGCCAGTCGCAATGAGGACAAGTATTGCAGAGGGAACGGTTATGTAAGGTACAGCAGGTCGACAGCTCAAATGTCCAACGAAGGGGTTCATAAATGGCCTCCCCGGTCGCTCGCCAGTGTTCAAAACAAGCCGGGCACCATGCCCTATGGCGTCGAAATACTTGCTGTGGCAATGCAGAGCGCAGCGAAAGAAGGGTAAGATAGCGTAGATCACAACGTCCAGTTGCCGCCTCAAGCGCATACACCCACGTTGCTGTTCGATCGGTAGTGCCATTGATGGCATATCCACAAGCGCGAAATCCGTGGCTGCCTTCTCTGGATGCCGGCGCAGCCGGTGTGACAATCGCCCCATTTGGATTTGGGATTTTCAAGAGCAGGCGACCAACGAAATCACCCACACCTACGGAGTGTGCTTCCGCAAGCCGAATGAGGTAGCTGCTGAGACTTTCGGACATCGCCGTTCCGATGCCGATCGGCTCCAGCGCGTACACCGGAATCCTTGGCGGAATCCGAGGGCTAGATACTGACCACGATTCAAAGAGCTGCTGCATTAACGCCTACTCGTCCGACGGTGTCGCGTGCAGGAAGCCGTTGACCCGGTCGCCGGAAATGAAAGCGAGGAACTGGCGGCGATGCCGCCTTTAGGGGTACGTTCGCGCTCAGGCCCAGTCGGTCGCGAAATCTCGCCACCTCGTCACTGCGCTCCTCCAGCTTGAGTTCGCCGTCAGCGATTTCCGCGTACAGTTGTTCGCATTGAGCCATGCACAAAGCTTGAGATTCAAGATTGCAAGTTGTCAGCTTTCGGCTTCCTTTGTGCAGTGCCACCGTGGCCGCACGCACGAGCCATTGCTTCAAGATGCCAATGCAACCAAGACTCCGCTCGTACAGATACTCCCAATTGCCTACGAGGTCCGATGCATCGGGAAACGGGAGTTCCTTTTCGAAGGTCTGCACTGTATTGATAAAGAACTGTTGGTCTTCCGGGATTTCCGCGTGATAGCGAGGGAGGTGAACATCGATGCTTCGCCTGCTCAGTTGCCCGTTTAAGTTCCGGAGTGCGAGTAGATCATAGGTTCCAAACAATACGTGAACAGTATTGGTTTGGTTGGCGATCGATTTGATTACGTCCAACTGGTCAAGAAGGCGTCTGCCTGAGCCGATTTTTCCAAGGTGCTGAGCCTCGTCGATCATAACGGCGACTGGTCGCCGATGGCGGATGGCCTGCTCCACCGCGTGGCGATAATCGGTTCCGACTGCCCTTGAGGGAGGCATGAACTTTGCACCTTCCTGCGCAAATCGACCATCCGGGCACCGATTCACCTTATAGTCGATCAGTGGTTCGTCAAGCTGGTGGAGGAGGCGTCTGTAGTGGTCGCGCCAGTTAAAACTCCCTGACTCGGGAGCCACCGCCTCCACGCTGGCGATCGGAATTCTCATGCGGTCTTCTTGAAGTTGGTTCAGAAGCTCTGCCGTGATTAGTTGCTCGGTTTTCAGCCGGAGGGTTGTTTTGCCGACCCCGGGTGGCCCAAACACAAAAATCAGTGAATTTGGCTCCGCGCCTCGCACCGCATTCATCAAATCATCTTTGGCCTTCACAAGCCGGGGATGCGCCACGGTATAGGCACGAAAACGGTCCAGTCGCGATTCATGCTCGCTGTGGATTCGATTCCTCCCTTCCGTCATCAGAAGTCTCCGTAAAGAGCGGTTGCCTCGGGCTGATCGACCTTTGTTATCCGCGTTGCCGTCTCGGCCTGCAGACCTCGATGAAGGACATCGCCGGCGACCGCATAGGGGATAGCGAACAAGTCATTCTGCCGCATGCTTTTGCCTTCGCTGTCACGCAATTGTTGAACAAGGTGTTCCTCTTCGTTCTCCGCGGATGCCAAAAACTCGGCCAGCTTCCTCGCTGTCAAGGTAAACCGCCCGCGCGAGTGCAACTGCCTTCGGCGCCGCACCTCCTTTGACGCGAACATGATTTCTTTCTGCGATCGGCCATGCAACACGGTATAGTGCTCGGAGTGACATTCCGTCCAGCGGCCATTCACAAATGCGTAAGCCGTACCCATGTCAAATGGGTCATACCGGATTGAGAAATCGTGATTCTCCAGAGAAGGGTCGCGGAATGCCTCCGCCCAATAATGCATCCCGTTAATTTTGACCCCGCGACCTGGCATTACTCTCGCGGTGCCTCGCTGAGTCGATGGAAACGTCGCCATTAAGAACGTCTGATCGTATGAGATCATCCGATTCGCACGAACGCCTGTTGCTTTCAGGCCGATTATGTACGCATCTCGCGGCGTCTGACCTAGCGCCGGGTGCTCAATAGTGTCGTAGATCTCGAATAGGAATGATGACAGGTATGTGTGGAGCGCGCTGAGAGTCCAGACCGCCTGTCCCGCGGGTTTGTTGCTCTTCGTGACCTGTCGGACGTTGCGCGTGATCTGAGTGTTTCCGCGCAAATTATGAATGAATTGAGTGTTTGTGGTACCGAAGAGCCGCTCGCAAATGGAGCCAAACCTGGCTTTGGCGGGAGGCAGTGTCTTTTTGATGCACTCATATTCGGCTAGGAGCGTCTCGAAATACGTGCCCTTGAATTCAGGGCCGCCATCGACGACGATGATCTGTGGAAGCCGGTTGTGACGCATGACGCAGTCTCGCATAATCATCATGCAGGATCTGTAACTCGGCTCATCGAATGTCAGATAGAGCGCAAGACACCGCCGGGAAAAGGCGTCGGTAAGAATCGTCATCCATGGGCGGCCAAGTGGGCGGCCAGTTTGAGAGCAAATAACCTCTACGTCCAGCTGCGTGTGATCGATATGGCCAATCTCAAAAGGACGATCTCCGTGCCGCGGTGTTGTCAATTCCAACTCGTAATAGAAAGCCGACTGGACATAGGCAGCACGCCTGCCCTTTCGTTTTAATGTTTGGTCGAACACCGGACGTCTTCGTACCGCAGCATTGAACGTCACGTGGCTCGGAGCGGCAACGCCGCATTCGTCGCATTTCCGCTTCAGCGCCGCCCAGGACGCCAGCCGCGACTTTTGCCTGAGGCTCTCATAATCGCCTTCGACGAACTCGGCGAGCAGTTTTTGCGATGCTTCCGACAACCGACTTGTTCTGTTGCCCCTCTTGTTGATCTTCGGGAGCAGGCCCAAATAGCCGGAACCGTAACGTTCCCTGGCAGACTTATACTGCGCTATCCAAAGACGCAATGTTCTGGCGGGAGTGCTGCACGATTGTAGGTCTCCCGCGAGATGTCGCCAGACAATATCGAAGCGGCGATTCGCAATGGCAAGATCCAGTTCGCTAGCCGCAGCAAGGATCAGAAATGCCTCGCTGTGTACATCTGGCGATTCGCAAAGCCGCCCGTCGATACTGCGGACACCGATCCCCACAGAAGCCTCGCGACTGACAACCTCGTAGGCCGCAGCCATCTCCGCAGTAGTAAAGACGCGAACTCGTTCTGGCTCGGCGATCGGTGCTACGTTGAGGTCTACGTAAATGGCGCCGCTGGCAATCAGCATGTAGATTTCGTCTGGCTCCGCGACCCCACGAGTCCTTTCCAGCAAGTTCAGCAAGTCAATTCCCGGCTCTTTTTCGATCGCACCAATAACCGCCGAATTCAATGTATCTGAGGAATTCGCAGAGCCAAATCGTAGATAGTCTTCCAGAAACTGGAGATTTCTCTGTAGAATCCAGTTGACTTGGGCTGCAGACCAAACCTCATAGGTTAATCCAACCGTTGCCGCGTGTTCTTCACCGGGGATACAGCGCCACTTGGCGCCAACGTCGCGAGAATAGCGATTGGGATTCCGGCTGGCAAGCGCTTCGAGATCCTCCTCGGTTTTGCATTCGATCCAGCAAGCTGAACCCTCTCGAAGCACAAAATAGTCGGGTGTGTGCATGACCGAAAGGCGTCTACCATTTACTGCGCGATAGACGAGCGGGATGGACGGAGGCTGGTCGTAATACTCGAGTACCTGGGAATCGTGTTCCGCTTCATAAATAAAGGGCAACTCGACGCGGTGGCTCTCGAATTGAATGGTGACGCCCATTTTCCGGCTCGGATAGCGGCCGGCGACGTTCCGGCGTCCGCCGCCGACACAACGCGCAGGCCGCCCGGATCGGATCGTGGCAATTGCCTCACGCGCCGCTTGCGTCAAACGGAGCCGCCAACACCAGCTGCGAAAATCAGCCTCGTCGAGCAATCCACCTCCATGGCCGGAGGATGAGAGACGCCGTTGACCTACTTCCGGGCTTGCGAACTACGCTCGTTCTTCCGCGCCAACGTGTATCTTCGACCGGCTTCTGACAAAAGTCCCTGGAAAGTGCGACCGTTGTGGATCGCCTTTTCGACGTCCTGTGCTAGATCTTCGGGAACGTAAACTGCGAACCTGCGATCCACCTTGCGACCGTACAATGCGTAGCTGGAGTGTCCTTGGCCTGACTTACAGAGCTGGCAATGTTCCCGAATACAGGGACTCTTCCGCAGGGACAAAGATCCAATGGCCACTGGCCAGAGCTTCCCAACTTCCGTTTGGAACCAACGTCTGACTTGCTCGGCTGTCTCTGTGCGCTTCATGTATGGGTGCATATTCGCACACATGCACATTAAGCTCAAGGAAAAAGCTCGAAACCGTGCGTGGGGAAAACGGTTTGGTTACGGGTGTGAGACTTATAGAAAAGTCAGCCGGTCAGTCGCTTGGTCGATCGCGTACCCGATTGCGCTGTAGCCCCTCAATCTGCGCTCATACATTCTTGCCAGCATCGGGACCCCGTTGTCGATGTAATCATAGACTTGCACGACGCGCTTGTTGTCGTGGAGGCGATGAAGGCGTCCAGCATATTGCTGCAATGTTCCCTTCCAGGAAATCGGCATGGCAAGGAACAACGTGTCCAAACGCGCATCGTCGAATCCTTCGCCGATATAGCTTCCTGTCGCCAGAATCACACGCGATTCGTTGTCTGGAACAGCCGTCATAGCCTCTGCAGTCAGCCGGCGCTGCTTCTTGCCCATTCCACCCTTCAAAATAAAAACGTGTTGGGCGGCTCCACTCAGTCTTGTTGCGAAATACTGTAGATGCTCCGTCCTGCCCGTCAGGAGCAGAGGCGATCGTCCTGACTCGATGGCGCGTACGATGTCGTCGGCGATCATTGCGTTGCGCAGCGCATCATTCGACAGCGCACCGTAGACATCCTGAATCGTCACTTCGGTGAGATCGAGCGGCATCCGGAAATCCGTGTGACGGGGAACCACCCTATGTTCGAAAGGATTCATTTCCGCCATTGCCTTGGCGCTCATGCTGAACCGGACAGGGCCACACTGCATATAGATAATTGGATGGTGTCCATCTTTTCTCGTCGGGGTAGCAGTCAGACCGACGACATATTTTGCTTTCACTTGCTTCATCACCTGCTCAAACGTAAACGCAGATATGTGGTGGCATTCATCGACGATGACTTGCCCGTATTCAGCAACAAAGTCCTTTACGGCTTCTTTCTGATAGAGGCTCTGAATGACCGCGACATCGATGCGCCCTGTCCGGTGCATCTTTCCGCCGCCGATATGCCCAATCGAGTCTGCTGGCATATTCAGGAACATCGCCAGCCTTTCCTGCCATTGATCGAGCAGTTGCTGCCGATGAACCAGAATCAACGTATTGACCTTGCGCTTTGCGATCAGCCATGCCGCCACGGCCGTTTTCCCAAAGGCCGTCGGGGCGCAGAGAATTCCCTCGTCGTGGACGCTGATTCCAGCGACAGCTTCCGCTTGGACGGGCCGAAGCTGACCATCGAATTCCACTGTGATGGGTGTGCCTGCGAACCGTTCGTCCCGAACTTCGGGCCGGATCTTGTGCGCTTGCAAAAGGGCCACTACCTCCGTCAGACACCCGCGCGGTACGGCAATGTGCTGGGGGAAATCCTGGCCGCACGCGATCACGCGCGGTTTGGCATATGTCGGAAGCCGCATCGCCTGCGACTTGTAAAACTCCGGGTTCTGGAATGCCGCCAGCCTGAGCAGACGATTCAACATGGCCGGTGGCAGGCCCTGCTTTTCCACGTAAAGAAGATTCGCGCGGACGATCTGCACCGTTTCAGGGAGTGGCCCCTCAATCGGCCGCTCCATCCGCCTTCGTGAAGGTGGCAATGTCCAGGGATCTTGTGCATCTTCGTCATCGGCAATGCTGATGCGAACCCCGATCAGATCGCCATTGCGTTGGGCATCGGCAATGACTTCTTCCGCGGCTGTGGTAGACATCCGTCGAATCGTAGAAAGAAACCCCCACTGGTCAGGATACGGACGGAGGCTGGCATCGATGAAAACACTGTTGTCCGACTTGCGCGGTGCAAACTGCAAGGGAAGCGCAATCAGGTTTCCGAACCCGCCTTTGGGCATCGTGTCCTGGTTTGGGAAAAAGCGGTCATAGGAATCGAGGCCTAGTTGATGCCGGCGTTCCATAGTCCGCGTGAGAACCGCGCAGCCAAGTTTGCGTGCGGTATTTGCCGGAATTGCATGTTCAAAGAAGATCCAAACATGGCCGCCATTTCCAGACCGCGAGCGTTCCAGGGCCGCTGGCACTTTCAACTCCTGGCATGTATCGAGGAACGTGCGGGAGTCGTCGGTCCATGTTTTCTTATCGAAATCCACGGCGAGGAACCAACAGGTTTCGTCCGGAAGGAGGGGATAAATGCCAATGGTTTCTTTCCCAAAGAGATGATCCTCGATAACCACATCGCTCAACGGTAGGAATTTCCGTGTGTTTCGATCGACCTTCTTCCGATCCTCCGGCCTGCTTGAATTGATGGCTTTCCAATCTTTCAGCGCCGCCGGTGAATATCCTGACCGGCCGTCGGAATTCTCCCATCGCCGCGCATAGACATCTTCTCTCCCGCGAAACAGGCTCCGGAAGAGCGCGATCCGTTTGCGAGCGCGTTCCTCCTTGTTTTCCGCTGCCGCAGGCGTAATCGTTTGAACCGGACGTGCATCGTCTGGTATGAACTGTGGAATGCGGATGCCGTGAGCGGCCAGAACACGGCGCAGCCTAGCATTCTCTTCCCGCAGCAGTTGGTTCTCCTCGTCTCGCCGCTCGATTGGAACCGATTCTGAACTTCTGCTGGCCATCTCCGCTCACTGCTCCATGCCGCCTACCAGAACGTTTTCGAGGAACCCGCACACGTTGTCGAAGACCGCAGCGATGTCCGTCTGCAGCCCACATTCTTCAGCGAGCGCCCGGAAGGGCGTTTGCCATTCCGACGGCGGTACGCTCAAGCTTGTTGGCAAAGCGTGAGTCCCCCTTCGATCAAAGGTCAGATGCAATGCGTCGATTACTCTCCGCCGGTCAAGTTGGTTGTCTGCGATCAGAAGAGCCAGATCCACCAGATCCTTCACCCGACTATTCGGTGAGCTTCGCGGAAGTGTGTAAGCGTGAATCTTCTCGGCGAATTGCTGTTCCCGAGAGATCATCCGTACACGAGGCTTCTCGATTCCTGCAAACCCGAGCCAGTCATGGCACTCGGCGGTTTCGAGAGGCTGTATCACCACATCACCAACGCCTGCGTCGAGATGAAACCGAGCGAAGATCCTTCCGTCCATACGTGTCTCGACCGAATAGCGAGCGCCGCCGTAAGGAGCAGCCGTTAGATCCATAACGGGTGGTCCAATCGTGTACTCGAACCAATCATCGAATGAGACATCGGCCATCGCCTGCAACATCTCTCGTATTGCTCGGACTGGATCGCTACCTTCCGCTGTCCCCACGACGCGCTGCAAGGTCAGGTCGATATCGATTGTGGATCGTGCGGTTTTGAAGCGGAGTTCCAGTGCATAACCGCCCTTCAACGCCCAAGGCGCCGAGTCTTCCCGGAATAACCTCGCCAGCAAACGATCGAAGGATACCTGACGTCTGAGGCGATTGATATCGATCTGTTCGGTCTTGGACATGCTCTTCAGACGTTCTTCCAGGGCTCTGCGGAAGGCTCCCGCCGTCGCATATGTTCTCGGAATCGCCATTATGCAGCCCGCCGCAGTGCATCTTCGACCATCTTGCGTGCCGTCTCGCTCAGTTGTGCGTTCCGAAGTTGCTGGCGCGTGATCAGCCCGCGGTCAACAGCCTGCCGCAGCGCCTGACGTATAAACGTCCGCTCGACCGTGCCGGCCTCTATCAGGTCAAGAATCGTTCGCAGCGGCCGAGTGTATTTGTAGCCCGGTCCGGCCTGTATTTCGCTCTTGAGCAGGTCGCGATAATGGAGCACGACAATGCCAGGGATGTCGCTGTTACGCCGGAAGTTCGTCGGAACGGTCATATGGAGCTTCGCCGGGTTCAGGTCTGACAGCTCATATAGGCTCAGCGCCGTCTGATGACTATAAGCGCCTTCTACCTCTTCCTTCCGATTCCTGGACCAGAGCGACCAGAGCACAAGATCAGGCCGATCCGGCGCCGGGAACAGCGCCAGGCGGTAGATGCCGCGGTGTTCCCGAATCCAGTTCCCGGCCTGCACGTGGTAGGGATGCGTATTTTCGGCAAATCCGGCCGCCTTGGCCTGCTTCGTAGTGAAGAAGCCTTGCTGTTGCTCGGCAAGATCGAAGAGCTGCCGCGACGCTTCTCGGTGAGACTGAGCCATTGCACAATACTACAACTTTCTTGTTGTTTTGTCATCCATGAAAACTGATGCCCTAGCCACCCTCGCAAACTGCGCTCCCGGCAAGGTTATGCTTTCAGCGCCTTGTTTCCGGAAATCCTGGATCTGCCCACAATGAAGGGTTTACTGGATTTGGAGCGGCAAGGTTATGGTTTCAAAGCGGCAAAGTTATCCTTTAAAGCACACATAAAAGGAGTCAGTTAGGAGCTTCCAGCTTCAAGGCTGGACGCGCGCGTTGGGCTGTTATCGCCAAGCGGGCTCAACACGGAATGCTCGGGTGTGGCGATGCATGAATTTGCACCGTAAAGCGGAGACATCGTGCTGCACTGGAGAATTCAGAATTGGAAGCAAGAAGCGGATAGCATCTCGTGGATAAATACGTCACGCTGTGTACATGCATATCACCGTTGAGCCCTCGATTCTCTATTTTGGTACGCCGGTCATCCTGCTAAGCACGTTGAACACAGATGGCAGTCCGAACGTAGCACCGATGTCGTCTGCATGGTGGCTGGGATGGAACTGCATGCTGGGTCTGGGAGCGAAGGGGCATACCGCTCAGAATTTGCAGAGAGAGAAGGAATGCGTGTTGAACCTTCCCTCAGTAACGCTGGTTGATGCCGTCAATCGCCTTGCACGGCTCACTGGTTCGAATCCGGTTCCACCTCATAAGCAGGCCATGGGTTATCGGCATGAAAAAGATAAGCTCGGCGCAGGGGGACTGACTGCATGCCCATCAGAGTTAGTGAAACCTCCACGGATTCATGAATGCCCAGTCCAGCTGGAAGCGGTCCTCGAGGCCAGTCATTCACTTGGCACTCGCCCGGACAAGGCTCAGACGGCTATTGCATTCGAGGTGAGGGTCGTGAGAGCCTACGTCGATCCATCCATCCTGATTGCCGGCGCTGAAAACCACATTGATCCAGACAGATGGCGTCCCCTCATCATGAGCTTTTGCCATTTCTACGGCCTCGGTGAAAGGGTCTGGCGGTCAACACTTGCCGAGATTCCGGAGCAGGCATATCGCCCCGTCCAGCACATGGCAAGATGAACGAAGCTTCGACTTTACTCATCCGGTGTATGCACGCAATCCGGACGAGTGGCGAATTAGAAATGTATACAGGGGGTCTTAGTTGACTCTAAGTCGCCGAGTATCACATCCAGGCTCGCAGCAGCCTAACCCTATGCGGCCAATGCGAGCGCCGGAGCCGGACCTGGGTCCCACGGCTCTGGAATCAAGGGAGCCATTCGGACAATCCTCTCCGACCCGCAGAGGCCGCACCGCTGTCGGGCCGAAGACGAGACCATTCTGCAGTTCTCACAATAGACGGCCTTCTCCAGAGGAATCGATACAAGATCGGGTTCTTGTCGAATCATCCGTATATTGCACATAGAACCTCCATTGGTAGGCCCGTGCTTCACTTGCGATCAGGCGGCAGGTTGCCCAGCCAGCCCTTCGAGTTCCGAAACCAGATGCTTGAGCGTTTCGAGATTTTGGATTGTCGTCATCGACCCGATGTGCAGCCGATCGAGCACTGAGACGAATTGCGTATCGCCGATCGAATCGGCCAGAGAGTGCGCCTTGCGGATTCCCCGAGCGGCACGTTCCATCGCCTCTGCGACATTCGTCTGCAGCTGCGCGTTGGGGATGGCGTTCGCCTTCTGCGTTCGCGCGACACGCCACAATATCTCTCCGTAAATTGGATCGCCGAGAATGCGCCGAAAGCCTTCGATCTTGCCCGTGATTCTCTGATCGATGGGCCCCCGTTGGACTGTCGCGGGGTGCGGTCCTGATGCGGGATGGCTCTTAACAGGCGCACCCGTTTTCGGTAGCGCCCATTGCGGGAGAGATGGAAATTCAAATGGCTGCCGATGCTCATTGAGCGGGACCCACATCTCGGCGAGGTTGTAAAGGTAACGCCCCAGGCCGTAACAACTGGCTGCCCGTTTGAACGCTTGCGCTTCCGCCGTTGTCATGGCATTTGACTCATCTGCCCAGTCCTCACCACTGCCGGCATGGCAACCCAATCCAGTAATCGTGAGCGTGCAAGTCACCAGAACTTTGCCCGTCTGGATGAGTTTGTCTTTCTTCATGCGCGTGACGGCCGATACCGTGGAGACCTCGTAGGTCCGGGTCCAGCCAGTCGGAGTGAACAGTTGGTTGAGACGGTCCGTGTACGCTCGCGGATCAGCGTATGCAACAACCGCGCCCCGGCTTCCATCCTGAGTTGTGTGTGTAACGCGCCACTTGATCTGGTTCGGGTCAAACGGCTCCGCCAGCTGTGTGAACAGAGCGTCCAGCTCTGCGTTTGTCTTGACTTCTTTGATCGCCATGGTCGTAGCTCCTCAACAAAAATGGCGCCCCGAAGAGCGCCCTGGTTCACGTTGATGCAGAAACCACGGATTAGAAAGGAATCTGATCCGGATTGAGTTCTTCGTCGCTGTACTGCTCGTCCATCTGCTGCCGCTGGTAGCTCGATCCACCGGCAGTCCTTCGAGAATCGTCTCGGTCATTGCTTTGAGCAGAGCCGCCATTCTCCCCCCGGCCGCCGCCCAGCAGCGTCAGATCATGGACGAATATCTCCGTCCAGAACCGCTTCTGCCCGGATTCCTTGTCATCCCAGGAGCGCGTCTGGATCTTGCCCTGGATGAAGAGTTGCGTGCCCTTGCTCACGTAATCCCGCACGATCTCCGCGGTCCGGCCGTAAGCGACCAAGTTGTGCCACTCTGTCCTGTCAGACCAGTTGCCCTGACGATCCTTCTCCCGGTCGGTGGTTGCGAGAGAAAAGTTGACTGCAAGTGTGCCTCCCGGTGTCGTTCCGACCTCGGGGTTCTTGCCAACGTGCCCGAGCAGAAATGTCCTGTTGACGCTCTTTGCCATGGTGGTTGTTCCTTTCCTAGTGGTCTCTGCTGCGTACATGGTCGAGAGCCTCAGCTTTGGTGACCTCGACATACGTTCCGTCGGAATAGCGGTAGAACCGCTGGCCGTCCGCACTGATGTTGAGGTAGCGGCGCGTGAGCCAGTGCTTGTACAACTCGATCTCCCCGGCTCGGCCCATGTACATAAAGTTCTCCAGCTCCAAGGCCGGAAGGACCAACTCCAGCGGGCCCCAGTTTGGCTCGCCGACTGTGATCGCAGCTTTGATGGGATGCGTCATGGTCTCAATCCTTCGGCGGCTGGCGGCACTCCGACATGCGAATGCTTGCAGCCGATGCAGCAAACCGCGGACGTCACTTTTCTGACCGCCTCTTCAAACCGCTGCGGCAGAGGCAGTACCTCTCCTGCGCGGTTATAGAAGGTTGGAGTCACCTTTCCCCGAAGCGCGCGGTGTTCGTCCTTCCAGAGATCGAAGGGGAGCACACCATCCCGCCCCCGAAAGAGCAGCGTCGAAGCAACCTCCGGTCGATTCCGGCCTGGTGCGTGAGACAAAGTGTGGAGAGTAATCGCAAGCTCGCATGTCCTCACGGTGCGCAGCATCTCCACGCGCACCAGGCTCTCCGCGAGAAAGATCGCATGACGTCCATTTACAGCAATTGAGTCGAGCGACTGCAACCACGGCAATGGATCTCCTTCAGGCGAAACGAAGGCGCACGCCCTGCCCATGTCGGAGACCGCGCCGCCGGATTCCACGCCGCGCAGCACATACCGTTTGGCCAGGTGCTGATGTTCCAGTGAGATTCCGGGGGTGCAATAGATGCCTCGCTTATGGAGCGCCCTGAGCACGCTGGCCGGAAGCGCGAGCCCGTGGAGAGCATGGCGCAATGGGGCGGATTCGGGCTTCCGTTTTGCGAGGACGGCCTTCATACTCGCTCCCTAAACCGCCGCGCGCGCGCGGACCGGCTGGCCAAGAGCTGCCCGAATCTCCTCTTTGGTGCAGCCGGCCCAGCACTTGTAGAAGCGCGGGTTTTTGATCTGGATGGCTAGGTTGTCGCCGGTGCGGTCGCGCCCGACTCCCGCGCAGGAGGGACACTTTGCCCACCAATTCCGGCCGTCCTTGCGCGTGGTGCGAACATAGTCCAGGATGCGGAACTCCGGGTATTGCGCGGAAGAGACGGTCGGGATGTACGGCGCCGCGGCGACTGGTCGGTACGCTTCGGGCAGACTCATCCCTTCAATAAAGGTCCTGAGTTCAGCCTCGGTCAGCTTCTTCAATCCGTCGAGGTAGACAAGCTGGGCTTCCGGAGTGGGCTCAGCTTCGTAAAACCAGTAGCGCCGATTCGTCTTCCGGTGCACGCCGATTGGAGCACGGATGGCATTGCCAAGCTCTCCATCTTCGAGCCGGTCCTGGCGTGGGAATACCTCGATCCCTTCCTTGAGGCCGCCGCCTTTGACCGGGATGCCGAGTCGGAGTGCGAGATTGTAGACGTAGATTCGGCATTCAGAGGCCAGCAGCGGCTCAGCGCCGAAGATCCAGAGATGCCCGCCGCGGCGCGATTGCTCCAAGGCGGCATCCACTCCGTCCTGCTTCAACTCCCATTGCAACTGGAACAGCGACTCCAGAGAGCCGTCGAAGTCGGCATCAATCGCGACCCACTTCGAACGCTGGGTCTCGGGATTGATCGCATACAGGCTGATGGTGATGTCGCCGTTCAGGTGCATCCGCACCACGCCTTCGTCCAGCAGCTTCGGCTCTTTTGTTTTCCAGTCCCTGGCAGGGTAATAAGGAACGGAACCGTTCGGCAGGGGCCGCTCTGCCTGAACTGCGTAGGCCCGCCGGTTCACAAGCAGTCGCATGAAGTTGCTTGTCGTTTCCCGGTTTACACAGAACTTGGCATACATGGCGTCCTGCCTCCTTCATCCGTTGTGTGGTTGTATCCCGGGTCCGAAACTCGGTCAAATCTCCGGAAAGCGGCGAGCAATACACGCTCATCCTGTGCATTTGCTCGCCAATTCCGGTTGCCGGCGTTACAGCGCGGCGGTCCTTGGGACCACAACGACTTTCAGGAATTCGGCCGCGCTCGCGGAGACGGCCAGTGGTGGGTTTGCCAAAGTGCGGTAGGGGTTTCTGGCTGGCGCGGACCAGGCTGACGATTGGACCCTGACGATCGCGCGGTTGATCGAACGGATTCGGCTTGCGGACAGACGCATGACGGCTCCTTCCTGAGTTGAGGTTGAATTGGTTGTTTGGGGTGTTGCGAGGTGGGCTAAGCGGCGGCCGGTTGGAACTCGGAGAGCAGCAGGCCAGGCTGCTCGACCAGGCGGAACAGGTCGTACTCAGAGAACGCGCGGTCAAACTTTTCCGAGGTGAATTGGTCTTCGCAATCCTCAAACGACAGCATGTACCATTGCTCGCGCTGTCGATCGAAGACGTAGATTGCTCCCGATGCGCCGTTGTCCGGAACCATCTGAAGCAGCAGGACACCTTTGGCCGTCTGGATCCAGCGGGTGGCAATCGCCTCTCCGACTTCCAGAAATGCGGCGACGGTTTGCTCGACAGAGCTGGCGGCACGGTCCCGCCAGTTGAACATCTTGTAAGCGGACATCTTTCCTAAGCTGGGTTGCATGGTAGCTCTCCCTTCTTCCAGATTTGGTGTGAGTTGTTGAGGCCGATTACTGGCGGTTGCGATCCCGAAAAGTTAAGAACCACATCCTTCCCAGGGATCCGAACCAAACTGCGAGAAGCGCGGCGTAGAACGCTTCCAGTGCTGGATCAACTACGGCAATGCGGGAAATGGTTGGCCCGATCAGAACTAAACTGATCGACCCGACCACGCTGGAAATTGAACTGACGACGAACCGGATAACAAACCGGCGCGACGGAACGAGTTGGACTGCCGCGCTTTCTTCGGCAGATTGCACGTGCATTTGGGTCATGGACACTCTCCTTAGTGAGGTTCTCGTGCGGTTCAAGGTTGCTGAACGGGAAGGCTCAACGCCCGGAAGCCGGCGGGCTGGATTGCGCATGGAAGCCGTTCGAGATCCACTTCGGTTACGGCCGCCAACGATCCGGTCGGCCGAGAAAAAGACGATGATCGGCCGAAGGCGATATGTTGAACTGGTCGGATTGTGATCATTCAGTGCAGGAGATCAGGGTGCATCTTGCAACTAGCATTGCCGCATTTGGGATCGTCGTGTGTTCCGGTCTAGGATTTGCAGATGGACAGGGTAATTCGGCGTTCCGCTTCGTCTTCGCTGAAAAACCCGGCCAGTACGGAGTCGGACTCAGGGTTGTTGAACAGTACGATCACTCGCGCACCTTTCAACTAGAAGGCGGATTATCGGAAAAGTCAGCCGGTCCTGGGAGCCCACGGCCGTTGCAGACGCTGGTGTGGTATCCCGCTCCAAGTTCCAGCAATCGCACGATGACATTTGGGGATTACGAAACCTTAATCAAGACCGAGACCAGCTTTGGCAAGCCAGTCGAAGACGGCAAGCCGCAGAAGTTCGTCGAATCTTACATGGAAGGCACAACAGACTTGCCCGCGTGGGCGGTCCGGGACGCTGAGATGCAGCCGGGCCGATTTCCAGTCGTCATCTATGCACCGAGCCTAAATGCGCCGGCTACTGAAAACATCGAGCTTTGCGAATATCTCGCGAGTCAAGGCTTCGTGGTGATTGCCAGTCCCAGCATGGGCGCGACTTCTCGATCCATGACGGTCGATATTCCCGGAGCAAACGCGGAAGCGCAGGACATCTCCTTTCTTATTGATTTCGCAGTTAAATTGCCGGATACGGATGCCTCGGAAGTGGCAACGATGGGCTACAGCTGGGGAGGCATGGCGGCGCTTTTAGCTGCGGCCCGAGATAAACGCGTCGATGCCCTTATTTCCTTAGATAGTTCGTTCGTGACAGCTGGCGACATTCATCCTGACCAGATGACGATTCCTCTCCTGGTTTTCAGCAGAGGAGAGGACACACTGGAATACTCGGATTCACAGCGCAAGGACAAAACGCAGTGCGACTGCGCACCGAATGTTCTGAATGAATGGACTCATGGAGACTTGCTTCACGTGCAATTGCTTGCGACCTCGCATATCCAGTTCAGCTCCCTGTATCAGAGAAGTGAGCGGTTCAGGAAGGAAGCGATGCAGTTCAGTCCCGCAGATTATTCGCTGGAAGAGGGTGCGGTTAGCTACAACTGGATGGCGCGATACACTCTCGAATTCTTAAACGCTTACCTGAAACACGATGACACAGCCGCGCTTTTCTTAAAACGTGCCCCAGCCGAAAACGGCGTTCCAAAGCATCTGATGGCACTCAGTCTGCGGCAAGCATCACGCCAACCGGCACAGGCCAACACTCCCGCTAAGAAATGACGACGTTCAGAACCAGGTCACATTTCGCCCACTCGATCATTCTGTTTCCGGCAATCGCGCTCATCACCTCCATTTCGCACCTTCACACACCTACAAAAAGGTCTATGTACAAGGGGATAGTCAAGAAGCAAGTCTCTGATGGGCCTCGACTTAAGCCAGGCCGATTCTGCTTAATGGGTTGGCAAAGCAGGTCAAAAGGTCGTGAATGGGACCGCAATAGGATGTATATGGGGCGGCAATGGGATGCGAAGATGCTGCGCAAGCACTAGAGTTGATTTCCGCTCAGGAAGTCTCGCAGCAGCACGACCTCGGAGTTGTTTGAGTTCGTCAACGTGCGCGTTTCGAGCAGCGAGCGGCGGAATGCCTCGCTCAATGCGAAGCCAATCCGCCTGCGTGTTGCGCGCAATTCCATGGCGAGCAGATACAGGATGTCGTCGTTTGCGGTGAGATATAGGACGGCATCTGTCGTCTCGTCACGCTCAAAAACTTCCCGAATTGCGCGGTACCTGGCGGCAGCTTTTGGGTTCCGCTCGTATTCGATGCCGATTGTGCGGCTCTTTCCGTCGACCTCGATCCCGGCAACGGCGTCGAAATCTTTTGCTGCTCCGTTCTCCAACACGAGGTTCTTCGACGCGATTTCTAGGTCCGATTTCCAGGAATGAAGTACGCCTGCTTTGGCAAAAGCGACACGGATACTCACCATCTCAAGAGCGTGGGGAACCTGGGAAGGATGGAGAATCGCCTCCGTTGCGCTCGGCAGCGAGAGCAAGTAATGGCCACGGGATTCGAGAAAGATGAGTCCCTGCTGCGTGATTCCGAAGACTGGCGTTCGAAGATGTGTCTGTCCTTGAAGCCTCGTAACCAGCCCGGCTTTCTCAAGGCGCGCCAGCCTCCAACGAAGCGACCGTGGACGTTCAGTGATGATTTCGAGCGACATCAGGTCGCACAACTGATCAAAACAGATGGCCCGAGCGTTCCGCACATGCAACAAGATCGGCACGTCGCGCGCATCTGAGAGTGCGATATGGCCCTTGTAATACCTCACTGGAGCGCTCCTTCGCGAACAACGTTCAACCGGATTCGGAATCCGGACTGATCGACCAGCCATCGTCCGAGGTCGCTCTCGACCCAATCTCCGCTTCCGAATAGGAGCATTGCTTCGTACTTTTTGCCGCACAAGCTGATCGAGATCGGCCGGATGCCGCGAGACCTCCAACCCGGCTTGGCGAACTGGATTGCACCATGCTCCGCGGATTTAAGCGTGACCAGGTAGGCGTCGGGCGCCATCTCTGTGGTGCGGCGCTCGAATAAGAGGTGCATTTTGCCGGCAAACTGGTGCGGACCCGAGCACTGAAAAGTCATGCCCGCGGCGCGCATTGGGAACTCCGGATCGAATCCGCTCTTCGAATTGAAGCGGACCTGGCCAGGAAAGATTGCGCAGTGACGGAGGCGCCTCCCCGACATTAGGGCCGCGGCATTGAACCAGGCCGCTCTTCGCCGGAAGCAAAACGGATCATTCGTGTCGCGTGAATGCATAGCCCACCAGTTCGTCCCGAAGCTGACTACGCGGACGTACATGCCGCCAACTCCGCTGTAAGCATTCCCAGGACGGCGCGCGTCTGGAGCAGTCGCTCCGGGCCACGGAGGGAATGCAGGAACCAGATGCGCTCGAAGGAGAGGCCGGGAAGCACCCGATTCCCGTCATGGAAAAGGGAGAGAAGCTTGTCCAACTCGACCATTGCGTGAGCAAACGCGATCTCTTCGGCGCTTCGGGCTCCGAGTTCCTGAAGGAGATACTCGCCCCACTCCTCGGCGACCGAGTGCTCGGATAGGCCCCTCTTGTAGACAACCCAGAACCTGAAGTACGGGTTCTGCTGCGCAAGATGGTTGAGCAGTTCCTGAATCTGTTCTCGTGGGGAGGGCAGAGTTCGCGAATCACTTTCCGACGCGCTGGACTGCGCTTGATTGAAAAGATGACCGGTGAGGTTCCGAAGTACCTCACCATTCAGAGCCTCCAATGCAGCCGTCCGTTCTGGGTCCTGAAGCATCTCGATGCGCTCAAATTCCTGCGCAATCTGGATGGGAAACGGAAGTCTCTGCATGCGGTAGAAGTTCCGAAAGAGCTCCATACGTCCGAAGGCAAGCGCGTAATGCTGATCCGAGACAGCAATCTCACGGCGAACATACGAGAGCCAGTCGTCATGGCTTGTGAAGTCGGATGGAGTCTTTCTGGTCATTCTGGCCCTTTCATGCGCCCTTGAGAGTCGCGTTGCGGCGCCGTTCCTGGTCAAGCAGGACGGTTGTTTGGTTCAGGCGCTGTTTGAGATTCTGTTCGCTGTTCTGCAACGCTTCAACGCGCCGCTGCAACAGGAGGTTGTTTTGCTGCAGGCTCGCTGTGGTTGCATCTGGCGCCGAGGCTTCGATCTTCTCCGCCTCCTCCGGCGAGATTCCCTTGCTCTCAGCGAGACTACGAACGCGCCGCGTCAAGCTTCCGGCCGTCTCGGCATCCTGTTGCGAAGGGCCTGGATTCTGTGACAGGTTCTTTTCCACATCGGCGTTATGGGCTTCGACCAGCTGATTGAATTGCTGTGTCCGGCGCTCAATCTCGATCCTGTCGCTCACGCGGCCGTTCCATAACTGCGCGATAAGAGACGCCGCGATGACTTCGCGCTTGTCGGCTGCGCGCCACTGAAGAAGAACAATGGCGACCAGCCCGCTGAGCAAAAGCAGAGTCACTACGTTCGACCAGAAGTAGAGGTCGTCGATAGTGTTTTCAACGACAGCGTTCCGGCCGGATTCCATCGACGCGCCATAGTCGATGCCATGCGGATTGATCTTGCCTAGTGCATAGTCAAAGAATCCCTGGCGTTTCGGGGCAGACTGCGAGGTTGGAGTGGTCAGCGGGTCCAGAGTTTGACCAAGAGATTGCCCGTGCATGCAGCAGAGTAAGATGGCAATTGCTGCCCATCGGATTGTGACCTGATGACGCATCATCACTGTCCACTCGCCTCGCCGAGGAACAACCCCGCTGTTCTTCTGCGCCGCTGTTTCCGGTTCTCGGTTTCCTTGAACCGCAGATTCACACCGACCTTCGGGTCAAGATAGCTGTGCATCTTCGGATAAAGCGACGGTTCCAACCCCTCCATCTGGAACCGCGGGGCGCGCCGGACGTGCAGGTGAGAATGGCGCGTCCCCTCGCGGTTGTCCACCATCAGAATCTCCATCTGGCCTACCGGCAGATTTTTAATGTGGTCCTCGCGGGCTCGTGTTTCCTTGATGTCGCTCTCGCTACCAGTTCCGGTCTCGGTGTATTTCGAGGAGAATATCCCCGTCCGGCGCACCGACAGGCTGCGCCGTTTGGTTGCAATCCTTGCCGACGCCTTTAAAAACCATTGCGCCGTGTTCTCCTCCGAGACGTTCATAATCATCTTCGTTCCAGGCGCCGACGAGACCTCGTCCGAGAACGCCTGGCTCACGCGCTGCAACTGGGGCATGCTTTGGAAGGAGAATAGGAACGAGACTCGCGCGCCGCGCGCCGTTTGGAGCACCTGCGTAAACCCCGGATACGCGAAGGGAGCGAACTCGTCCAGGATCACCGAAAGCATCGGCTCGTCGGCATCCCGATTGCTGGCTGGCTGCGCGTAGCGTTTGCCCACCATCAACTGGATGTTCTGAAGCAGGATCTTTCCCAACGCTTCGACAGCGCGCTGATTGCGATTGGCGTTGAGGGAGACGAACAGGATGAGGTCATGCGAGAGAACGTCGTCGAGAGTCAGCAAGTCCTGGTAGGAGCCGGTCACGATCGACAACTCATCCTCCAGGAAGCTCAACAGCTCGTTCAAGAGCCCCTGAATCTTTTCGACACGCTCGCGGTCCGAGAGTGACCGTTGCAGCATTTTCACTGACATTTCGAAGTTCAATCGCTTCTGCATAGAGATCCCCGGCGGGGCGGCAAGCCGAGCCTTAGCAACCGCAATCTGTTCCTGCAGCACCTGCTCATCGAGCGCCATCACCAGCACGTCGTAGACGTTGAAGAGCTTGCCCGTGTACTGGAGGATGCGAACGAGGTCCGAAAGATAGGCCTCCTGGTGTCCCTTGAAGAAGTCTTCGCGCAGACCGAAGGAGCGGAAGATGAAGTTCACATGCTCCTGGTAGGCGTCGTCGAGTGCGTAAAAGGGGTTGTATCGCGCCGACTCGGAAGGGTGCGTCGGATCGATGACGCGCAAATCTTGTAGGCGGCCGGCGGCTTCGATGTGCGGCAGCAGACGGTCAAGGAACTCGCGTTCCCCTTTGCCGTCAAAGATAATCATCGGCATCCTGCGCGCGCCAAAGCGCCGCGTCAAATCCTGGGCGATGATGTTTTCAAGGAATGTGGACTTGCCCGCGCCCGTGCCGCCTACGATGACGCCATGCTTCATCCGCACCGTATCCGGCCACAACCATGGCTCCTTGTGGACGTTATATCCGAGCAACGTAGCTCGAGCCCGGCTGGCATCACGGACCACCTTGGCATCCCTGGATGCCGGGATCACGACGGCGGGGTGCGGCCAGTTTTCTTCTCTCTTCTTCCTGCGGCCAACCAGTTGCGCCACAATGAGGCCGCCGCCGAAGAACAGGATGGCGCTGTAGAGGAAGATTTCCAGGCACTGCGCATTGCGCAGATGAAGGCGCGACACGGCGATGTACCAGCAGAACCCAACGGCGGCGCAGGCGAATAGCACAAGGATGCCGGCGACATCCTCCGGCCCCCTCTGGCGCAATCCGGGCTGATCGTAGTACGGGCTCATCAGCGTCCTCCGAGGGAGAAGTAAACAAAGACACTGGCCAGGGCGCACAGGAGAACGACCGTGAGAACGAGAAGCGGGCTGGGTTTCCAGCGTCCCTTCTCGTCGACGGGTTTGAGCTCATCGGAAAGGGATTCTAGGAGAGCATTTTGCAGATTTGATTCGGCATCGCTCAAGTAGATCTGTCTGAGCGCCTGGCGTACTTCGTCCGCCGAGATGTAACCCAGCGCGTCCATGGCTAGAGAACCACCTCGACCTTCAGAGGTCCGTTCTGGTCGGCTCCGAAGTTCAATTGGTAGATCTGCGGCACATTCCCCGTCGAACTTTCGATGCTTATCACGCCGGTTGTCTTCTCCCCCGGTGCAAGATCGCGTGCGCCTGGTTCGGCCTGAATCACTGGGATACCGGAGACTTGCCGCGCTTTGAAGGCCGCGAAGGTCTGGGAGTTCATCTGGTGATTCCTGAGACTCACAAGCGAAATCGGCTGCTCGGACGGGAGCGGAGCGCACACATCGGGAGTCGTGACCCGAAACGGAGCCTTGGTCTGATTGGTGACCGAGTACCGAATGTAGAGCTGATCCTTCGCGCGGTAGACCTGCTCGAGTGCAACCTGCACGCGGTCAGCTGACGGCTTTGTCGCATCGTGTGCTATTTCCTCAACTCCCATCAATGCCTGTGCCAGCACTAGCGATGCGATCTTGCGGATCTCGGCGTCCGAAGGTTCGGCCGAGGCCAGCGCGTTGACATGCGGTTTGGGCGCGGGCTCCGTACGGACCAAGACATCCATTGCCGCAAGCTGGCCCGCCGGGTCAAGTTCGTAACTCAGCTCGCGTGAAGCGGTCCAAACAAAGAGATTGGTCGATACACCTTCCCGGAGCGGCTTCACAAAGACCTTGTCGTCATGGCGCTCGACCTGGAAGCTGTCGGGATCGGCTATGGCGAGCGTGGTCACTGTCTCGCCGAATTCAAGAACCGTGAGATGGTTCAGCGAGGTTTCAATGTGACGGATCTGGCTTTGGCTGGTGGTCTGCGCGCCCGCAGCGGCAACCGCAAGAGCAAGGGAAATCGTCGTGAGCGTTTTCATAGCGGCCTCCTGAGGCGCAACGATCGTCCAAAAAACGGAAAGGAGAAGCCGAGCCAGAGGCTCACGCTTCTCCTTCGCCGGCTAGGAGTGCCCCAGGGGGATGGGAGCACTCGTGTTTTCGAAGAGCAGATTGCGCTTCCCCTTGTACTGAAAGAGAAAGACCCTCTT
>Ga0307375_10001227_pt1 | contig 28474 bp, 32 predicted proteins | sample TR1MG_FD_202531 | JGI IMG/M metagenome (GOLD analysis project Ga0307375, IMG submission 202531) | Soil microbial communities from Risofladan, Vaasa, Finland - TR-1 | ecosystem: Environmental > Terrestrial > Soil > Coastal area > Acid sulfate soil | place: Finland: Risofladan, Vaasa | collected...
GCCATCACCATCTCCTTCCTGCCGCTCACCACGGCTCAGGCAACCATTGAGGCGGCCAAAACGGCGAATGTAACGGCCTTCTCCCTTGAATTGATTCCGCGCATCTCGCGGGCACAGTCGATGGACGCGCTTTCGTCTCAAGCACTCTGCGCCGGTTATCGTGCGGCGCTCATGGGCGCAGAACTCTCGCCCCGCTTCTTCCCGCTACTAATGACCGCAGCAGGCACAGTCACTCCTGCCCAGGTTCTGATTCTTGGCGCCGGAGTCGCGGGCCTGCAAGCCATTGCGACCGCTCGTCGCCTAGGTGCCGTCGTCTCGGCCTATGACGTACGTCCAGCTTCCGCTGACGAAGTTCGCTCAATGGGTGCCACGTTTATCGAACTTGAACTCGAAGCGCTCGAAGGAACCGGTGGGTACGCACGCGAAATGGACGCCGATCGCGCCCAGCGTCAACGAGATCTACTTGCGCCTTACATTCGAAATTCTGATGTCGTAATCACCACTGCCGCGGTGCCCGGGCGACCAGCTCCTCGACTTATCACCGCCGACATGCTCGAGGGCATGAAAGCAGGATCTGTGATCATCGACTTGGCGGCTGAAACTGGCGGCAACGTAGAAGGTTCAGTTGCTGGCGAAACGATCACTACCGACGCTGGCCTAACAATTTGGGGCGGCAAGGACGTACCAAGCCAACTTTCATTCCACGCCAGCCAACTTTATTCAAGAAACGTAGTTAACCTGCTGCTTCTCATGACCGCTGAAGGTGTTGTAACCGTTGATCTCGAAGACGAAATTATCGACGGTTCGGCCGTTACCCACGATGGCACGATTCGTAAAGGAGTATCTGCATGAACGGGATGGCACTTTTATCGATCTTCGTGCTCTCAATCTTTATTGGCTTCGAAGTCGTCTCTAAAGTCTCGACCACTCTCCATACCCCACTTATGAGTGGGGCAAACGCTATCCACGGCGTCATTCTCGTTGGCGCAATCGTGGTGGCCGGTCGGAGCACTTCTAACCTCGAATTAACGCTCTCGCTTATCGCGGTCATATTGGCCACCGTCAATATGGTGGGCGGCTTCGTCGTAACTGATCGAATGCTCGAGATGTTCAAGGGCAAGAAAGAGAGCGCAACCAAATGAGCCGCAATATTTATGATTTCATCGGCTTGATTGCTGCTGTTGCCTTCATCCTCGCCCTTAAGGGACTCTCGTCACCAAAGACGGCGCGTAACGGAAACCTAATCGGTGCAGCCGGTGCGGCTCTCGTCACTCTCCTTGTCTTCTTCTACGAAAAGCCAGCCCACTTAGTTCTCATTATTCTGGCGATGATCGTTGGTACTGGTGCGGGAGTTCCAGCAGCACGCAAAGTGAAAATGACAGCCATGCCGCAGTTGGTTGCGCTTTTCAACGGCGTGGGTGGTGGCGCCGCAGCCCTCGTTTCGATCGTTGAATATCTGCGCCTTGGAAGCGACGCCTCCGGTGGCGATGTCGCGGCAACGATTTTCACGGTTATTGTCGGCTGCGTCTCCTTCACCGGTTCGGTTGTAACATTCCTAAAACTGCAAGAGTTGATGACCACTCGCCCAGTGGTATTTGCTGGCGGCCGGTTCCTGATTGCAATTGTTCTGGCTGCAGTAATCGGTGCGGGTGGCTGGGTTGCAGTTAGCCGTGGATCCGTACCACTCGGTGTTCTAGCAGTTTTAGCCCTGACATTCGGAGTGCTCTTCGTACTGCCAGTAGGTGGCGCGGATGTACCAATTGTCATCTCACTGCTCAACGCCTTCACAGGTCTGACTGTGGCCGCTAGCGGCTACGTCCTACAGACCACGGTCTTGATCGTGGCCGGGACCCTGGTGGGTGCCAGCGGTACCTTGCTGACTCGCAAAATGGCTCAAGCTATGGGGCGCCCAATCCTCGGAATCCTCTTTGGTGCCTTCACCGCCACGCCACAGGCTGCAACTGGTGCTGCAGACACACGACCAGTTCGTTCGGGTTCGGCAGAAGACGTTGCGATTTTGCTTGCCTATGCTCGTCGCGTCGTGATCGTTCCAGGTTTTGGTCTAGCGGTTGCTCAGGCACAACACACGGTTCGAGAACTCGCGGATCTTTTGACCGCTAAGGGCGTCGACGTTGCCTACGCTATCCACCCAGTTGCCGGCCGGATGCCAGGACATATGAACGTCTTGCTGGCCGAGGCAAATGTTCCTTATGAGCAACTGGTCGAAATGGAAGAGATAAATCCAACCTTCCCCCAGACCGATGTCGCACTCGTAGTAGGCGCTAACGACGTGGTTAACCCGGCCGCTAAAACGACTCCGGGTTGCCCCATCTACGGCATGCCAATTCTGGATGTAGGTCTGGCCGCAAACGTGGTGTTCTTAAAGCGTTCCATGCGTCCAGGATTCGCTGGAATTGAGAATGAACTTCTCTACGACCAGAAGACGACCTTGCTCTTCGGCGATGCCAAAGCCTCCCTAACCAAGGTGGTAAGCGCGCTTAAGGCCTTCTAGCCCGGTTCTATTTGTAGCGAAATAGCGCTGCGTACTTCTTCTTCGGAGGATGGTCACGCAGCGCTATTTTTTTTTCCGAATTGTCGGTGGAGGTGGCCACGATTTTGGCATGGACGAGAGATCAAATACCGACGAGGTTTCAAATTCACAAGTGGTGCTGGCGGTCCTTGAAGCCGAACCGGGTGTTCGAGCGTTGGCCGCCCTAGTTGAGATAAACCCGCTTCGCCTCTCTGCTACCGCTCGGATTGACTACTTGGCGGCCTGCGAACGTCAAGTAGCCTGGGTTCAAGGCTTATTGAACCGGGCGTTGATCGCCGTGGCCGGAACCAAGGTCCAAGAATCCAATCGCACAATGCCCGAAGCCTGGCGGGGAGTCGATGACGCCCCACGAGATGAGGTGGCGGCCGCACTCCGTCTCTCGTCGGCCTCTGCTCAACGCCAGATAGATACTGCCCGGATTCTTCATAGTCACCTCCCCGGGGTACGCAAGGCGCTCGAAAATGGAGAAATTGCCCCTGCACATGCGCGGGTGATCGTCGAAGAAAGCGCAGTGCTTCTTAAAACGGGCGTGGCTCCGGAAATAGTTGCCGCCGTTGAAGCTCGAGCCCTTTCTTATGCCGAGTTCCACACCCCGTCCCAACTGGCTAGGCACGTACGCGGGCAGGTCGCTAAGGCCGCAGTGAATGAAATCGAAATAGTTGTTGCCAGCGCTATTGAGGCTCGTCGTATCACTTTCTACCCAGAGCCAGATGGCATGGCGACGATCGTTGCGCTACTGCCAGCCGCGGATGCACAAATTGTGATGCTGGCAGTCAACGCATTAGCTAAAACTGAATCAGCAAATGCCACACTTGGAATTGACGCTAAAAGAGCAGATGCGCTAACGCAAATTGCTATTCGAGCCTTGGAATCGGTCGACAACATTTCGGCACACCGCAGGCCGGTGTCGGTGAACCTAACAATCGACCTGCCAACTTTGCTGGGGCTAGCGGACTCACCAGGCGAACTCAGCGGCTATGGGCCGATCCCTGCCTCCATCGCACGGGCGCTTGCCGCTGATGGAAATTGGCGCCGGTTAATCACCGAACCAATTACCGGGCACCTTCTTGAATTTGGTCGGGAAAGTTACCAGCCTCCACAAGCCCTTGTAGATTTTTTATTGGCCCGTGATCGCACTTGTCGATTTCCCGGCTGCCGGCAGCCAGCCCAACTCGGGGATATTGATCACGCCATCGCTTGGGCAGATGGTGGCCGGACGGATGCTGCCAACCTGGGACTGCTCTGCCGACGTCACCACCGATTAAAAACCCATGATGGCTGGTCAATTGAGAGCAAAGAGGATGGCTCATGCATCTGGCAGAGCCCAACTGGTCACCGCTATTTCGTTCCGGCCAGACCAGTGGTGGCCGGGGCTGCCTAACAGCAATTGGCTTAACTAGGGCTAAAACTCGGCCAGAGAATTCTTTTTAGCTACCCAATACGATGGCAAGGAGAGGCGTAAAGCACGGTGAGGAGCAAAAATATTGATCGCTAGAATTCGACCGCACGTCAACCCCACGGGAGCCCTGTCTAGGGCTTTGATCGCAGTAGCTGCCCAGCGTTCAAGGACGCTAACGAGGTCGTGCTCAGGGAGAAGTTCTGACAACCCGTAGGAAGTTCCTGGGTACGTTAATCGCCGCAGTTGGCGTGGCGAGCGCTACCGCATGTAGTCGTGCAACGGGTACCAGCCGCTTGCTAGCTACAAACTCCGATTCCTCAGGTCTAAACTCCGATTCCTCAGGTCTAAACTCCGATTCCTCAGGTCTAAACTCCGATTCAATGCCCGGGCAAAGGTCATCACTGGCGAGTTCTGCTGTCCTGCCGAAGGTGCGGCAGTGGCATCCACAGCAAGGCGAGGTGGAACCGTGGATCAAGACCAGAGCAACGCGTCTCCTGGAGTTGGCGGGAAATTGGCATAGCGGCAGCGAAGGCCTCGATGCCGCTCGGCAACGAATTCAGGCCGCCGGTTTTGAGCCAAACCTTGCAGATGCGCTCTCTTCACTCCTCCAGGCTGGTTCGAGCGCGGTGCTCCAAGTTCGCGATGCCCAATACGGTGGAATCCTCAGTACATCTGCCAGCGTGATCGTGGTGGTAGACCAGTGGCGACTTCTCTCGGATGGCTCGCTCCAGACAGGGGGTACCACCCTTGATATTCGTCTGACAAAGTCATCCCCTCACTGGCGGGTCGTTGAGGTTCTGCCAGCGCACCCAACTGGCGCATCAACCCAGATAAGTTCTCCCGCCCAACAAGTACTCCAGCAATCGCGGATCCGGTTACCGTACGCAGCCAAAGCTGATGTTCTTAGCGGAGGCATTCACGATTCTGTGCTAAAAATGCTACTTCGGTTGTCAGCGATCCATGTTGTTGACGTCAGCGTTATGCGCTCGGGGCACCCGCATAATGTATTCGGCACTTCCAGGAAAAGCGACCACACGATCGGTCGAGCGGTAGACATCTGGGCCCTCGACTCCAAGCCGCTGGTCTTGCCGACAAATCACACTTTGGCGGCAAACGCGATGCGTCTTGCGGTCGCACATGGCGCCTACAACGTCGGCGGACCCATCCTAATTTCGGGAACTCAATATTTCAGCGATCGCACCCATCAAGATCACATTCATCTTGGGTTCAACTACTAATTAGATTGTGAAAACTTTCTGATATCAGTCGACGACCCGAATTCAAAGATTTCTAACCGCTTGCCAGATTCGACTAATGAGGCTTCGATGAGAAGCGTCTAGCACAATTACCGGGCTTGCCCGAGAGAATCGGATATCGAAACTCCTCTGATAGTCACCGGCAAGGATTCAACGATTGCGACTCGTCTCATGTCTCGCCTATTGGCGGCGTAGAGCCAAATTCCAGCACCGTCCCGACCTTTCGAAATCCAATTTTCTGATATAGGCGGTTGCTTTTCTCATAGTCAGCGTCCGCGTAAAGCATGATGATTGAACAGCCGACGGTTTGCAGGTGTTGAACCATCGCACTTGTTACCGCGGCGCCATATCCGAAACCGCGCGCACTAGGTTCTGTATAGACAGGCCCGATCCGACCGATGTACCCCTCGGCGTCGGCGACAAGCGCCGCGTGCCCAGACATTGCCACCGGCTCGCCATTGACTTCCCAAATGAAAATGGGCGTCGACTCAAGACGGGTTATGAGGTCGACCTCGGTCGGCTCTACATGAAGAACCCCTACCTCTTTGGCAAATGCCTTCAACCAATCAAGCAGAAGAACAACATCACTTGCTTCGGCCCGACGCGACAAACCAACAACTCCTTCGAGGGGGGTGTGCTCTCCAAGCTTGTAGATCGTCTCTCGCATATGTTGAGGAAAGTCCTTCAACTGTTTGTCGGTCAATTCGCACCAACGCGCCAGGAATTCCTCGGCGCTCTCCTCCGCTCCAGACACTCCCCAGCAACCTGGATCAATCGCAATCACGGCTTCGGCCAGTTTTCTAGCAGCGCCTTTAGACATCGGTGAGATCAGGAGGCGATGCGGAACCGTTCGAATCGCGACTCCTTCGACTTCGCCATCTCTGCGAACGATCCACCAGAAGCATTCTTGGTACGACCTTGCTCCAGTGGCTACGGATTCCGCGACGGAACCGATGACATTCGTTTCTATCGGATTAAGACGGCGGAACTCTTGACTGGCTCGGAGGAAATCTCCAGCCGTCGACTCCTGCTCAATGCTCAAGTCCATGACCTATTTTTGCACAGCCAACGTCCTCCATGCGCGGCTATAATCTGCCATGAATCAAAATGTCTGGCCGCTATTTCAACTCCGCGTCACGACGCCGAAACTTGAGTTGCGTTATGTAGATGACGAACTCGGGTTCGAACTCGCGAAGTTGTCGACCTTGGGAATCCATGATCCTGACTTCATGCCATTTACCGCGCCATGGACAGATGCAGATTCGCAAACGATTCAGCCGAACACCATGAAGTACTATTGGCGGTGCCGTGCGGAAACAGAGCCCAATCACTGGGATTTGCCATTTGCCGTAATTGCCGAAGGCCAAGTCGTCGGTTCCGCCGCTCTGGCCGCAACTGACTTCCCGATTCTTCGCCAGTTTGAAACGGGTTCGTGGTTGGGTCGAACTTTTCAAGGACGCGGCTGGGGAGGTGAACTTCGCCAGGCCGCCATTCACCTGGGCTTCGAAGGTTTTGGTGCGAAAGTTGCCATGACGGCAGCCTTTTCGGACAATGCCCCGTCATTGGGAGTAACAAGAAGTCTCGGATACGCCGTGAATGGCTCAAGCCGAAAACTGAGGCGAGGAAAATCAGCGGAGAGCCATTCCTTCATGCTCAACTTCGACGAATGGTCATCACGACTACGGCGCTCCGATATCTCCATTACCGGACTAGATCCTTGCGCGTCCTTTCTTGGGCTCCGAGAGTAGAAGGAGTTTCTAACATCAATCGGATCAGTCGACTAAAAACCTGAGTTACTCTGCGTCACCATGGACCACAAGTACCGGACAGTGAGCGTGTTCGGCACAACTCGAACTAACTGATCCGAGCAGCATCCCGGCAAAACCGCCAAGACCCCGACTGCCAATAATCAGCATGTCAGCATCTTTGCTAGCTTCAATCAGAATCGGAGTTGGACGTCCTTGCTGCACGCTTGTGACCAGACCAACTGGACGGTTTTTGCCGAACACACTGTCTAAGGTTTCATCAAGAATCTTGATCGCGTCCTCATCCGGTCGCCACCAGTCTGGTATTTCGCCTTCCCAACCTGGACGAGCCGGATAATCCCAAGCGATCACCGCCACAATATTTCCCCCGAGAGTCGGAGCTAACTTGGCGGCCCAACGGAGCGCGATCATCGACGTTTCCGACCCGTCCACCCCAACAATGATATGACCCTTGGTGTCCCTTACCTCATCCATGGCCATTTCCATTACCTCCGTTTTCAAGTTGTACTTTGATCAACCAATTGCACGACTCTAGCCACGCCGACGAGACCTTTGGTCACAACCAATTCCAGTCAGCGTCAATGATTCGAAGTCGGTGAACACAGCTGCTTCGATCTAGATGAAGAGAAGTTGCGCCCCGTCAGTCATTTCAATGAAATCGGATGCGCTAATGATGCCTTCAACGTCATCACGCAAGTCCGACATCTCCAACTTGTTCATATCGGCTGACAATCGGCACGCCCACAGGTGTCCCCCAGCGGCGACGATCTGATCAAGGAAGTCGGGAACCTCGGGAATATTGAGATCCGCCATCTGCTTTTTCAGCATCTTTGTGGCCATCCCGGTCATGCCCGGCGCCAAGGCCTGCGGCATGTGTGCGTCGCGCCCAGGAATGTGCAACGCGGTGTTGCCAGCAGGACTGAACTGTAGGTCATTCATGCGCGATTTGGTGATCATGTCGAAGCCCCAAAAGGTGAAAAAAAGCATCGTCTCAATTCCCTCGCCAAGCGCTGCATTTCCCAGGATCAAGCCTGGGTAGGCCATGTCGAGGTTTCCCTTCGAACAGATGATCGCAAGTTTGCGATCCGTGTCGCCCGAATCAAACTTCGGAACAATCATCGGAGAGGTACTTGTCATTTCAGGCTCCTTTAGACACAGCCCTTGGGCTTGGGTAGTCCGGCGATATACGCCATCTTCTTAGCTGGTTTCTTTGGGAAGAGCACGAACTGTTCCTTGACCGGAACGCCGCCAACTGTCTGCACTCGACGCGATGTTGCTGTCTCGCCCTCGGTCTTATAGTCCTCACGCAGAAACTTAATGATCTTCCAGTGTTCGTCAGTCATTTCGACGTCGATCTGTTTGGCCAGGACTTTGGCGATTTCCTCATTCCATTCATCGTATTCGGTGAGAAAACCTTCTTCGTTTACGTGAACTTGCTTGCCTGCGATATCCACGATCGGCATGGTGATCTACTCCCTAGTTGGTTGTCACTTGACGCTTGCCCGCCATGGACATAAGTGAAGATATCGGGATTGGACGGCCCTTGAGAAGCAAATTCCAGTAAATCCAACGGAAAGCTAACTTGCCCATGTGATTGAGCCGGCTCTCTTTCAAAAGCGGGAATGGCCCGATAACAGGTAATGGAAATTTTCCGAATAGTGGTTCAGTTGTATAGTTGAAGTCAATCAACAGACCTTTACCGTGTCCGGATTCGATGAAGCAATTCGCATGACCGTCAAAGAGCTTCTTCATTGGTCGACCTTCAATGTAATCAATGAAATTTTCAGCGAAGAGATCAATGGCGAAGTGTGCTACTGAACCAGCTTTGGACGCCGGGATGTCTGATGCATCTCCAAGCGCAAAAACATTGGCATGACTCCGTGAGAGAAACGTCTCCTTATCTACGGGAACGTAGTTCAACTCATCGCCCATTCCCGAACGTCCGACAAAATCCGCACCCATATTCAATGGCACCGTAACTAGAAGGTCGAATGGAATCTCGCGCTCATCCATCGAGACCAACGTTTTGGTCTCCGGATCTATGTGCTCAATCATGAAATCTGGCTCAAGTTTAATCTTACGATTATCGAGCATGTACCCAAGATGCTTTGAACAGACAGGCTTCGTGAACGCACCTTCAAGTGGTGTCACGTAGACGATTTCCACCTTGTCGCGCATCTTGCGCTTTTCGAAAAAAGCATCGGTGAGAAAGGCGAACTCTAGTGGCGCTACTGGGCACTTGATTGGCATCTCAGTTATGTGGATGACAAGGCGCCCGCCCTCCCATTTGGCGAGCGCATCACGCAATGCGATTGAACCCTCAAACGTGTAGAAGTCGAAGACGCTCTTACGCCAGATGGCTGGATCGTCCATGCCTGGCGTCTGATCGGGTCTAGGCGAAGTACCGGTCGCGATCACTAGATAGTCATAATCAAGGGAACGGCCGTCAGCCAACATAACCCGGTTAGCGTCCGGCTCAACTTTGTCTATCTCGGCGCGAAGGTAGTCGATACCGGCTGGGAAAAAGTGATCTCGTTTCTTGACGAGTTCCTCGGGACGGTAAACGCCAAAAGGCATCAGCAATAGACCCGGCTGATAAACGTGGTCATTATTTTGATCCACCACGGTTATTGTCCATTGGTCTTTAGCCAACTTCTTCCGAAGTTTGTTAACAACGATAGTGCCGGCGGTTCCCCCGCCAAGCACGAGCAGTTTTTTCATTTCTCCCCCTAGGCCTTTACCGTATCAACTTGGAGGGACCATCCACACCATTTCGGCCGTGAAGTGCGTCCCATAAGGCGAGCAGCTGGAATTCCTTCTGAAAGATTGATGCGACCTACGTCATACACAACCAAAGATGCGATCCTTCGGCATCGACTGGCGTGAGCCAGCACACTAACGCCGGCAACCGTTTGCTCTCGCATGCTTGGCGCCAGAAAGCCGGTAAGAACGCACAGCCTCAGGGTTGCTTAATAGTAAATCAAAGACCCACCTTCGGCCCCGGTAGTACCAGTAGTCAGTGAAGAATAGGCCGCCGATTTCATACCGAACCGACCACTGCCCACCAGGGCTAGGAGTTGCGGACAGAACGCGAACTGGTTCCTGCGTGGCGGCCGGGCACTCTAGATGCCTACGAAGATACTCGGCACGAGATATCACGGCCTGGCTGCGTAGATCCCACCGATCATAAACAGGCTCAACATCGTTTTGGGCGTACTCATCGTTGAATTTCTGCGCGATTTTAAACAGTGCCGTAGCCGTTTCTGCTTCAGGAGTTGCTCTGTGCACACTCATTGAACTCATGCCTTCGGCCGATGCGTCGCTCGATGAATTGACCGCTCCAGTCGAGGTGCAACTTGAGAGTATGAATGCCGCGATCAGCATGACAAGGGTCGGAGAGAATTTCGGTTGGTGGACCATCTAGTTCGAGGGTGCCCGAACGACCATGATTTTTAACTCGCGGCGGAGCACAAACCCGAGTGACTCATAGAGGCGGATAGCGTTGACGTTACTGATCTGAGTATGCAAAAAAGGTCTCTCGCCGCGTTCGTGAATACCAGCGGCCACAGCCAGAACCAGTCGAGTGCCCAGTCCCTGGCCGCGAAAATCTGAGTCAGTACATACCGCACTAATCTCGGTCCATCCGGTCGGTCGGAGCCGCTCGCCCGCCATCGCAACCAAGACGCCGTTTCGCCGGATTCCTAGATAGGTTCCAAGTTCCACCGTGCGCGGAAAGAACGGACCGGGTCGAGTTCGCTCGACCAGATCTAACATTTCTAAAACGTCTGACGGGCCAAGTACGACAGCTTCTGAGTCCACCGCAGGATCCACGTGCGAATCAATCATCTGCACCCCGGAAACTGCGTTCAAAATTTCCCAATCTGATGGAATGGAAATCTCTGGGTTGAGAATTACAGTCACATGTCTGCCTGCCAACGCAGCGACGTCGCTCCAAATTTCCATTCTGGGTCGATCTGGGAGCGCTAAGAACGAAGCGATGTCCTCGGGGTATCGCAAGACATCATGATAACTTTCCGCTAACCAAGCGTGGGCGCCTAAAAGTGAGCCTCGCGCCGGATTGTCCAGCGGATGTGGCACAGTCATTGATTCCCCCATCGCAAGTAGTCGCACGATATTAGCCGCTCAAAGCACTCTCAACGGGTTGCGGTTAGGGAGCAGCGGGAGTCGAAGTGTCTGCCGGGTTCGAAAGGATGGGTGGGGTAGCTGGTATTTCTGTCGGCGAGGCCGTTGGCTCGATTCTGGTCCATACGAAACTTATTAGCGGATGAGTTCCAAAAGTATTGAAGATCAATGTTGCCAAACCATCAGATGAAGTTGGCGGCTCAAATCCGGAGGCTGTGACCACCAGCGTCGAAGAGTCATATGAGAGCCCATCCAGCGTCAGAGCTTGTTGGTTGAGCCATCCTTGGACCAAAGGTTGAAGTTCGTTAAGACCAACCACCTGGCGCGTAGAAACAACGGCATTTGGATCGCTAACAGGGGTCCAACGAAGATCAACGGCGGTGGACTCCCCAAGTACTGCGTCTAAAGAATCCGTTAGGGACTGCACCGGCGGTGGGGAGACCCTCCCTGAAACATTCACTTGGACGGTGCTGCCAGTCATCTTTATGCGATTTAGGTCGTAACCGGGACCAAGCCAATCCGATACAGCATTACTGGCAAGGCGCAATCGAAGAGCAGCATCGGCAGATTGAATAAAGCGATTTGTTAGAACCACGGCAAGCACCACGGTCGGGACCGATACCAGAGCTAACGTGATCACAATTCTACGTCGACTATTTCTAAGACTATGTTTGGGAACCAAACCACTTAGTACAAAAACGATCGCGGCGGCTAGCACGATACCCACCATGTTGGTAACAAAAAGCATTGCGGCGCCACGTGCTAAATCCGGCTGATCTCTGGCGATTAGCACTCCGATGGCTCCAAGTGGTGGCACGAGCGCAACCGCGACGGCCACTCCGGGAAGAGCAACAGAAACATCCCGCCGGATTGTGGCATACGCTCCGGCAGCCCCGGCCGCCAAGGCGACTAGTAGATCGCGGACATCTGGACTGGTTCGCGCCAAAACTTCGGTCGGCAAACCCAGACCTGAATCTGGCAGGAATTTTGCGATCGCCCAAGCAATTGCAGTCGCACCAATCACCGATCCGCCTACAAGCAGAAGCCCATGCATTACCTGTCGCCGCCAGCCCATAACGAGGGAGGCGGCCAAGCCGATGATGGGAGCCATCAGTGGCGCGATAAGCATCGCGCCTATCACCACTGCAATCGAGTTTTGCAGCAATCCAACAGCTGCAACCACGATTGAAAGCGATAGCAGAACTGAATATCGGCTCACTGAAGTGCGAGTTAACCTAACCATAAGCGAACTCATGGACTCTTTTCGATCTTGCTCTGACATATGCCCGCGACGAGGCAATCTATTACTCAAATAATGTTCGGCTATTCGCGATCGCGATTTCGGTAGTGGGTTCGACTGCGAGTGGCTCTGTGGCGACGTGGCCCCAGCTACTTCTGAAACCATGAGCAGCCTCCCGATCGCCGCTTGCCACGCAAATCTAATCCTTAGTGGAACCGCAGTAACCGACCTGAGGTTATCAGACAGGTATTGCTTAACAACGTTAGGTCCCAGCGGAAATGGAAGGTCCGAATGCGGATATTCAACCCGCGGCTAGACTATGCGAATGTATGGAGTTGCCTTAAGCGTTAACGCATGCCTTAGAGCCAAGACGAGGGCTGATGTTGCCTGGATCGTTTCAACGAACGGCCTCGAAGCGGCGGATCGTAGCGATGCAGTTGCGCTGACTCCGGGCGGAGGTCGGATCGGCAGCCTCTTATCCGGAGTGCTCGATGGCTCGCTGACGGACCTGGCTAGTAGGCACACATCAACTGGTCGCGTAGTTGAAATTCAGGTCACGGAGACTGAGTCGCTAATTGCAGGACTCCCTAATGGTGGCTCCGCGCGCTGCGTTTTAATTCCGGCATCTGAGTTGCCGACAGATTTATGGCCCATGTTGCTCAGTCGGGAAGCGATCTGTCTGGTAAGCAGCACCCACGATGATGTCATTTTGCGGACTGATTTATATTCCTCAAACAACATTTCCGAGGCTGACCTAGATGTCGCCGAGCTCTTCAATAAGGGAGTATCGACCTGCACTGAATTAGCGAACAGAATCGTCACAATCTTGTGGCCGGTTACCAAGTTAGTCATTGCCGGCGAGGGGCCGATCGTAGATGCCCTTCGAAATGGAGCCCGATTACTGGGCTGGCAAGTCGCTGCAGATTCCCGAGTTCAGACCGCCACCGGCTTAATGGTCGGACTGACGAAGATTGATTGCGCGGTGATCATGGGACACGACGTCGAATCCTCAAGTCGATCACTTGCCGCCGCCCTGGAGAGCCAGGTTGGCTATATCGGTGCCCTGGGATCGCGGAAGATGCAAGAGAATCGGGCCGACTGGCTGGCCTACCGAGGCGTTACCGACTTGACCCGGGTTCACGGGCCGGCGGGGCTGGCAATCGGTGCGAAAACCCCTGCTGAGATCGGAATCTCAATCCTTGCCGAGGCAATCGCAGTTCAGAAAGGACTTCGGGATCTGGAATAAAAAGGGCCGACTCTTTTCCTACGTGCTAGCCTTCCCAGAATTAGCAAACAGTTCGACCTGACGCTTGATCCCAGCCAACGCTAGAGGAGTGCCGATCATGTCTTCTGAGACCGAAAACGCACGAAATGTTCTCCGCTCGGTCTGGGCCGCTCAGGGTGATCCATCTGTACTGATCGATGAAGACTGCAGCCCAAACAAGTCTTGCAAAAACATGCAGGGCGTTACTTTTGATGGCTTTGCCGAACCAGGAAGCGACCTACAGACGGCGTGGCGCGAAAAGCTCGCCCGAGAAGGAAAACTCCGTATCGGGGCGGACAGTATCCGCGATCTAGTACTTGGATCTTCCGAGTAGCGTTGAGATTGGTGGATACCGGAACGGTGGATCTGTGACTAACACCTCTGCCCCGCTTCCGGATTCCGTTGAACAACTGACCGATTCTCTCCGCTTAGCCGGATACATAGCCGACCGAGGCCTGGCAACCACTATTTTTATCTCTCTTTCGCTAGGGCGCCCACTGCTACTTGAAGGTGAAGTTGGTGTCGGCAAAACTGAACTGGCTACGACGCTCGCCACAATTTTCGACCGGAAATTGATCAGGCTGCAATGTTATGAAGGTATCGATACCAACCAATCCCTGTACGAATGGGATTATGCGCGCCAAATGCTTCAAATACGCGCCCTATCCGAGAAAGATCTAGACGATAACGCGGTAGATAAATTATTCGGCCCCAAGTTCCTCTTAGAGCGACCGCTTCTGGAAGCAATTCGGGCTGGTGACCAATGTGTTCTTCTCATTGACGAAATCGATCGAGCCGATGACGAGTTTGAAGCCTTTCTTCTTGAGCTGCTCTCGGATTTCCAGATCACCATTCCAGAGATTGGAACTGTTAAGGCGCAATCCCGTCCGATCGTAATCCTTACTTCAAATCGAACCAGAGAACTACATGATGCGTTGAAGCGCCGATGCATCTACAACTGGATTGGATTTCCAGACCTTGAGCGCGAAGTCGAAATCGTTCGCACTCGAATCCCAGAAGTTTCGACCATGTTGGCAATCAAGGTTGTGGCCGCCGTAAACCGGCTGCGCGATATGGAACTCGTCAAACCGCCTGGCGTAGCAGAGACACTTGACTGGGTAGAAGCTTTAAAGGTCATTGACGCCGAAGATTTAGATATCCAAAGCGCCCAAGACACCCTTGGAGCGGTGATCAAGGATAAGGAAGATCTCGAATTAGCCAGCAGTAACCTCGAGGGAATCGTCTCTGGTGTCTGACGACGAAGACTTTGTCGAACTCTTCGTCGATTTCGGACGCAATCTTCGCGATGCGGGCATCCCAATCGGCTCCGATAACGTCATGTCCTACTGCGAAAGCGTCGCTTTGCTCAATCCTTCCGATATTCTCGATGTTTACTGGGCAGGGCGAGCTACGTTAATCGCCCGTCGAGATCACATCCCCGTTTACGACAGTGTTTTTCGTCGATTCTTCCTTAACGAAGAATTAGGCGGCGACAACGAACCGAAACTCAAAATGAAGACAACTTCAAATTCAGAAGCAGTACTGGAGGTCCCCTCACCTGAACTGAGTACGCCAGCTTCAGGTGAAGAGGAAACAAAAATGGGCCTCATGGCCTCCACTTCTGAGATCTGGCGGAACAAGGCCTTCTCAAATTGCACCCAAGAAGAACTGGCCGCATTGCGTCGAATCATGAGGAGCATAAAACTAACTCCACCGCGTAGGCGCACCCGGCGGAGAGTGGCTGCCACCGCTGGCCTTCAGATCCACCTGCGTAAGATGGTGCTGGAGACAATGCGCTCACATGGCGAACCGAACGATCTGTACTTTTCAAGACGGAAGCTTCGAGTCCGTCCGCTGGTTCTCATCCTTGACGTATCAGGCTCGATGGCCGACTACTCGCGAAACTTGCTCCAATTCGCGTACTCGGTACGCCGAGCGGCCGGCCAGGTAGAAGTTTTCTGCTTCGGAACAAGGCTCACGCGCATTACTCGAACCCTCAATCGCCGGCGCCCAGATGAGGCAATGAGCCTTGCTGCACAGATGGTTTTTGATTGGGAAGGTGGCACTCGCATTGGGGATTCACTCCAAGCGTTTATTCGTGAGTGGGGCCGCCGCGGAATGAGTCGAGGATCGATAGTTGTAATCTGTTCGGATGGATTGGATCGAGGTGATCCCGAAGTTCTAGCCGGCGCCATTGAACGGCTATCGCGCCTATGTCACCGCATTGTTTGGATGAATCCCCACAAGGGAGATAATTCCGATTTCCGGCCGAGCACACTCGCCATGATGGTCTCCGAACCCTATATCGATGCGATAGTTTCTGGACATAATTTGAGGAGCCTGGAAGATTTCAGCCAAACACTCAGCGCTCTGCGATGACTAGCCCTGACGACGAGAGGTAGGAAGAGACGATGAGATTCAGCGTGTCAGTCATTGCCGAGGGCGATCGAGAGATCACACTCGCGGAAGTTGTTGAGCTCGCGGATGCTGTTGCCGTCTTGAATGGCATCGCCAGTGGAGCCGGCAGCATGGCATACGGTGCCCAAATCATCGTTGAAGCTCCTAACTCCGATGACGCTGTAGATCTCGCAATCCCGGCATTCGTGGATGCAGCAGCGAGAGCTGGACTTCCACAATGGCCCGTTACTCGAGCAGAGACGATCAGTGAGATTGATGATTTAGAGGATGCCGACGAGTGATTCGACTCGGCTCACAAGCTGGATACCCCTTCGAAGGACCTCGCGTCCTCGTTGGTTGGAGCGCACCGAAGGTTTCTGCGGTCTACGCAATCATGTTCAAGCCCAATCCGGAAACCAAGCCCCAAGAATTTGCCGTCATCTATGTTGGCCACTCGGACGACTTATCAAAAGAGAACTTTCCGCTGAAGCATCGCCACGCGCCCACCTGGATCGAACGGGCCGGCAGCAAGTGGAATCTTCATGTTTGTTTTTATGAGGTTCTGGGCGGCCTTCGCTCGCATCGTGAACAAATTGCTCGTGAGTTGATGGCTGCCTATAAACCGAGTTGTAACTTGGAAAAATATGACCAGGCTTGGAAAGCCGAATGGATCGGCGAATATTCCGCTCCTACCACCGGCCCGCTAACCACAGACCGGGACCCGAACAGAAGCGGCTAGATAGTCCGGGCTAATTCGTTATGGCGCGGGTTAATTAACTTGGTGTCTTGAACCCAACGCCAAATAATTGACGAGACCGCCTGGTTCCCATCGCGGGACGGGCCGGTTCCCGCTCGGCCGTAGACGGCTTGTAGGTGGCTCCTACAACGATGCCTTCAGCCATTCCGTAAAGAAGCGGGAGCGCTCCGGCAACCACGTTGCCTGTGCTATTAATCCGCTCCACGCCCGATTCAATGACTTCGGCATTCGACTTCACCTGCCAGACCAAGTCGGCCGCCTCTTCAAGGTTCGTAGCTACCTTGGCCAATTGGGTGCCGACTATGTAGAGATAAATCGCAAGTCCCGCGATAAGCAGAACGATGTCGACGACGCTAAGGACTACGAGCGTTCTCATGAGCGCACCTTTTCAAGAACTCGGCCAAGGAAGAGGTGATGTTCAAGACCTTCAGCGAGCACACCATCCACTGCATCACCAGTTTTACTGATGAGTGCTGTGTTGGATGTGTTTGCTTCGGCCTGCTTTAAGGTCTCTTTGATTGCCGATACTCGGTGATCAATTGTGCGCACCAGCACCACCAGCATCGTGAGAAGAGCCGCAACGGCAAGCACCACCACAAATCCGGCGATGATGGCTCCCCACCAAAGGTGCTCCTGAGTTGAAGTCAAACCAGTCGAGCCCATAATCAGCCTCCCAACTTCGTACGTCCTCGACGCAGTCCATCGACGATGGACCAAGCCGACTCGATTGTCGTATTCAGTTCCTTCAGGGCTGCGGTGTTATGAACCGCGCCTAAGAGTCCATTGTTGATGCTCTGGGCTTGCCCGCCGATCTTCTTGGCCAGCAAGAGAATTGGTACGACCAGTGCAACGACCACAAGAACTACGACGATGCCGATGGCATAGCCGATCGTCCAGCCAGTAGTTGATGCCGAAGCTAGATCCATTTGATTCACTTTCCTAAATCGCTTCGCAGAAATCGCGAACGGGCTTGAGGCTTTCATTGACGGATGGCAGCACCGTCGGAACGGTGCTGGTCTTTGCAACGATGACTTGGACCCCTCCATCTAGGGCGTTGAGCGTTTTCACGACGGCTCGCAGATGGAAGATGACACGAGTGAGCCCAAGCGCAGCGGCGGCGATAATGAGCGTCGCGAGCACCAGGGTTACGATGGCGGCGGTTTGCATTTTTCCTCTCCCCTATCCCAGTAACTTTGCGACGGATCCGGCATATCGCACGGCACCGTTGGCGACATCAGCAATAACCGCATCAGTTTTTGCAAGTAGTTCAGGCGTGGTTCCGAGTTCCCCGATGAGCGCGACCCCGCCGGCTAGCGCGTCATCAGCGGCACCTCGAATTCGTTCGAGGGCTCCGAGCACGAGGTTGAGCAAGGCAACCAGCACAGGAACAATCACCACTAGAAGGATGATGTTGCCAATTCCCCAAAGCGTCATAAGAAATCCTCTCTATCGGCTCGGTTGTGGTTTGTAAGGTAAGAAGAAGCGGTTGAACACGCGCTTTAGGGCCATACCCGTAGCCTGTAGTCCAAGCATCAGTCCGCTGGCTGGTTTTGGGCCAGCAACTTGGTTGGGATCTAAGCCCTGTGAGATTGCGGTCAGGCGACTCTGCATTGTTGCCGCAAATTGACTGATGAGAACGGCGGTTACGTCCGAGACCATGCCACGGCCGTATTGAGCCGCCGCACCCGAAATCTGGAGATCCAGAGAAATCTTTACCTTCGTTCCACTACCAGCTGGGGTCAGTGCCGCTGTAAGCACCATGCTTGCTGCACCACGACCCTTCTTGTCTGAACCCGAGGCAGCCACCTGCAGAGTTTTTGTCGATTCGTTTCGATCTTTGATCTCAGCAGCACCCGCAAATTCAAGTTTCACTGGGCCGGCCTTTATAACCACATCACCCTCGTACTGATTCTCGCCGACCTCTTTTGTGAGGTTGGCGCCGGGCAGGCACGCCGCGACCTGTGGGATGTCGCCGAAAAAATCCCACACCATTGCTAGTGGTTGTCCTACGTCTACGGTTTGGGTGATCAGCATGTCGCCTCCTGTGCGAGATACGAGACTGGATCTTTTTCAAATGAAGTGCGGCAACCAGCACAGCAGAAGTAATAAGTGTTGCCTTCATATTCAAAGGGGTAATTAGAGATTTCAGCTTTTACGATCATTCCGCAGACCCGGTCAAGAATCTCAACTGGCGCTACTGCGGATGACGCGGTGGCAACGGTATTCGCTAACTTACTCGAAGCACGAAGTTGTACGAGCTCGGCCAAGATTGATACGGCAACCTCGCGGTGCGACGTATGACCTAGGTCTAGCCCGACAGGTACTCGGACACGTTCAAGAACATCCTTTGCCAGGCCGCGATTGGCAAGGTAATCCAAAATGAGTTCGCCTCTTCGGCGGGAAGCGACGACGCCAAGATAGCCCGGAGCGTTTACCAGCGCTTTTTCAATCACCTCTTCGTCGCCGTGGCCTTGAGTTGCCACGATAACGATCGTCGTCGGAGTCACCATCGAGCTCGTGAAATCGTTACCGTCCACAAGTTCGACATTCCAATCAATATCCTCGGCGAGCGTCGTCAAGGTAAGCGCCATGGGCGATCGACCGATAATGACTAGCTTTGGCGCAAATTGCATTGGCTCGATGTAGATCTGAAGGGCGCCGTCGCTCTGGCAAGAGATGGGAATAGTGACTACGCCATTTGGAACATGGACGCCATTGAATTCATCTGCCTGACCAAGCCAGATGAGTTTTGGTTGGCCTTCTTCCAATACTCGCTGTGCTTCTCGGATGATGACCGGCTCCGCGCAGGCGCCACCAATCCAACCGTGAATTTCCCCTGCTTCGGTAACTATGGCGCGTGAACTCATCTGTCCTGAAGACGGGCCTTGGCGCCACACGACGGTTGCCATGACGAAGGATTCGCCAAGCTTGGCCAATTCCATCGCCCGTTCAATGACGCTCCATCCTTCAAGCGAACCTCTGCTCATACCGCGTCTACCTTGACCGGTGGAGCCCCCGAGATGTCCTTGCGAGTGTGGATTGCTTCATAGACGCGGTCCGGCAACAACGGCATATCGATATTACGAACCCCGGTGTCCTTGATTGCGTCCAAAACTGCATTTACGAAAGCGGCCGGGCCGCCGACCGTTGCGCATTCGCCAATTCCTTTTGCACCGATCGGATGGTGTGGGCATGGAGTGACGACTTCGTGAAGTTCGAAACCCGGAGTCTCCCAGGCCGTCGGCAGAAGGTAATCCATGTAGTTCGAACCGACACAGTTGCCCTCTTCGTCGAATGTGATGAACTGCATGCTAGCCATCGCGTAGGCCTCGGTGAGACCTCCCATGATCTGTCCTTCGACGATCATCGGATTGATTCGAACACCACAATCATCGACCGCAACAACCTTGAGCACATCCCAGACCCCTGTCTCTGGATCCACTTCAACAGTTGTGATGTAGCAGGCAAATGGCCAAGTCAGGTTCGGCGGATCGTAGTACGCGTTGTTCTCAAGACCCGGCTCCATCCCATCTGGCATGTTGCTGTAGGCCGCCATCGCGCATTCTTGAATAGTGACGCCGCGATCCGGTGAACTACGTACATAAAATCGACCGAGTTCCCATTCGATATCTTCTTCAGATATCTCAAGTAGGTGAGCCGCAATCTTGCGAGCTTTGGCGCGAATTTTGCGAGCAACCATCGCCACCGCTGCCCCAGCAACTGGAGTGCTTCGAGATGCGTAGGTTCCCATGCCGAATGGCGCAGTATCGGTATCGCCTTCCTCAACGACGATGTCGTCAGCGGGGATCCCCAACTCGTGGGCAACGATCTGCGCCCACGTGGTCTCATGGCCCTGGCCCTGAGACTTAGCCCCGGTTCGCAAGATCGCCTTCCCAGTCATATGGACGCGCAACTCGGCAGAGTCGAACATTTTGATGCCGAGGATGTCGTACTCACGACTGTTACCGGCACCGAGCGGTTCCGTCATCGTTGAGATGCCAATGCCGAGGAGTCGTCCGCGCTTCTTTGCCTCTTCCTTCTCCTTTAAGAAGTCCTGATAACCAATTGCTTCAAGGCCCACATCAAGACACTTTCCGTACTGACCTGAGTCGGTCAGGAAGCCATAAGGAGTGCGGTGCGGGAAATCGTCGTTGCGAACGAAGTTAAGACGACGGAATGCCGCCTGGTCGATTCCAAGGTCATCAGCGGCCGCTTGAACCATTCGCTCTTGGAAGAACATCGCCTCCGTTATCCGGAATGAGCAGCGGTAGGCGACACCGCCCGGCGCCTTATTCGTGTACGTGCCTGTCGCTGTAAGGTGCGCAACCGGAATGTCATAGCAAGCGAACGCGGCGTGCATGAGTCCGATCTTGAACTTGCTCGGCTGCGCATCAGAGAAAAAAGCGCCGTGATCGGAGATCGTGTGCATGCGAACGCCAAGGATCTTTCCATCCTTGCGCAATGCCATCTCACCCTGAAGGTAAATGTCTCGCGCGAAGTGGGTTGAGATCAAGTTGCCGGTCCGGTCATCGATCCACTTGACTGGACGTTCGGTCAAGATGGAGGCGAGGATCGAGATTACATACCCTGGATAGACGGGAACCTTATTTCCGAAACCGCCACCAAGGTCTGGTGAAATGATTCGAATCATGTGTTCCGGCAACTCTGCCACTAGAGCAACCGCTGCTCGAATTATGTGCGGTGCTTGCGAGGTCATGTAAACCGTTAATTTGCCGGTGGAACGATCGAAGTCCGCAATCGAACCGCACGTCTCCATCGGAGACGGATGCGAACGTGGGTAGTGAAGTTCAAGTTTTGAGACCAGATCGGCCTGCGCAAAAGCTCGGTCGGTTCCCTCCTTGTCGCCAACCTCCCAATCAAAGATCTTGTTATCTGCCTGATTCTCCTTGTCGTCGCGGATGAGCGGGGCACCCGGTGCCATCGCCTGGGTTGGGTTGACGACGACCGGCAGCGCCTCGTATTCGATTACAATTTTTTCGCAGGCATCTTTTGCAATGTAAGGGTCATCGGCGATTACGGCGGCTACCTCTTGGCCTTGAAAGCGGACCTTGTCGGTGGCCATAACTGCCTGAGTGTCATACGAGAGGGTGGGCATCCAGCCGAGATTACGAGCCGCCAGCATCTCGCCGGTGAGAACCAGGCGGACACCTGGCACCTCCCAAGCCTTGCTGACGTCTATCGATTTGATGCGTGCGTGCGCAAGTGGGCTTCGCACAATCTCCATGTCCAGCATGCCCGGCAGGACTACGTCGTCGACGTAGTTTCCCTTGCCGCGGATGAAACGGTTGTCTTCGACCCGGCGGCGGCTCGCGCCCATTCCGCCAATTTTGATTTCATCTAAAGACATTCGGTCAGCTCCTCTTAGTTCGCGCTCGCGCGCATCTTCTCGGCCGCCCAGAGAACTGCCTTAACGATGTTCTGGTAACCGGTACAGCGACAGAGATTCCCAGAAAGTGCCCAACGCACTTCATCTTCGGTCGGATTCGGGTTGGCGTCGAGCAGGGCCTTCGCGGCCATCATCATTCCTGGCGTGCAGAACCCGCATTGCAGGCCATGCTCGTCTTTGAATCCCTCTTGGATCGGGTGAAGTTCGCTTGCCGTTGCCAGACCCTCGACGGTCTGAACTTCGTGGCCGTCCGCCTGAACTGCAAGCATCGTGCAACTCTTGATGGGGCGACCGTCAAACAGGACGGTGCAAGCGCCGCAGTGCGTCGTATCGCAACCGGTGTGAGTGCCCGTCAACTTGAGGCCCTTGCGCAACAAGTGTGCAAGTAAAAGCCTGGGCTCGACGTCAGCAGTGTGCATCCTCCCATTGACGTTGACCGTTATGCGGCGAACTGGAACATCGCTGGCCGGCGGAGTGGAGACTTCTTCGTAGAGACTAGACATGTCAGGCCGCCTTCTCGGTTGACTTGGCGATGTTGTTGAGAATTCGGGAGACGAAAGTGCTCACGATGTGCTTCTTGTACGAAGCGCTCCCGCGATGATCCGAGCGTGGCTGAGCTGCGGCGGCGGCAAGTTCGGCTGCCTTTGCTATGCGCTCCTCAGTGAGGTGGCCACCGACAAGCGAATCTGCAGATTCAGACGCGTTAATGGTGTGTCCGCCTACGCCGACTAGGGCGATGCCTGCGCGAATCACATTTGCGCCCGACATTTCAAGAGCCACTGCCACCGCGGCAGTTGCAAAGTCGCCAATTCGACGCTCCAATTTGAGATACCCACCAAATGGCACGCCCGTCGGTGCCGGGATCACCGCTTCTATTGCGATCTCGTCATAGTTGAGAACAGTCTGGAAGGGGCCAGATACGAAATCCCTAGCCTTTATCGTTCGACGGCCATTTGGGCCTTGCGCGATTATGTGACCGTCGAGTGCGATCAATGTCGCCGCCCAGTCCCCCTGCGGATCTGCATGGCAAATGGAACCGACAAAAGTGCCGCGAGTTCGAACGATTGGGTCGGCTACGAGCGGAGCGGCAGCAGCCATCGTTGGTTGGTGCCTGGCGAGAACATCCGAGCCTTCAAGGTCTTCGTGACGACAGAGCGCGCCGATCCGAATGGATCCATCTGGGTCGACCCGGTGGTATCGCAAACCCGGAATGTTGTTGATGTCAACGAGCATTTCTGGTGAAGCAAACCGCAACTTAAGCATCGGAACTAGACTCTGGCCGCCGGCCAACACCTTGGCCTCGCCGCCGCCTGATTGAAGGAGAGAAATAGCCTCTTCAATGGTCTTCGGTGCCTCGTAACTAAAACGTGACGGATACATACTTTCTAGTTCCTCCCGTTCTTGCCGCTTAGCAACTCGACCCTCATCTGTCCGATCCCTTCGGATCCGGAATTGCAACCGGCATCGAATCGGCATCCGGGTCTGGGCGCCGCTCTTGGTTAGGCGGCCATGGTCCAGGCACTGGCTGTCCAGCCACCTTCAGATATTCGGTGATCTGTGGCCATGCCCAGATTGTCGGGCTCTTGCCAGTCTTAGGTGAATTTTCGATCAAGGCGAAAAAGCGCGGGTTGCCACGCTCATGTCCGGTCGATTCGACAGCCATCTGGACCCCATTTCAGATCACAACCACTCTGAATACATCACGGCATACCAAGCGTTGCTGAAACCTAACACGATGTGCCTTGGGTCACAACGAATACTGGAAATTTTGCCCAATGCAAATTTTGCATTCATGTTTTGACCGGCGAAAACTCAGCCAATTTCAAAACCTTAAAATTTCCTGTATCGATTTAGTTGGGTTGCCTTATGTTGTACAACAAATTGGTAATCAACTTGAAATCACTCTTTAGCGACTATCAATTTCTGTCGATAATCCGTGAATTGACCCATCGGAGACTCGGAGTTGAATTCCGGTCCCGCCCCATCTGGTCTGGATGATTTCGGCTGCGATCGAAACGGCAGTTTCGTCTGGCGTGCGCGCGCCAAGGTCGAGACCGATCGGTGAGTGAAGCCTGGTCAAGGTAGTGTCATCAACTCCCTCTTCTTTAAGCCGAACAAGCCGATCCAAATGTGTTTTCCGCGAACCCATCGCGCCGATATATCCGGCACTCGAATCAAGGGCAATCTTGATTACCGGCACATCGAACTTCGGGTCATGTGTCAAGACCACGATCACAGTGCGCGAGTCGATCTCTTGCGACGCGAGATAGCGATGTGGCCAATCGACCACAATTTCATCTGCCTGCGGAAATCGTTTCTTGGTCGCGAAGATCGGCCTTGCATCACAAACCGTCACGTGATACCCGAGTAATTTTCCAATTCGAGTCAGTGCCGCCGCATAATCAATTGCCCCAAAAATGATCATGCGAGCCTGTGTTGAAAGTACGTTCACAAAAATAGTCAGGTCACTTTCGAGGCGCTCTCCGTGAGCGCCGTAATTAATAATTCCAGCGTTGCCAGCCTCCAATAGGCCGAGCGAATCGTCGAAGATTGCTTCGTCCAAGCGTGCGAGCCCAGTTGTGCCGACATAGCCACTCTTGGTAATTGCAAGATGTGATCCAACTCGCTCAGGTCCGGTAACGACCGTTGCAGTGGCAACCCCGACCTTGTCGGAATACCCTTGAATCAGCTCGGCGAACCAGGTCTCTTTCGGATCGATTCTTTCCGTGAATACTTCAATAGTGCCACCGCAGGTCAGACCGACGGAGAATGCATCGTCGTCGCTGACACCATAGGAGTTATATACCGCTACACCCGTCGCCAAAACCTCTTGCGCAACTTCGTAAGCTGCACCTTCTACGCACCCGCCACTAAGGGAGCCGCTGACTTCTCCCGCATTATTCACAACCATCACGGATCCAACTGGACGAGGTGCCGAATTCCACGTTTTTACTACTGTTGCAAGGGCGAATGCCTCACCAGCCTTTACGGCATGAGACATCTCGTTCAGAAATTCGATCATCTTGCCTCGGCAGTCTCATACAGGCGCTCGTGATCAGCCAGAGAGAACGAGTCTGAAACACGGCGGGGAAGAAGATCCAAGATCACTCCAGGAAGTGTACAGGCGCAGATTCCTCTTTCGGCTGAGGCACCACAGTGGCGATATCTGGGCTTTCAGATTGAAAGAAGATTGAGGGTCATTTTTGGCTTCTGTAAAACCCCAACCACTTGAGATCTACAATATGTCCTTTTGAGCAAGTAACTCCCCAAAACGGGCATCTTAATCAGGCGATGAAGGTTGCTTAACAAACGCCACAGATCCTCATCACATGTCTACCGGCATATGGGGCAGGTGGCTGGTTCAGGCCATTAGGCAATAAGGTATTGGATCGGATCATCATTCGAATCTGATAAACGAAACCCAACACTTCGAATTACAGTAATCACTTCGGGGCCGCCGTGTCTTCTTATCTTGCCGCGCAGACGAGAGGCATGCGAATCAACAATATGATCCGACCCACTCCCCTTCATAATGCCAACGGCGTCAAGAATTTGATCGCGGCTGAAGATTCGGTCCGGATCTTCCATCAACAGTTGCAGGAATTGAAACTCAGTATTTGTTATCGCAAGGATAGTTCCGCCTACAGAGAATTTTCGCTGACTCAAATCCATTTCTAACTCGCGCCAGGTCAAAATGTTGGCCCTCGGGGCTCGTTGGCTCTGCCCACGTCGCATCTGCTGCGTAATGCGTGAAGTCAGAATTTTGCTATCAATTGGCTTTGAAACGTAGTCGTCGGCGCCAGCGCCCATACACATGCCTTCGTCGACGAGTTCGTCCCTGCTGGTCAGCATCAAGATTGGAACGACGGACGCAGCTCGAGTCAAACGGCAGAATTCCAACGCCCGAAGAGGCAAGTACGCCAAATGGATGATTACCAAACTGATGTCATGCTGGCCCAAGATTTCAGTAGCTTCTTTGGGCGAAGGGGTGTCATGGACAGTAAACCCCATAACTTCCAAGTGCAGGCGAATCGAGAGTCGATCCTCAGCATGATCTTCAAGAAGTAGGGCGGCTGGAAGTGAAACTACTTGCTCCATACGCACCTCATTCCCATCCGGTTCCACCGGAAAATTCCACGATTAAAGAAACAACGTTAGGGATGGGTGTCAGGACCTGCATTAAAGGTAGCACCTTTCTCATCTTTCTAAGACTTTCGATCAGGAATGCCGACCATGCGCTGGTAGGGGACCTTCTGTTCTTGCTCAAACGTCCTTGACCGAGAATCTCAGGTTGGCTTCCATGGGTTTTCGTGCGCGAACTCGAACTGGATTTGCATACTGATCCCGAGCCATGCTCGTTAGTCGCAATATGTTGGCAAATGCCCATAACGTGAATTGAGTTCCATGGTCGGCATCTACTTCAAGATTCGTGTTCCGAATTGCTCAAGCACTCCCATAATCGCGGACCGATAGCCCATGATTGATCCATGGCAGAAATTCCCGGTCTTGATGTTGGTCGCCTCCGAACCTATCTCGACGCCGTCGCTCCTCAGTTTTCTGGCGAATTATCTGCAACCCTGATCGCTGGGGGTCGATCTAATCTCACTTATTTCATTGCTAACCGTGATTTGCAGTACGTCCTGCGCCGGCCACCACTTGGACACGTGCTGACAACCGCGCACGACATGGTCAGGGAGTACCGAGTGATCTCGGCCCTTTCAGGCAGCGAAGTACCAGTGCCGGTTGCCATTCTCCTATGCGAGGACGAATCGGTAATAGGCGCGCCCTTCTACTTGATGTCAAAGGTTGACGGCACTGTTTATCGAACGAAGGAATCTACGGCACTGCTTTCCGCGGGCGATGCCAGAAAAGTGAGTTATAAACTCGTCGACACGCTTGCGCTCTTACATGGAGTGGATCCGGTGAGTGTCGGACTTGAGAACTTTGGAAAAGTGAATGGCTTCCTAGAGCGCCAATCAAGTCGCTGGCAGAAACAACTCGCATCATCGAAGTCCAGGGAGATCAAAGGGATCAATGAGTTGGCAACTGGCCTTGACCGGGCGATCCCAACAACGAAGAGCACCGGCGTCCTTCATGGCGATTATCGGTTAGACAACTGCATTATCGATGCCGATATGCGCCTTGCCGGGATCGTCGACTGGGAAATGTCCACTCTTGGCGACTGCTTGAGCGACGTGGGGCTTTTCGTCGTCTACTGGAATGGCGTACCCGGCGACGACTCACCGATAAACGGAGGAATAAGTCTGGAGCGGGGATTTCCGTCGGCACTAGATTTGCTTGAACGCTATGCGGTTCGCACCGGGAGCGATCTTAACCGAATCAATTGGTACATCGCCTTTGGCTATTTCAAACTCGCGGTGATTCTCGAGGGAATTCACTTTCGATTCAGCAATGGGCAGACTGTTGGTACCGGATTTGCAGAGATTGGCAATTGGGTAGCGCCACTTGTCGCCGCAGGACTGGAAGCCCTTGGTAACGACGGCGTCGGGAAGTAGGAGAGATGGATTTTCAATTCGATCAGCGAACGCGTGATCTCCAAGCAAGTCTTGAAGAATTCATGGTTTCTCAAATCTATCCAGCGGAGATGGTTCTCGGCAGCCAGACTCAGGACGGTTGGTCGACGCCGGCAATCATTGATGAACTCAAAATAGAGGCGCGCAAGCGCGGGTTGTGGAATCTCTTCTTGCCAGACTCCTTGCATGGGGCCGGGCTTACGAATCTGCAATATGCACCGCTTGCCGAAATCACCGGACGAAGTCCAGCCATTGCGCCAGAGGCTCTCAACTGCTCGGCGCCAGACACCGGAAACATGGAAGTCCTCGCCGAATTCGGCAATGAAGTACAGCAGGATCGTTGGCTTAAGCCTTTACTCGCTGGTGAGATTCGTTCCGCATTTGGAATGACCGAGCCCGATGTTGCCTCCTCCGATGCAACCAATATCCAAACTACGATCACCCGCGATGGCGACGATTACATAATCAACGGGACCAAGGTCTGGTCCTCGGGAGCGATGAGCCCGCGCTGTGAAATCTTTATCGTGATGGGAAAGACCAACCCGGATGCCGACCGCCATCGTCAGCAGAGCATGATCTTGGTACCCAGAAACACTTCGGGTGTCACCGTGAAGCGCGGGCTGAGCGTCTTTGGCTATTACGGCGCCTCACACGGCGGACATGGGCACGTCGAGTTCAACGACGTCCGGGTGCCCGCTTCGAACTTGATCGGAGAAGAAGGAAGCGGTTTCGCTATCGCTCAAGCTCGCTTGGGACCCGG
>Ga0307375_10001228_pt1 | contig 28472 bp, 27 predicted proteins | sample TR1MG_FD_202531 | JGI IMG/M metagenome (GOLD analysis project Ga0307375, IMG submission 202531) | Soil microbial communities from Risofladan, Vaasa, Finland - TR-1 | ecosystem: Environmental > Terrestrial > Soil > Coastal area > Acid sulfate soil | place: Finland: Risofladan, Vaasa | collected...
GAGTAAGTATCAGGTAAGTTCCTCCACGGAGGACTCGCCTAGTGGCCGATGGCGTCGGTCTTGAAAACCGATATTGGGAAACCAATCGTGGGTTCGAATCCCACGTCCTCCGCCATTTTTTATTTGGGCGGTTGGACGGCGACACTCAGGGCAGCCAACAGCGCCCGATGCGTGAGCCAGCCAGCCATCTGGCCCTGGTCGTCGACCACCGGTGCCGCCGAAGAATCTCCACTTGCCAGAACCTGAGCTGCTTCGAGCAGGCTGGTTCGAGTGGTGATCAAAGGCGGCTGTTCGGTGACGGCTTTTGCAGTCAGCGCTAAACCGTCTTGATCCTCGGCCAGCGCCCGGGAGACCGCCTTGGCAGTGACGACTCCAACTAGTTTGCCATCCTTGACCACTGGTAACGAGGGCGTATCCGAGGCCAGGAGTCGGCGAGCGACCTGCTCTAAGAGCATGTCATGTTCGACTGGTTGCGGTGCCTCCCCCATTGCTGTTTCAACCCGGGTGGTTGCCCCGCCAGAGGTTGCTTGAGCGCGAGACAGGTTTACCCCGCGTCGACGGAGTTTGAGCGTGTATACGGTGTCTGGCATCAGCGAACGCGAGACGCCGGTAGCCACGACTATGGCCAACATCAGCGGCAGGATGATTGTGTACTCGCCGGTCAATTCAAAAATTATGAGTACGGCGGTGATGGGCGCACGTGCGGCACCGGCGAATACGGCTCCCATCCCCACTAGTGCATAAGCACCGATCGGTCCGGTTACTTGCGGGGCAATCGCATGCGCGACATCGCCGAAAGCCGCGCCCATCATGGCCCCAATGAACAATGACGGGGCAAAAACTCCACCGGATCCGCCGATGCCAATCGTCAGGCTGGTCGCAAGAATCTTGCCGAAGAGCAACACCAGCAGAAACGTTAAGGCGAAGTGGCCTTCAAGCCCTTGCTGCAGCACCGGATAGCCGACACCGTACATTTCCGGCAGCGCCAGCAACAGCAGGCCGAGGAGAACTCCGCCAGCCGCTGGGCGAGCCCACTCAGGTCCGCGCCAAGCCCAGTCGCATAGGTCCTCAATCGCGTAGAGAATCTTTGTGAAGAAGACTCCGACCACCGCGGCTAGCACGCCGAGGGCGGCGTAGAGCAGGTATTCCTTCGGAGAAGAGATCGAAAATGCCGGTAGGTGGAGGAATGGTACGTTTCCAAAGGCTGCGCGACCAATGACCGAAGCTGTTACCGAAGCCAGAACCACCGCGCTAAATGCCTCGGTGGCAAAATTGCCAAGGAGCAATTCAAGGGCGAAGAAGACACCCGCGATGGGCGCGTTGAAGGTGGCGGCAATTCCACCCGCTGCGCCGCAGGCCACCAAGGTACGAAGCCTTGATTCGGAGACTTTGGCAACCTGGCCAAGTGAAGAGCCGAGTGCCGAGCCGATCTGGACGATCGGTCCCTCACGACCTACTGAACCACCGGCCCCAATACAAATGGCCGAAGCCAACGCCTTGACTCCGGCAACTCGAGCTGGAATTCGGCCCCCTCGGTTGGCGATCGCGAACATGACCTCCGGAACGCCATGGCCTCTTGCTTCTCTGGCGAACCTATCGACCAGCGGCCCATAGATAAGCCCGCCGAGTACCGGGGCCAATACAACAAAGTAAATGCCAAGTCCCGGCACCCAAGGATGCGGAATTCGGCCGACCGCGGAGTAATCGGAGGTTCCGCTGAAAATTCGGGTGGCGTGGGCGATAAGCGATCTAAATGCGACGGCTCCAAGCCCAGCACCTACTCCGACTATGAGAGCGAGGGCCACCAGGCCGCCTCGGCTACCGCGGATCCAGCGAGCGACGCCCACGCGATTTCTGAGTTCACGTGCGCGCACAAACGCCTTCTGCCACATATTTCTTGCCTCCGGGATGCGCCCCGTCCACCGCAAATTCAATTAGTTCCGGCACCGATGCGTCGTAACTATTATGCCTTGGCTTTGTGAGCTCTCTGAACGCGAGCCCCTTTTCCGAGGCTCAACTGCCGGTTCGTTATTGGTTTGTTACTGATTGGCTCTCAAGTAACCGCTCCAATTTGATCCTGAGTCTTTCTTGGTAGCCGATTCGCCGGGCAGGCCGCCGTTCACGGGAGGCAGGCCGCCGTTCACGGGAGGCAGGCCGCCGCTCACGGGAGGCAAGCCGCCGTTCACCGGAAAAGTGTGGCAAATGCCACGTCACATTTGGTAGCGCTGGCTCCCTCAATAGGCGCAGACTTGGTCTGGCCTGTCCGCTGGGCCTTTTTTCTTAGCCAGGGAGTCAAATAGATGAGCAGCACGCTTTCTACGCCAGGTCGGGCCAAGATCAAAGAACGCACTTTCCGAACTGACAGATGGTGGCTGCAGCCAACGATCACGGTCGCCGTGCTCTCGCTGTTCATCATTTACTCCACCTGGCGAGCGTTCGAGAATGCGCATTATTTCGTCGAGCCCTACATTTCGCCGTTCTATTCGCCTTGCCTTACCGCGAATTGCGTCCCAGGTTCAGGCTCATTCGGCCAGCCGATCGGGCTCTGGTGGACCCTGCCACCGTCGCTCATCATCTTGATCTTCCCGCTCGGCTTTAGATTCACCTGCTACTACTACCGCAAGGCGTACTACCGCTCGTTCTGGCAGTCACCGCCAGCTTGCGCTGTGGCAGAGCCGAAAACCAAGTACACCGGCGAAACCCGTGCACCTCTTATCGGACAGAACGCGCACCGCTGGTTCTTCTACGCCGGACTGGTACTCAACACGATTCTGACTTATGACGCAGTAATTGCCTTCAGGAATGCCGAAGGCCAATGGGGCCACATGCAAGTTGGCACCCTCGTGATGGTTACTAACGCCGTCTTGCTCTGGGTCTACTCGCTGTCCTGCCACACCTGCCGACACACGATTGGCGGACGTCTTAAGCACTTCTCCAAGCACCCAGTTCGCTACAAAATGTGGACTTGGGTTTCGCGGTTGAATCACTACCACTCGAATTTTGCCTGGTTCTCGTTGCTCTTTGTTGCGTTTACCGACTTCTATGTCCGGTCCGTTTCAACTGGCCTGTTCACCGATTTTAGGTTTTTCTAAAGAGGTTTTTCGCCCACGCCAAACTTCAGGTAGCGCAAGTAATAGACGGAGAGAGATATGACTGAGATTGAACGCCACTCATACGATGTGGTTGTAATCGGCGCTGGTGGTGCTGGTCTGCGTGCGGCAGTTGAAGCGCGTGCCAGCGGACTGCGCACGGCAATCATCTGCAAGTCGCTCTTTGGCAAGGCGCATACCGTTATGGCCGAAGGTGGCATTGCCGCCTCCATGGGAAACGTCAACAGCAAAGACAATTGGCAAGTTCACTTCCGCGACACGATGCGTGGCGGAAAGTTTCATAACAACTATCGGATGGCTGAACTCCACGCAAAAGAGGCACCAGATCGAGTCTGGGAACTCGAAACGTATGGTGCCCTTTTCGACCGGACGCCTGAAGGCAAGATCAGCCAGCGCAACTTCGGCGGCCATGAGTATCCGCGTCTTGCCCACGTCGGAGACCGGACCGGTCTTGAATTGATTCGTGCAATGCAGCAGGCGATCGTGTCCCTGCAGCAACAAGATGCAAAAGAATTTGGCGATGCAGAGGCGAGAATCAAAGTCTTCGCAGAGACCACAATCACCGAAATCCTCGTCAACGACGGAGTGGCCACAGGCGCTATTGGCTATACGCGTGAATCGGGCCGGTTCATCGTATTTGAGGCACCTGCGGTAATTCTGGCAACTGGCGGGATTGGAAAATCTTTCAAGATCACGAGCAACTCTTGGGAAGGCACCGGCGACGGTCACGCCCTGGCCTTGAAGGCGGGCAGCAGCCTGGTCGATATGGAATTCATGCAATTTCACCCGACCGGAATGATCTGGCCGCCGAGTGTTCGCGGTCTCTTGGTGACCGAATCTGTCCGTGGCGATGGCGGTGTCTTGACCAACTCCGAAGGTCGGCGCTTCATGTTCGACTACATCCCAGCGGTATTCAAGGAGATGTATGCAGATAACGAAGCCGAAGGCGATCGCTGGTATCAAGACCAAGAGAACAACCGGCGCCCACCAGAGCTTCTTCCACGCGATGAAGTAGCGCGAGCGATCAACTCGGAAGTCAAGGCCGGCAGAGGGTCGCCGCACGGCGGAGTTTTCCTTGATGTCTCAAAGCGTCTCCCCGCAGAAGTAATCAAGAAGAAGCTGCCGGCTATGTATCACCAATTCATGGAACTAGCTGACGTCGACATCACGAAAGATCCAATGGAGGTCGGCCCCACCGCTCACTATGTAATGGGTGGCGTGCTGGTCGAGCCAGACACCGGGGCCGCAGACAATGTCTTGGGTTTATTTGCTGCCGGCGAAGTTGCAGGCGGCATGCATGGTTCAAATCGCCTAGGCGGCAACTCGCTCTCCGATCTGCTCGTTTTTGGTCGGCGAGCAGGAGCCGGTGCGGCCGCGTACGTAAAGTCACTAGGAACAAACGCAAGACCAGTGCCGGGGGATGCAGCGATCGAAAAGGCGGTTGCGGATGCGCTGGCACCGTTCAAAAACGATGGTGGCGAGAATGCTTACTCGCTGCACCAAGAATTACAGCAGATGGCCAGCGACTTGATCGGAATCATTCGAACTCGCACGGAACTCGAAGAATCCATCAGTGGTCTTGCTGAGCTTCGCGGGCGCCTGGAAAAGATTTCTGTTGAAGGCAACATCCAATTCAATCCTGGCTGGCATCTAGCTCTAGACCTGGGAAACATGCTGTTAGTCGCAGAGTGCATTGCAAAGTCTGCTCTTTTGCGTGAGGAATCGCGCGGTGGACATACTCGCAATGACTTCCCAACGATGATCCACGAGTGGCGAAAAGTGAATCTGGTGGCGAAGAAGAGTGGGGCCGGTGTGGAGATCGAGAAGCGTCCGCTGCCAAAGATGCCGATGGAACTACTTTCACTTTTCGAAATTGACGAGCTTAAGAAGTACCTCACTGACGAAGAGCTAGTTGAAGTGAAAGGATCACGCTCATGAGTCGCACCGCAAAGTTCCGCGTCTGGCGCGGGGACAAGAATGACGGTGGGCTCAAGGACTTTAGCGTCGAAGTAAACGAAGGCGAAGTCGTACTCGATGTTATCCATCGGATTCAGGCAACCCAAGCTCCAGATCTTGCCGTGCGGTGGAATTGCAAGGCTGGTAAATGCGGGTCTTGTAGTGCTGAGGTAAACGGCAAGCCGAGTTTGATGTGTATGACGCGTATGAACACATTTGGCGAAGAGGAGACGATTACCGTCACCCCGCTCCGCGCTTTTCCGGTTATCCGTGACCTAGTCACCGACGTCTCCTTCAACTACAAGAAGGCACTTGAGATCCCGGCCTTCCAAGGTCCTAAAGATCTCAAATTGGGTGAATATCGGATGTCACAAGTCGATGTAGACCGGAGCCAAGAGTTCCGCAAGTGCATCGAATGTTTCCTCTGCCAGGACACCTGTCACGTGATCCGCGACCATGAGGAGAACAAGGAGGCCTTCGCCGGCCCCCGCTTCTTCATCCGCCTTGCCGAGCTCGAAATGCACCCGTTGGACACCCTGGACCGCCGGCGCGAGGCTCAAGAAGAGCACGGCCTTGGCTACTGCAATATCACCAAGTGCTGCACCGAGGTCTGCCCAGAACACATTCGAATCACCGATAACGCAATCATTCCAATGAAGGAGCGGGTCGTCGATGTGAAGTACGATCCTGCTCGTTGGCTAGGGAGTAAAATTCGCCGTCGCGACGAAAGGAGCTAATTTGGTGAAGCTCTTGCTGCGTTGGGTTGTGCTCACGATCTCAATCTGGATCGTTGCGGCCACAATTCCCGGCATAAATGTTTCGGGTGGGGTTAGAACCTATCTCTGGATCGCACTGGTTTTTGGTCTGATTAACGCAATCTTGGGAAATGTCCTCAAGGTTCTAACATTTCCGCTTTCGCTGCTCACTTTCGGTCTTTTTCTGCTCATTATTAATACCGGAATGTTTGCACTCACGGCAAAATGGAACACGAGTCTGACGATTGACGGGTTCTGGTCCGCCTTCTTCGGCGCCCTTGCGATCTCCCTAATCAGTCAATTGCTCAGTCGTCTGATCAAGAAAGCCAAATTCTGAAAGAGCACCGCGGCATCCTGGCAATGGTTGCCGTCGGCGGCATCGTAGGGTCGATATCACGCTGGCTCCTTGCCTTGGCCATGCCAACACCGCATGACGGCTTCCCGTGGTCGACTTTGATTACCAACTACAGTGGATCGATTCTGCTTGCGGTCGTGATCGTCATAGTCACACATCATGAGTCTCCGCGATGGTGGTGGCGACCGCTCTTTGGCACTGGATTCTGCGGCGGCTTCACAACGTATTCAGTTTTTGCGCTCCAGGTGGAGCAGCTTTTGAGCGATGGCCGGACAACAACTGCGATTTCATACGTGGTCGCCTCGTTAATTGGTGGTTTTGCAATTACGGCTGCCGTACTGATTCTCTTTCGCCGGCGCTATCTTGCTTGGACCACCTCATGATTCGGCGGATGTTATGAAAGGGCTACTAATTGCCCTCGGCGCCGGGGTTGGCGCTCCGGCTCGATACATTGTTGATCGTCTTATCCAACGGCTGCATGGCTCTGATTGGCCTGTGGGTACTCTGTCAGTAAATGTGCTCGGCGCTTTCGTTTTAGGAATGACGGTGGGCTCGTCAGACTCGATCGTTCTCCTCCTCGGAACCGGGTTTGCCGGATCTTTCACCACTTGGTCGACTTTCGCAGTGGAATCGATCGCACTGCTTGAAGATCGGCGGCACCATGTTGCGTGGCTGAGTATTGTCTTTACTGTGTTACTAGGAATTCCAGCTGCTGCTCTCGGGCATTTTCTCGTTACCTGATGAACTCCCCAGATGTGATTGTCATTGGCGCCGGGGTAGTTGGCGCCGCTTGTGCCCTTGCGCTCTGTGACGCGGGTTTGAAGGTCTTGGTGCTCGAACGTTCGACGATCTCATCGGGAACCACAAGCGCTGGCGAGGGAAATATTCTGGTTTCGGACAAGACCCCAGGGCCAGACTTAACACTGGGGCTCTGGTCGAGACAAGCCTGGTTCGAAGTCTCCGATCGAGTTGGCGGTGGTTTTGAGCTTGAGGCAAAGGGTGGCTTGGTGATTTCGCGTTCAGCCGAGGGCATTGCCAAATTGCGGCAATTCGCGGTTCAGCAAAGAATCGGTGGCGTTGAAGCAGTTGAGGTCGATCACACAGGGGTTCATGAGCTTGAGCCACATTTGGAGCCAGACGCCTCGTTTGGAATCTACTATCTTCAAGATGCGCAGTGTCATCCCATGCTGGCCGCGGCGCGGATGCTGCAAGCAGTCCGGGTTGCTGGTGGCGAAATCCGAGAGGCCGAAGAAGTTATCGGGCTTTCGCGCGCGGGTAGTGAACTTTCGGTGCGGACCAAGGGTGGGCTTTTCACAGCTCCCATCATTGTCAATGCAACCGGTACCTGGGCTGGCGAGATCGCTCGGCTGGCGGGTTCAGATCTTCCCATCGCCCCTCGGCGCGGATTTATCTTGGTGACTTCACCGGTTCCAAATCTGGTACGACATAAAGTTTACGATGCTGATTACCTCGCAAATGTTGCTAGTGGAGAAGCCGAGATTCAATCCAGCGCGGTCGTCGAGAGCACGCAAAGCGGAACCATTCTGATCGGGTCAAGTCGGGAACGCATCGGTTTCAATACGAGTTTGGATGTCCAGATTTTGCGGCGGCTGGCGCGGCAGGCGATCTCACTGTTTCCACTGCTTGCAAGAGTTGACGTGCTCCGTGCTTATTCAGGCTTCCGCCCCTATATGCCCGATCACCTTCCGGTAATCGGTGAAGACCCTTTAGTACCAGGGCTTTTCCATGCTGCTGGTCATGAAGGCAGTGGCATTAGCTTGGCCCCGGCCACCGGCGAGTTGATTCGAGCCGCTGTCACTGGTGAATCTTCGTTCATGGACCCAACGCCTTTTTCGCCAGCGAGATTCATGAGTACGTCATGATCGAGGTTCGAGTTTTTCTCAATGGCGAACCGGTCCAGGCACCTGCGGGCCAGAGCGTTGGGGCATTCCTGCTGACCGCCGGTCATCGCGCTACGCGCACGACTCGCTTTGGCGGCAAGCCACGCGGCATGTTCTGCGGAATAGGGATTTGTTTTGATTGCCTAGTCACTATTGACGGGGCGACGAATCAACGAGCGTGTGTGACTCGCATTGTGGAAGGTATGAAAATCAAGACCCAAGATGGTTCGGGTGAATTCGAATGAGCGATGAGAACACTGAGCAAGTAGTCATTGTCGGTGCGGGTCCGGCTGGACTTTCTGCCGCACGTTTACTGGTCTCTATTGGCGCGCGCGTACTACTCATTGATTCTGGCGAACGCCCAGGCGGCCAGTACTGGCGTCATGGCGCGAATTCATCACTCCCAGAAAAACACGACGAATTGCGAATCATTGCCGATCCAAATGTTGAGTATCTGCCGGGAACTAACGTGTGGACCGCTACTTATCTAAACGGCATTTCAACCTTACATCTCTTGATAGATCGCAATCGTGAGCGAATGGTGAAAACCCGGATGCTCATCTTGGCAACAGGCGCTTATGATCGGTCGTTGCCATTTCCCGGTTGGGATACTCCTGGAGTAATGACCGCCGGCGGGGTACAGGCGTTGTTAAAAGGCCAATCAACTCTTGCCGGCAAAGAGTTCGTCGTTGCTGGCACTGGACCATTCCTTCTACCGGTGGCCGTGGGTCTGATCACGGCCGGGGCTAAAGTTAATGCGATCGTAGAGGCGAGCACTCCGACTGTTTGGTTGACCAAACTTGGCGGTCTAACCCGAACTGATGGGAAAATCGGCGATTTCGCAACTTTCCAGAAGATCATTATGAAGTCGAAAGTGAAGATGCACCACGGAAGTGCTGTTGTGGCCGCACATGGTGCGGATTCACTTGAACGAGTAACGGTTGCGAAGATAGATCGTCAATTCAAAATTAAGCGGGGATCTCAGAAACAAATTGCCTGTGATGTGCTTGCGGTTGGCTGGGGCTTCACTCCTGATCTCTCGCTGGCGGAGGCGCTAGGCGCTCGAAATCGCATTGAACCGCGCGACGGGTCGCTTGTAGTCGACGTCGATATTCATCAGGCGACCTCCCTGCCAGGTGTCTACGCTGCGGGCGAGTCGACCGGGATCGGCGGTTCTGGCTTGGCCCTCACTGAGGGTCGAATAGCAGCTATTGCGCTGGCGCGCGATTTTAGTCTGATTGATTCAGTCACATCAAAAGAATTAATGGTCGGTCTGGGTGAGAAGCGTAGGAAGCAGCAGAGTTTCGCCAATGCGCTCCTCGATGTTTATCGGGTGTCTAACGGTTGGACAACCTGGCTAAAACCAGACACGATTCTTTGCCGGTGTGAAGAAACAACTGTCGGCGATATACGAGAATCTATTTCAGGACTCGCAGTCAGTGATGCAAGAAACGCTAAACTGCTCACTCGAGCTGGGATGGGGCTCTGCCAAGGAAGAGTCTGCGGCCGGGCAGTCTCTGAATTAGTTGCCGACGAATGCGGTCGCGAAGTCTCGTTGAAAGAATTGCGCGGCGGTGCAAAGCGTCCGGTAATTACCCCTATTCCGCTTGGGCTTCTGGCTGAGGGGAATGCCGACCTTTAGTCCTTTTATACCTCTCACCAGGGATTGCATGCGAATTGCATGTCCTGTATGATCAGGCCATGACTGCCATCAAGGCTCGTTCCGTCACTATTGGCTTCTCCATCCCAGAGGCGGATCAGTCTCGCCTTGACCATCTCGTCCAGGTCTTTAGCGCCGGAAACCGGAGTGCGTTCCTTCGGATGGCCATGGATCGCATGGAAACTGCAGATCGCGCCCAGCGCCTTCGTGATCTTCAAAGTTATGGAGTTCGGCGCGCGGCGGAACTCGCCATCCCCTCTGGCGAAATCAGTGAGCGCGTGAAGCGAGTGCTGTCCCGCCGATCGTGAGCGAGCTGGGGTTAGCACAGCCGGTTGTCTTCGATGTCAACGTCTTCATTGATGCAGTCGTAACGGGGCGCGATTCATTCGAATCTTGGCCAAGCCCTCCTCCAACTTCAGCGCACTTCGCGGCCGACTGCGTGGGAATCGTCAACGATGCTGTTGAGTTCAGCCACTGGCTCAGCCCGCACGTGCTCACCAATATTGAACGGGTACTCGAATCCCCGGCAGACAAAGGGGGTTTCGAGTGGGAATCACAGTTGATCGAAGACTACCTCGAGGTCCTCATGGAGATATCGGATGGTTCAGGCGGTGGCGTTGTAGAACCCGCAGAAGCCGTTACGGGCTGCGCTGATTACGAAGACAACCGAATCCTGGAACTTGCGCTGGCTTGTCAGGCTCTCATCATTGTTTCGAACGACAGCGACTTACTGCAGATGAGCCCATGGAGAGGCATCCCTATCCTCTCGCCCCGTGACTTCGCCGCCCGAGTTGATGCAACTCGTCGAGCTCGTCGACGGTAGTCAAGCAACGAAGGGTGCTAACCAACGGTCACACCCGGGGTGTTGAGGTTCATAGCCCCACTAACGATTTCTACTATGACCTCTAAATCGCAAACTTCTAGGACGCAGCACCTCTTGCGTGACTTAGTGGCGCGGAAGTACAGAAGACTTGTTCTCGCGCCTCGGGTATTCCAGGAGTCTACGCTAGAGTAGACTACGCTAGCGTAGACTAAGAGGACAAAGCCTGCGAGACATCAATTAATTCAAGATCACTTCGCCCGTCAGCTTCAGTTTGCAAGTCCTTGGTGTAGCCACCACGGCTGAACAAAAGTATTTTGGGTTGCGCAATCATCTTGAGTCCTGATTGTTTGAGGGCGGGCAACTTGTAACTCTGGATCTCATCCAAGTAAGAAACGCTCATGGCTGAATTTCTCCAGCGCACCTCTCCAATTAAAGCTATCCGGTTACGAGCCACGCCGACTATGTCAATCTCCTCGCTGCTGCGAATGCCCTTTGCGCGCAACGAGTTTAGAGATGGTCCCCACCATGCCCCCACTCTGGTGACGGGCTGGTTCGCGCGTGTCCACGATAAACAGAAGTCTTCGAACTGGCGTCCAATGTGATCATGTAATTCAGGTTCCACTTCCGCCGCAAAAAGTGCATCAGCTGTTAAGCCAGACTCGAGGTTATCTTGGAATGGAAAAACGAATCGAAACCAAAACCGCAAAAAGGGATCGCGTAAGTGCCAATGACCGCCCCGGCTGCCGGAAACTGAGCCCATGGGCAAGCGTCGCTCCACCAAGCGCATGTCCTCAAGAACTCGAAGATACTTCGAAGTCCGTTGTGCATCGGAGCGAAGTGCTGTGGCTAGTTCTCCGCTGTTTTTATCTCCACTTGCGAGCTCTTGTAAAATCGTAAAATAAATCTTTGGCTCACGGAGTTCTTGTTCGAGAACCGCTCGACCCTCATCCCATAGTGCAGCGTTTGGGTTGAGGATTCGCTCCTTGATTATGTCGGCCACTATGTCTGGTCCTGTGAATGTAGATAAATATCGTGGCATTCCACCAGCCAATGCGTACCGCTCGAACTGATCAATCGCGCCCAGCCTGGGAAGGTGCAGTCGTGCCTCTTGGAACGTGATTGGTTGTAATTGCAGCGGTCGCAATCTTCCATATAAAGGGCTCCGTTCCACCAAGAGCGACTCCATTTGACTCACGAGCGATCCGCATAGAATCAATTTCAATTTAGATACGTCTCGCTCGTTCTCCATAACAGATGCGATTGCGGTGAGTTCACGGTCAATCTCAGCTTCCGTGGTAGGTAGGAGATACGGGAACTCGTCAATGACCACAAGTATTTTTTGTTTTTGAGCAGCACGGTAGATGATGGTGAAAAATTCTGACAGGCTCGTAATGGTAGGTCGAACACCGAGTATTGGTTCCAGTCGATCGGCGAAATCGTCGAATTGTGCCCCCGGCGCAATGCGCCGAGCCACGAGAACTACAGCGGGTTTGCCGTGGGCGAAGCGACGAAGCAGCCAGGACTTGCCACCACGACGCCGACCGTAAAGGGACACGGGCATGCGCTCACTGCTATTCCACCAACGTTCGAGTTCTTCACGTTCGGTTTCGCGTCCGACAAACTCATCTACGGACGGCCAGTTGAATGTATTCATACGGCCTCCTTTAGTCTACGGTAGAGTAGACTACCGTAGACTAGACTATAATTCTGTAAATCTCAAGATCCGCAAGAGACCCCCGTGGAATAAGTCCCGAGGGCTCTGTGTCACGGTCGGCGCACCTACCCAGAGCACAATCCAACGCCGCGTCTCAATGCAGAGGTTTCCTCCCCACCGATGCCAGTCCCGCAACCTATGGGGGCAGTCGTTAGAGCGGTTGAAACATGTTGGTTGCGTTTATAGCCGTCTCCATTCGTTAGTCTTCATGCCGTGTACATGTCCGATGCGGAAGTGGCTGTGGCTGCGGCAGACGCTGGCGCCGTAGTCCTCCGCGCCAAGTTCGGCAAATCCTTGATGCGCTTCGATAAGTCACCTACGGACTTCGCAACGGATGCTGACCTTGATGCTGAGAAGGCAATCCTGGACGTGCTTTTTACCGAGCGTCCGACCGACGCGTACCTAGGTGAAGAACAAGGCGCAATGGGGAACGAATCATCGGACCGCACTTGGTTGATTGATCCCCTCTGCGGGACTCCTAACTTTGCCGCACAAACGCCTCTAGTGGCAGTTAACGTTGCCCTTCGGCACCTCGATCACATCAAAGTAGCGGCAACTGCTGCACCGTTCACCAGAGAGGTGTTCTGGACGGACGGGCACGGCGTTCACATCTTGCAAGAAGACGTTGACAAAACCGGAGGGCCCTCGAAGGTATCTTGCCTAGTGGATGTCAATCTTGATGCTCCATATTTAGGGGCGGATCAATTTCAAGCGATTCGCTTGTTAGCCGATCCAGCCTTCATGGAAGTATTCCGACCTCGAGTTCTCTCATCAACTTTGCCACTTGCTTGGGTAGCAGTTGGACGGCGCGCCGCTTATGTAACTGGTCTGCGGGGACAGCCGCTACATACTGGGGTCGGTGGACTCGTCGCCGCCGCGGATGCACAAACTCACGCAGCCTTGATCGAAATCATCAACCATCAATTCGCCTCATAAGGTGCAAGATCGCTCGGTGGAATGAAAGACGGCCTTTCAATTCAAATCAGCACTTCAGGAACGCGATACCAGACAGACCATTTCCACTGCAACTAGTAACCGAGAAGGTTTGCCATCCAGCGCTCGATCTCGTCTGGATGCCTGGGCAGTTTCTCGGTAAGTAAGCGACAGCCATCTTCGGTGACTACGACGTCATCTTCGATCCGAATGCCAATTCCGCGAAGTTCTTCTGGTAGCAGCAAGTCATCGGGTTGAAGATATAGGCCCGGCTCAACAGTCAGAACTTGCCCGACTTCAAGGACCCCATCGAGGTATTCATCGGCTCTAGCCTGCGCGCAATCGTGAACATCGAGACCGAGCATGTGGCCAGTACCGCAGACTGTCCATCTGCGGTGTAGACCGACCTCGGGGTCAAGCGAAACTTCTGCGCTGATTGGCAAAATTCCCCACTCTTCAAGGCCGCGAGCAATCACTTCTTGTGATGCGCGATGGAAGTCGCGGAATTTAGCGCCTGGCTTAACTGCGGCAATGGCTGCCTGTTGCGCCTCGTAAACGAGTAGGTAAATTTTACGCTGTGCCTCAGTAAATTTTCCATTGACGGGCAATGTGCGCGTCACGTCGGAGGTGTATAAAGATTCCATCTCGACTCCCGCGTCAAGAAGGAGAAGATCACCGTCGTTCACTTCTCCGTCGTTGCGGATCCAGTGAAGAACACAGGCATGCGCTCCGGAAGCCGCAATTGTGTCGTAGCCGAGATCGTTTCCTTCGAGTCTTGCGCGGGCATAGAAAACTCCCTCTACTACGCGTTCTCCTCGAGCTTCCTTGATCGCTGCTGGAAAAGACTTTACGGCGTCTTCGAATCCAAGAATCGTCGCATCAACTGCGGCTTGAAGTTCGGCTAATTCGTAATCGTCTTTGATTAATCGCGCTGCGCTGAGGGTGGCCAGAAACTCATCGTCATCCTCGTTAGGTGGAACGAGAGCGTCAATGTTGAGATCCTGGCCGCGCACCACAAGTGATGGAGCGCCGTCGGCAAGAAGTGTGGGCAAATCGTCTATATGACGAATCTCAAGCCCGTAGCGTGCCTGCGCTTCGCCCATGGTTGGGCTACGTCCCACCCAGAATTCGCCGAACCGTCGATCACGAAAGAATTCGTCGGTGCTTCTTGGTGATCGAGGATGAAGATACAGGCGCGGTTCATGTCCATCGCCAACCGGCTCCATCACGAGGGCGGTCTCTGGGACGGCCTCGCCGCCGGGAATTCCAGTGAGCCAGGCAAAGGCTGAGTGTGGTCGGAACCGGAAATCGGCGTCGTTGGCGCGAACTTTGAGCGTTCCAGCCGGGACGACCAGCCGAATTCCGGGAAAGCGAGCCGAAATCTGCGACCGGCGCGCTGGCGTCCAGAGCGCGGCCGAGTGGGGTGCCAGGCCGATGCGTTCGGTTTCGGCCCAACCGCCCTTCATGAACTCGGAAAGGCGGGTGCTCACCGGAAGATCGTGCGATCCGGTGTTCATTTTTCGACTCATTGCTCTCCTTGTTCAGATCAACGGCCACGTTGGTATCTCGAGGCCCTAACTTACGCCGCTTGACTTACCACATCAGTAATATATTACTCTTGGGCCATGAACCCGAATCCAACTCAGAATTCTGCCTGGCATGGTGTCCTCACCGCCACCGCAACTCCATTCACCGCCAATCTTGAGGTGGACTTCGACGGTTACCAGGATCATGTTCGCTGGCTAGCCGAGAACGGAACGAGCGGTGTTGTCGTGAACGGCTCGCTTGGGGAGTACCAAGTCCTTACCGATGAGGAACGGACCCAGATGGTGAAGTCTGCTTTGGCTGCGGCGCCGGCTGGCTTTAGCGTCGTCCCTGGGGTGGGGGCTTACGGTGCCAGCGAAGCTAGGCGGTGGGCTGAGCAGGCAGCCGGACTCGGGGCAAAGGTGGTCATGTGCCTTCCGCCGAACGCCTATCGCGCAACTGATGATGAAGTGCTTGCCCATTTCAAAGAAGTTGGCAAAGTCGGGGTTCCGATCATCGCTTACAACAACCCCTTCGACACTAGGGTCGATCTGACCCCACGACTGCTTGCCCGAATCGCTGACGAAGTGCCAAACGTCGTAGCGGTAAAAGAATTCACCGGTGATGTGCGCAGGGTTTGGCAGATTCACCAACACGCGCCCAGACTCGACGTACTTGTCGGCGCGGATGACGTCCTTCTGGAGCTGGCAACCGGCGGAGTGTCTGGTTGGATCGCTGGATTCCCGAATGCTCTGCCACGCGAGTCCGTAGACCTTTATGAGCTTGCAATTGCTGGGGAATTCGTTGAGGCGCGTGAGGCGTACGCTGCTGTTCATGACCTTTTCACTTGGGATTCCAAGAAGGAATTTATCCAAGCGATCAAGCTCGCAATGGACTCGGTCGGCCGATATGGCGGCCCCACTCGTCTACCTCGACTGCCACTTCCCGCCGCGGAAGAAGCACAGTGCAAGGCTGATATCGCACGGGCACTTGCCTTCTACGGAAAATAAAAATGGCTAGCGTTACTCGTGTCATTCACACCGTGGAATCACACACGGAGGGTATGCCGACGCGAGTTGTTGTAGGCGGGGTCGGAGCAATTCCTGGCAACACAATGTTTGAACGCCGGGCGTATTTCATGGAACACATGGACGACCTTCGAACACTTCTCATGTATGAACCGCGCGGACATTCGGCAATGAGCGGCGCTATTTTGCAACCACCAACTCGTCCAGATGCTGATTGGGGAGTTCTCTACATTGAAGTTTCTGGCTGCCTGCCGATGTGCGGCCACGGAACCATTGGCGTTGCAACTGTCTTAGTTGAGACTGGAATGGTTGAGGTAGTAGAGCCGGTAACGACGGTCCGACTCGAGACCCCCGCCGGACTTGTCATTGTTGATGTATTGGTTGAGAACGGCAAAGCGATCAACGTAACGTTGACCAATGTTCCGTCATTTTCATACGCCCTCGATCAGATCGTTGATGTTCCCGGCTACGGAAAAATCCAATACGACATGGCCTATGGCGGAAACTTCTACGCAATTGTCCCGGTCGAAAGGGTTGGCTTATCTATCGCCCCGGAAAACGGCGATAAGCTGTTGGCTGCGGGCTTGGCAATTTCAAATGCGATAAACGAGCAGAACCGTCCTGTGCATCCGGAAAATCCAGAGATTGCCAGCTGCCATCACGTGGACTTCATTTCACCTGGAGATGAGGGTCCGCTGCATTGGCGCAACGCAATGGCGATTCATCCCGGTTGGTTTGATCGTTCACCATGCGGTACCGGTACCAGTGCACGGCTTGCGCAGATGGTCGCCCGCGGACAATTCAACGATGGTGATGTATTAGAAAATGAATCTTGGATAGGTTCATGTTTTACCGGAAGAATCGTTGGTCGCACCAAGGTCGGCGATTTTGACGCAATCATTCCCGCTATCACCGGACGAGCCTGGATTATGGGCACCGCCCAATGGCGCCTTGATCCGAGTGATCCATTCCCCGCCGGATTTTTGGCCTAGCCACATTTCTGGAAAAGAAAGGTACGACGTGAGCAATCGAATCATCAGCACGAGTCCACAAGAGCCAAGTGACATCATTCTTGACTCCGAGGTGCACACTGCGGCACAAGTCGCCGACGCAGTTTCCGCTGCGCGTATCGCTCAGAAAGAGTGGGGTGCCAACGCATTTGCCAGAGCCAATGCACTGCGAGAAAGTGCAAACGCGCTCCGCGCCAGAAGCGGAGAAGCAGCAACGCTCATCGTGCGTGAAGTCGGTAAACCAATCGTTGAGGCAAGGGGCGAAGTAGCAAGAGCCATTGCAATTCTGGATTACTACGCGCAGGCCGCACTCGATCCAATCGGTGAGGTAGTCCCGCCGTCGGTTCCCGGACTCTTGCTTGCTTCGCGCCAGGCTCACGGTGTTGCAGGGCTAATCACTCCGTGGAATTTCCCAATCGCGATTCCAATCTGGAAGGCCGCTCCGGCGCTCGCGATGGGTAACGCTGTGATTGTTAAGCCGAGCGAGTACGCAATCGGGTGTGCTCGTTTTCTTGAAGATCTTTTTGCTGAAACTCTTCCCCCTCATATCTTCACCGCGCTTCCCGGATTGGCGGAAACCGGCCAAGCGGTCATCGAAAATTGCGACGTAATCTCATTTACCGGCTCAGTGCTCGTCGGTGGGAAAGTAGTTGCCGCCGCCGCGGGCCGCGGAATCCCAGTTCAAGCCGAGATGGGCGGACAGAATCCTGGCATCGTTCTTCCGGATGCAGATCTACAACTCGCGGCAACTCATTTAGCGGGGGCCGCGATGGGATTCGCCGGCCAGAAATGCACGGCGACCAGACGGATTATCGTTGTTGGCAATCAAGCCAGAGTTAATGAAGTCAGTGAGGCACTTGTTGCCGCGGTTGAGTCCCTTGCCCCTGAAGACCCAAGCCAGGAAGGAGTATTGGTAGGGCCGCTAATTCACTCCGCTGCCCGAGAGACTTTTCTAAACGCCGCGAAGGAAGCAATTTCTGCAGGTGGAAGGTTGCTGACTGGCGGGCAATCAATCGAGCGAACGGGTTGGTTTGCCAAACCTGCGCTCTTCACGGGCGTCCCTGCTGATCACCAACTCATGACTGAGGAGACCTTTGCCCCTTTCGCGGCTGTAGTCGGCGCTGAAGACGTCACTACCGCAATTGATTTGGCCAACTCGGTTCGCTTCGGACTCACCGCCAGTGTCCACGGTCGCGATCTAGAAGCTCTTCTTCGGGCAGCGCGTGAGTTGAAAACGGGGATGGTAAAGATCAACACTCCCACTGCAGGCGTCGATTTCCATGCGCCTTTCGGCGGGACCAAAGACTCGTCTTACGGCCAACGGGAGCAAGGCAAAGACGCTCTCCGCTTTTACTCAGTAACTCGCACGATAACCATTGGTGCTGGATCCAGGATTTTTCAGTAAGTTTCAATAAAGAATCGAGAGATACATGAACGCGAATACGGCAGTACCCACTCCGATCAACGAACCAATTCGTTTATATGTGCCAGGCGATTCGGATACGTTGTCACTGACCAGCGAAGTTCATGCGATGCGGGCAGATGAACGTGCAATTCCACTGATCATCAACGGCAAAGCAAAGGCTGGCCACGGCAAAGCCTTCGATGTTGTCGAGCCGCATAACCACAAGAACGTGATCGCGAAGTCGCAAGCGGCCACCGAGACCGATGTTGTAGATGCAATAGGTGCAGCAAAGTCGGCTGCGCCAAGTTGGCGTGAGTTGCCCTTCGACGAGCGAGCCGCAGTTTTTTTGAAAGCAGCAGATTTGCTTTCGGGGCCTTGGCGCAACAAGTTGGTGGCCGCCACAATGATTGGGCAGTCGAAGACCTCGTATCAGGCCGAAATTGACGCGGCATGTGAACTCATTGATTTCTGGCGCTTCAATGTCAGTTTTGCGCACCAAATTTTGAGCGATCAACCCATTTCTTCGCCAGGAATTTGGAATCGGAGCGAGTATCGCTCACTTGAAGGCTTCGTCTATGCCATTACCCCATTCAATTTCACTGCGATCGGTGGAAACTTGCCGACGGCTCCGGCTCTGATGGGCAACACCGTCATTTGGAAACCCGCCCACTCTCAGATGCTCGCGGCGTCGATCACGATGGAAATACTGCAGGCTGCGGGCCTCCCTGATGGCGTAATCAACTTGATTCCCGGCGACCCGGTTACCATCACCGATGTCGTACTCGCCGATCAAGATCTGGCGGGCATCCACTTCACTGGATCAACTGCCGTCTTTCAGAAAATTTGGGCAACTGTTGGAAATAACATTCACAGTTATCGGACCTATCCGCGCTTGGTTGGCGAGACTGGTGGCAAAGATTTTGTCTTCGCACACCCAAGCGCCGACATCGATGTTCTACGAACTGCGTTGATTCGCGGCGCATATGAGTATCAAGGGCAGAAGTGTTCTGCGGCGTCTCGCGCTTATGTTCCTGCGTCTATTTGGGCGAAAATGAAAGACGGACTGGTCTCGGCGATAAATGATCTGTCCGTTGGTGATGTCGCCGACTTCAGCAATTTCATGGGTGCGGTTATCGATGATCGAGCGTTTGCCCGATTGAAGGCAGTGCTCGACATGGCCGATAAAGATTCAAAGATCGAAGTTCTTGCTGGCGGAAACTGCGATGACACCACTGGCTATTTCGTAGATCCAACCCTGGTTACTTGCACTGACCCAACGCACGAAGTCTTCTCAACCGAATACTTTGGACCGTTCTTAGCCGTCTATGTCTACGAAGACAGCGAGTACGAGAAGGTTCTTACCCAAATGGAGAACGTCGCGCCTTACGCTCTTACGGGGGCATTTATCGCCACTGATCGGAACGCGATCAACCACGCTTCCAACCTGCTTCGTTTTGCCGCCGGTAATTTCTACATCAATGACAAACCAACAGGTGCTGTCGTCGGTCAGCAGCCATTTGGCGGCGCACGTGGTTCGGGAACAAATGACAAGGCTGGCTCGGCGCAGAACCTGCTCCGTTGGACCAGCGCACGGTCAATCAAGGAGACCTTCGTGCCTGCCAGAGATCATCTCCACCCGCATCAGGGACTATGACCGAACCACTGGAGCAAGAGACCAATCTGCAGCTGACGTTGCGCGAGCGATTGACTGCTGAAATTCGGGCGTCGATCATTGCTGGACACATGGAGCCGGGTGAGTTGTATTCGGCACCCGTTCTGGCAACTCGCTATGAAGTGTCAGTAACGCCGGTGCGCGAAGCTCTACTTGATCTAGTGAACGAAGGTCTTCTGACTCCGATCCGGAATAAAGGTTTTCGGGTTGTGGAGCCCACGGACGAGGATCTTGATGAGATCGCTCAGGTGCGGGATCTACTCGAACCGGCTGCGGTGGCTGCGGTGGCTCGCAATGTGACACCGGCTCAATTGGCGAAGTTGCGGGCACTAGCGGCGGACATTTCCCGTTTTGCTAAGCAAGGCGTGCTTGCGGAATACCTCCGGGCGGATCGAGATTTCCACCTCGCGGTGATTGCGGCGACTGGCAATTCACGCCTGGTTGAAATCGTCGGAAAACTTCGTGGACAGGCTCGCCTGTTTGGTCTGGCCAAGATTGTTGAGGCCGGGCAACTGGAGGCCAGCAGCAGCGAACACGATGATCTCTTAGCCGCGATTGAGAGCCATGACGCGCTGCGGGCAGAGGAGATTATGCGGACACACCTTGGACATGTGCGCACGGACTGGCGTTGAGCTTTGCCTCTTTTGGTCTAACCTCCGCGCGGGCAGTAACCTGACCCTGGCTTGGAGGCGTCGCCTAGTCCGGTCTATGGCGCCGCACTGCTAATGCGGTTTGGGTCAAAAGCCCATCGAGAGTTCAAATCTCTCCGCCTCCGCCATTTCCTCCCGTGAACGGCGGCTCGCCTCCCGTGAACGGCGGCTCCGCTCACCTTGGCTCTAGTTCCGGCTCCGATTTGAGATGATGGCGTCATGACCACGCGCATTAGCAACCTTGCTGGAGCGTCAAAACTTTTACGGGTAAGAGTCAGTGTCGTTGGCAGTGACCCCAAGATCTGGCGTCTAATCGACGTGGATTCCTCGCTCACCCTCGACAAGGTTCACGAGGTGATTCAGTTGGCGGTTGGCTGGCGAGATTCCCATCTGCACGCTTTCACGGACACCGACCCACACGAACAACTGCACAGTCACGGCAAGCAAAGTTCGCGACCGCGTCAGTGGCATACCCAGAATTCGCTGGACGATGACCTAGAAGGGCTCTTGGAGACGGAATGGACTCTCGGCGAGTTGCTGACCGAGAGCAGCGAGCCCCTGTTTTACGAATACGACTTCGGAGACGGGTGGATTCATCGCCTTGAATTGATTGACGTCATCGTTGCGGCAGTTAGCCGACCGCTAGCCAGAGTTATCGAGGCTGAGCGCCGCGGACCAGTGGAAGATTCGGGTGGAATTCATGGCTACTCCGAACTTCTGGCCGCGTTGGCAGACCCTGCCCATGAACGTCATCACGAACTAACCGAATGGGTTGCCGCTACGGCCGGGCCATGGCAGGTATTCGACCCCGAAGCAGTGGATATTGATCAGATTAATCGAGAACTAGACCGATTATTTCAGGCCCCCGATGAGAGCATCCGCAGTTCCGAATCATTGTCGCTCCTGGACGAGTTGACCATGCGCATGCCCCCGGGGCTGCAACGAGAATTTCGCTCATTCCTCGACGCTTCAGGTATCCAAAAAGCGATTGTGATCGATGCGGCAGTCGCCGAGCGAATGGTGGCTCCTTATCTCTGGCTTCTGCGACGGATCGGCGTCGACGGTCTGAAACTCACGTCCGCTGGCTGGCTACCGCCAGTGGTCGTGAGCGATGCGATGCGAGATCTCGACTGGGGCTGGCGGTGGATAGGCGCGTTCAATCGCGAGGACATGACGCTGCCAATCCAGATCCTGCGCGAAAGTGCGCAACGCCTTGGCCTAATCCGCAAATTAAAAGGCAAACTCGTTCTTGGTCCTGCGGCCAAGAAGTTGCTCGATGATCCGGTTGGACTCTGGTTCTTGCTGGCGCGCTCGCTTGCTCACCGCCAGCCACATGACTATGAGAAAGCTGCCGCGCTTCTTCTCGCTCTTGAAATCGCGGTCGGCAAGCGGGCGAGCGAGCACGAATATTTGCAGCCGATCTCATTTGGCCTCTCGGCATTAGGTTGGACGACCTCTACCGGTTGGGATCTTCCGGAGAAGGTCGTTGCTGACGTTTTGCAGTTGACCTGGGAGGTGCTATTTAATCTCGGGGTATTTGTCCACGGCGAATACCGACGCGACGTGGCGGGAGTTACTCCGGAAGGACAGACGTTTGCGCGCGCCATCCTGCAGGCCTAGCCGCATTTCTTGGTAGCACGTGACGGGCGTTGCTTCGGGTGCTCGTTCACGGGAAGTGAGTCCTCCTAATCAGTTCACGTAGTTGGCGTCGACCTCTACCATCGACCCTATGGATGATCTCAGCTTCAAACCCGAACGCAACCAATACGTCTACACTTTCGGTGGCGCTGCGCCCGTAATGAGGGTGAAGCCTGGAACAGTTCTTCATCTGTGGTCGGAAGACGCTTTCAACAATGCGATTACGTCTGTGAGTGATGTAGCTAGTCAGAGACTCGACTTCCGATACCTCAATCCGCAGACCGGGCCCTTCTATGTTGAAGGGGCGGAGCCAGGCGACACACTTGTCCTTCATATCGTTGATCTCACTCCGGCGCGCAGTTGGGGAGCCTCAGCGGCGATTCCGTTCTTCGGCGGGCTCACAAGCACGGACCGCACTGCGATGCTTCAAGAGGCGCTGCCGGAGGCAACTTGGATTTACGAGGTGGACGCAGCGGCTGGCACAGTTGGTTTCCAATCCCGTTTTGGCGATTTCGAAGTGGCGCTACCGCTTGCTCCGATGCTTGGCACTGTTGGCGTCGCACCTGCGGGCGGTGAGGTTCGCTCGTCACTTGTTCCTGAGCGATTTGGCGGGAACATGGATACTCCGGAAATGCGCGCAGGCACAACGGTTTATCTGGGCGTCAACGTCGAGGGTGCACTATTTTCGATCGGGGACGGTCACTATCGGCAGGGCGAGGGCGAGGCATGCGGCACTGCGGTTGAGGGAGCGATGAACTCGACCATAATTGTGGAATTAATCAAAGCAAGCCAACATGTCGCTCCCCTATGGCCTCGGCTTGAAACCGATGATCATTGGATGGTCGTAGGCTCCTCTCGCCCGATGGAAGATTCATGGCGGATCGCCCAGCTTGAGATGAACCACTGGTTCAGCGAATTATTCGATCTACATAAGATGGATGCCTATCAACTGCTGTCGCAGATTGCCGAGGCCCCGATAGCGAACGTAGTCGATACCAATTACAGTGTCGCCGTAAAGGTGAAAAAATCGCTACTGCCTAAGGTAGAAGCCTTTAATGGCATCCATCATCAATTGCGAAGCCATTCCTGATCAATGAAAATCTTCCAGCCTCGATAGTCATAGGAGAACAGAAACATGGATCTGCAAATTAAAGGCAAAACCGCTCTGGTCACCGGAGGCACAAAAGGTATTGGCCGCGCGATAGTCGATGCCTTTGTCGCAGAAGGTGCGAACGTTGCCTTCTGCGCGCGTAACGCTGACGAGGTAGCGGCAACGGAAGCCGCCTTCGCAGATAGCGGCAGCAAAGTCGTCGGCACGGTAATGAACGTCAGAGATGCGGCCGCTATTTCATCTTGGGTCGAAGCTTCTGCGAAGAAATTCGGCGGCATCGACATGATCGTTAGCAATGTCAGCGCGCTGGCGATTCCAGACACCGACGAAAACTGGATCGAATCAATCGAAGTAGATCTCATGGGCACCGTGCGTTTAGTTAAGGCTTCAGTCCCGCACCTTGAGAAGAGCAAATCGCCTTCCATTGTCGCGATTTCCAGTGTCTCCGGTCGTGAGGTGGATTTCGCTTCAGGACCGTACGGGACAGTGAAGACAGCGATCATTGGCTACATTGCCGGCGTCGCGTTCCAACTTGCGGAGAAGGGAATCCGGGCGAACACCGTCTCACCCGGAAACACCTATTTCCCCGGCGGAGTGTGGACGAGTATTGAGCAGGGGAATCCCGAACTTTTCCAGTTCGCGATGGGGCTAAACCCGACGCATCGGATGGGGACGCCGCAGGAAGTCGCGGCTGGAGTCGTATTTCTTTCCAGTCCGCTCTCCAGCCGAACCACCGGCGCCAATCTGCTGATCGACGGTGGTTTGACCCGCGGGATCCAGTTCTAAGCGCGCCCGATTGGTGCGAGTCGCACCAGTTGGGTGACATGGGCCGGGGTGAGTTCGTCGAGACTTGCTACTCCGAGCAAGCGCATCGTGCGCACGATCTGTTCGGCCAGGATTTCGATTGTGCGATCAACACCTTCACGTCCGCCGGCCATTAGTCCATAGAGATATGCGCGCCCGATCAGGGTGAACCGGGCACCAAGGGCGAGGGCGGCCACGATGTCCGCACCGGACATGATGCCCGTGTCGAGGTGCACCTCCAGGTCTTTGCCAACTTCGCGGACAACTTCAGGGAGAAGATGGAAGGGGATGGGGGCACGGTCAAGTTGGCGCCCGCCGTGGTTCGACAGAAGGATGCCGTCGACTCCCATCGACGCCAGTTTTTGAGCATCCGTTACATTCTGAACACCTTTGACGACGAGTTTGCCCGGCCACTGGCCCTTGATCCAGGCCAGGTCGTCGAAGGTGACACTCGGATCGAACATGGTCTCAATCAGTTCGCCGACCGTGCCACTCCAGCGGTCAAGTGAGGCGAATGCGAGTGGTTCCGTCGTAAGGAAATTGAACCACCAGGCGGGGCGTTGGACCGCGTTGATGAAAGTCTTTGACGTTAACGCCGGTGGGATGGACATGCCGTTGCGCTTGTCGCGGAGGCGGGCACCGGCAGTTGGCACGTCGACGGTTACTAGCAGGGTGTCAAACCCGGCCTTCGCCGCCCGATCGACCAGAGCCATCGACCTGTCGCGGTCATGCCACATGTAGAGCTGGAACCAGTTGCGGCCATTTGGGTTGGCCGCCTTGACGTCTTCGATCGCCGAGGTGCCCATGGTTGACAGCGAGAACGGAATCCCGGCCGCGCCGGCCGCCCCTGCTCCGGCAAGCTCGCCCTCGGTCTGCATCATGCGCGTGAATCCGGTCGGGGCAATGCCGAACGGCAGCGAAGTCAAACCGCCTAGGACCTCACGAGTTGTATCGATGCTCGACACATCACGCAAGATCGACGGGTGAAATTCAATATCTTCAAAAGCCTGACGCGCCCGAGCCAGTGAGATTTCGGCCTCTGCGGCGCCGTCCGTGTAGTCGAAAGCTACCTTTGGGGTCCGGCGCTTGGCGATGTCGCGTAGATCGTAGATGGTTAGCGCGGCCGCCAGGCGTCGCTTCCTGGCGTTCAGTTCGGGTTTCTTGAGGCGCATCAACGGGGCGAGGTCGTGCGGCCTGGGGAATCGACGATCAACCATGGTGTTGATTCTCTTTCTGTCGACGGATGAGCCGAAGACTCGGGTGTGGTACCCGGTTTTGTTGAGTCTTTCACATTTGGCGGGCTGCCAGAAGTGTTGTCAAAGGCACGTTGGATCTGGCCTCAATATCGTTCACAACAGGCTGGGTCAGGGGTAGGTTCGCTGATTGTGACTTATCGAATTGCAATTATTGGCGCAGGTCCGGCTGGCTATTTTGCGGCTCAAGCACTTCTAAACCAGAGTGAAACTCCGGTGGAGGTCGATTTGATTGAAAGACTTCCGACTCCCTGGGGTCTGGTACGGAGCGGGGTTGCCCCGGATCACCCCAAGATCAAGTCGGTGGCCAAGGTCTTCGAAAAGGTGAGTGACGACCCTCGTTTTCGACTTCTTGCCAACGTTGAACTCGGCAAAGACGTAAACCTTGACGAATTGCAGACCCACTACGACGCGGTTGTGCTTTCGATTGGTGCAGACGTTGGTCGAACTCTTGGTATCCCAGGCGAATCTCTTCGCGGCTCGCTATCTTCGGCGGAGTTTGTACCTTGGTACAACGGACACCCAGATTATGTAGACGTCGACGTACCGTTAGACGTCGAACGCGCTGTGATCATCGGTGCTGGAAACGTTGCCATGGACGTTGCAAGAATTCTGGCCGTCGATGTAGAAGATTTAGCAAAAACGGATATTGCCGATCATGCGCTAGCTGCTCTGCGCGGAAGCCGTGTAAAAGAAGCAATCATCTGTGCTCGACGCGGACCGGAGCATGCAGCTTTCACAGCAAGTGAATTGCGAGATCTGTTAGACCTTGAAACTACGGATGCTGTTATAGACGCAGATGCCGTCGTCGACGCACTATCCCGCACTGAAGATTGGCCAGAGGTGCCAAAGGATGTTCGCCAGAACCTCGAGGCATTCAAGACCATAAGTGAAACACCAAGCAAAGGCAAGGAGAGGCGGATTGAAATCCGTTTCTTCTTGGCACCCCGAGAGATCAAAGGCCAAGATCGCGTTGAGGCAATAGTTCTCGGCATCAACGCCTTTATCGATGGCGCGATCAAGGACACCGGGGCGAGCATTACGATCCCATGCGGGCTTGTGGTGAGTGCGGTTGGTTACACAACAAAGTCGTTGCCCGGCGTGGAATTTGTCAAGGGCGCCATTAGGAATGAAGAGGGTCAAGTGCTGGATGCGAGTGGGCAACCGATCGCCGGTCTTTACTGCGTCGGTTGGGCAAAGCGTGGACCAAGTGGAGTCATTGGCACTAACAAGAGTGATGCAAGCAGGGTTATGGAGCAACTACTTACAGACATCACAAGTCGCGAAGAGAAGATGAGTAAGGACGATCTTAAGGTCACTCTGAATAGTCGCGGAGTTGGAGTTGTTGAGCTTGAGCAATGGCGCAAGATCAACACGGCAGAAATTGCTGCAGGGGAACCATCGAGCCGGCCGCGAATCAAGATTGTAAAGACTGACGACATGCTTCGCGTTGCGGGTATTCATGGCTAGTTCCGTTGCAACACCGATTGGAATCATCGGTGGTACCGGAGATCAAGGCCGTGGCCTTGCCTTTCGGTTCGCAACCGCAGGGCTCGAAGTCCTAATTGGATCACGCGACGCAGACCGTGCGAATAAAGTTGCTGAAGAATTCGGGCTTCCGAATTTACGCGGTACGGATAATGCCAGTGTCGCCACAGCGTGCGCGATTGCCATCGTCGCGGTTCCGTGGTCTGGACACGAAGCCACGATTACAGAACTCGCATCATTTCTTGGCGGCAAGATCGTGATCGATTGCGTCAACCCACTTGGCTTCGACGACAAAGGCGCGTTCGCCCTCTCGGTTGCGGAGGGCAGCGCATGTCAGCAGGCGCAGAAGCTCTTACCGGAGAGCATCGTCATCGGTGCATTTCACAGCGTGAGTTCGATGTCTCTGCTGGATCCATCGATCACTGATCTGGCTATTGACGTTCTCATTCTTGGTGACGATCGTGCCGCGACCGATCAGGTGGCCGCGCTCGCCGAGTGCTTGCCCGGCGCCAGGGGCATCTATGCCGGTCGCCTCCGCAATGCCGGTCAGATTGAAGCGCTAACGGCCAACTTGATCTCGATAAATCGGCGGTATAAGGCGCATTCCTCGCTACGAATCACGCTCTGAGGACCGGTTTCAAGCCCGAGGGCCGGGTTTGGGCGCCTTCGCTTGAGCCGGTAGAGTTGCGCCTTGTTGTACCAGCGCCCGTAGCTCAACGGATAGAGCATCTGACTACGGATCAGAAGGTTGGGAGTTCGAATCTCTCCGGGCGCGCACCACAAAGTGAGCGTAAAACCACTGATTTAAAAGCCCTAGGGGGCGACTCCAGACCCTAGGAGTGACCCATGCTCAGCCACGCGATCAGCCACCGCCTCAGACGCCATCTTGAAATCCCAAAACTTTTTGTAAAAAGCCGTGCTTTTCACTTGACCTTAAACGGGGGTTTAGCCCCAAACTTAAAGCAGTACCTAGCACAGTGTGTCCAGATTAGGTATAGACCTAATCTCAATCGCGAAAGTGATTGCCGTGACCGAGTGTCAAGCGCCAGCCAAGCCCGCTGGCATTCGAACACTAGGACACTGCAATGCCAAACGAACGACTCCTTCTCACCATCCCTGAAGCAGCGTCATCCATCGCCGTTTCACGAAGCACGCTGTACCGCCTCATCGACTCAGGACAGATCGAAACACTTACCGTCCGCGGTCTTAAACGGATCCGTCCTGCTGCCTTGCAGCGTTTCATTGAGCAGCAACAACGCCGCAGTCGCGAAGAGTCGGTGAATCTCTAATGACTGAAACACCTAAGAGAAGCAAGGCACGAAACAACGAGGGCTCCATCTTCAAAACAACACGGGAGGACGGTAGCGTGGCGTGGCGTGTTGAAGTCAGCCTGGGGCACAAAGCAAACGGTCAGCGCCGACGCACGCGGAGAACAGTTGCCACCTACCCTCAAGCCAAGAAACTCAGAGTTCAAATGCTCAAAACCCAGCAAGAAGGGCGTCTAACAGAAGTTCGAAATGAAACGGTCAAGACTTACGGCCTCTGGTGGGCGCGAGAGGTCAAACCAAAGAACATTCGCCGCTCAACCGCTGCTGACTACGAATACCGGCTACGCCAATACGTTTTCCCTTTCCTGGGGAGTATGCGCATGGTGGATCTGACCAGCCGAGCCGTGCAGCAAT
>Ga0307375_10001230_pt1 | contig 28462 bp, 23 predicted proteins | sample TR1MG_FD_202531 | JGI IMG/M metagenome (GOLD analysis project Ga0307375, IMG submission 202531) | Soil microbial communities from Risofladan, Vaasa, Finland - TR-1 | ecosystem: Environmental > Terrestrial > Soil > Coastal area > Acid sulfate soil | place: Finland: Risofladan, Vaasa | collected...
TGCTGATCGAGCGGCCGAAGATGCCGCGCAGCCTGCCCAAGGCCCTGGCCGAACGGGAGGTCGAGGGCCTGCTGGACGCTCCGGACCTGACCACCACGCTGGGCCTGCGCGATCGTGCGATGCTGGAACTGATGTACGCCTGCGGCCTGCGCGTGTCCGAACTGGTCGAGCTGCCGCTGGCGGCGCTGAATGTGCGCCAGGGCGTGCTGCGGGTGACCGGCAAGGGCGGCAAGGATCGGCTGGTGCCGGTCGGCGAGGAAGCGCTGGAACGCATCGGCGCCTACCTGGCCGCCGCCCGGCCGGAGCTGGCCAGGGGGCGCCAGCCGGCCGCGCTGTTCCTGAGCCGGCGCGGCGAGGGCATGAGCCGGCAGATGTTCTGGACCCTGGTCAAGCGCCATGGGGCGAACGTCGGAATCAACCCGAAGCGCATTTCGCCGCATGTGCTGCGGCATTCGTTCGCCACCCACCTGCTCAATCACGGCGCCGACCTGCGCGCGCTGCAGATGCTGCTGGGCCACAGTTCGCTCAGCACCACGCAGATCTACACGCTGGTAGCGAAAGAGGGACTGAAGCGGCTGCATGCGCAGCATCATCCGCGTGGCTAGCAAAGCGTTTCAACCAGCTGTGCGAGAATAGGTCGGTTGCGTTGCCGTCGTGTACTCCCCCGGACTGATGAGGCTTGTGATGCTGAAGAAACTGTTGCTGGCCCTGTGTGCCAGCGGATTGGCGTTCGGCGCCATCGCCGCCGATAGTGGCGCGACCGTGGCTGGCGTCACGCCGGCGGCGAGACAGATGGTGCGCCAGGTGATCGGCACGCTGTCGTCGAAGGCCCGCGTCGACTCGATCGAACCGGCGCCGCTGCCAGGCTTCTACCGGGTGATCGCATCGGGACAGATGCTCTACGTCAGTGCCGACGGCAAATACCTGTTGAATGGCGACCTGCTGGATCTGCAACAGAAGAAGAATCTCAACGATGACGCCTGGGCCAGGTTCCGCATGGCCGAGTTGGCCAAGGTGCCGGCATCCGAGCGCATCGTGTATGCACCGGCGCATCCCAAGTACACGGTGACCGTGTTCACCGACGTCACCTGTCCCTTTTGCCGGGCGCTGCACGAGCACATTGCCGCGTTCAACAAGGCCGGCATCGCGGTGGAATATCTGGCCTGGCCGCGCGAGGGCCTGACCACCACCTCGGGTCGGCCCACGCCGGTCTCCACCGAAATGGCGTCGATATGGTGTGCCGGCGACCGCCAGGCGGCATTGACGGCGGCATTCACGGGTCATGCCCCGAAGCCGGCCAGTTGCAGCAACCCGGTCAGTCGTCAATTCGAACTGGGCGAGCGACTGGGAATCAATGGCACGCCGACGATCATCGGTCCGAACGGGCATACGCTGGGCGGTTACGTCACGCCGGAGCAGTTGCTGGCGGCGTTGCAGAAGGGCGACTGAGGCGGCCCGGCCGCAGCAGATTGCCGCGTGCGGTTATGCCGTACTGCAGCATCGGTTAGAATAGGCGTTTCCCTCGCACAGCGCCGATCCCCGCATGATCGCACTCGACGGGCAGAGCGCCCTCTCGCCGTTTCGCCTCGAACGTCTCAACGCCCACCTGGATGCGCTGCATCATGGCGCGCATGTGCAGACCTCGTGGTTCGTCTATTTCATCGACGCCGATGCGGCACCCGCGGGCGAACTGCGCCAGCACCTGCTGGCCGTGCTGGAGGCGAAGGATGCGGATCCCGCGCCGGCCACTTTCTGGGTGGTGCCGCGCCTGGGCACGATCTCTCCGTGGTCGAGCAAGGCCACCGAGATCCTGCATGGTGCCGGTTTCGGCGATGCCGGTGCCGCCTTGCGGCGGGTGGAGCGCGGTCTGGCCTGGCAGGTGGTCGGCCTGCCGGCGGCGGATGCACCGGATCACGCGGCAGTAATGGCGGTGTTGCATGATGCGATGACGCAGTCGGTGCTGACCCGCATCGACGACGCGCAGGGTTTGTTCCTGGCCGGGTCGCCTGGCGATCTGGTGCATGTCGCGCTCGGTGCCGATCCGCAGGTTGCATTGGCCGACGCCAACGTACGGCTGGGACTGGCACTGGCCGGGGACGAGATCGATTACCTGGTTGCACGCTATGCCGAGTTGGGTCGCGACCCGACCGACGCCGAGCTTTTCATGTTCGCGCAGGCGAATTCCGAACATTGCCGGCACAAGGTGTTCAACGCCAGTTGGGCGGTGGACGGCGAAGAGCAGGAAAAGACCCTGTTCGGGATGATCAAGCACACCCATCAGCACTCCCCCGCGCATACCTTGTCGGCCTATTCGGACAATGCGGCGGTGATCGAAGGCAATCCCGGCAGGCGCTTCTTCGCCGATCCGGCCGATGGCGTGTGGCGCGGTCACGAGGAGCGCATCGACTTCGCGATCAAGGTCGAGACGCACAACCACCCGACCGCAATTGCGCCCTGGCCGGGCGCGGCCACCGGCGCCGGTGGCGAGATCCGCGACGAGGGCGCTACGGGCCGTGGCGGCAAGCCGAAGGCGGGCCTGACCGGATTCTCGGTGTCCGACCTGCGTATTCCCGGCCATCCGCAGCCGTGGGAAGTGGAACGCCCGATGCCGCCGCGGATGGCCAGCGCGTTCGAGATCATGCGCGACGGCCCGCTCGGCGCGGCCGCCTTCAACAACGAATTCGGCCGGCCGTGCCTGGGCGGCTATTTCCGCACCTACGAAAATGAGCTGCCCGGCATCGTCGGCCTCCGCCGCGGTTACGACAAGCCGATCATGCTGGCCGGCGGCCTGGCCAATCTGCGTGCCGGCCACGTGCTGAAACGCGCGGTGCAGCCGGGCAACAAGGTGATCGTGCTGGGCGGCCCGGCGATGCTGATCGGCCTGGGTGGCGGTGCGGCCTCGTCGCTGGCTTCCGGAGCCTCCAGCGAGGCGCTGGACTTCGCCTCGGTGCAGCGCGACAACCCCGAGATGGAGCGGCGCTGCCAGCAGGTGATCGACGCCTGTTGTGCCCGTGGCGATGCCAATCCGATCGTCAGCATCCACGACGTGGGAGCCGGCGGCTTGTCCAACGCGATTCCCGAGCTGCTCAACGATGCCGGTGTCGGCGGCGAGATCGACCTGTCGAAGATTCCCTGCGACGACCCGCAACTGTCGCCGATGCAGGTGTGGAGCAACGAGTCGCAGGAACGTTACGTGCTGGCGATCGCGCCGGAAAACCTGGCCGATTTCGAGGCAATGTGCATGCGCGAGCGCTGCCCGCATGCGGTGGTGGGCGATGCCACGCGCGAGCGGCGCCTGCGGGTGGCCGACCCGCGTCGCGATCTGATCGCGATCGACCTGCCGATGGACGTGCTGTTCGGCAAGCCGCCGCGCATGCATCGCGATGCGACGCGGATCAAGCCGCGCGTCGACCTGGTGCCGGATCTTGCCGGCATCGGCATGGACGAGGCGCTGCTGCGCGTGCTGCGCCTGCCCACCGTGGGCTCCAAGAGCTTCCTGATCACCATCGGCGACCGCACCGTCGGCGGCCTCAGCCACCGCGATCCGATGGTTGGTCCGTGGCAGGTGCCGGTGGCCGATTGCGCGGTGACCATCGCCGATTTCGATGGCTACCGGGGCGAGGCGATGGCGATGGCCGAGCGCGCGCCGGTGGCGCTGTTCGACAGTGCCGCGGCGGCGCGGCTGGCGGTGGGCGAGGCGATCACCAACCTGGCGGCGGCGCCGATCGACAATCTCGGCGAAATCCGCCTGTCGGCCAACTGGATGGCGGCGGTCAATCATCCCGGCGAGGACGCCGCGCTGTTCGATGCGGTGAGGGCGGTAGGCATGGAGTTGTGCCCGGCGCTGGATATCTCGATCCCGGTCGGCAAGGATTCGCTGTCGATGCAGACCGTGTGGATGGACGGCGAGCAGTCGCAGTGCACGGTGTCGCCGGTGTCGCTGGTGATCACCGGTTTCGCCCGCGTCGGCGACGTGCGCCGCACGCTCACGCCGCAATTGCGGCTGGATCGTGGCAACTCCGATCTGTGGCTGCTCGACCTCGGCGGCGGCCGCGACCGGCTCGGCGGCTCCGCGCTGACCCAGGTGTTCAATCGCGGTGGTGGCGTGCCGCCGGACCTGGACGATCCCGCGCGCCTGAAGGCGCTGTTCGATCTGGTGCAGGAGGCGAATGCCGCTGGCCTGTTGCTGGCCTATCACGATCGATCCGACGGTGGCGTCATCACCACCTTGCTGGAGATGGCCTTTGCCGGTCACTGCGGTCTGGAAATCCGGCTGGACGGCTGGGCCGAGACGACGTTGCGCGCCCTGTTCAACGAGGAGCTCGGTGCGGTGGTGCAGGTGGCCGAGGCCAACCGCGAGGCCTTCGAGGCACTGCTGGTCAAGTACGCGCTGGCCGGCATCAGCCATCGCATCGGCAGGCCCAAGGATAAACTCGGCATCAAGCTGTTCCTCGGCGACGACACGCTGTTCAAGTGGAACTGGAGCACGCTGTTCGGCGCCTGGAACGAGACCAGCCATGCGATGCAGCGTTTGCGCGACAACCCGTTGCATGCCGATGCCGAGCTGGCATGGCGGCAGGACGATGCCGATCCGGGCATCACGCCGAAGCTCGCGTTCGACCCGGCCGACGATATCGCCGCGCCCTTGAATGCCGCGGGCGGCGATGCTCCGCGGCCGCGCATCGCAGTGCTGCGCGAGCAGGGCGTCAACGGCCAGGTGGAGATGTCGGCGGCGTTCACCCGTGCCGGGTTCGATGCGATCGACGTGCACATGTCCGACCTCGCCAGCGGGCGCCACCGGCTGGCCGATTTCCGCGGGTTCGTGGCGTGCGGCGGTTTCTCCTACGGCGATGTGCTCGGTGCCGGCCGCGGCTGGGCCACCTCGATCCTGTACAACGAGATGCTGCGTGCGCAGTTCGCTGCGTTCTTCGCCGACGAGACGAAATTCGCGCTGGGCGTGTGCAACGGCTGCCAGATGCTTGCCCAGCTGAAGGACATCATCCCCGGCGCAAAGCACTGGCCGAAATTCCTGCGCAACGCATCCGAGCAGTACGAGGCGCGTCTGGCCACGGTGGAAGTGCTCGACTCGCCCAGCTTGTTCTTCAAGGGCATGGCCGGTTCGCGCATCCCGGTGGCGGTGGCGCACGGCGAGGGGCGGGTGAGCTTTCCGCAGACCTGCAGTCCGTCCAGGTCCGCCGCCGCGATGCGCTTCGTCGACAACCGCGGCAAGCCGACCGAGAACTATCCGCTGAACCCGAACGGCTCACCCGGCGGCCTGGCCGGTTTCTGCGCGGCCGACGGGCGCGTGACGATCATGATGCCGCACCCCGAGCGCGTGTTCCGCAGCGTGCAGTTGAGCTGGCATCCGGACCACTGGGGCGAGGATTCACCGTGGATGCGCATGTTCCGCAATGCCCGCGTATGGTGCGGCTGATCGCCGGTTGCCCGGTGGTGTGTTGAGCCGTGGCCCGGCGCCGCCTGCCCGACCTGCTGCCGGCCGTGGCATGGACCGTGTTGCTGGCGTTGTTGCCGTGGTGGCTCGGCCTGCCGTGTTTGCTCGCGATTGCCGCCGTGCTGTTGCTGCAGCAGGGGCTGGTCACGCGGCATGCTGTGCTGTTGCGGCGCAGCCTGCGCTGGGGGCTGCCGGGCGTGCTGATCGCGTTGCCGCGGGCGTTCGGCGGCGATCTGCTGGCATGGGGTACGGCACTGCTGGGCGCTCTGGCTGGCTTCACCCTGCTGGCCGGGCTGGAGGCGTGGCTGGATCGGGACCGGCGTCGTGCGCCAGAGGCAACCGCATCGGCCGAGTGGCCCGAGCTGGCGATGGCACCGATCGGCCCGGTGACGACCATCATCGAGTTGCAGCCGCCGCTGTGGCAAGCGGCCGCCGAGGGTCCGGACGATCCGCGCGGGGGGCATCTGGAGTGTCGTGCGGACGGTTATCATTTTGCCGATGGCGCGCGGATCGAGGGGGCGGGTCCGCAGGTCGCCTTCAGTCCGGATGGAGGCTGGTTTGCCGCCCGCATGAGCGACGATCGCGGCATCGTGCTGTGGGATCGCGACCAGCACCGGCTTCATCGCCTGAGCGGCTGGATGCTCTGCGGCTGGCACGGCGGCCAGCCATGGCTGGCCAGGCACGAAGGTGAGATGCCGGTTGCGCTGCAGTCCATGCCGGGCCTGGACGACGAGAGCTGAGATCGCCCCCGGGCAGGCACTGCGTCGGGATAATTTTTGTTGCTGCAATCCGTCCAGGGGCATACTTGCGCCGTGAAAGATCCTGCCGTTCTCCGTTCTCCGTTTTCGCTGGCTCTGAGTGTGATCGTGGTGTCTGCCGACAGCGGTCCGTCGTTGCGCGAATGCGTGAGCCGGTTGCTGGCCAGCCGCATCTCGCTGGAAGTGATCCTTGTCGACAATGCCTCCGCCGACGGCATACCCGCGGCCATCGAGCGCGCGCATCAGTCCGATGTGCGGCTGAAGGTAATCTACAACCGCCGCAATCTCGGCTTCGGCGCAGCGGTGAACATCGGTGCGAAGCGGGCCGGAGGCGACGCGCTGCTGGTACTCAATCCCGATTGCCTGGTGCAGGACGACGACCTGCGGCGATTGCTTGCCGATCTCGATGCGAGTCCGAAAGCCGGTCTGATCGGTGCGGTGGTTTGCGATGCCGACGGCCGCCCCGATCCAGCCTCTTGGCGGCGCGATCCGTTTTTCCGGCGCGCCGTCAACAGTCTGCTCGGCCGCAGCGGCGAACAGATCAACATGCAGCGGGAAATCCCCGCTGAACTGATCGAGGCCGAGGCAGTGTCCGGTGCACTGATGGTGTTGCCACGCAAGCTTTTCATGCGGCTTGGCGGTTTTGACGAAGACTATTTCCTGCATTGCGAGGATCTGGATCTGTGTCGCCGCGTGCGCAATCACGGTTATCGGGTGCTGCTGGACGGCCATGTCCGCGTGGAGCACGGCAAGGGCGGTTCCAGCCGCCACCGACCGGTGTTCGTCAGTCGGCACAAACATCAGGGCATGTGGCTGTGGTTCTGCAAGCACGATCCGGCCGCGCGCAATCCGCTGAAGGCGTGTGTCGTGCGGATGGCCATCTGGATCCATTTTCTGGCGCAGATCCCCGGGCAGCTGTGGCGTAAGGCGAAGAGTGAGTGAAGAGAAGTGAGAAAATGGGGAAGGCAAAACCGTCCCGCCGCGTCGCTGCCTTTCTCTCACTCCTTACTCATCTTCACTCACTTCCGACTTCATGAACGCACGCCCCACCTCCCTCCTCGCCACCCTCGGCCTGCTGGCGACGACCGCGGTGTGGGGCTCGACCTTCGTGCTGATCAAGGACGTGGTCGGGCGCATGCCGGTGGCGGATTTCCTGGCCGTGCGCTTCGTGATCGCGGCGGCGGCGATGCTGGTGCTGTTCGCCCGGCCGGTGTTGCGCCTTGGTCGGCAGCAGGTCGTGCGCAGCCTGCTGCTGGGGCTGGTGTACGGCACGGGCCAACTGCTGCAGACGTGGGGCCTGGCGCTGATCGCGCCCAGCGTCAGCGGCTTCGTCACCGGCATGTATGTGGTGTTCACGCCGATCCTCGCGCTGCTCCTGCTGCGGCAACGCATGGCTGGCGTGGTGTGGCTGGCGGTGCTGCTGTCCACCGCGGGGCTGGCGCTGCTGTCGCTCAACGGCGTCTCGGTCGATCCCGGCGTGTGGCTGACGCTGGCCTCGGCGGCGCTGTACGCGCTGCATATCGTCGGGCTCGGCCAGTGGTCGCGCAAGGGCGAGGCGTTCGGCATGTCGGCACTGCAGATGGTGGCGATCGCCGCAGTCTGCCTGCTGGCCACCGCGCCGCACGGCCCGGTGTTGCCGCCGGATCGGGCTGCATGGATCGCGGTGCTGTACATGGCGCTGGTCGCCGGCGCCGGCGCCATGCTGATGCAGACCTGGGCGCAGGCGCACATGCAGGCTGCCCGCGCCGCGATCGTGATGACCACCGAGCCGGTGTTCGCCGCGGCCTTCGCCGTCGCGTTCGGCAGCGACGTGCTGACCTGGCGCATGCTCACCGGCGGCGCACTGGTGCTGGCGGCGATGTATCTGGTGGAGCTGATGCCGGCGCGCAGGAAAATCACCGGCGAGCTGCCGGCCGAGGCAGTGCATCACGAGGTGTGAATGGCCCTGGCCCAGCGGGAAATCAGTCCCATTTTCGTCATTCCTGCTTTCGCAGGAATGACGGGCTTTAAGTAAGCGCCATTCGTTCCGGCCCCCTCAGCCGTGCTTGCGAGGCTGCACGGCGATGCGCGCCAGATAGATCAGGATCACGATATTGGCGAGCAGCACGCCGAGCTTGAGCCAGCCGACATGGTGCAGGGTTTCGTACAGCTCGATCGGGATCAGCGAGGCGGTGGCGATCACGGTGAACCATTCGGCCCAATGCTTGCGCAGCCACAGTCCGATACCTTCGGTGGCGAACATCGCGGCATAGCCCAGCGCCAGCAGCCCGATCGCGACGAACCGGCTGGGGCCGAGCTTCATCAACACCTCGACCAGCTGCCAGCGCAGACCGTCGGTGTCGGTGAGCGAGAGATGCTCAAGCCAGTGGACCAGCTGTTCGAAGTTCTGTTGCCGCTCCAGATGGAACGCCGCCGCAGCCGCCAGCAGCATGCCCACAGTCTCGATCGCCTTGTAGATCGCGATGATCCGCAGGCCCAGACTGTGCTGCGATTCCGGCGAAGGCGTGGGCGTCGTGATGGTGCGGCTTGGATCTTCGGCCATGGTGCGGCAATCGGCAGCGGGAACGTGATTGTGCCGGCCTTGGCGCGAACCTACCAGACGGGACAGTGTCGGGCAGGCTCGGTGGATGAATGCAGCAAGGCCATGTCCGCCGTCCGCGGACATGGCCTTGCGTATCCGCACCCGTGCGAACTTCAGCAGCAGCGGCCGCCGGTTCCCTTGTAGCGGGCCGCCTGCCGCTCGCGGAAGAACGCCTCGTAGCTGGGCACCTCGCGTTCGGGATGGTGCTCGCGCAGGTGTTTCACGTAGACGTCGTAGTCCGGTACGCCGCAGCACAGGCGGGCCGTCTGTACCGCCCATTTCCAGCTGGACTGCAGGGATTGCAAGGATCGGTTCATGGCGGTCTCCTTCAGCTCGCCACGCTGCTCAATGCCACGTACGGTTCTTCGTGCGTGGTCGGATGATTGATGTGCCAGGCTTTGAGGATGGCACGCAAGGCGAACGCCACCATGGTAACCACCAGCAGCATGAACAAACCGGTAAGCGCCATGTCCGCGTAGTTGTTGGTGACGATGCGCTGCATTTCGGCGACGCTCTTGGCCGGCGCCAGCAGCTTGCCGTCCTGCATGCCTTGCGCGTATTTCCGCGCGGCGGCGGTGAAGCTGATCGGGCCGGACAGTTTCTCCCAGCCGGCGGTGAGCGTGCAGATGATCAGCCACAACGCCGGGATGCCCGGCACCAGCACGTAGCGCTCGCGTTTCAGTTTCACCACCACCACGGTGGCCAGCATGAGGGCGATCGCCGCCAGCATCTGGTTGGCGATGCCGAACAGCGGCCACAGCGTATTGATGCCGCCGAGTGGATCGACCGCGCCCTGGTACAGGAAGTAACCCCACAGGCTCACGCAGATCGCGGTGGCAAGCAGGTTGCTGACCCACGAATCGGTGCGTTCCAGCGGCTGGTGGATCAGCCCGACGATCTCCTGGATCATGAAGCGGCCCACGCGCGTGCCGGCGTCCACCGTGGTGAGGATGAACAGCGCCTCGAACAGGATGGCATAGTGGTACCAGAACGCCATCATGCCTTCGCCGGGCAGGATCCCCTGCAGCAGCTGGGCCATGCCCACGGCCAGGGTCGGTGCGCCGCCAGCGCGGCTGAGAATGCTGTTCTCGCCGATGTCCCTGGCCGTCTGGATCAGCTGATCCGGGGTAACCACGAAACCCCACTGGCTGATCGTGGTGGCCGCCTGCTGCACGGTCGTGCCGATCAGCGCGCCGGGCGAGTTCATCGCGAAGTACACGCCCGGGTGCAGCGAGGCGGCGGCGACCAGTGCCATGATCGCCACGAAGGCTTCCATCAACATGCCGCCGTAGCCGACCATCTGTGCCGAGCCCTCGTTGGCGAGCAGCTTGGGCGTGGTGCCGGAGGCAATGATCGAATGCCAGCCGGAGACGGCGCCGCAGGCGATCGTGATGAACAGGAACGGGAACAGGCCGCCCTGGAACACCGGGCCGGTACCGTCGATGAACTTGGTCACCGCGGGCAGTTGCAGCATCGGTGCGGCCAGGAAGATGGCCAGCGCCAGCAGCGCGATGGTGCCGATTTTCAGGAAGGTCGAAAGGTAATCGCGCGGTGCCAGCAGCAGCCACACCGGCAGGATCGAGGCGCAGGAGCCGTAGGCGATCAGCAGCCAGGCCAGCGCACTGGCATCGAAGTCGAACATCGGCCCCCAGGTCGGCGACGCGGCCACCCGTGCGCCCAGCCAGATCGAGCCCAGCAGCAGCAGCACGCCGATAATCGATACTTCCAGGATGCGGCCGGGGCGGAACCAGCGCATGTAGACGCCCATCAACAGCGCCGTGGGGATGGTGCACGCCACCGTGAACGTGCCCCACGGACTGTGCGTGAGCGCCTTGACCACCACCAGCGCCAGCACCGCCAGCACGATCATCATCAGTACCAGCACGCCGAACATCGCCACGATGCCGGCCTTCGGCCCCAGTTCCTCACGCAGCATGTGGCCGAGCGAGCGACCGCCGCGGCGCAGCGAAATGCCCAGTATCATGAAGTCCTGCACCGCGCCGGCGAATACCACGCCGAACAGGATCCACAACGTGCCGGGCAGGTAGCCCATCTGCGCAGCCAGCACTGGACCGACCAGCGGACCGGCACCGGCGATCGCGGCAAAGTGATGGCCGAACACCACCCACTTGTCGGTCGGCACGTAGTCCAGGCCGTCGTTGCGCAGCACTGCCGGCGTGGCGCGGCTGGGATCGAGCTGCAGCACCGAGTTGTTGATGAACGTGCCGTAGAACCGATAGCCGATGACGAAGACCGCCATCGCCGCCGCGACCAGCCAGATGGCATTGATCGGTTCGCCGCGGCGCAGGGCGACCACGCCCAGGCAGAACGCGCCGACGATGGCGATGGTGGCCCACAGTATCTTTCCCGCGGGACTGAGTGGATTCGCGGCTCTGGTATGCATGGTAGTTTCCCCGAGTGGTACCCCCAAGATTCATCCTGCCGACGACACAGGTCAATGCCGAACCGGCCGGATCGGCATTGGCCATTGGTCGAATTGCCGGCCAGGCGACGGCATGCTTCGGTCGGTTGGCCCGACGCGCACTTGCCACCTCGCCACGTGCATGAAGTTCGTCGTACATGCCCGATTCGCCGCAGCCTGCCCGACTGCGCGCCGCTGGCCCGTGCCGCCCCGGACCCGTTGCGGGATCCGCGAAAGAAGGCATTCAGCGGCCGTTGAGCGGTTCGACCGCCGGGGCTTGTGTTCGCGCGGTCATGCCCGCACACAGATGGGTATCATCCGGTCACTGCGAGGGCATTGCATGATCCGCGAAATCCTCAAGATGGGGGACCCACGCCTGCTGCGCATCGCGCCGCCGGTGCCCGACGCGATGCTCGGCGGCACCGAGCTCGATGCGTTGATCGCCGACATGTTCGAGACCATGCACGCCGCCGGCGGTGTGGGATTGGCCGCGCCGCAGATCGGCGTGGACCTGCAGTTGGTGATCTTCGGTTTCGACAGCTCCGAACGCTACCCCGAGGCGCCGGCGGTGCCGCAGACGGTCCTGCTCAACCCGCTGATCACGCCGCTGTCGCAGGATCTCGAAGAAGGCTGGGAAGGCTGCCTCTCGGTGCCGGGCCTGCGCGGGGCGGTCAGCCGCTACAGCATGATCCGCTACCAGGGCATCGATCCGCGCGGTGCGCCGATCGATCGCCGTGCCGACGGCTTCCATGCCCGCGTGGTACAGCACGAGTGCGATCACCTGATCGGCCGTCTGTACCCCTCGCGAATCACCGATTTCAGCAAGTTCGGCTACACCGAGGTGTTGTTTCCGGGGCAGGAGCTGGGCGACGGCTGACCGGCGTACTGTGACCAGCCGGGCGCCTCGAACAACCCTATTTGGTAGGAGCGCACCCTGTGCGCGAATGCTCTTGCGGGTATTTCGACAAGAGTATTCGCGTACAGGCTGCGCTCCTGCAACGTGCCAAGAACCGGGTTATTCGAGGTCCCCGGGTGGGAAAGGCACGGCCAGCGAAACCGGGAAAGCTCAGCTTGCCGGCAGCTGCCGATGGCGATTGATTGCGTTGCGCAGCGCCTGCGTCGCCGCGCGCGCCTTGAGTGCGAAATCCTCGCCGTTGCCGGCGTAGAGGATCGCGCGGGAGGAGCTGATCATCAGGCCGGTGCCGTCGGCGCTGCGGCCGTGTTCGAGCACGGCTTCCACGTCGCCGCCCTGGGCGCCGATGCCAGGCACCAGCAGAGGCATGTTGCCTACCACGGCGCGCACCTTGCCCAGCTCCTCGGGCCAGGTGGCGCCGGTGACCAGGGCGCAGTTGCGGTTCGTGTTCCAGTCGCGGGCGATGGTCTTGGCCACGCGCAGGTAGAGCGGCTGGCCGCCGCAGTCGAGCGCCTGGAAGTCGGCGCCGCCGGGGTTGGAGGTGCGGCAGAGCAGGATCGCGCCCTTGTCGGCACGGTCCAGAAAGGGCTGGATGGAGTCGCGGCCCAGGTAGGGGTTCAGCGTCACTGCATCGGCGCCGTAGCGCTCGAACGCCTCGGTGGCATAGTGCTGTGCCGTGCTGCCGATATCGCCGCGCTTGGCGTCGAGGATCACCGGCACGTCGGGATGCTTCGCGTGGATGTGCGCGATCAACCGTTCCAGCGCAACCTCCGCACGCAGCGCGGCGAAGTGCGCGATCTGTGGCTTGAACGCGCAGACGAGGTCGGCGGTGGCATCGACGATGGCGCGACAGAAAGCGAACACCGCATCGTCGTCATCGCGCAAGTGGGCGGGGAACTTCGATGGTTCAGGATCGAGGCCGACGCAGACCAGCGAGTCGTGGCGCTGCCAAGCCTGTTGCAGGGACTGCATGAAGTGCATCGAGGTCTCCGGTTGAGAAGTGAGTGAAGAGGAGTGAGACGTGAGATAAGGCCGGTTCGCCGACGCCTTCCTCTCTTTTCTCACCTCTCTCCACTCACTCCTGCTTTCAGGCCAGCTTCTTGTACTTCACCCGGTGTGGCCGGGCGCCTTCCTCGCCGAGGCGGCGCTTCTTGTCGGCCTCGTACTCGTTGTAGTTGCCGGGGAAGAACTCGACGTGCGAATCGCCTTCGAACGCGATGATGTGGGTGGCCACGCGGTCGAGGAACCAGCGGTCATGCGAGATCACCATCACGCAGCCGGGGAATTCCAGCATCGCGTCTTCCAGTGCGCGCAGTGTCTCCACGTCCAGATCGTTGGACGGTTCGTCGAGCAGCAGCACGTTGCCGCCCTGCATCAGCGTCTTGGCCAGGTGCAGGCGGCCGCGCTCGCCGCCGGACAGGCTGCCCACCAGCTTCTGCTGGTCGGTGCCTTTGAAGTTGAAGCGGCCGATGTAGGCGCGTGACTGCAATTCGTACTTGCCGATGGTGATGATGTCGGCGCCGCCGGACACTTCCTGCCACACGTTCTTCTTCGGATCGAGGTTGTCTCGCGACTGGTCGACATAGGCCAGTTGCACGGTGTGGCCGATCTTCACTTCGCCCTGGTCGGGCTTCTCCACGCCGGTGATCAGCTTGAACAGCGTGGACTTGCCGGCACCGTTGGGGCCGATCACGCCCACGATCGCGCCCGGCGGCACCTTGAACGAGATGTCGTCGATCAGCAGCCGGTCGCCGAACGACTTCGACACGTGCTTGAACTCGATCACTTCCTGGCCCAGTCGCTCGCCCGGCGGGATATACAGTTCGTTGGTCTCGTTGCGCTTCTGGTACTCGACCGAGTTCAGTTCCTCGAAGCGGTTGATGCGCGCCTTGCCCTTGGACTGACGGCCCTTGGCGGCCGAACGCACCCACTCGAGTTCCCGTGCAAGGGCTTTTTGGCGGCCCTTTTCGGCGGACTCCTCACGCGCCAGACGCGCACCCTTCTGTTCCAGCCACTCGGTGTAGTTGCCTTTCCACGGAATGCCGCGGCCGCGATCGAGTTCCAGGATCCATTCGGCCGCGTTGTCGAGGAAGTAGCGGTCATGCGTGACCGCCACCACGGTGCCGGGATAGTCGTGCAGGAACTGCTCCAGCCAGTCGACCGACTCGGCATCCAGATGGTTGGTCGGCTCGTCCAGCAGCAGCATGTCCGGCTTGGACAGCAGCAGGCGGCACAGCGCCACGCGGCGCTTTTCGCCGCCGGACAACGGCCCGATCTTGGCGTCCCACGGCGGCAGCCGCAGCGCGTCGGCGGCCACTTCCAGCTGGCGCTCCAGCGCATGTGCGTCGTTGGCGGCCAGCAGGTTTTCCAGCTTCTGCTGCTCGGTGGCCAGCTTGTCGAAGTCGGCGCCTTCCTCGGCGTAGGCGGCGTAGATCTCATCGAGGCGTTTCTGTGCATCGAGAATCTCGGCCACGCCCTCCTCGACCGCTTCGCGCACGGTCTTTTCCGGATCGAGCTGTGGCTCCTGCGCCAGGTAGCCGATCTTGATGCCGGGCTGCGCGCGTGCCTCGCCCTGGAAGTCGGTGTCCACGCCGGCCATGATCTTGAGCACGGTGGACTTGCCCGCGCCGTTGACGCCGAGCAGTCCGATCTTGGCGCCGGGGAAGAACGAGAGCGAGATGTCCTTGATGATCTGGCGCTTCGGCGGGACGATCTTGCTCACACCGTTCATGGTGTAGATGTATTGCGAACTCATGGAGTCTCCGAAGGCGTGTGTCGCGCCGCCCAGGTGAGGCGGGCAGCGAATGGTGAATCGCTAAACCGCGCATTATAGGGCACCTTGAATGCCCCGATTCGCCGTAGGAGCGCACCCTGTGCGCGAATGCTCTTGCTCTTGCGGACGTTTCGACAAGAGCATTCGCGCACAGGGTGCGCTCCTACAGCAGGCGGCGTCAGTGGCCGCAAGGGCCCCGCGGCGCTACAATTTCGCGCTTATCCCGCTTGCCAACCCCCGAGGTCAGAATGTTCCCCAAGGACTGCACCATCGCCGGTTACGACGACGAACTGGCCAAGGCCATTGCCGATGAAGGCCAGCGCCAGGAGGACCACGTCGAGCTGATCGCCTCGGAGAACTATGCCAGCCCGCGGGTGATGGAAGCGCAGGGCTCCAAGCTCACCAACAAGTATGCCGAGGGTTATCCAGGCAAGCGCTACTACGGCGGTTGCGAATACGTGGACATCGCCGAGCGGCTGGCGATCGAACGGCTGAAGCAGCTGTTCGACGCCGACTACGCGAACGTGCAGCCGCATTCGGGCTCGCAGGCCAACCAGGCGGTGTATCTGGCGTTGCTGCAGCCGGGCGACACCATCCTCGGCATGTCGCTGGCGCACGGCGGCCATCTCACCCACGGCGCCAAGGTCAACATCAGCGGCAAGCTGTTCAACGCCGTGCAGTACGGCGTCGACGGGAACGGCCTGATCGACTACGACGAAGTGCAGCGCCTCGCCACCGAGCACCGGCCGAAGATGCTGGTCGGCGGCTTCAGTGCCTACTCGCAAGTGGTCGACTGGGCGCGCATGCGCCGGATCGCCGATTCGGTGGGTGCGCTGTTCTTCGTCGACATGGCCCACGTTGCCGGCCTGATCGCCGCTGGCGTGTATCCCAGCCCGCTGCCGCATGCGCACGTCGTGACCTCGACCACCCACAAGACCCTGCGCGGCCCGCGCGGCGGCATCATCGTGAGCAAGGGTGCGGGCGAAGAGATCGAGAAGAAGCTGCAGTCGATCGTGTTTCCCGGCATCCAGGGCGGCCCGCTGATGCACGTGATCGCGGCCAAGGCGGTGGCGTTCAAGGAAGCGCTGGAGCCGGCGTTCAAGATCTATCAAGCACAGGTGGCGAAGAACGCCCAGGCGATGGCGAAGACCTTCATCGCGCGCGGCTACAAGATCGTTTCCGGCGGCACCGAGAACCACCTGATGCTGGTCGACATGATCGGCAAGGACGTGACCGGCAAGGACGCGGAAGCGGCGCTGGGCAAGGCGCACATCACGGTCAACAAGAATGCCGTGCCGAACGATCCGCGCAAGCCGTTCGTCACCTCGGGCCTGCGCGTCGGCACCCCGGCCGTCACCACCCGCGGTTACCTGGAAGCGGATTGCGTCGAACTGACGAACTGGATCTGCGACGTGCTGGATGCGCCGGGCGACGAGGCGGTGATCGCCGCGGTGCGCGCGAAGGTCGAGGCGCAGTGTCGCAAGTTCCCGGTTTACGGTTGAAGCGAGAAGCGAGTGAATAGGAGTGAAAAGTGAGAGAAAACCCGGCTTGAGGCTTTCCTCTCGCTCCTCATTTCTCAACTCTCACACCTAACCTTATGCATTGCCCCTTCTGCCAGCACGAAGACACCCGCGTGATCGACTCACGCCTGACCGAGGACGGCAGCACCGTGCGGCGTCGGCGCGAGTGTCCGCAGTGCGGCGAGCGCTTCAACACCTATGAGACCGCCGAGCTGAAGTTGCCGACGATCGTCAAGAGCGGCGAGCGGCGCGAGGTGTTCGACGAGCGCAAACTGCGGGTGAGTTTCGAGCGCGCGCTGCAGAAACGGCCCGTGCCCAGCCGCGACGTGGACGGTTCGGTGCGCGCGATCGTCAACGATCTGCGCAAGAGCGGCGAGCGCGAAGTGTCGTCGCGTCAGGTCGGCGAACTGGTGATGCGCGAACTGAAGAAGCTCGATCAGGTCGCCTACGTGCGCTTTGCCTCGGTCTACCGCAAATTCGAGGACATGCAGGCATTCCGCGAAGAAATCGAGAAACTCGAACGCGACCTGCCGGAACTCGACGGCCTGCAGCTGCCGCTGCTCGACGAGAGAAAGCGGCCCCCAGCCAAGTAGGAGCTCGCTTGCGGGCGATGCGCTGAAAGCCGCGGCATGTCGAAAAGCATCGCCCGCAAGCGGGCTCCTACACTTCACGCCCGCTTTCATACGGCCCACTATGACCCCTGTGTTTTCCAGTCTCGATCACCTGCACATGGCGCAAGCCCTGCGTCTGGCCGAGCGTGGGCTGTACACCACCCAGCCGAACCCTCGCGTGGGTTGCGTGATCGCGCAGGGCGATGCGGTTGTCGGCGAAGGCTGGCATCGGCGTGCCGGTGAACCGCATGCCGAGGTGTTCGCGTTACGCGAAGCGGGCGAGCGTGCGCGCGGCGCCACCGCCTATGTGACGCTGGAACCGTGCGCGCATCACGGCCGCACGCCGCCGTGCGCCGGCGCGCTGATCGCCGCCGGCGTGGCACGCGTGGCGATCGCCGCCGAGGACCCGTTTCCGCAGGTCGACGGCCGCGGCATCGGCACATTGCGCGCGGCCGGCATCGCAGTCGAGACCGGTCTGTTGCGCGAGGCCGCGCGCGAACTCAACATCGGTTTCTTCAGCCGCATCGAGCGCGGCCGTCCATGGGTGCGGGTGAAGCTGGCGATGAGTCTGGACGGTCGCACCGCACTGGCCAACGGCGAGTCGAAGTGGATCACCGGCGAGGCCGCACGCAACGACGTGCAGCGCTGGCGTGCGCGCAGCTCGGCGATCCTCACCGGCAGCGGCACCGTACTGGCCGACGACCCGCGGCTCACCGTGCGATTGGACGAAGCCCGGCCCGTCGAAGCGCGCATGACTCCTCTCTCCGCAGGGGAGAGGGAGCAAGTCCCGCCGCTGCGGGTCGTGCTGGATCGCCGGCTGCGCACGCCGGCCGCCAGCCATGTTCTGGATGGCGAAGCGCCGACGCTGGTTCTGCACGCTGCCGATGCCATCCCCATCGACGATCGCTACGCCAGGGTGGAGCGGGTCGTGGTGCCGGGGCAGGGCGACGCGCTTGACCTGCACGCCGTGCTCGCGTTGCTGGCCGGACGCGGCTGCAGCGAGGTGCATGTCGAAGCGGGGCCGACCCTGTGCGGCGCGCTGTTCGCCGCGGGTCTGGTCGACGAGCTGCTGCTCTACATCGCGCCGCTGCTGCTCGGCGACAGCGCCCGCCCGCTGCTGCATCTGCCGACGCTGACCGACATGGCGGCGCGCTGGCGATTGCAGGCGATCGAGCAGCGCCAGCTCGGCAGCGACTGGCGCCTGCGTCTGCGTCCGGTCTGAGTGGCGGCCGTCGCACGCAGCGAACGCTGTACCGCGATCGTTTGCCGGCAGGAGCCCTGTCGTCGGTGCTAGACTGCGCGCTCCGGCCTGGCCGGAAATTGACACGTAACGTCTTCAGGGCGGGGCGAAATTCCCCACCGGCGGTAGGTTGAAAGGCGGCTTGGTACAGGCTGTTCTGACAACGAGCCCGCGAGCGCTCACGGCCACAGCCGTGAGGTCAGCAGATCCGGTCCAATGCCGGAGCCGACGGTTGGCAGCGGGTAACTGCTGCCTCACAGTCCGGATAAAGAGAAGACGGCCAGGTGCATGGCTTCGCGGCCGCGCGCCTGCCTCATGCCTTGAGGCGTTTTTCGCAGACTTGAGCGCGGGAAACGTTGCATGAAAATCAGTGCCACCCACCGGAACATCCGCTTCCAGGCAACCTTGAGCATCCCGTCCGCGCAAGCGGGTAGGAGCGCGCTTGCGCGCGATGCTCTTGTTTTGATGTTTGGGAGATTCAAAACAAGAGCATCGCGCGCAAGCGCGCTCCTACGGGAGGTGCGCTGATGTTCACGGGCATCATCCAGAGCGTGGGCCGCATCGTGCGGCTGGAGCCGCGTGGCGGCGACGTACGGCTGCACATCGACACCGCCGATCTCGACCTCGGTGACACCCAACTGGGCGATTCGATCGCCGTCTCCGGCGTGTGCCTTACCGCGGTCGTGCTTCAAGAGCGTGGCTTCAGTGCCGACGTCTCCAACGAGACGCTGTCGCTGACCACGCTGCGCCAGCTCAAGCCGGGCGATCCGGTGAACCTGGAAAAGGCGCTGCGGCTGGCCGACCGGCTCGGTGGGCATCTGGTTTCCGGCCACGTCGACGGCTTGGGCAAGGTGGTGTCGATCACGCCGGACGGCCGTTCGCAGCGCTGGACGTTCGAGGTGCCCGCCGCGATCTCGCGCTACATCGCCGCGAAGGGCTCGGTGTGCATCGACGGCACCAGCCTCACCGTCAACGAAGTGGCGGGACACCGCTTCGGTGTCAACCTGATCCCGCACACGATCGAACACACCGCGTTCCATGCGCGCCGCGTCGGCGATGCGGTGAACATCGAGGCGGACGTAGTGGCGCGCTACATCGAACGCCTGCTGTCCAGCGGCGAGACACCCAGGCTGGACGAGGCCTTCCTCAAACAGCACGGCTTCGCCTGATCCCATTGCTCCTCCCCCTGCAAGGCAGGGGGAGGTTGGGAGGGGGAAGGCTTTTGACTTTCAGATCAAGAGCAACCCCTCCCCAGCCCTCCCCTGCAAGCAGGGGAGGGAGCACACCATCCCCAAGGAACTTCCCATGCCCTTCAACACCATCCCCGAAATCCTCGACGACATCCGCGCCGGCCGCATGGTGGTGTTTCTCGACGACGAGGACCGCGAGAACGAGGGCGACCTGATCATGGCCGCCGAGAAGGTGCGCGCGCAGGACATCAACTTCATGGTGCGCGAGGCGCGCGGGCTGGTCTGCGTCACGTTCACCGAGCAGCGCACGCGCCAGCTCGGCCTGAAGCCGATGGTCAGCGACAACACCTCGGCCTACCACACCAACTTCACCGTCTCGATCGAGGCGGCCGAGGGCGTCACCACCGGCATCTCGGCGCACGATCGCGCACGCACCATCCAGGTGGCGGTGAAGGCCGATGCGAAGCCGCAGGACCTGACCCAGCCCGGCCACATCTTTCCGCTCACCGCACAGCCCGGCGGCGTGCTGACCCGCGCCGGCCACACCGAGGCCGGCTGCGACCTGGCCGCGCTGGCGGGGCTGGAGCCGGCGGCCGTGCTGATCGAGGTGCTGCACGAGGACGGTTCGATGGCACGCCGCCCCGAACTGGAAATCTTCGCGCGCAAGCACGACCTGAAGATCGGTTCGATCGCCGACCTGATCCGCTACCGGCTGGAAACGGAAAAAACCGTGCAGCGCGTGCACGAGGAGGACGTGCAGACCGAGTTCGGCGCGTTCCGCCTGGTGGCCTATCGCGACGTGATCCGTCGCGGCGTGCACTTCGCGCTGGTACGTGGGGCGGTTGACGATGGCGCGCCTGTACTCACTCGCGTGCATGTGCGCAACACGCTGTCCGACGTGCTACATCTCAAGCGCGACGATCTGGGCCTCACCGTCACCGCCGCGCTGCGCCGCATCGACGACGAGGATCGCGGCGTGCTGCTGGTGCTGTCCGGCGAGGACACCCCCGAAGCGCTGCTGGCCCGGCTCGACCGCCAGCCCAGCACGCAGGCGCCGGAGGAAGTGCAGCAGCAGGAGTGGCGCCAGCTCGGCCTGGGTGCGCAGATGCTGGCTGATCTTGGCGTGCATCACCTGCGCGTGCTCGGCACCCCGCGCAAGCTGGTCGGCCTGGCCGGCTTCGGCCTGGAAGTGGTCGAATACGTGTGACCGGCCTTGCGCAAAACCCGTAGGAGCCCGCTTGCGGGCGATGCTCTTGTTTTGATGTTTGGGAGATTCAAAACAAGAGCATCGCCCGCAAGCGGGCTCCTACAGCAGTATCTCCCACACGGAGCGCTCCTGCCCCCCGGATGCGGCACGATTGCGCCATGCCGACGCCGCTTGTTCACCGCATAATCAACCCACCCAGCCGGCATAGCCCATGACCGCCACCCGCATCCGCCTGATCGCCCCTTCCGGTTATCCGCACGATCCCGCGGCGATGGCACGTGGGGTAGCGCGCTTGCGCGAGGCTGGCTGCACTTTGGAAGGGTTGGCAGTGCTGCAGCGCGCCGAGCTGCGTTTCGCCGGCAGCGATGCCGAACGTGCCGCGGACGTCAACGCCCTGGCCAGCACGGACGCGCTGCCGGATATCGCGCTGGTGACCCGTGGTGGCTACGGTGCGACACGGCTGCTGCCGCAGCTGCAGTACGACGCGCTGCGCGAACGGCTGCGGGATGCGCCGATCGCCCTGGTCGGCCACAGCGACTTCACCGCGTTGCAACTGGCGCTGTATGCGAAGAGCGGCCTGTGTACGTTCAGTGGGCCGCTGCTGGCGGACCTGGGGGCCGAGCCGCGCAGCGATTTCAGCTGGCGGCACTTCTGGTCCACGCTGACTTCGGCCACATCCGCAGCCACATGGTCCACCGACAGCGCGGTCGACCTCGACGTGCAGGGGCCGCTGTGGGGCGGCAATCTCGCGGTACTGTGCAGTCTGCTCGGCACGCCGTATTTTCCGCGCATCGACGGCGGCATCCTGTTCGTCGAGGACGTCGGCGAGGCGCCGTTCCGGATCGAGCGGATGCTCTATCAATTGCAGCTGTCCGGCGTGCTGGGCAGGCAGAAGGCGCTGCTGCTGGGCAGCTTCAGCCAGTGCCGCAGCGGCGCGCGCGACAACGGCTACGACCTCGCCGCGGCGTTCGCGCAGATCCGCGCGGTGGCGGGCATTGCGGTGGTCGATGGGCTGCCGCACGGCCACGCCGCCGACCAGCTCACCCTGCCGTTCGGTGCACCGGCGCGGCTGCGGGTCGCCGGTCGCGTCGTACAGCTGGAGGTCAGCGGCTACCCGCATTTATAAAATAAAACCGTGCGCGCAGCGCACCCCATCGCCTCCTCCCCCTTGGGGAGGATTGAGGAGGGGAGGTCAAGTTGCCGCCATGCCCCAAGAGCACCCCCACCCCAACCCTCCCTTGCAAGCAGGGGAGGGAGCAAGGCGAGCAGCTCGATCGGTAAACCCGTAAAATCACCAGCCTGCATGGGCCACTGTGTCCACCGAGGAATACGAATGAAGATCATCGAAGGCGATTTCGCCGCGCCCAAGGGCCGTTTTGCCATCGTCGCCGGCCGTTTCAACGGCTTCGTCGTGGAACCGCTGGTGGCCGGCGCGCGCGACGTGCTGGTGCGCCACGGCGTGAAGGACGACGCGATCGAACTGGTCCGCGTGCCGGGTGCGTGGGAAATCGCGCTGGTTGCGCACAAGCTGGCCCACTCCGGCCAATTCGTGGCGGTGATTGCGCTGGGTGCGGTGATCCGCGGCGCCACCCCGCACTTCGACTACGTGGCGGGCGAATGCGCCAAGGGCCTGGCGAAAGCCGCACTGGATTCCGGCGTGCCGGTGAGCTTCGGCGTGCTGACCACCGACAGCATCGAGCAGGCGATCGAGCGTGCGGGCACCAAGGCCGGCAACAAGGGCGCGGATGCGGCCATGGCTGCGCTCGAGATGGTCAACCTGTACGGGAAGCTCTGATGGCCGCACCGGCGCACGGCATCGACATGCAGGCGCGTTCGCGCGCCCGACGCCGCGCACTGCAGGCGCTGTATGCGTGGCAGATGAGCGGCAGCCACATGACCGCGGTGATCGAGCAGTTCCGGCACGAGCAGGACATGGAGGTGGCCGATCAGGACTACTTCGAGGATCTGCTGCATGGGGTCGAAAAGAACGTCGACGCGCTCGACGAAAGCCTGCGCCCGCACATCGACCGCGAGGTGGCGCAGATCGACCCGATCGAACGCGCCGCGCTGCGGCTGGCCGCCTACGAGCTGAAGTTCCGCCCCGACGTGCCGTACCGCGTGGTGATCAACGAGGCGATCGAGGTCACCAAGCGCTTCGGCGCCGACCACGGCCACAGCTACGTCAACGGCGTGCTGGACAAGCTGGCCGCCGAGCTGCGCGCGGTGGAGAAGCAAGGCTGATGTCCGCCGCGGTCGCCGGGTTCCCGTCCGTCGGGCCGGTGCCGGCGATCGAAACCGCGCGGCTCCTGCTGCGCGGCCATCGCGCCGACGATTACGCGACCTGCCAGGCGATCTGGACCGACCCGGAGGTGGTCCGCTACATCGGCGGTCGCCCGTCCACCGCCGAGGAAGTCTGGAAACGCCTGCTGCAATACCGCGGGCTCTGGAGCCTGCTCGGCTACGGTTACTGGGCGGTCGAAGAAAAGGCCAGCGGCCGCTATATCGGCGATGTCGGCTATGCCGATTTCAAGCGCGAGATCGTGCCGAGCCTGGAAGGCATGCTCGAATTCGGCTGGGTGCTGGCCACGCAGGCGCACGGCAAAGGTTACGCGAGCGAGGCCGTGGCCGCGGTCAGCGCCTGGGGCCAGGCGCATCTCGGCGACCGTCGCGAAGTGTGCATCATCGCGCCGGAGAACCTGGCCTCGATCCGGGTTGCCGAGAAGGCCGGGTTTCGTCGCTGCCGGGAAACCAGCTATCACGGCAGCCCCACCCTCGTTTTCGTGCGTCGGGGCGATACGCCTTGAGTACGGGCGAATCCGTGCTGGAATTCCGCCTGATCGAGCGCATCCGCGAACTGACGGCGCAGCAGCGCGACGACGTGCGCCTGGGCATCGGCGACGACGCCGCGCTGCTGGCGGTGCCGACCGGCCAGGAACTGGCCGTGGCGATCGACACCCTGGTCGAGGGCGTGCACTTTCCGCGTGGCACCGCCGCGGAGGACATCGGCTGGAAGGCGCTGGCGGTGAACCTGTCCGATCTGGCGGCGATGGGCGCGAGCCCGGCGTGGGCGCTGCTGGCGCTGACCCTGCCCACGGCCGATCCGGCTTTCGTCGAAGGTTTCGCGGCGGGCTTTGCGCAGCTGGCGCGGCCGCACCGGCTGGCCCTGGTCGGTGGCGACACCACGCGCGGGCCGCTGTGCATCAGCGTCGCCGTGCACGGTTTCGTGCCGCCGGGCCAGGCGCTTACGCGCAGCGGCGCGCGCGCCGGCGATGCGCTCCTGGTCACCGGCACGCTGGGCGATGCGGCGGCTGGCCTCAATGCACTGCAGCAGCCAAAGCGCGACGACGACCCACATGCTCGGGCGCGGGACTTTCTGATCGCGCGGCTCAATCGCCCGGTGCCGCGACTCGCCGTGGGCACCGCCTTGCGCGCCCAGGCGAACGCCTGCATCGACATCTCCGACGGGCTGCTCGCCGATCTCGGGCACATCTGCCACGCCAGCGGCGTCGGCGCCGAAATCGACGCGGCACTGCTGCCGCGCTCGCCGGCTCTGCTGCAGCTATACGACGACGCTACGGCCTTGCACTTCGCGCTCAGCGGCGGCGACGATTACGAGCTGTGTTTCAGCGTGCCGGTGCACAGGCTGGCCGACGTGCAGGCTGACCTTGCCCGGCTCGGCTGCGGCGTGACCCGCATCGGCCGCATCGTCGAAGGCAGCGGCGTGCGGGTGCGCGGCCACGACGGCGCATGGCTGCCGACCGATCGCCAGGGCTGGGAGCATTTCGCGTGAGTGCGAAGAAGACGCTCAGCGCCGAACAGCGCCGCGCCCTGCTGGCCACCCCGGCCGGCTGGCTGGCCTGCGGTTTCGGATCCGGCCTCGCGCCCGTCGCGCAGGGCACCTTCGGTTCGATCGCGGCCCTGCTGCCCTGGCTGCTGCTGCGTCGGCTGGCGTTGCCGTGGTACCTGCTGCTGTTGCTGGCGGGCTTCGCGCTCGGCGTGTGGGCCTGCGATGTCGCCGGCCGCGCGCTCGGCGTCGACGATCACCGCAGCCTGGTCTGGGACGAATTCATCGGGCAGTGGATCGCGCTGGTCCCGCTGCTGGTGCCCGCACTGCTGCCCGCATCGGGCATGACGTGGTGGATGCCGGCCGCCGGTTTCGTGCTGTTCCGTCTGTTCGACGTGTGGAAACCGTGGCCGATCCGCTGGCTGGACCGCCACCTCAAGGGCGGCATGGGCGTGATGGTGGACGATGTGGTGGCGGGCATGTTCACCGCGCTCGTGCTGACGCCGGGGTTGCTGCTGCTGCGCTGACCGGTTGCGCAGGACCCATGGCGTCTGTCCGCAATAGTACGATCGATTTCCATCGACGAGCATTCGCGGCAACCCAGGAGCAGCTCCAGGATCATCCATGACTTCGCCCACCACCCCTCCCACGCATCCACCTGCGCCGATCCCGATGGAGCGCTTCTACGCCGCGCTGGCCGACATCGGCGATCTCGTCGCGTCGATGCCGCAACCGCAGGCGCTGTACGACGGGATCGTGGACATTTTCGAGCGTCAGGTGGGCGCCCTGCTGGTGCTGGTCGGAGAGATCGACTACGCGGCGGGTGTGATGCGACGGCTGGCGCCGGCCAAGGTGCCCGCGGGGGAGGAGGACCTCTATCCGGACACGGTGCCGTTGACGATCGCGCGCCCCTTGTTCTGGGAGGGCGGGATCGACGTCGAGCCCAATATCGTCGACGCCCCCGGCAGGGAAGCGTTGCGGCCAGGCTATGCGCGCCATGGCATCCGATCCTCGGCCGCGGTACCGGTGTACTGCTTCGGCGAGATCCGCACGGCCCTGATCCTGCGATCGGGTACGCCCGGGTTTTTCGCGCCGGAGCTGCTGAAGCTGCTTGAACGTGCCGCGCTCAGCATCGGTCACGCACTCGAGGGCGATGCACAGCTTGCCCGGCTCGATCAGGCCCTGCTTGCCGCCGAGCGGAGTCAACGCGCGTTGCGGCTGTTGAGCGAGACGCTCAAGGTCGCCACGCATGCGAGCACGGAGGATGCTCTGCTCCGCGAAGCCTGCCGCGTGGTGGTGGATGTGGGGGCGTATCCGATGTGCTGGATGGGCCTGCTGACGAACGATCCGGCGCAGACCGTGGAACTGCGTGCGCACGCGGGGCGCGGCGCCGAAACCTATCAGTCGTTCAAACTCAGTCTTGCCGACCCCGACGTTGCCTCGAGCGTGACTGCGACGGTGATCCGCTCCGGCGAACCGGTAGTGAGGCTGACGAACGAGGGTGGCGAGCAAACCGGGGCTGCGCACGCCCGCAGGCTGGGGCTCGGCGCGCTGCATGGTCTCCCGCTGCGCTTGCGCGGAAAGGTGGCGGGCGTGATCGTGATCGGTGCGCAAGCCGAAGATGCGTTTTCGGGCGCGGAGACGAGGGTTTTCGAGGAGATCGCCAAAGAGCTGAGTCTGGGGCTGGAGCAGTTGCGCGCCAGCAAGGCACAGGAGCTGGCCGAACGGCAGCTCAAGCTCAATCTGCGCCGCTTCCAGGCGATCCTCGACAGTCGCTACGCGGGCGTGCTGGTGATGGACATGACCGACCGGGTGCAGTTCTGCAATGCCACGCTGTGCCGGATGTTCGACCTGGCCGAGGAACCCGGGCAACTGATCGGGCTGTCCGCAGCCCAGCTCGACGAGAGGGTCCGCATGGCCTACGCGGACCCCGAGCGCGAACTCAACCGCATCGACGCCATTCTCGAGCGTGCCGAACCGGTCGAGACCGAGGAAATTTCGATCAGCCGCGGGCGCACGTACCTGCGCAGCTTCGCGCCGCTGATGCTCGACGGCCGGCCCTCCGGGCGCGTGTGGCATCTGATCGACATCACCGAACGCAAGGCGCAGGAAGCGGAAGTCGAGCGGCTGGCCTACTACGATCCGGTGACCGCGTTGCCCAATCGCCGGCTGTTCCTCGAACTCCTCGAACGGGCGCTCGGCCAGGCGCAACGCCACCGTGCGCTGCTGGGCGTCGGCGTGATCGACCTCGACGACTTCAAGCACGTCAACGACCAGCTCGGACATGCGGCTGGCAACGAGGTCCTGAAGGAAATCGCGCGACGGATCGGCCATGCGCTGGATGATGGCGACGTCGTGGGCCGGCTGGGCAGCGACGAATTCGCCATCCTGCTTGCCGATCTCGGCAGCGCGCAGGACATGCGCCTGGTGAGTGCCCGCGTCCTCGAGGCCATCCGTGCCCCGTTGTCGTGCAAAGGCGAGGTACTGCACCTGTCCGCCAGCGTGGGCCTGACGCTGTATCCCGAGGACAATGTCGATGCGGAAAGGCTCGTGCGCCATGCGGATCTGGCCATGTTCGCCGCCAAGGGCCAGGGGCGCGACCACGACCAGCTGTACTCCGCGGCGATCGAAATTGCCGAGGTGGAACAGCGCTCGATGAAGACCCGCGTGGCCGGTGCGCTGGACGACGGCAGCCTGGTGCTGCTGTTCCAGCCGATCGTCGCGTTCGATGTCGGGTCCACTGTTTCGCGCGTCATCGGTGCGGAAGCCCTCCTGCGGCTGCGCGATGACACGATCGGCCTGCTGTCGCCGGCGCGGTTTCGCCATGCCCTCGACGACACCCGGCTTGCGCGCCCGATCGGTCGCCATGTGCTGGATGCCGCGTTGCGCGCCAGCGCAGCCTGGCTGGCACAGGGGATACGGCTGCCGGTGGCGGTCAACATCAGTACCCGGCACCTGATGCACCCGGATTTTCTCGACGATATCGATCGGGCGCTGGCCGCGCACCCGACGGTCGATGGCGCCATGCTGGGCATCGAGATCACCGAAACCGGCCCGCTGCTCGATCCGGCCAGGGCCCGCCTGGTCATCGACGAGTGCCGTGCGCGGCAGGTGAACGTGAGCCTGGACGATTTCGGCACCGGCAGCGCCTCGCTCAGTCACGTCCAGCAGATGGATGTGGCCACGTTGAAGATCGATCAGAGCTTTGTGCGGGACATCCTGGTGGATCCTCGCAACATCGCGATCGCCACCGGCATCCTCACCACGGCACGCCTGCTGGGGATCACGGTGATCGCCGAAGGCATCGAGTCGGAGGCCCAGGGCGAGACCCTCATCTCGCTGGGTTGCCGGCAGTTGCAGGGTTACGCCATCGCCGAGCCGATGCCGGCCGAGGCGATGCCCGCCTGGATGGCAAGCTGGATGCCCCCCGACACCTGGCGATCGGGAGCGCCGGCGGTCCAGTCCGCGATCAACGGGAAATGGGGCCCGATCGGGCGGGGAGGATAACCGCCCCCACTTCATTCAATTCGACCTTTTTGCCGATAGCATCCACACCCAATCAAGGAGTTCGTGCCATGAAATCCCTTGCGATGTTGAAGAACTTCCACCGCTTCGCTGCTGCGCTAGCCTTGGCAGGTGCACTTGGCCTGTGCACGGTCGCGGGGGCGAACCCGCCACCGTCGCCGGCGCCGACCGGCCAGCCGGCATGGCGCAATGTCGGCCCGTGGATCGGTGGCCGCGTGGTTGCTGTGACTGGCGTGACCGGCAAACGCGACCTGTTCTACATGGGCGCAGTGGACGGTGGTGTCTGGCGCAGCACGGACTACGGCGTCATGTGGAAAAACATCTCCGACGGCACGCTGCCCGGGTCGAGCAACAGCATTGGCGCGATCGCCGTGGCGCCCTCCGACTCCCGGATCATCTACGTCGGCACCGGCGAGAGCGACATCCGCGGCGACCTGATCACCGGCGATGGCGTGTTTCGTTCGGACGATGCCGGCAAGACCTGGC
>Ga0307375_10001231_pt1 | contig 28456 bp, 23 predicted proteins | sample TR1MG_FD_202531 | JGI IMG/M metagenome (GOLD analysis project Ga0307375, IMG submission 202531) | Soil microbial communities from Risofladan, Vaasa, Finland - TR-1 | ecosystem: Environmental > Terrestrial > Soil > Coastal area > Acid sulfate soil | place: Finland: Risofladan, Vaasa | collected...
CTGTATCCGCCCGTCCATTCCGCGCATTCGCTTGCTGGTGAAGCTCGATACGTTCGCTCTTGGTCAGCTTCATCACGCCCCCAGGGGACATCATGATACTACCGATTCATACGTTACAGTCCACTAGGGAGTGGAAACGTTATGATCAGAGCGCACCTTCAAGCGCCTCCTGTTGGCCGATCTCTGCCGATCGCTCTTTTGTGCCACCGCTTTCCAAATCAGCCGGATTCCGGGTGCAGCCAATCAGGTCACAGCGCCTCGGTTCCTCGTTGCGACTGACCGATCGAATCACGCCAACCGCGATCCATTCGGCACCGGCCGCTCCACCGCCGTGATCACCACGCCCTCGTCCGTGTGGAACCCAGTCAGCAGAAACTGCGAGCGGAACGGGCCGATCTGCTTTTCGGGGAAATTGATCACGCCGACGATCTGGCGGCCGAGCAGATCCTCGGGCTGATACAACGCGGCGATCTGGGCGCTGGTCTTCCTTTCGCCGTAGGCGCCGAAATCCGCCCAGACTTTCCACGCCGGCTTGCGTGCTTCGGGGAACGGCTCGACCCGGGTCACCGTGCCGACCACGATCCATACTTTCTCGAAATCCGCCCAGCTGATCTCGGCGACCGCTGCCTTGTTCTGCTCGCTCATGCTTCCAGTCTCGTTTTCAGCCAGTCGCGGCCCTGCTGCCACCAGTAGCTCGCCTGGGCACCCAGGTAACCCAGCGGCCGGTGAGTGCTGCCAAGGCCGTAGTCGGAAAATTGTTGCCAGCCCGTATCGCCTCCCGCAATGGCTGCGGCCAGCAGTTCGCCGGCCGCGCAGGTCGGTGCGAGGCCATGGCCACCAAACGCCTGTGCCCACCACAAGCCGTCGCCGTTGCTGCCGATCTGCGGCATCTGGTGGCGGGCGTAGCTCATCAGACCGGACCATGCGTAGTCGACCTTGATGCCCTTCAATGAGGGGAATACCCGCAGCAGGTCACGCATCAGCAAGCGCTGCACTGCCTGCGGCGAGCGGTTGCGCACCGAAATGCGGCCGCCCCAGAGCAGGCGCGTCTCGGGCAAGGCGCGGTAGTAGTCGAACGCGAAGCGACTGTCGTAAACCGCCGCGCGGGTGTGCAGGCAGTCGTCCAGCCGTTCGCCCAGCGGCTCGGTGACCATCACGTAGGTGGCGATGGGCAGGATCGCGCGGTCGATCGAGCGCTGCAGCCCGGCCAGGTACCCGCCGCAGGCCAGCACCACCTGATCGACCAGCAACTCGCCTTGTGCGGTTTGCAGGCGCCATTGCACACCCTCGCGGGTGAGACGGCGCACGCCGCTGTGCTCGTGGATGCGCACGCCCTGCCCCACGGCCGCCCCCGCGAGGCCGATCGCGTAGTTGAGCGGGTGCAGGTGCAGCGCATCGCGCTCGTACAGGCCATCGTGGTAACGCTCGCTGCGTACGCGCTGGCGCAACTCGTCCTGGGCCAGCCACTGCCACTGCACGCCGTAGTGCTCGGCCAGCAGTTGTTGACGCTCGCGCAATACCGCGGGGTCGCGAAACCAGTTGGCCCAGATCACGCCCTCGTCCACCGCATCGCAGGCGATGGCGTACTTGCCGATGCGCTCGCGAATGCGCTGCACTGCCTCGGTGGTGAGCTTGAACATGGCGCGAGCGTGCTCCTCGCCGCGCTGGGCCAGCAGCGACTGCTCGCCCAGCGAATAGCCGGCGAACACGAAGCCGCCATTGCGTCCGGAGGCGCCGAAACCGATCTGCTCGCGCTCCAGCAGCACCACGTCGCGCACACCGCGCTCGGCCAGCCCCAGGGCGGTGTTCAGGCCCGCATAGCCGCCACCGACAATCGCCACCCGCGCCTGCGCTCGACCTTGCAACGGGGGATGGGCTTCGTAGGGAGTGGCCGTGGCACGGTAGTAGGAAGGGGCCGAAGACAGCGTCATGGTTGCAGCGAATTCCAAGCCAGTTCGAGCGGCGAGCATAGCGCAGCGAACGCTCCACTACTCGACCAGGCTGACCTCCAGCGGACGCTGATCCGCGCGGCCGTGGTCGTCCACCACGCGCAGGTCATAGTGGCCTGCCGTCTGCGGCTGCCAGAACAGCGATCGACCCGGTCCGCTGGTGCCGATGTAGGCGTCGTTGACGAACCAGTACAACGCGTGCGCGTCGGCATCGCTGGTGGCGATCAGTGCAATGCGCTCCTGCCCCCGTTGCTTCAGGCGCAGCGCATACGTGCTGCCGCGCAGCGGCGAAGTGATCTGCGGTGGGTCGCCCTCGGGCGAACCCGCCGCACGACAGTCTGGATTCTGCGGGGGTCTGCGCCGTGGAATGCCCGCCTGCGCGAACACCTGCTGCAGGTCGGAGGGCCAGAACTCATACACCTCCACGTGGGTGCGCTTGCCCGCATACGGAGGGCAAGCCGGCTGGCCGGTAGCGTCGTCGATCACCACTGGCCGATGCACGTTGCTGACCCGGATCGGTGACTTGCCGGGAATGAACCAGGTCCAGCCCAGCTGCGGGCACCACTGATTCGGCAGCTGGCCGCTGGCCAGGCAGATTTGCACCCGCTTGAGGTTGGCCGGCATGTGCCGCACCGGCTCGGCCAGACGCGGGCGTTCGGCGCGCAAGGCGTCGATGATCTGGAAAAACAGCGGCGCGGCCGCCTCCACACCCACAAACGCGGGATTGCCGGTGCTGTCGAAATTGCCCACCCACACCACCAGCACGTAGGGGCCAAAGCTGCCGGCCGTCCACGCATCGCGAAACGCCCAGGAGGTGCCGGTTTTCCAGTACACCGGCAGACGATCGGGCTGCGCGCCGGTGGTTTCGTCCGGCCGCCGGTTCTGCCGCAGCATGTCCATCACCATGAAGCTGGCCTCATCGCTGAGCATGCGCGTGCCGGCCATCGATGGATCACTGGCCAGCAGACGCAGCCGCCTGAGCTCGCCACGGTTGGCCAGCATCGCGTAGAGGCCGGCCAGCTCCTGCATGGTCACCTCGCCGCCACCCAGCACCAGGGCCAGCCCGTAGTGCTGCTCGCTGGCCATGTTGCTGATGCCGGCATCGTGCAGGAACTGATACAGGCTCGGCCGCTTCAGCTGCGAGGCTACCCACACCGCAGGAATGTTGCGGCTGCGAATCAGCGCCTCGGTGGCGGTGACCGGCCCGAGGAAATGGCCGTCGAAATTCTCCGGCGTATAGGGACCAAACGAGGTAGGCACGTCGCGCAGCACGGTCTGCGGATGCAGCACGCCCTGATCGAACCCGAGCGCGTAGATGAACGGCTTCAGGGTGGAACCGGGCGAGCGCTTGGCGAGCGTGCCATTGACCTGCCCCTGGATCGCGCGGTTGAAGTAGTCCGCCGAGCCCACCATTGCCTTGACCCCCATGTCGCGCGTATCGACCAGGATCGCCGCCGCGTTTTTGATGCCGCGGGTCTGGTTGCGCGCTACATAAAGCGCAACCTGCCGCTGCAACGCTTGCTGCAGCGGCAGATCAATCGTCGTGGCCAGGCGCGACGACCTGGTATCTCCGATGATCAGCCGTTCTCCCAGCGCCTGCTCCACCGCATGCGGCGCCTCGAACGGCAACCTTGCCAGCGGCCGCAGGTTCAACGGCAGCGCGAACAGCGAAGCCAGAGCCGCATCCTGGGGATGGTCCTGCAGCCATTGCGCAAACAGACGATTGCGCTCGAATGCCAGTTGCGGATTGATGCGCGCGTCGCCGGGGTCGCGTACCACGCGCAGGTGCCGCCCCGGGTTCTGCGGTATGACCGCCAGCGTCAGCGCCTCGGGCAAGCTCAGCTCGCTGGCCGATTTGTTGAAGTACACCAGGCTGGCCGTGCCCGCGCCTTCGACGTTGCGCCCGTAGGGAGCGAAGTTGAGATAGGCCTCCAGGATCCGCGCCTTGGAATAGTAAAGCTCCAGTTGCAGCGCGCGGGCAACCTGCACCAGCTTGCCCCACGGCGAGCGCGTATTGAGATGCCACAGCAGCCGCGCCAGCTGCATGGTGATGGTGGAGCCACCCTGCGGATCGCCGTGACGCACATAGGTAACCCAGGCCCCGCGCAGCAAACCGTAGGGATTGAAGCCCGGGTGCCAGCGGTACCAGCGGTCCTCGTGCAGCAGCACGCCCTGCACCAGTTGCGGGGAAACATCGGTCAGCGGCACCCACAACCGATAACGATCATCACTGGCCAGGGTCAGCCGCAGCAGGCGGCCGTGATCGTCGTAAACCGCGGTGGACGAGGGCTGCCATGCATGCAGCGGCTGATGCGGCCACAGCCGGAAGGCCAGCAGCATTGACGCCAGCAGCAACAGGCCAACCAGCCAGTTCTGCCAGCGCTGCAACCAACTGGCGATAGCCTTGATCAGCTGGCGAACCACGCCCGCGAAGCGTTTCACGGGGTGGCTCATGGCGAGCACCCGCTCCTCACCCCGGCCCTCTCCCCGACGGGGAGAGGACGATGGCAGGTCATGGCTTGCTCACCACCGTCAGGGTGCCACCGCCGGGCGAGCGGGCCTGGATGCTGCGATCGTACATCGACTCGGCGTATACCGGCGGAACAATGAAACGACCGGCATTGCTGGACTTGATTCGATAGACGAACTCGCGCACATCCGGGGTGGCCGTGCCGTAGATCACCACCCGGTCTTCGCGAATGTCGGCGTACTCGGGCCGCCAGCTGGAACTGGAGAGGCCGATCGGCGAACGCCAGACCGAAGGCACGACCGAGCTGTCGCCACCGGCATCCTTGGCATGGGCATCGGTCTGCCGGTCGGTGACCGGCGCCGGCGGCTGGGTCACCGGCTCGAATCCACCCGGCAGCAGGTCGACGATGGCGACGTTGCCGACCCCCTCCTTGCCGGTTGCGCGGATTTTCACGTGCACGTCGATCTCCTCTCCGACGGTGATCTTGTCCAGCGGCTTGCCATTGCTGTCGGTGTATTCGCGCACCACCTCGATGCCAGCCTTGATCGCCTTGCTCGGAGACGTACGGTCATAACCACCCTGGCTGCTGATCCGCCACGCGGTCAGGCTGCTGCCATTGATGAAACGCAGGCCGGTGGCGGCCGAGCTCCAGCTACCGGCCTGCAGCAGACTGCCCTGGATCGAGGCGATCGACTTGAGGCTGTGGTCGGCATGCACCTCGTCGATGCCCAGCTTGTCGAGCTGGGCCGCTGCCTGGCCGGCGTACGCATCCAGTGCCAGCACCGTCATCGCGGAGGACAAGGTGTTGAACCGGCCTTGCGACAACGGCTTGCTGATGTTCTCCATCACCTGTAGCGGCAAGGCCTTGACACGCTCGGGGAAATACTTCGACAACAGGTACAGCACGCTGGCGTCGCGGGTCAGCGGATCGTAGTAGTAGGAGTAGACATAGTTGTCGTCGGCCAGCTTGCGTTCGAGTTCCTTCTGCGGCCCGGCGATCAGCTGTCCGGCTTCCTTGTCCTGCTTGAGCAGCTTGTACGACGCGGCCAGCCAGCCAGCCGCCAGGTCGTTTTTCCAATCGTTCGGAAACGCCTCCTGCAAACGCTTCTGCACCGCCGCCAGGTCGTTGGTGGTGACGTTGCCCTGGCGGGTCAGCAAGTACACCGCATAGGCACGCTGGCGCAGCAGGTCGAGCGAATCGACGCTTTCATCGCTGGCCAATTGCTGCAGGTACTTGTTGCCCGCATCGAGCATGTCCTGCGGCACAACGACACCGCGGTCACGTGCTTCCAGCAGGAAATGCATGGCGTAGGCGGACACGAACGGATTGGCGTCCGGCGTGGCCGACCACACACCGAAACCACCTTGTCCGTTCTGGCGTGAGTGCAGCACGTCGAGGAACTGAGTCAGCGCCTCGTCGTTGCTGACCTTCCTGTCACTGAAGGCTGGCTGCAGCGCGTGCGCGAACGCTGGTGCACCGGGCCAGCGCGCCACGATCAACCGCGGCATCGCCGCGCTGACCAGTTGCTCGCTGCAGTAGTTCTGGTAATTCACCAGATAGGTGGTCAACCCCTGCGCCAGCACCAGCGGCAACGGCGAGATCGCCGCATCGCGCGAGGCGTAAGCGTCATACATCGAACGCAGGTCCGGTTGATCCTGCTTGCTGCCCGGATCCACCCGGCCGATGTCGACCTGGGTGCGATACGCCGCCGCCGGGCGCACCGACAGGTCGACACTCTGCCTGGCGCTCTTGTCGCCATAGCCCGCGCTGAAGGCCAGATTGCCCGAGCCCAGCACGTCCGTGGCCTTGACCCGGAACACCGCCACGCCTTCGCGCATCTCGCCCAGACCAATGCTCTGCGTGGCCTTGCCCAGCACCTGCAATTGCGGCCCTGTTTTCAGCGTCACCGTCACCGGCACCTGCTTGCCGCCGAGCCCGGTGAGGTTGTTGGCCACGCCGACGCTGATGTCGGCTTCGTCGCCCGGCGCCAGCGTGGTGGGTACATTCGGCGACAACACAAAGTCGCCACGCACCACGGTCGAACCCTCGAACGTGCCGATCCGCTCGGGCGATACGGCAACCGCCATCACCCGCAGCTTGCCGTTGAAGTAATCCGGCACGGTGTAGCTGAAGTTCTTTTCGCCATCCACGTCGACGATGCCGGACCAGTACACCACCGGTTTGTCGCGCTTGCGCTTGAACGGGTTGAGCTGGCGACCGATGGCCCCGTCGGCATCACCGCCGGGCGCGGCCATCGCCATCAGCTTTTCGAAATCGGGCAAGATCAGGTCGAGGATCTGCGAGGTGCCCACCTCCAGCATCCGCTTGCGGAAGAAGAACTTCAGCGGGTCACCCAGCTTGTAGCGCGCCACCTGCAGGATGCCTTCGTCCACCGCAAACACCACAGCGCGCGTTGGCTGGCCGGCATGCAGCTTGAAAGTGATGGTCTGGCCCGGCTTCACCAAGGCCGGCGACTCCATGGTCAACGCGTTGCGGCGCGCGTCCAGGTTCACCGAGAACGGCACCACGCCGTAGCTCAGTGGGCTCATGAAGATCTCGTCGGAGGATGGATCACGAATGTACTGCACGTTGATGTAGCCGTTGCCCTCGAAAGCGGCAGGCACGGTGATGTGCTGAATCGAGCTGGTGGTATCGGCGTGGAACCAGGCATGCGCATAGACCTTGTCGCGCTCGATGGTGATCAGGCCACTGCCGGCGTAGGGCGCGCGGATGGCGATCTCCACCGATTCGCCTGGTGCGTAGTCGGCCTTGCTCAGGTTGAGTTGCAGTTCGGCATTGCGATCCAGCGAACGCGAGACATTGGCATTGCCGGCCACCGAGTAGTCGACGCGGTTCACCTCGGTGCGATCAAGCCGACGGATCACCAGGGCGTAGTTGCCCGGTTTGTCGGTGGGCAGGACGTAATCCAGCCCCGCCGCGGGGATCGTCAGCGCTGTCTCGCTGACCGGAATTTCCTTGAGCTTGGAGTCGTATTTGTAGACGCCTGAATCCTGCTTGGTCAGCACCGACACATAACGCCGCTCGATCAGCTGGGCCTTCAGGTCCTTCAGGGCCATCGCCCTGGCCTGCGGGTTGATGGCCACCAGATGCACGCTGCGCGGGCTGTCACGCGTGATGTAGTCGAGGTTGTCGACGGACTTGTAGCCGACCAGCCAGTCATTGCTGGATACCAGCGTCTGCGCGGCCGCTGCGACGCTGCGGCCGCCCTCGGGCTCGTAGGCCTTGGCCAGGAAATACAGCTGATAGGTGGCGTCGGCGTATTTCTTCAGATCCAGGTCGAACTCGGCATGGCCTTTGTCGTTGGTCTTGCCGTCCTGCAGGGATTCTTCGTAACCCTCCTTGGCTCGACGCACGTCGTAGAAGTGGTAGTCGGGCCAGCTGTGGAATGCCGGCCACGCAGGACGCAGCGTCAGCGACGCTTCCACGCGACGATCAGCCGCCGGCGTGCCGAACAGGTTCTGCACATCGACCACGCCCTTGAGCTGGTCGGGCTTGACCCAGCCCTCGGGCACCTGCTGCGACATCGTGGCAACGACCTTCATGCGATCGGGCAGGAATTCCTTGACCTGCACCGTGGTGGTGCCGATCTGGGTATCAGCCTTGCCGTCGCGGACGATGTACAGGTTGACCGTCCAGCTGCCGGTGGGCGCGGTTTCGGCAGGCGTGTAGTCCAGCTCGCCAAAGCCGGAGGCGTCCATCGTCAGCGGTTGCTGCTTCACAGTGACGCCGCGCGGGTCGACGATCTCGGCCTGCAGGGGAATGCCCGCCACATTGCGGCTCCAGCTGGCTGCACGCACGATCAAGCCGATGTGGAACAAGTCACCGGGGCGATAGATGCCACGATCGGAAAACAGATACGCAGAGAGCTGGCCCTGGTTGACCGCGTTGGGCTCGCCGCCGATGTCGAAACGCGAGTAGTCAAGCTGACGGTCGCTGCCGGCGATCGGTAGGAAGGACAGATCGTCGCCCTTCTTCACCACGTACATCACCGGCTTCTTCTCGCGCTCCAGCCCCTTGAACGTGGGGAAATGCACCACGCCATCGGCGCTGCTCGACTGGGCGAACAGGGTTTGCCCGTTGACTGCCAGTACCGACACGCTGGCACCGTCCACCGGCTGGCCGCTGCGGATCGACTGAATGAAAACATCCTGGCTGCCATCAAGCGCGCGTTTGACCAGCATGCCCAGGTCGGTGACCACGATCAGGCGGGTATCGCTATCGCCACGGTCAGCTCCGTCCTCACTGTCAGCTTTGTCGCCATCGCTGGTCGAGGCGGTATCGCTGTCATGAGCCGCCTTGCCGGCCTGGCTTGGTGCTGGCGCCATGCCCTGCCGCGCCCGTGCACGAGCCTGCTGCACGGCCTCGGCCTTTTTCTTTTCCGCGACCGGGTCGTAGCTGGACAGATGCAGCAGAAACACGCCGCGCCTGCCGTCCTTGAGGTACTGCCCCAGGTCGACGCCTTCATAGTGGGCCTTGTGAGGATCATTGGCGGGAAACGCGCGCTTCTGCACGAACCGCTCGACGATATGATCTTCGCTGAAGTCATAGTTCAGCTGCGGATGGCTATACGTTCCCTGGTTGAGGCTGACCAGATGCTGCAACTGATCGGGCAGCACCCGACCAATTTCCACACGCATGCCGGGCATGTTGCGCGACACCACGGAGACCCGCTTGCTGCCGCTGAGCGACAGCAAGGAGCCATCGGCCATGAAGCGCAGCAGTTGCGGGTAGTCGGGCACGGTGAGCGTCTGCGCCGTCGGCTCACCGAGAATGTAGCCACCGAACGACTTCAGTCCCTTGCCGATGCGTACATAGAGGCGCTGGCCGGGCTCAGCGTGGTACTTGAAGCTTTGCAGTGACGCGTAATCGTCCTCGGTCGGAACCAATTCCAGCGACAACGGCTGGGACTGGCGCAGCACGGCGTCGCTCACTTCGGAGTCGTCCCATGGATAGGGCGTGTCGTCGCTCTGATCCACCCCGTCCTTGTGCCGTGGCAGGATCCAGGCCCTGGTCAGGCCAGCCAGTTCCGTTCCACGCACGCTGCCACTGAGATTGGTGACCAGCACCTGCTCGGGCTCGTACTTGTCGTTGTCCACCAGGGTCGGCGTGATGTCCTGTACCATTAGGCTATAGAGGCCCGGCACATGCACGCTGGTTTGCGACGGATCCTCGGTGCCATCGCCTCCGCGTGAACTGCGCACTCCGCTGTCGAGCTTCATCAAGACTGCACCATCATCGCGCGGCAACTGCAGGGGCTGCGAGTGCACCCAGGCATGCAGCTTGAACGCGTCATAGACGATGGTGAACTTCAGCGTCGGGCCAAATTTGCCATCCTTGTCCGCCAGTGCCAGCGCAATGCGCTTCTCGAACTGTGCCGCATCCACCGGGTAGTTGAAGCTGACAGGGATGATGGTTTTCTTGGCGATTGCGTCCTGCGGATCCTGGTAGAACTCGCCATCACCCAATGTCGCGGCAAAGCCAGGCATGGCGAAGTCGAAATGGTCCTCGGCCATCAACACCTGCGGCGCGAATGCCTTGCTCACATCGAATCGAACCTTGACGTGGACGCCCACCGGCCAGTCCTGCGCCGGGACGAAGCGCAGCGTGCGGTCATTCAACCAGCTCCACTGGCCGCCGAGTGCCGGTTGCATCGCTATGCCCTGGCCAACTGGCTTGCCCACCAACTCGATCGGTGCCGCCGAACCCGAAAAGACCAGATCGAGCGGATGAATGCTGACCTTCGGGTTGCCACTGGGCTGCGCCGCGTAATCGGTGATCGCCGGCACCTTCACCTGGAAGGTAATCCGCTCGGGCTCGATCGGCTTGGGTCGATGCAGGTACCACTGCCAACCTAACCAGCCCGCGACAAGCAATACCAGCGCGCCCGACAAACCGGCCGCAAATTGCCGTGGCCGCCGCCGCACTGCCGCGACGGTAGCCGGTGCCCAGCGGGGTGCCGACCATGACACGGTGCCGAACAGCGGTCGCATCACCAGCGCCAGTAAATGGAGAAATCCGCGCACCAGGCGCAGCGGCAACATCAGCAGAAATCGCAACAGATCCATCGTGCTTCCCAGCCTTCATCAAATGGGGGAGCCAGCCGCTCCGGCTCCCGGCGCAACCGCACCGCTACCTTGCGCATCGTGCGCAGGTACAAGGATGTCGGTCATTTTCCCCTTCACATGCTGCCTGGAAATGATGGCAGTACGCGGCCTCGATTCTGGCATGCCACAGGCACATCGCACAGCGCGCAATACTCCGATCGGGTAGGGGCCGGGTTGCCCCGGCCGCCCTCCCGCACCACCGTACGTGCAGTTCCGCATACGGCGGTTCCTGTCTACCTCACCATCCATGTGGATGGCAGGGCATCGAGCTTGTTTCGTGCGTCATGTCGCCTGTCGTCCCATAGACACCTTGATCACCTTCCAGACTTCCGGCCCTTCCAGCTTGATCGTAGGCTCCCGGTTTTCACCGGGACTTCTGTCCGCAACGCGCAGAGATCATGCGTGACTTACCACTTGTGACAGGTTCGGTCCTTCGTTGCTTCGGTTTTAGCAACTACTACGACCTCGGCTGACTTCTGTTCGCCGATCCGGCCGCCTCGCGGTATCCGCTTCCTGTTATTCGCCGCATCCCTGCGGCTCACCCCTCCGGGGCCAGCTTGCGGCTGTTCAAAACCACTCCCGGCGGTTTTGTCGTCAAGCCAGCACGTTGCCTGCAGCTTCCTTCAGATTCCGCCTCGCGACGGACACCCTTGCTGTTCGGCTGCACCCTTCCCCTTGCCGGGTGGGTCAAGGACTTTCACCTTCAAGTCGCCCCGCTCGCTACCACAGCGAGCAGAGCAGCGCCAGTCACGGCGCTACGCGCCATGCCTGGCGCACCAACAAAAAAGCCCGGCCAAGCCGGGCTTTTTCTTACCGCAAAATATCAACGATCACTCGCCGTCATCGTCGTCGTAACGATAACCATCGTCACGTACATACTGGCTCGGATAGTCATTGTTGTAGATCACCGTGCGAGTTACCACGCGACGCTGGATCACCGGCGGGCCATCTTCGTAGATGACCGTACGCGGCTGCCTGTAAACCACCGGGGGACCGTAATACGTCGGTTCTGGCCGCAAGGCGTCGCCGACCAGCCCGAGCACCGCGCCCGTGACGATAGCCCCGGCAATCCAGCGACCACCACTCCAGTGACCACGATCATGATCACCGCCACGGCCGTAGTAACCACCGTGGTGCTCCTCGTGATGCCCATGCCAGCCATCAGCCGAAGCGCTGAGGGGCAGCGCCAGTGCCGCCGTGATCGCCAGCCCGAGGGCTAGAGACTTGCTCTTGTTGCTGAAACGTTTGGTCATGGCACGCCTCCTTTGACGACTCCAATCCTCATCCCGCGCGGCTTAATATGCACTGAAGGGTTTACCTTTTGATGCGGGCGCTATCCCAGGGGTTGATGCCAGGGGCGGCCCGAAGTCTGCGCAACAGCCAGCAACCATGAATATCGGCGCGACGGGCGAAATCGAACGGGATGCTGGGCACCGTCCAGTCCTCGATCTCGAAGCGTTGCTCAAGTTCGGCCCGGTCCAGTTTGAAACGACGGAAATTGTTCGAGAAAATGATCACACCGTCACGGGTCAGCCGCTCATTGCAGGCATCGAGCAGCTTCACATGGTCGCGTTGCACGTCGAAATCCTCGGCGCGCTTGGAGTTGGAGAACGTCGGCGGGTCAACAAAGATCAGTCCGTAGTGTCCGCGGTCGCGCTGCAGGAATTCGAGTGCATCGAACTGCATCAGGCGATGGCTGGAGCCGCTGAAACCATTCAACGCCAGATTGCGCGAAGCCCATTCCAGATACGTCGCCGACAGGTCCACGCTGGTGGTTTCCAGCGCGCCGCCAGCCGCCGCATGCACGCTGGCGGTAGCGGTATAGGCGAACAGGTTGAGGAAGCATTTGCCGTCCGCCAGCTCGCGCACTTTCGCACGGACCAACCGGTGATCGAGGAACAGGCCGGTATCGAGGTAGTCGGTGAGGTTGACCAGGAATTTCAGACCGCCCTCGTCCACTTCGATGAACTCGTTGCGCTGGTCGAGCTGGCCGTACTTGGAGCCACCCTTGCCGCGCTCGCGCGTCTTGCTGACGATGCGCTCGCGCGGCACCCCGAGCACCTCGCCAGCAACACGGGCGATTTCGCGCAAACGCAGACGGGCAAGATCAGCCGGCACATCGGCGGGCGCGCGGTATTCCTGGATGTGCAGATGATCGTCGCCGCTGGTATCGCCATAGACATCGATCGCGGCGGCGTATTCGGGCAGATCCTGGTCGTAGGCGCGCCAGCAATGGATGCCCTCGCGGGTCAGCTGCTTGCGCAGATGCTTGAGGTTTTTCTCCAGCCGGTTCTTCAGCATCTGCGCACCGGCAGACAACGGCTTCAACTCGCGCGGCGCCTCGTCGCGAGGTTTCAAATCGAAGGTCAGCAGCACAGTTTCCAGCGCGCCGTTGTAGAGCGTGTAACGCTTGTCGGCATGCAATTGCATGGCACGGCCCAATTCCACGTCGCCCGCCAGCACCGCGCCACGCCAGCCAGTGAAACGCGCACGCAGGGTGTCGCCCAGCATGCGATACAGCTTCGGCATCTCGGCGCGTTCGCCCAGCCGCTCACCGTACGGCGGATTGGTGATGACCAGGCCATGGTCGATGCCCTGTGGCGGCGCCGCATGTGCCACGTCCTGCTTGTCCAGCGTGAAGAAGCCGGCCACGCCGGCCTCCTGCGCATTGCGTTTGGCCGTCTGCACCATGCGCGGGTCGGCATCGCTGCCGAAGAAGCAGCTGCGCAGTGCGCGCAGGCCACTCTCGGCGCGCTGGTTGGCTTCATCCAGCAGGCCGCGCCACAACGCTATCTCGTGCTGCTGCCAGCCGAGAAAACCGAAATATTCGCGGCGCAGCCCGGGCGCCACGTCGGCAGCCATCAACGCACCCTCAATCAGCAGCGTGCCCGAGCCACACATCGGATCGAGCAGCGCGCCGCCAGCGGCATGGACCTCCGGCCAGCGCGCACGCAGCAACATCGCAGCCGCGAGGTTTTCCTTCAGCGGCGCCTCGCCCTGCACCTCGCGCCAGCCGCGACGGTGCAGCGGGGAACCGGCCAGATCCAGCGACACCGTCGCGCGATCACGCCGCACCCGCACGTTGATGCGGATGTCGGGCTCGTCGGTATCGATGTCCGGCCGGGTTCCGTCGCGCTGGCGGAACTGGTCGACCACGGCGTCCTTGGTGCGCAAGCCGATGAACTGGCTGTGGGTAAGCTTGCTCAGGGCGGTGCCCGCATCCACCGCGAAGGTAGCGTGCGCAGCCAGGTGCTGACTCCAGTCGATGTCCTGCACGCCCCGGTACAAGGCGTCATCGTCAGCCGCGTCGAACTCTGCCAGGGGCAGCAGGATGCGGCTGGCCAGCCGCGACCACAGGCAGGCCCGGTAGGCTGTCTCCAGCGTGCCGGAAAAATGCGCGCCGGCCAGCGCCTCACGCACGTCGCCGGCACCGAGGGCGACCAGTTCGTCGCGCAACAGGTATTCCAGCCCTTTCGGGCAGGTGGCGAAAAACTTGCTCGCTGAAGGCGGATTCATGCGGCGTCCACCTGCTGATCGAGCATCTGCACGAATTGCGCTGCAATCATGTCCATGCTCGATCCCAGTCGATGATCATCATCAAGCACCAGCAAGGGCAGGCGCCGCTGCGCTGCGAAGGCGTACACACCGGCCAGCGGGCACACCTCGTCGCGCCAGCCATGGATCAACACCGTCGGTACCTGCTGCCGTATGTTGAAGGCGCGCGAATAGCCCGGAATCTCACTCGGCGTGGCCAGCAACAGCAAGCCGGACACCGGTACGTCCAGCGAAACCATTCCCGACACAAAGGCGCCCATGCTGGAGCCGACCAGCAAGGGCGGTGCGTCGAGCGACTCGATGGTGGCGCGCAGGCGGGCGATCCGTGGCGCGACCGAACCGGCATGGCCGCGGGCATCGTCGGCGCGATAATCCGGCCGCTGCGTTTGCCAGCCCAGCGACTCGGCGATGGTTGCCAGCTGACTGACCTTGGTGGCGTCCGGGCTGGAGTCCGAGCCGTGGGAAAGAATGATATGGCCGCGCATGGCGGTCTCCGGATAACGAGTTGTGCAGGACGCGCATCGTAACAGGCGGCGTTTCCGGCAGCCCGCTCGCCGTGCGAGACTGCCGCTCATGCCCCTGACCATTCACGACCAGCTACTGCCCTATGTCGAGCAATTGCCGGAGCGCGCCAACAGCGCCGTCGAGCTGGTGGTGATCCATTGCACCGAGCTACCGGATCTGGCCACCGCCCGCAGCTATGGCGAGAAAGCGCTGTACGAAAACGGCACCGGCAACAGCGGCCACTACTACATCGATCGCGACGGTGCGGTTTATCGCTACGTGCCTGGTACGCGGGCCGCCAACCATGTACGTGGTTACAACCCCCATTCGATCGGCATCGAGCTGGTCAATCTGGGACGCTATCCCCACTGGTGGGACTCAAAACATCAGCAAATGACCCAGCCCTACACTGCCGCCCAGATTGCCGCCCTGCGCGCCCTGCTGTCACGCCTGCGCCAGGATTTCCCCAACCTGCACCAGATTGCCGGGCATGAGGATCTGGACACCGCGATGATGCCGGCCAGCGACGACCCAACCAGGGAAGTACACCGCAAACTCGATCCCGGCCCGCTGTTTCCCTGGCCCGAAGTGCTCGACGGCAGTGGCCTGAGCCGCGTGGGCGCACACTAGCGAGACGTCGGAGCCTGGCGGGGAGCGGGCACCGCTATAATCCGTCGTTCCCGAACCAACGAGCCACGGCCCCATGTCACCCAACCACGTCACTGAACTGGTCGAGTTGCTGCAGCTCGAACGTCTGGAAGACAACCTGTTCCGCGGCCAGAGTCGCGACATCGGCACCCGGTTCGTGTTCGGTGGCCAAGTGCTCGGACAGGCGTTGGCCGCGGCCCAGCATACGGTGGAACCCTCGCGCGAGGTACATTCGCTGCACGCGTACTTCCTGCGCGCCGGCGACATCGAGGCACCGATCGTCTACAACGTGGAGCGCACACGCGACGGTGGCACCTTCTCGTCGCGCCGGGTGGTGGCGATCCAGCACGGCCAGCCGATTCTGAACGGCTCGATCTCGTTTCAGGTGCCCGAAAAAGGCGTGGAGCACCAGACCTCGATGCCCGAAGTCCCGGCCCCGGAAGACATCGCGCCACTGCACCCGCTGCCGCCGGAGAAGGTGGCCCGGCTGCCGGTGAAATTGCAGCGCTGGATGGGTATCGACGGTCCGTTTCAGTTTCGCCAGGTCTGGCCGCGTGATGAACGCCACCCTGCCAAGCGCCCGCCTATCCAGCACATCTGGTTCAAGCTGACCTCGCCGATCAGCGACTCCGCTGTGCTTCACCGCGCCCTGCTGGCCTATGCCTCTGACTTCCACCTGATCGGCACCGCCACGCTTCCGCACGGCATCTCCTACCTGACCAACAACGTACAGATGGCCAGCCTCGATCATGCGCTGTGGTTCCACCGTCCGTTCCGCGTCGACGAATGGCTGCTGTATTCGTTCGACAGCCCCACGGCACAGGGCGGCAGGGGCCTGGCGCGTGGGCAGATCTTCTCGCGAGATGGCCGGCTGGTCGCCTCGACCGCGCAGGAAGGCCTGATCCGCGTGCGCAACGCCTGATCGCGTAAACTTCCCGCATGCGCCAGATCTATACCTCACCCCGCCAGGAAAACATCGATACCGTGGTCGCCCTGATGGCCGAACACGGCATTGAGGCCACCGTGGCCAATCGATCCAACTACAACCGCCAGACCTGGCAGCGCTTCAGCTATTCGCAACCCCAGCAGGAACGGGGCGGCTGGCCGCAGGTGTGGATCACCCATGCGGACGACTACACCAAGGCCCGCGGCCTGCTGCGCGACATTGGCATCGAGCCGGTGATCCGCCACAGCGAGGAGCTGGCCGCCGAGCGGAGCCCGTCACCCGTCAACCAACGCCAGCAGGTCGCCGGGCGCGTGCGCCGGATCCTGCTGCTGGCGGTACTGGTGGTATTCGCGGTGCAGATGCTGCGCTACCTGCATGTGATCTGAGCCGGCCGCCGGTGGTGCTGGCGCGTTCAGCCGGCTTAGAATCAGCGCATGCGCCGCAACGACCAAGTCCGCCTGTTCCAGACCTTGCCACACGGGTGCGGGTACTACACGGAGCGCACTGCACAAAACCTGGTGCTTGATCCGGCCGCGCCGCAGCTCGATCAGCTGTATGGACCGGCGCTGGAACGCGGCTTTCGTCGAGCTGGTGGTCACCTGTACTTCCCACACTGTCCGCAATGCCGCGCGTGCACGCCTTGCCGCATCGATGTGGAACATTTCCAGCCAGACCGGGCGCAAAAACGCTGCCTCAAACGCAATACCGACCTCGTCGTCAGTGAGTGCATCCCCGGCTACAACCACGAGCGCCATGCGCTGTACGAGCGATATCTGCAGAGCCGGCATGTCGGCGGTGGCATGGACGATGCCGAGGCGAGCGACTTCCGCCGATTCCTCACCGCACCGTGGAGCCCTACCGTTTTCATGGAATTGCGACTAGCCAATCGCCTGCTCGGCGTCGCCGTCACCGATGTGTGTGTCAACGGAATTTCAGCCGTCTATACGTTCTTCGACCCCGACGAGACCACACGCAGCCTGGGCACCTACGCGATCCTGCAGCAGGTCGAACTCGCCCGCCGGCGCGGCATACCGTGGCTGTACCTCGGCTTCTGGATCGACGGCCATCCAAAGATGGACTACAAGCGGCGGTTCAGGCCGCTGCAGATTCGTACCGCGGAAGGCTGGCAATCGATGGCATGAATGCTGTGCGTTCTGCTTGCCGGCGAAGTTCGCTTGCGGCAGCCGTAGCCAGTGCGCCGCCAAGGCATTACCCTTCGGCCACCTGCGGATACGGATACAGCTTGTCCAGCGGAATCGACACGCCGTCGTCACCGACCACGCGGCAGTGGCTGCGATCGAGCAGGCGGGGGTCGTCCACACCGCAGCTGTGCGCAATGATGCCGACCTCATGCATCACGTTCTTGGCGTAGTGGTAGACCTTCTCGCTCTTGTCCGTCACCACCAGGCCACGCTGCAGCTTCGGATTCTGCGTGGTGATGCCGGTGGGGCAGGTATTGCGGTTGCACTGCAGTGACTGGATGCAACCCAGCGACAACATGAACCCGCGCGCGGAATTGACGAAGTCCGCACCGATCGACATCACCCGCGCGACATCGTAGGCGGTGATGCATTTCCCGGAACAGATCACCTTGACGCGCTGGCGCAGGCCACGGCGGATCAGCGTATCGATCAGCTCGGGCAGCGCTTCGTGCAGCGGCAAGCCGACGCCTTCCATCAGGGTTTGCGGTGCGGCCCCGGTGCCGCCCTCGGAACCATCGACAATGATGAAATCCGGTGCGCTCTCGATGCCACGACGGGACACCTCGTCACAAAGCTCGTCGATCCAGGCCATGCCGCCAAACACCGCCTTGAAGCCGGTCGGCTTGCCGGTGAGATCGCGGATGTGCGTGATGCTGTCCATCAGCTGCGCCACGTTGGCGATGTCCAGATGCCGGTTCGGGCTCTGCGAATCCTCGCCGACCGGGATGCCGCGAATCGCGGCGATCTCGGCGGTGACCTTGGCACCGGGCAAGAGGCCGCCCATGCCCGGCTTGGCACCCTGGCCGAGCTTGATGCTGACCATCTTCACCTGCTTGTGCGCACAGATCGCCAGCAACTTGTCGTCGTCCAGCTTGCCATCGGGGGTGCGCACGCCGTACTTGGCCGTGCCGATCTCGAACACGATGTCGCAACCACCTTCGAGGTGGTACGACGCCAACCCGCCCTCGCCGGTGTCCATCCAGATGCCGGCCTTGGCCGCACCGATCGACAACGCACGCACAGCCGGTGCCGACAGCGCACCGAAGCTCATCGCCGAGATGTTGAAAAACGCGGCGTGGTCGTAGGGCTCGCGCGCATGCGGCCCGATCCGCACTGGCTTCGGCTTGACGTGATGGTCGCCCAGCGCGGGAAACGGCGCGTTGACGAAAAACGGCAGGCCTTCCATGCGCAGATCGCGGGTCGAGCCGAACGCGTTGGTGTTGTCGACATTCTTGGCCGCGCGATAAACCCATACCCGCTGCGCGCGATTGAACGGCATCTCCTCGCGATCGCTGGAATACAGGTATTGGCGAAAGAACTCGCCCAGGTGCAGGAACCAGTAGCGGAAGTGCCCGATGACGGGGAAATTACGCAACACCGCGTTGGTGGTCTGGTTGCGGTCCACCACCCAGGTCACCGCCACCACCGCGATCGCCACGGCGAGCAAGAGCAGGGCCAGCACCGCACCAGCCTCCACGATCACCACCAGCCAGTGCGCCAGTCCCGTCGATTGCATCTGCCCCACTCCTGCTCGAATGCCGATCTTGATGCAGCGCCTGCGCAGCGAGCCTGCGGGTCGCTGCCCTCCGCGCAGCCTAACTCAACGCGGACGAACCCTTGTCAGCAGGCCGCACTCAAATCTCGATGCGCAACTTCGCTTTCGCGCGTACCGCCTTGGCGACGGCGTTCTCCAGCGTGTCTGCGCGCGCGAGGGTCACCGCCATGCGCCGGCGACCGCTCACGGCGGGCTTGCCGAACAGGCGCAATTGCGTGTCCGGCTCGGCCAGCGCCTCGGCCACACCGTGGTAGCGCGGCCCCGCGCCGTTGCCTTCGACCAGCACCGCACACGACGCCGATGGCCCAAGCTGGTGGATCACTGGAATCGGCAAGCCCAGAATCGCCCGCACGTGCAAGGCAAACTCGGACAGCTCCTGTGAGATCAAGGTAACCAGGCCGGTGTCGTGCGGGCGCGGGCTGACCTCGGAGAACACCACGCGATCACCCTTGACGAAAAACTCCACCCCGAATACACCCCAGCCACCCAGCGCGGCGGTGACCGCGGCAGCCTGCCGCTGCGCCTCGGCCAGCGCCACATCGCTCATCGGCTGTGGCTGCCACGATTCACGATAGTCGCCGTCTTCCTGGCGGTGCCCGATCGGCGCGCAGAAGCTCACGCCACCGGCATGCCGCACTGTCAGCATGGTGATCTCGTAGTCGAACGTCACAAAGCCCTCGACGATCACCCGGCCCTGCCCGGCACGTCCACCGGATTGCGCGTACTCCCACGCGTGCTGCAGCTGATCCGCCGCACGCACCACGCTCTGGCCCTTGCCGGAGGAACTCATCACCGGCTTGATCACGAGCGGGTAGCCGATCTCGGCCGCCGCAGCGTGATACTCCTCTTCGTCGTCGCAGAAGCGATACATCGAGGTCGGCAAACCCAGTTCCTCGGCAGCCAGGCGCCGGATGCCTTCGCGATCCATGGTGAGCCAGGTCGCGCGGGCCGTAGGGATCACACGCTGCCCCTCCTTTTCCAGGTCGATCAGCGTGTCGGTGTGGATCGCCTCGATCTCGGGCACCACCAGATCGGGCTTTTCCAGCTCGATCACGGCGCGCAATGCCTTGCCATTGAGCATATCGACCACGTGGCTGCGGTGGGCAACCTGCATCGCCGGCGCATGGGCGTAACGATCCACCGCGATCACCTCCACCGCATACCGCTGAAGCTCGATCGCCACCTCCTTGCCCAGCTCGCCAGCACCCAGCAGCAAGACGCGCAGGGCGCGGTCGGAGTGAGGCGTGCCAAACGGTTTCATGGGGAGCTCCAGTAGCAAATCCGCATTGTAAGGGGCCACGCGGATGTCGCACACGATCGGCGTGGAGACCCGGTTGCACGTCGGCAGCATGGGCTGGCGTGGGCTCCACCCACTTTCATTTAGATATCATCTTGATATCTAATCACCAATACTCAAGGGAGGGTGTTTCAATGAACGAACACACAGGTTTTTCGATCGCAGGCATTCCTTTTGTCGGCTTCTGCATCGTGCTCTTTGCCGCTGCAGTTGCCTTGCTGCTGCACGCGGCACCGGCCCAGGACCCGGTGGGCGTGATCGGTGCGTTCGGCATCATGCTCGTGACCGGCTTCATGCTGAAGGGACTTTTCCAGGTCGCGCCGAACGAGGGCCAGGTGTTGCAGCTGTTTGGCAAGTACGCCGGCACCGTGCGGCTGGAAGGCCTGCGCTGGACCAACCCGTTCTTCAGCAAGCAGCGCATCTCGCTGCGCGTGCGCAATTTCGAAAGCGGCAAGCTGAAGGTCAATGACAGCGACGGCAACCCGATCGAGATCGCAGCCGTGGTGGTGTGGCAGGTGCTGGACACCGCCGAGGCGGTGTTCTGTGTCGATGACTACGAGAACTACGTGCTGATCCAGACCGAGTCGGCGTTGCGGCAGATGGCGCAAAGCTATCCGTACGACGCCCATGACGATGGCCAGCCTTCGCTGCGCAGCCACGGCGAAGTCATCAACTCGCACCTGCGCGACGAGATCCAGAACCGGCTGGGCAAGGCCGGCGTAGGCGTCGTCGAGGCGCGCATCAGCCATCTCGCCTACGCCCAGGAAATCGCCCAGGCTATGCTGCAGCGACAGCAGGCCGGCGCAATCATCTCGGCCCGCACACGAATCGTCGAAGGCGCCGTCAGCATGGTCGAGATGGCACTGGATCAACTGAGCAAGCGCGGCATGGTGCAACTGGACGAAGAGCGCAAGGCGGCGATGGTCAGCAACCTGCCGGTGGTGCTGTGCAGCGAACGAGGCACCCAGCCGGTGGTGAACACTGGCACGCTGTACAACTGACCGGGGACGTAGCGATGATTGCCCCATCCATCGTGGTACTGATCGACATCATCGCCGGCGCCGCGAGTCCGCGCCAACGCCCGCACCTCTGAGCATCCCATGGCGGCCGAGAAAAAAGCCTATCCGCTGCGCATCAACGCTGCCGTGCTGGAAGCCATGCAGCGTTGGTCCGAAGATGAGTTGCGCAGCGCCAACGCGCAAATCGAATACGTGCTGCGTGAAGCACTTCGCAAGGCCGGCCGGCTGAAGCCGGGCATGGTGGAGTCGTCGACCGATGATGATCGCTGAGGGACGCAGCTCAGCGCGGAGTGGCCGCGGCCATCAGCGGCGGCGATAACTTCAGTTCGTCCAACTTGCCGTCATCGGCCACTACGAACAGATGACCGTCACGCTGCACCAGCGTATTGAAGTCCTGAAATTTCTGCTTGATTCGCACCCGTTGCAACGGGCGCCCATCGGCGGCGTTGTAGACCACCAACTCATTGGCTTTGCCGTCGGCAACCACCAGCCAGTCGTGGCCGCCATGGCGCCAACGCGCCAGCGAATTGAACACGGGCTCGGTGCCAGCGCTGATCCGTGGCGAGCGTTGAAGACCGAATCCGCCTAGCACGATGGCCACCATGGCGACAGCCGGCAACCAGGCACGGGAATGGATGAACGCAGCGAGTTCCATGCCCACCATGCTGATCCCGCCACATGACGGGGGCATGACGCTCACACTGATACCTCGTGGTAGCGCCAGTTCAGTCCGCTGGCATGCGCAGCGACAGGCCCAGCGCGACCCAACCCGTGACGAAGGCAAGCCCGCCCAAAGGCGTGATGATGCCAGCCCAACGCGGAGCCCCCAGCGCCAGCGCGTAGAGGCTGCCGCAGAACAGCACGATGCCAACCGCGAACGCCATGCTGGCTACGCGACCGCCGCGCCCCCGGCCCAACCCTGCTGCCAACGCCAGCGCCAACGCATGCCAGAAGTGGTACTCCACCGCCGTGTGCCATAACCCCATGTGTTGCTCGTCCAACACCGTACGCAGCGCGTGCGCGCCGAACGCGCCCAACAGCACCGCGCTGGCTCCCGCAGCGACGACCCATACACCTGGGCGGGCGTGAATAGCTGGTCGCTTCATGGGCGCGTTCCTGGAGTGCTGAACCGGGGTCTCGACAGGTGTCGTATGCTTGGCCGGTTGAAGACCATGGATTCTCGCATGAAGTGCCGCCCGCTTTTCTTGACCGCCGCCTTGCTGCTCGGCGCTTGCCTGTTGCTCACCGGCTGCCACAACCCTGCCCCGCTGCCCTTCCGGCTCACCAATGTGACCGGCCACATGCCCCCGCTCGAATTCAGCCTGACCGACGATCAAGGCAAGACGGTTTCCGCAGCGGACTACAAGGGCAAGGTGGTGTTGCTGTATTTCGGCTACACCCACTGCCCTGATGTATGCCCGCTGACCATGGCACACCTGCACGTGGTGATGCAGCGGCTGGGCAAGCTGGCCGATGGCGCGCGCATTCTTTTCGTCAGCGTCGATCCCGGGCGCGACACCCCCGAGGTGCTGCATGCCTACGTCAACGCGTTCGACCCCCGTGCCGTGGGCCTGACCGGCAAGCCGCGGGATATCGAGGCCCTGGTCAAACGCTATCGTTCGGCCTTCACCCGCGAGCCAGCCGGCAAGGATGGCAACTACGAGGTCAGCCACAGCTCGGCGATCTACGTGTTCGATCGCGATGGCCAGCCACGGGTGCTGTCCACGCCGGCCGATTCGCAGGATGACCTGGTACATGACCTGCATTTGCTGCTCAGTTCGGGAGCTCAACCGTGAAGACATTGGCTACGTTTTCCCTGCTCGCCGGCCTGCTGCTGAGCGGCGCCGTGCACGCCACCGCCGCCGAGCACGTACGGGCCAGCCACGCGTGGATCCGCGTGCTCCCCGGCAACCTGCCGGCTGGCGCCTACGTCACGCTGGAAAACGACGGCGACCAGGCGGTTGCACTGAGCAGCGCCAGCAGCAAGACATACGCCCAGGTCATGCTGCACCAAAGCTCGACGCAGGGCGGCATGAGCCGCATGACAATGGTTGATTCGCTGACCGTGCCCGCCCATGGCAAGGCCGTGCTGGCACCAGCGGGCTACCACTTGATGTTGATGCAGGCGGCCGCTCCGGTGAAGCCGGGCGATACGGTCCGCGTGCTGCTGAAGTTCAGTGATGGCAGCACCCTGCATGCTGACTTCATCGCACGTCCGGCCAATGCCCTGAACGCCGGTGACGAGGGCGCCACCAAGCCTTGAAGCGGCCCCGGCCACGCATTTCAGTCCAGCGTGGGAGGCTGCATGGCTGCTGTACGCAACGGTCGCGGCTGGCGCTGCGGCAGCCGTCCATCGCGAGCCAGTCGCAGCCACAGGCGCAACGCCATCAGGCCGCCGACCGATTCGATCAGGGCCGCCGGCACCCAGGTAATCAAGCCACCAATCATCTGTCCGGTCAGCACGTTGAAGGTGAATGCCCGGCCACAAATTTCGAAGATCGGGTACAAATCCGTCTTGGAAAACGTGATGATGGCCCCGGCGAGAATCTGCGGCGTCATCGTAATCGCGGGCGACAGCACACGCAGCCCAGCGATCATCCTTCCCGGTGGATGAGGCCGGTGGTCGAGCACCAGCGCCCAGTAGGCGAACCCGCTGATCAGCATCGTCCAGTTCATGAAACGATAGACGCGCCAGTCCAGCATGGCCAGCGTCTGCAGATCCGGAATCAGCCAGATCAGCACAAACACGATGAACAGCACGGTAGCCACGGTGGACTGCATCAACACGCCACTGACCAGCCGCCAGGGCCACGACCGCTGCAGTGGCCGCAACCACCGCCAGCGCCAGCTCAGCGGCAACCCGGCACGCAATACGCTGGCCGGGTAAGTGGCAACGATCAACAGTGGCGCCAGGTGATGCAACAGCAGTTGCTGCAGGCGGTGCATGAAGAACTCATGCTCGGCGTAGTAATCCAGATACGTATGCAGCGACAGATAGATGATCGCCATGCCGGTCCAGAACCCGAACTGCCGGATGAAGCTCACTCGCAGGCGCCTGGCGCCCCGAAGGTACAGCACGCAGACCAGCAGGAAGCTCGCGAGAAATACCCACGAAAATTCCCACGGCACGATCCATTTCAACAAGGTTGCGATCACGATCCCGATACCGACCATTGCATCCGGGCCGGCAGTCGCCGGCAAACAGCAGTCAGCATAATGCGGCTGCACGCCGACGTCTGCCCGAGCATAACCGCCGGCCAGCGGAAGATTGCCACTTTCAACGCCGTCGCCGGCTGCGCCGGCCGCGGCGCCAGCCATACAGCAGGCCAAACAGCACTACCAGCGCCGGCACCAGCACGATGTTGATGACTTTCAGTCGCAGACCAAGCGCGTCGATTTCGGCATTGAGCTGGTGCTGCACGTCTCGCAACGCCTTGTTGATCACCAGCTGACGCTGGCGGAATTGTTCTATTTCGCTGCGCTGCTCAGCCGTGACGGTGCTGCTGCGATCACCCTTGGCTGGCTGCAATTCAGCCAGCCGGCGCCGGGTATCCGCAAGCTCCTGTTCCAGTTCCTGCTCCTTCTGCAGAAATTTCTGATCGGCCACATTACGCAAGGCCTGCACGCGGGTGAATGGCCGTTGCGACGTGGAGCGGCCACGGATCGACAGCAAGACCGAGGATCCGCTGAGGTTGTCGACCAGGTTGGTAACGAAGTCGCCGTTGTTGGCGAATATCCGCATCATCGTCTGACCGAGAACGGTTTGCTGTTCGACCCACAGCCGGTCGCTGAGCAAGTCGGTGTCGGCAACCAGGATCACTTCCGTGTTCGGCGCAGAATTGGCCAGATGCCCTGGCTCGCCGGCACGTTCTGGAAATGCGCTATCAAAGGTGCCGCGCAATCGCGCCGCCAGCACGTAGTGTGCATTGTCAGGCTTGTAGTTCTGCAACAGCTGGGTGGGATCGGCACCAGCATCCAGCACTCGCTGGGTTGGCACCACCTCGGCGTCGGCGCTGCTCTGCAGCAGCGGGATCAGGCGCGTGGTCGCCGTTGGGGCAAGGTCGAAGTAGCCGATGGTAGATACGTTGATCCGTTGCAGGCTGGCCGTTACCGCATCATTGCGATTGAGCTCCTGCTCGCCCAGGCCCAACATCGCCGGGTGATTGAAGCTGCTTCCTGCAAGCTCGATCTGCAATGCGCGGCTGCGATCAAGCACAACCTTCTCCGGGTTGTAACGCACCCCCCACGCGGCAAACAACCGGGGCAGGTTCGAGCTGATGTCGGGTACCGAGGCAACCCCGTTTGCGTAGGATGCGCTGTCCAGCTCGGCATCCGGATCGACGAACACGACCAGATGGCCACCTCGCAGAACATACTGATCGATGGCGTACTGCGCATCGATCGGGAGGTGCTTTGGATTGATCAGCAACACGACTTTCAGCTTGTCGTCGATCCGCGCGAGCTTCTCCGGCTCCAGCATTTTCACATCAAACAACTGCGCCAGCTGCTGCATGAACGCCCATGGCTTTTCATTGCGCACGGCGTTGCCGTTCACCGGCAAGGTCGTGATCACCCCGATCGCTGGCTTTTCCACCTGATTCAATTCGTACAGAAGCTTGGCGATGTCGTATTCGAGAAACGCCTCGCGCGCCGGATCAAAAAAAGCGATCGACAAGGTCTTTTCTGGTACCCGATCATCGTCGCCTTCGACGCCGACAGACATGGCACTGCCGGCCAGCCCGAAAAACACCCGCTCACCATTGCTGCCCCCGTTGGCGGCGGTCAGACCACTGCTTTCCGCGCTGGCCTCGTCATCGGAATACGGCACCGGGTCGATGATCTGCAGACGCACATGGCCATGCGATCGCGCCACCATCTCCTGCAGCATTTCGCGCACGCGCTGCTCGTAGCTTCGCAGTTGCGGCAAGTCACGTGTGGCATGCTCGGAGAAATAGAGAGTCAACCGCAACGGCCGCTTCAGACTGCCCACAATTTGCAACGTGCCCGGCGTCAACGTGTAAAGCCTGTCGGTGGTGAGGTCGATTCGCGACGCATGCAGCCAGCGGCTGCTCGCAACAATCAGTGGCACGAACACCAGTACCAGCAACACCAGCCCGACATACAGCTTGCTGCGGCGACTGAGATACAGAGGCGTGTGAAAGAACGGAGGCAGGCGCAGGCGAGGCATCGGTCAGCGAGTCCGCTTGAGGTCGAGCATCAGGACGCCGGCGAGCAGCCAGCCGGTCATGCTCAGGAGGAAATAGAGCAGGTCGTGCAGATCCAGCACGCCGCGCGAGATGGCCTCGAAATGCCGCAGCATGGACAGATGCGCCACCGCGTTGATCATTCTTCGCGGCAAGGCACCCTGAAAAAAATCCAGCACCTGCGGCTGACCGACCAGGATCAACAGCACGCAAACCAGGGCCGTCAGGATGAAAGCAACCACCTGGCTGCGGGTCAGTGCCGAGAGACAGGCGCCGATGGCGATAAACGTGCCGGCCATCAACCAGCTGCCAAGATAACCAGCAAGTATCACCCCGTTGTCTGGCGCACCCAGATAGTTGACCGTGATCCAGATGGGAAAAGTCAGCGCCAACGCCAAGCCGATGAAAAGCCAGGCCGCCAGAAATTTCCCCAACATGGCTTGCCACAACGTCAGCGGCAGGGTGAGTAACAGCTCCAGCGTGCCGCCCTTGGCCTCCTCTGCCCACATGCGCATGGTGATCGCTGGCACCAGGATCAGATACAGCCAAGGGTGCATCACGAAAAACGGCTGCAGGTCAGCCTGCCCGCGCTCATAGAAATCGCCGACATAGAAGGTCAGGATGCCGGCCAGCACGAGGAAAATCACCAGGAACACATAGGCCACCGGCGTCACGAAATAGCTGCGCAGCTCGCGCCGCAGCACCGCATTGACCGGACTCATGCGCGTACTCCCTCCGCGGGAATGCCACCGTGGGTACCGGTGGTAATCTGCCGAAACACCTCGTCCAGCCGTCCCCGCTCGAGCTGGATCTCGGACACCTCCAGCCCCTGCTCCCGCAACAACGTTTCAACGGCATCCAGGATCCGCTCGCCCGCCTTGGGAAACACCGTGATGCGTCCGTCGAGCGGATCGACTTCGATCGCCGCGACCTGTGGCAATCGACCCAGCATCTCCTGCGACATGCCACTGCCCGGCGCGCTGAATGACACCGCGCCGTGATAACGCGAACGCGCCTCGAGTTCGGCCGGCGTGGCATCGGCCAGCAACTTCCCGCGGGCAATGATCACCACCCGGTTGCACAGTGCATGCACTTCCTCCAGCAGATGGGTCGAGATGAGGATGGTGCGGTCGCGCGCCATCACATCGATCAACTGACGTACCGCGTGCTTCTGATTGGGGTCGAGGCCATCGGTGGGCTCATCCAGCATCAGCACCGGCGGATCGTGCAGGATCGCCTGAGCCAGCCCGACCCGCCGCCGCAGCCCCTTGGAGAGGTTTTCGATACACACACCCAGAACGTCCTCCAACTGCAGTTGCTGGACTACGGCGTGGAAACGCCGGTAACCGAGATCCGCCTTGAATCCACGCATGCGCACGATGAAATGCAGAAACTCCTGAACCGTCATTTCACCGTAGCTTGGAGCCCCCTCGGGCAGGTAGCCGAGTGCTCGCTTGGCCTTCAGTGGCTCGCGCCCGACATCATGGCCGCAGACCCTGGCGGTCCCCGAGGTAGGCATCAGGAACCCTGAGATCATGCGCATGGCGGTAGATTTGCCGGCTCCGTTGGGGCCCAACAGCCCCAGTACCTGCCCGGGCTCGACACGGATCGTCAGTGCGTCCACCGCCGTCAGGTTGCCATAGCATCGGGTGAGTTGGTCGGTTTCGATCATGTCCGGTGATGGGCTGGGGCCTGCCGTGGAAGCAAGCGCAGTGAGATCGGCACGGCACCGCCGCGAAGCGCCATGCAATGTACCGCAAGACCAGCACAAAGTTCGGTTTCATCAGCCACCAGACACCGTGCCGTGCAAACTCGCAATCGGGTAGGGAGCCGGTAACCCGGCCCCTCCCACACCTGTAAGAGACTTTCCGTCAATACGGCGCGCTTGATGCTCTTGCCTTGAGCTTCCGGGCAATGGCTGGCCATCATGTTGTCCTCTTTGCTGCGTCGTGTATGTCAGTGCTGCGCGGTGATGCAACGA
>Ga0307375_10001232_pt1 | contig 28423 bp, 19 predicted proteins | sample TR1MG_FD_202531 | JGI IMG/M metagenome (GOLD analysis project Ga0307375, IMG submission 202531) | Soil microbial communities from Risofladan, Vaasa, Finland - TR-1 | ecosystem: Environmental > Terrestrial > Soil > Coastal area > Acid sulfate soil | place: Finland: Risofladan, Vaasa | collected...
GGTGGCGCGGGAAGGAACTCAAGCGGGACTGGGAGTGCCGGCAATGCGGCAGGCGGCGGCGGCGGTGCCGCCTGTGCTGAATCCGGTACCAACCGTAGCGGCGGCAACGGTGCAACTGGGATGGTGAATATCAGTTACGTGGTGCCGCCCACTGTTACTTCGATCAACACGGCCAGCACCAACCCGACCGCGTCGGCCACGGCAGTTGCCTGGACAGTGGTGTTCAGTGTCAGCGTGACCGGCGTGGATGCGACCGATTTTACGCTGGTACAGGCGGGCGGCGTATCGGGTGCAACGATTACTTCTGTCACGGGCAGCGGCACGACCTGGACGGTGAATGCCAATACCGGGTCCGGTACCGGCACGCTGGGATTGAACCTGGTAGACAACGATTCCATCATCGACGGATCGGGCACACCGCTGGGCGGAACGGGGGCGGGGAATGGTAATTTCACAGGCCAGATCTATACCGTTCCCGCACCTTTCTGTTCGCCGCCATCCAATATTCCAACGGGCGTGTCGGTTACCTGCCAGTGCGACCAGTTCGCCCGCACCACCCTCAACCCCTCCACTATTTTTGGAGCCAACTGGATATTAAATTCCAGCGGTACAACCGCCTTTACCCCGAAAATTGTCAATCAGGGTTATCTGCAGCTGACTGATACCAATGGCAATGAAGCCACCTCCGCCACCGTGCCGGGCATCTTTCCCGCCGCTGGCAACTATATCTCGGTCGAGTTTCAGCAATATGCCTATAACGGCAGCGGGGCGGACGGCATGGCAGTGACGCTTTCCGATTATTCCCAGACTGCGATACCGGGTGCGTTCGGCGGTTCCCTGGGCTATGCGCAGAAAACGGGTATTAATGGTTTCGCCGGTGGCTGGGTCGGCATTGCGCTGGACGAATACGGCAACTACGAGAACTGGGGTGAGGGGCGATACGGTGGGTTGTCTGCATCAACGCTCTATAAGCAATCTATTGGTGTGCGCGGATCAGGCTCGGGTTCAAGCAACAGCACACCCAACTATCCCTGGCTTGCCGGCGCTACCGGACTGAGTCCGGGGATCGCCAACAGTGGTTCGACTACCCGATCCTATGGTTATTTTTACCAGATCATTGTCGATGCGCGCAATGCGGCCAATTCCACACCACAGACCTTCGTCAGCGTTAACCGGGATACCGGCGGCACCGGCAGCTACTCTTCCCTGGTTTCGCCTTTTGATGTGTTTGCCGCAAATCCCAACCAGGCAGCAGTTCCCACCAATTGGCAAATCTCGTTTACCGGTTCGACCGGCGGCGCGACTGATATACACGAAATCGGCAGTTTGCGCATTTGCGCGCAGAGCGTCGTGCCACCAAGCGGCGGAACGGCGGTGGGTTTCAATGCAATCGACTCGGCATACGGGACGCCGCCGGGCGTTTCTGCGCTGAACTATGTGAACGGGCACATTTATACGAAATTAGCCGGAACGCCGTTCAAGCTGGATGTGGCTGCGATGAACAGCAATAACCAGATATTGACAACCTATGCCCAAACCAGCGCCAAAACGGTGACGATAAATCTCGTAAACAATAGCAGCGGCGTTTGCATACTGGATAGTACAAAGGCGAATTATTGCAATTCGACATGTCTTATCCAGCCGGCTGTCACGGGCGGAAGCCAGTCGCTGACGTTCGCCAACGGGGCTACGGATCAGGGGCAAAAGCAAACGGCGTCTTTCACGATTAATTCCGCATACCAGAACCTGGTGGCGATCATCAGCGATGGTTCGACCAGCGCCTGCTCAACCGATGCGTTTTCGGTGCGTCCCGTGAGCGTCGCGTCGGTCTCCTCAACCATTGCCAGCAATACGGGTACCACGCCCAACGCCGGCGGCAATTTTGACCTGACGGCAACGACCACCGGAGTAACAAATTACCCCAGCAACTATACGGGTGTGCTGAAAATAAGCAGCACAATGGTTACTGCAGCGAGCCCTGCAACAGTCAACGGTACCTTGGCCGGCACATTCCCGGCCGCGACATCGGGTACGCCATCATCAACCGCGACCAATAAGTACTTTACCTACAGCGAAGTAGGAAGCTTCATTTTGCCGGTCAACAGTGTGTATGACGGGGTGGTCTCGTCGGTCGACTGTTCAGGGATGACGACAGCGCTGTGCGATGCGCTCAGGGCATCCACATGGACCGGCGTGGACAGCATTAGTGCTAAGTCGGACTGCGTCGTCGACAGCTTCTCGAACACGATCAATGCCGCCGGAAAGTACGGCTGTAACTTCGGCAACCCGAGTGCCGCCGGCCCGTTCGGCCGTTTCGTGCCGGATCATTTCGATACGGTGGTGAAATACGATGCGGGTTCCCAGATATTCATGTCGTGCCCAACGGGGCTGACCTGTCCGGTATCGGGCGATGCGACAAATGGTTTTGTCTATTCCGGCCAGCCGTTCAGTGTGCAAGTCACCGCACGCAATGCGGCCGGAGCAGCCACAGTCAATTACAGCAGTGCGACGACCCTTTCCAAGAGCGTGACACTCAGCGCTTATACTGCAGCAGGTGGATCCGTCCCCAGTCCCAACGGCGGGATGACGCTCAATACGTTGCCAGCCAGCGCATTCAGTGCGGGCGTGGGACTGGTGACGAATACTCCGGTCTATACGTTCACGACGATACCGACGACTCCCACCAATATCTTCATGCGTGCAACAGAGAATACCGATAACGTGACCTCACAGCGCGGCGCAGCTTCGGTCGAGGGTGGCATCATGGTGGTGAGCGGGCGCATGTATATCGCCAGTCAGCTGGGTTCGGAACTGTTGCCGCTGACCATCCCGGTCACCGCGCAATACTGGAACGGGTCTGGCTATGTGACCAGCAGCACGGATAGCGTGAGCAACTTTCTGGTAGTCACTACTCCGGCGACCAGCACGATATTATTTGACGGTTATAAAAACAACCTCACCGCAGCCGTGGTAACCGGCTCCCCGAAAACGGTGACATTGAATTATGGTCTGGGTGGATACACTTTGACTGCCGGACCCAACAAGAGTGGCAGCGTTGACATGACGTTACAGATTCCGTCTGGGTCAAGCTGCCTGGCGGCGCCGGTTCCGCTGGCGTGTTATCTGCCAAGCAATAAGGCACGAGCCACCTTCGGTGTATACACGGGCCCCAGCCAGTTCATCTACCTGCGTGAAACCTACTAAAGTTACGATGTCTCTTTAGTAGGTTTCAGTGAGGGATCACATCTGCAAAATGTTGCGCCGTTACTAAATGTTCCTGATGTAAAGTAAACGTCAGTAAGTTTCACGGCGGGCTGTAATTTTCGATGCATGGATCAGGTGCTTTTGGTTATCATGATCGAAATGATAAGAAAAAATATGCTTTACGTTATGAATCAACATTCTTTAAATTGGAAAATATCGCACATTCGATATTGGAGATGAAGCTTCCAATGATAATGATCAGACTATTTTTGGTTGCCTGCCTTGCCATGCTGGCAACCGGGGCGCAAGCGGTAACCTACGCCAACAAATCCATTCCGTTTAACTGGATTGACACCTCCGCGCACAATCATGTGGGTTACAACACAACCCCGTATAAATTCAACGGCACCATCGCGCCCGGTACTGCCTGTGGCACTGCGCCGCCGACACTGGATGACACCATCAGCGATGATATCCCGTTTGGTTTCAATTTCAATTATGGCGGGGTTGTGTTTACCTCGGCGCGCATCATGAGCAACGGGCGGCTGCAGTTCAACAATAATACTGCCTGTGGCTACGGCAGTCCGGTGACGCAATTGCCCTACGCGTATTACAGCAGCGCGACCAACAACCTGAACTATTCAATGCGCATCTACGGCAACGATCTGGATCCGACGTCAAAGGTAGACATTCCCTCTTACCCGACCGTGTGTACGTCCACCTCTACCTGTTACATCAGTTATGCCACGATAGGAACGGCGCCCAACCGCCAGTTCGTTGTGACCTGGAACAACATTCCGGAATGGGCGTCAGGTGGGTCTACCAGCGGGAACTATAACCTTCAGATCATCCTGAATGAGGCAGACGGCTCTTTCATATACCAGTACGGATCGGATACACCTGGCCCACAGGCAAAGCTGGCCCAGGTAGGTTGGCAGGTAAGCCAGACGGACTATGACGTTCCAAACGTGGGACTGCCAACCAACAACAGTGCGATCCTTTTTTATATCCCCAGCCCGATTGCCCAATATCATTTCCAGCAATCCGCCTGGACTGCCTCCGGCCAGGTGCTCGATACCAGCGGAAGCTCGCCGGCATATAACGGCACTGCATTGGGCGGTGCTACACCGGGGGTGGGTTATGTCTGCAATGGCGCGGTTATTCCCAACAACACCAAGACCAGCACGATTGATGCAGTCGACACCGGAATCTCCGTTCCAACTGTACTCGGAGGAGTCGGCACCATCGACTTTTGGTACAACTCGAATGCAGCATGGATAGGTGGAGGGGATGCGCAGTTACTGGATGCTTCCATTAGCCAAAATAAATGGTTCTTTGTGGTGAAGTTGAACAATGGTGATGTGAGATTCGTCATCACCGATTCCAACGGTAATGATCAGGTTGTTGAAACCGGAGCGTATAACTTTACTGCCGGATCGTGGACGCATATTGCGCTTACCTGGAATTTCAATGCGTTGGCCGGGAGCAACCAGGACCACATGAGCGTCTATATTAATGGCACACAGGTGAAGCTGCAGACATTCACCACGAGCGGTACGGTCTCGCCTTCCATTGGAACGCTTTACCTGGGCGATAACCGCAGTGCCCACACTGGATCAAGTGGTACGGGAAACTCTGCCAATGGCACGTTGGACGAAGTCAATATTTATAATTATGAAGGAACGCCAGCGCTGGTGCAGCGCGACATGAGTTACACGTCCTCATGTGGCAGCGTGGATCACCTCGTCATCCAGTCTTCAGGCAACGGGCTGACATGCGGGGCCAATACACTGACTGTAACTGCCTGCCAGGATGCGTCCTGCGCAACGCCTTTCCTCGGCGGGGTATCCGGGACCCTGGGGTCGAGCGGTACACCGGTGGTGAACTGGGATGGCACGACGGGTGGCTCGACAGGTTCCGGCTTTGTCATTCCGGCAGGGTCGAGCAGCATCGCCAAGAATATGCAAGTGGCAAGCGCCGGAACGGTCACCTTTGGCGTGTCCACGGCCACCCCGCTCCCGACAAATCCGACTACTTGTAACTTCGGTACCAATGCGCCGGCGAACAATAATTGCGTGTTTACCGCAAACACAGCCGGCTTTATCTTCTCCAGCAGCAGCACCGGCAGCAGCTACACCATTCCGTCACAGATTTCCGGCAAAGCCACCCCCACGCTCTACCTGCGCGCCCTGCAAACCTCGACCACCAACCCGGCGGTGTGCACGCCGGCGATCATCGGCCAGACCACTGCGGTGAACATGGGCTATACCTGCAACAACCCGACTACCTGCCAGGCAGGAAATCTCGCCACCATCAATGCGACAGCCATTGCTCCAGGCGGCACCCCGGTCAGCTTGGCTTTCGATGCGAACGGCTCCGCGCCGGTCACCGCGCGCTATGATGACGTGGGCCAGATCACGCTCAACGCCAACACGACCGTAACACCATTTAGCGGCGCTACGCCTGTTACGCTAATCGGCAGCAGCAATGCCTATGTGGTTGCCCCGCATCACTATGGTATCTCCAGTGTTACGGCCGGGCCGATCAAGGCGGGCAACAACTTCTCGGCGAGCGTGACTGCCTACAACGGTCTGGCAACGCCCACGGCAACAAAGAATTTCGGTTTGGAAACAGCCCCGGAAAGCGTGACGCTGACGTTCAGCAAATGTCAGCCCACCGGAACAAATTCGTCCAATGGCACGTTCAGCGGCAGCGTGGGTACGTTTGCCGGTGGCGTGGCGAACGCGACAAATTTGAACTGGAGCGAGGTTGGTAACGGCGACCTGGTGGCCACACTGGCCAGTGGCAGCTACCTCGGCTCGGGCCTCACGGCGACCGGCAACACCAGCACGAATTCCGGTGGGGCAACGTGTTACAACGGGGGTGCAGGCCTGGTCGGCCCTTTCGTGCCGGATCATTTCGACACCGTGGTGACACCCGGTATGACATGCCCGACCGGGCTTGCGTGTCCCACTGTAAGCGTGGCTAATGATCAGGGTTTTGTCTATTCCGGACAGGGGTTCACGGCCAACGTTTATGCCAGAAATGCCGCCGGCGGACCGACGGTTAATTATGACGGTACGACGAATACCAGCCCCAACTTTGCAAAGCAGGTAACGCTTACTGCCTGGAGTGCGCCGGGCAGCGCCAGTCCCCCGGTCGCGTCTGGTTCCTTGCTGGGCAGCACGATCGGCGCCGCCTCTTTCAAGCAGGGCACCACGTATCTGGGCACTCCCGCAACACCGATCTACACTTTCGGCACCACGCCAACCACGCCGACCAACATTTATATCCGCGCGGCAGATGGGGATGCCACTTCACTGCGGGTGCCGGCCGGCTCTTCGGTCGAGGGTGGGATCATGGTGGTCAGCGGCAGGGTATATATTGCCAATGCTTATGGTTCCGAGTTGCTGCCGTTGCCGTTGACGGCCACCGTGCAGTATTGGAATAGCACAGGTTGGCTAACCAGTACTACCGATAATATGACCACATTCAATACCAATCTCAGCACGTCAGGAGGCAACATCTTGGCGAACATCATTAACGGATTGGGCGGTGGAGTGAGTGTGGCCACACCGGGTTCGGCGACGGTGCAAAACGGGGTCAGAACCTTTACATTGAACAAGCCCGGCGTAGCCGGCAGCGTGGATATCAGTCTGAACGCACCGGGCTATCTGCTTGGGGGTAGCAACGGCGCGGCCATCAATCCAAGCAATCCCGGACGGGCGACCTTCGGCGTGTACAAGGGAACGGATGAATTTATTTATCGGCGTGAAAACTATTAAAGCGGTGATTGCCGCTTTAATAGTTTCAGTGAAGACTAATGCGCACAGCGTGTTATGTCGGAACTAAAACTGCCGATGAGTAATGCTCGCCAGTAGTTTCGGCGTTGAGCCAAAACTACTGATGTGCTCTTTACGCCGGTAATTACGGTGTTGAACCAAAACAAAATATTGAAGCGGTGATAACCGCTTGATGGTTATAATCAAAACTTTATGATTTTTTAGCGGATAGCTCGGGATAGAGCTATCGTGCACACTCGCTGGTAAATGCCGGTCAGCCAGTCTCGGGGCATAAAAAGTCATTGACTCCAGAGGGTTATTCAATTACTTTCGCGTTAACTATGAAAATACCGTCATTTTCCACTTTGATCAAGCCAAAAAGCCACGATGCAGACTGGTTTTCCGTCAGCTTCGGCGAGCATGGGATTTATCTGGCAACAATCAGGCTTGCAGGTGCGATGCCGAGCGTGGTGCGTTGCGAGTTTCGCGAGGCTGGCAAAATAACTGCCGATGTGCTGGAAAAGCTGCACCACGGGAAAGATTTGGACGATCTCCGCATCACGACGCTGTTGGCCCCCGGCGAATACCAGATGTTGCTGGTCGATGCGCCCAATGTTCCCACCGACGAGATGAAAACGGCGGTCCGCTGGAAGATCAAGGATGGCCTGAACTATCACATCGACGATGCCACCGTGGATATGGTGCGTATCCCGGCCAGCAAATACGCCTCTGGGCGTCCGCAAACCCTGTATGCGATCGCAGCGGCGAATCGCGTCATTCAGGAACGCATCAGCCTGTTCGATGAGGCGGGAATCAGGCTGGACGTGATCGATATTCCCGAGATGGCGCAGCGCAATATCGCCGCGCTGTTCGAGCGCGATGATCGCGCGCTGGTTATGCTGGCATTCGATGACTATGGCGGCCTGATGACGATTACCGCAGGGGGTGAATTGTACTTGTCGCGCCGCATCGAAATCAGTGCCGGACAGTTGCTGGATGCCGACCAGGATCTGCGCCGCCAATATCGTGATCGCGTAGAAACCGAGTTGCATCGCTCGCTGGATTATTTCGATCGCCAGTACAACCAGTTGCCGGTCGACATGGTGCTGGTTTGTGTGCCGGACAAGACCGGCCTGGTGGAATTTCTGGATTCCGAACTCGATACCAAAGTGCAGAAGCTGGATCTGTCGCAGGTGATGGACATCAGCGCCGTGCCTGAACTCGCAGACAGTGAATTCGTTGCGCGCGCGTTGACCACACTGGGTGCGGCACTGCGCCAGGAAAGTCTTGTGTTATGAGCCAGCAGATCAATCTGTTCAACCCGATTTTCATGAAGCAGCGCAAGTATTTCTCGCTGCTGACGATGGTGCAGGCGTTGGGCTTGATCATCGCGGGCTCGCTGATTTTTTATGGCTATGCGGTTTATCAGGTGGGGCAGCTCCGGAAGCAGGCTGAGCAAAATTCCCAACGCTATAATGCCGAGCAGGCTCGTTTGGCCGGATTTATGACCGAGTTTTCCCCGCAACATTCCATACAATTATTGCAGAACGAAGTGCAGGGGCTGGACAAGCAGGTGGCTGTACAGAACCAGATAATCGAGACACTGAAGTCCGGCGCACTGGGCAATACCACCGGCTATTCGGAATATATGCGTGCCTTTTCCCGGCAGGTGGTCCAGGGCCTGTGGCTGACCGGCTTCAAGGTGACCGGAGATGCTGCGCAGATCAGTCTGAGCGGAGGGGTAGTCGATCCGCAATTATTGCCGTTGTATATTCAGCATCTGGGCAGGGAAAAAATAATGAAAGGCAAGACCTTTTCCAACCTGAAAATGCAGCAGGCAAAGGTTGATCAGGCGGCGGGAAACAGCAAGGAACAGGATGCTTCCGCACCCCGCTATATCGAATTCACCCTGCATTCCAGTGTGAACAAAGAGGCCGATAAATGAAGCAATACTGGGATCGGGTCAGCTCGGCGATAGATGAATTGTCCTTGCGTGAGCGCGCCATGATTTTCGTTGCGGCCGCCTTCGTGGTGATTTCGCTGATCAATGTGCTGTTGATTGACCCGTTGCTGGCCAGGCAGAAATTGCTGTCGTCACAGGTGGCGCAGCGGCAGGAGAAAATGAAGGAGTTGCAGGCGCAGATGCAGAATATCCTGCAGGCAAAGCGGGACGATGAACACTCGCCACTACGCCAACGCCTGGCGCAACTCAAGCAGCAACTGAAAGAGCAGGACGATTATCTGCAGAGTCGCACGGATCGTCTGGTTGAACCGGACAAGATGGCGGATTTGCTTAAAAAGGTGCTGGGAAATAACGGCAGCCTGCAATTGGTCGAGCTGAAGACTCTGCCGGTAAGCCCGCTGATCGAACCTCCCAAGGATGCTGCGCCAAACCCGCCGGACAACCAGGCGGGAACACAGCGGCAAATATTCAAGCACGGGGTGCAAATCACGGTGCGCGGCAGCTATCTGGATATGATCAGGTACGTCACCGCACTGGAGAAGTTGCCCGAGCAGATGTTCTGGGGCGAGGCAAGCCTGAGCGTGGAAAAATACCCCGATTCATTGTTTACATTGACCCTGTACACACTGAGTCTGGATAAAACATGGTTGGCGATGTGATGAACGATTATCAGCGGATAGTGCATGGATCAGGGAATGTCGGCGCTTTGCTGCGGCCACTAATCGGCATTGGTTTTTTCTGCGCCCTGTCTGCGGTGATTTTCCCGCTGCATGCGGAAGAACTGACCGACCCGACCCGCCCGCCGGCAAATATTTTTCAAGCTGCATCAAGAAGTGCCGGAACGGAAGCGGCGCAATCGTCCGGGTTGCGCTCGATCATCATTTCCGAGACGCGCCGCGCAGCGATCATAGACGGGAAAACCGTTGAATTGGGGGGGCGGTTTGGCAATGCCAGGCTGGTCGAAGTGAATCCCGGCAGTATCGTGCTGCAGCGCGGCAAGAGCAGGCAGGTGTTGACATTGTTTCCGGGCGTCAAGATCACGCACGAGGAAATTACCGCCGCAGGACCACCGAATATGGAAACACCCAAAATCGAATCATCCGATAAAAATACGCAAGTTGTGCAGCCATCCCAATCAATCGATAGCACATCGCCCAGCCAGGAATCCAAGACGGCTGAGCACGAAGAAAATCTGTTACCCGGGCACCCAAAGGAGGAAAAATGAGAACGATATTATTACTGGGGGTGCTGTTGCTGGCAGGCTGTGCTGCGACGCGCAGCAACAATCAGGTGGCTGATTCGATCAAGCACGAAATGAATCAGGCCGCACAGAATGGTGTTCGACCGAGCAAGGCTGACGAGGTAGACAATGCGCTGCTGCCGCCGCTGGCAATGGGTATCCCCAAGACAGACAGCAAATCGCTGGACACCAAATTCGATTTGACGGTGAACAATGTTCCCGCAACCCAGGTGTTCATGTCGATCGTGGCCGGAACACGTTACAGCATGCTGCTGAACCCCAATGTCAGGGGCAATATTTCACTCAATCTCAAGGACGTAACAGTATTCGACGCGCTGGAAGCGATACGGCAGATGTATGGCTACGATTACAAGATAGAGAACAACCGCATTTACATTCAACCGCTGACCCTGCAGACGCGGATCTATCAGGTGAATTACCTGACCGCTGAACGCGACGGCGAATCGTCGCTCAGGGTTACTTCCGGTTCGGTGTCTGACGCGTCCAACGGCCAGACATCGGGTACCGCAAACACCACGACCACCACAAACGGCTCGCCGCAATCGCGTTCGGCGGTAAGCAGCCAGGTAACCATGTCCAGCAAGTCCGACTTCTGGCAAGAGCTGCAGAAATCACTGGCTGCGATCGTTGGCAATGACAAGGGACGCAGCGTGGTGGTCAGCCCGATGTCGGGCGTGATCGTGGTTCGCGCGATGCCGGACGAGTTGAGAAATGTTTCCGCCTACCTCAAAGCGTCGCAGATTTCAGTCGATCGCCAGGTAATACTGGAGGCAAAGATTGTCGATGTGCAATTGAGCAACAGCTTTCAGTCCGGCGTGAACTGGGCCGCATTCAAAAATAACCCCAACAGCTTTGCTTCCGGCGGTGTGCTATCGCCCGGCACCAGCCTGGCTAATTCGGGTTCACTGACCAACGGCCTGGTAACCGCCACGGCAGGCGCCAACATTTCGACAGCGGCAACCATCGCCGGCCAGGCAACCCCGGGTTCGTTGTTTGGCCTGGCGTTCCAGACCAGTAATTTTGCCGCGCTGCTGAATTTTCTCGAGTCGCAGGGTAACGTGGATGTGCTGTCCAGTCCGCGCATTGCCACGCTAAACAACCAGAAGGCCGTGCTCAAGGTCGGCACGGATGACTTCTTCGTCACCAATGTTTCGACCACGACCACGACAGGCGGAGTCGGCGCGACCACCACGCCGAATGTCACATTGCAACCGTTCTTTTCCGGCATTGCGCTGGATGTCACGCCAAGCATCGCCGAGAACGGTGAAATTATCCTGCATGTCCATCCTTCGGTAAGCCAGGTCACCACGGTTACCAAGACCGTTGATCTGGGCAGCAGCGGCGGGTCAATCAGTTTGCCACTGGCCTCCAGTTCGGTTTCCGAAACCGACAGTATCGTGCGCGCGCGCGATGGTCAGATCGTGGCCATCGGCGGTTTGATGCGCCAGGCCTCCAGCAACGATAATTCGGGATTGCCGGGATTGCCAAAATCATTGTTTGGCCAGACCAATCAGTCCAGCGAAAAGCGCGAGTTGATCATCCTGCTGAAACCGACCATCGTGGATGGCGACAGGGATTGGTCCAACGACATCACGCAAAGCCGCGACCGGGTCAACGGGATGATGGGGAACGGCAACCAGTGAGGTTCCCCTGATATGTATCTGCACCACTTCGGTTTGCGCGAAGCGCCGTTCAGCCTGACCCCGGACACCAGCTTTTTCTTCGCTTGTTCAAGTTACCAGGAGGCGCTCAATACCCTGCTGGTGGCGGCACGCAACGGCGAGGGTTTTATCAAGATCACCGGCGAAGTGGGCAATGGCAAGACCCTGCTGTGCCGGAAATTTCTTGCTACAATCAACCAGGGAAAACAGTCCACCACGCTGATCGGTACCCAGGACCATGCAGTCGCCGCGGCGCCTGTTCCGCGTTTCATCACCGCCTATATTCCCAACCCCTATCTTGAACCGAACAGTCTGCTGATGGCTTTGGCGGAAGAATTTCGCGTGCCGCTGGAAAAAACGGGCGACCAGTACCAGTTGCTGAAAGGTTTGACCCACTCGCTGCTCGAATGCGCGCGCAACGGCCAGCGCGCCTTGCTGTGCCTGGATGAGGCACAGGCGATGCCGCTGGAGAGCCTGGAGGTATTGCGCCTGCTGACCAATCTGGAAACAGAAAAGCGCAAACTGCTGCAGGTGGTGTTGTTCGGTCAGCCGGAATTGAATGAACGCCTGAAACATCATTCGGTGCGCCAGCTGCGCCAGCGCATCAGTTTTCAATACGACCTGAAAGGCCTGCGCAAAACCGAACTGGAGCGTTACCTGCGCCATCGACTGGCGGTGGCCGGATTTGCCGGTGAAACATTATTCAGCGATAGCGCAGTGGCCAAGCTGCACCGTATCACTGCGGGCACGCCCAGGCTGGTTAATATCGTTGCGCACAAGGCGTTGATGCTGGCTTTCAGCGATGGCAGGCAGCAGGTATTTGCCCGGCATATCAGCGATGCGGCGGCAGACACGCCAGAAGTGCGCCGCGACTGGTTGCCCTGGGCAGTAGCGTTGACCGGTACCGCACTGATCGCGTCGCTGGGCATTGCCTGGGCGTGGTATTCAGGGATAAGGCTGCCATGAGCGTCATCAACCAGGTGCTCAACCAGCTCGAGCAGCGCGGCGCACATCATGTCGCCGAGCAGGCCATGGTGCGTGCCGTGCCGCGGGCAAAACGCAATTTCAGCATGCTTTTGCTGGTGTTCGGATTGGCTCTGGTGATAGTGATCGCGGTATGGCAATGGATATACACCCGCAAGCCGGTTGTCGCAGCGCGTGTTCCGCCCAACACCGCGCAGGGATTGCCGCACCCTGCAGCCGCGGGAAATATTCCGGGTTCACCAGAGGACGGGAAATTGACCATGCAGCACCGGGTTGCGCAGGCCGACGCGCCGGTGCAGGGCGCCATCTCAGCCGCGATGCCGGCATCGCGGCTGAGCTTCGAGTTGAGTTCGGTGCCGCTTCCTTCGAGCGCCAGACGTGAACCGGAGAAACCTCATTCGAAGCAAAAAATCACCGGCGTATTGCCGCATGCGACAGTGGAACCGGATAGAAGGCTGGCCAGGAAGCCGGCAAGCAAGACTGTGAAGGCAACAGCCGTCAAGATCGCCGGGACACCGCCAAGCAAAACTTCAGCTGCTGGAGATGTGATGCCGTCATTTGATGGTGCACTGCCAATGAAGCAAATCAGTCCGGAACAACTGTCCGATGCGGAGTACCGCAAAGCTTCCGCGTTATTCCAGCAGGGACGCATTGACGATGCAATGTCCGGATACCGGGCGGCATTGCGCCTGAATCCGGGCAATGATGAGGCCAGGCAGGCGCTGGTTGCCTTGTTGCTGGAAAAAAAGCGCGGCAAGGATGCAGAACGCGTGTTGCAGGACAGGCTGGACAGCAATCCGGATCAAACCCGCTTCACCATGATGCTGGCACGCTTGCAGGTGGAACGCGGTGCGGTGGCAGAGGCAACTGCAACCCTGGAAAAAGCGTTGCCTTTCGCCAGTTCCCAGGCAGATTACCAGGCATTTCTGGCGGCACTGCTGCAACGCCAGAATCGCAACGACGAGGCAATTGCGCATTATCAGGTTGCGCTGCAGTTGGCACCGAACAACGGCATCTGGCTGATGGGCTACGGGATTTCCCTGCAGGCTTTGAAGCGTAATGCAGATGCAAAGATTGCGTTCCAGCACGCGCTGACTACCCGGTCGCTGAGCCCGGATTTGCAGGCCTTTGTGCAGCAGAAAATCAAGGGGCTTTGACGCAGCAGCAAGCATCGCGACGCGATGATCGGGCAAAACACGATGCCCGAAATTTCACCGTGTTTTCAATTCCGAATGAGGTAGCGTTCTTGCCACTACCCATGCGCTGATTTGAATCGCGCCTGCCTTTGCAACGGCCTCGGCAAGTTCATTCAGGCTGGCACCCGTAGTCAGCACATCATCCACCAGCGCAACCCGTTTTCCACCCAGATCCACGCCGCAGGAAAACGCATTGCGCACGTTTTTCTTGCGCGCTTTCCAAGGCAGGGAGGATTGCGGCGGCGTGTTGCGCAGTCGCCGGCATGCGTCGGGCAGGAGCGCGATGCGCAGTTCACGCGCGATGGTAGCGGCGAGCAAAAGTGATTGATTGAAGCCGCGTTCGCGCAATTTTGCAGGATGCAGCGGCATCGCGACCAAATAATCCGGCAAGTTGCTTTTATCGATTGCCCGGGCCAGTTTTTTCGCGAAGGCGTGCGCCAATGCCAGCTGTTCGCCATATTTCATGCTTTGTATCAGCTTGTCGAGCGGGAAGGAATAGCCGAATACCGCAGTGGTGAGTGTAAACAGGGGTGGCTGCGCCAGGCAATGTCCACACACTTCGCCGCCGGGTGTCGGCAATGCGCAAACCGGACAATGCGGCGCTTTGAGATAGGGCAGGGCAGCGTCGCATGCCGCGCACCACAGGCCGTCATGGCTCATGCTGCCGCACATCACACAGGGTTGTGCCGGCAGATACCGCCTAATTTCTGTGCGAATGTTCAGGAAATGATCGCTTAAAATTGACAAGCTATCGTCCTTTCAAGGATGATGCGGCTCTGTCCAACTTCGGCCCGGTACGGCAATTTCCCGGTTGTTTTCGGCAAGCGCCAGCCAGTCGCTGCATTTAACACATCATACCCAATACACTGATCTTTATGAACACACAAACTATCGAATTTGTCCGTCCCAACAAGTTATCCGGCAAGCCATCCGGTGTTCCGCAACGCTGGAGTGTTGCCGACGTTGAAGCCCTGTTCAGGCTCCCGTTTGCGGATCTGCTATTCCGCGCGCAACAGCTGCACCGCGAGCATTTCGATCCGAATTCTGTGCAGCTTTCCACCTTGCTGTCGATCAAGACCGGCGGCTGTTCCGAGGATTGCGGCTATTGTCCGCAATCGGCGTTCCATTCCACAGGTGTGGAAAACAGAAAGATGCTGGAGCTGGATGTGGTGGTGGCTGCGGCGCTTGCGGCAAAACAAAGCGGAGCGAGCCGATTCTGCATGGGCGCCGCATGGCGCGAACCCAGCGAGGACGATATGGAAAGCGTGGTGGAAATGGTCAAGGCGGTGCGCGACCTGGGCATGGAAACCTGCGCCACGCTGGGCATGCTGAATGACAAACAGACCGGGCAATTGCGCGATGCCGGTTTGGACTACTACAACCACAATCTGGATACCTCGCCGGAATTTTACGGCGATATCATCAGCACGCGCGATTACCAGGACCGCCTGGATACCCTTGAGCGGGTGCGCAAGGCCGGGATGCATGTATGCAGCGGCGGTATCGTCGGCATGGGCGAGAATCTGGCGCAGCGCGCCGGTCTGATCGCGCAACTGGCCAACCTTGATCCATATCCGGAAAGCGTGCCGATCAACAACCTGGTCAAGGTGGAGGGCACGCCGCTTGCCGAAACCGAGGATCTCGACCCGCTGGATTTTGTGCGCACCATCGCGGTTGCGCGCATCACCATGCCGACCGCACGGGTGCGGCTGTCGGCAGGCCGTCAGCAGATGTCGGACGCGGTACAGGCGCTGTGCTTCCTCGCCGGCGCAAACTCGATCTTTTACGGCGAGCAACTGCTCACCACCGGCAACCCCGAAGTTGAGCGGGATCGCGCATTGATGGACAAGCTGGGGATGTATCCGTTTTCCGAAAAATAGAAATCCAGATTTCATCTCAACTGCTGTGTTGCTCAGAAATTTGTTTGCTTACATATTATCCATATGCTGCGCTTCACAAATTTCTTCACGCCTTGCTGACGTGTTTGCACGGGCTGCTTTTGCCCGTAGCGAAACGGCGTCCCCTTGTGGGGCATTTGAGCGAACTCTGAATTTCTAGGACACTGGTTATGCCGTTTTCAGAATTGCATCAAGACCTGAACGAACGCGCATCGCTGGGATTGCTGCGCCAGCGCCGCATGCTGCAAAGCCCGCAGGGGCCGCGCATCATGGTGGACGGCAAATCCTATCTGTCGTTCTGCAGCAACGATTATCTGGGCCTGGCCAACCATCCCCAGCTGATCGCATCGCTGCAGCAGGGCGCGCAGCAGCATGGCGTGGGGGCAGGCGCCGCGCATCTGGTCAGCGGGCACGGCGCACCACACCACCAGCTGGAACTTGAACTTGCCGCCTTCGTCGGCAAACCCGCCGCACTGCTGTTTTCCACCGGTTATATGGCGAATCTGGGTGTGGTGCAGGCGCTGGTTGGCAAGGGTGATACGGTGTTCGCCGACAAATTCAACCATGCCTCGCTGAACGACGCGATGCAGCTGTCGCGCGCCAAAGTGAAGCGCTACCGCCATAACGACATGGCGCAGTTGGCAAGATTATTAGAGCAATGTGAAAACACCTCGATCAGTCGTCGTGAGCGGGGCGAAATGGAAGGAGCCGCGCAACAAGCGACGAGACATACCGAAGTGGTAGGCGAGGAGCGAGTGAACACGCGACACAGCATAACCAGCGACTTGCCCGCTTGCGGGCTTAGTCGAATGGCTAGTAGCCCCATCAGTTCGCACGCGCAACAGACTGGTCGTGGTGTTGGGCGCAAACTTGTGATCACCGATGCAGTGTTCAGCATGGACGGCGACCTTGCGCTGTTGCCGGAATTGCTGGCGTTGTGCGAGCAACACAATGCGTGGCTGCTGATCGACGACGCGCACGGTTTCGGCGTGCTGGGCGCACAGGGGCGCGGCACGCTGGCGCATTTCGGTATCGCGTCGCAACGCGTGATCTGCATGGCGACCCTGGGCAAGGCGGCGGGCGTGTTCGGCGCCTTCGTCGCGGCCGAACAGACGGTGATCGATACGCTGGTCAACCATGCGCGCAGCTATGTCTACACCACGGCCACGCCGCCGGCACTGGCCAGCGCGTTGCTGGCGAGCCTGCAACAGATCGCGAATGGCGACGAGCTGCGCGGCCACCTGCAACGCCTGATCGCGCAATTGCGCAGCGGCTTGCGCGGTCTGCCGTGGCACTTGATGCCATCGGCAACGGCGATACAACCGATTCTGGTCGGCGACAACCAGGCGGCATTGGATTTGAGCGAAAGATTACGCGAACTCGGTATCTGGGTCGCGGCGATACGCCCGCCCACCGTGCCGCAGGGCACGGCACGCCTGCGCATCACGCTATCGGCCGCGCATAGTGTGGCGGAGGTGACACGCCTGATTGAAACATTGCATGAGCTTGCACGTTAAACGCTATGCACCTGCGGAAACAGCAGGCAGCGGCGTACCGCTGTTGCTGATCCACGGCTGGGGCATGCACGGGGGGCTGTGGGACGGTGTTGCCGGGGCGCTGGCGCAACATTTTCCGGTGCTGGTGGTGGATTTGCCGGGGCATGGCTACAGCGTCAACTGCACCGGCAAGGAACCCTTCGCTTTGGATGCCATCATTGACGCACTGTCCGAACAATTCAGCGGACCTGTGGCGGTATGCGGCTGGTCGATGGGCGGGCAGATCGCAATGCGTTGGGCCATGCGTGATCCGCAGCAGGTGCAGCGTTTGGTGCTGGTATCGAGCACGCCGTGCTTTGCCGCGCGCGAGGACTGGCCGTTTGGCATGCCGCAGGACACCCTCCGTCAATTCGCTGCCGATCTGGAACAGGACCACGCTGCGACCTTGCGCCGCTTCCTCGGGTTGCAGGTGCGCGGCACGGAAGGCGAGCGGGAATTGCTGGTCGTGTTGCGCGAGCGACTTGCCAGCCGCGGCGAGCCGGACCCGGATGCGTTGCGCGGCGGGCTGGAGATTTTGCGCGATCTGGATTTGCGCGACGAATTGCCGGAAATAAAACAACCCGTCCTGGTGATCGCGGGAGAGCGCGACCGGCTCAGCCTGCCGCAGGCTTCCCGTTTCCTGGCGCAGGCGATACCGAATGCGCGGCTAGCCGAGATCGGTGGTGCGGCACATGCGCCGTTTTTGTCGCATCAGGAAAAATTTGTAGCAGAATTGATAAACTTTATGGAAAACAAAAGCTATTAGCCACAGAGCACATAGAGCACACAGAGAAAAACACTGACAGCTCATATCTGCAGAATTCTCCGTGTGCTCTGATGAGACTACTAGCCATTCGACTAAACGAGCAAACAACGCTCGTAAAGTCGCTGGTTATGTGATCTCTGTGGCAAAAGAGTATTTACAAAATGAACGAATTCGACATAGACAAAAAACAGGTACGTCGTGCTTTCAGCCGTGCGGCAACCGACTACGATGCCGCTGCGGTGCTGCAGCGCGAAGTGTGCACGCGGATGCTGGAACGGCTGGAATATATCAAGCTGCAACCCGGGCGCATACTGGACGCGGGCAGCGGCACCGGTTGGGGCACGCGCCGCCTGACGCAGCGGTATCCTGCCGCGCAGATGATCGCGCTGGACATCGCCATCGGGATGTTGCTGGCCGCGCGCGGAACTTCCGGATGGTGGCAAAAACTGTTCGGCGGGGCCAGGCAAATGCAGGTGTGCGGCGATATGGAAGCATTGCCGCTGGCGGCGAACAGTATCGGGATGGTGTGGTCCAACCTGGCGATGCAATGGTGCAATGATCTGCCGGCAACGTTCACCGAGCTGCATCGCGTGCTTGAAGTGGAGGGGCTGCTGATGTTCAGCACGTTCGGACCGGATACCCTAAAGGAGCTGCGGCAGGCGTTCAGCGGTGTGGACCGGCACAACCACTTCAACCGCTTTACCGATATGCACGACATCGGCGACATGCTGGTGCACAGCGGATTCGCCGAGCCGGTGATGGATATGGAATACATCACGCTGACCTACGACGATGTGCGCGGCGTGCTGCAGGATCTCAAGGCGATCGGCGCGAACAATGCTACCGGGGGCCGCAGCCGGGGATTGATGGGGAAGAACGCATGGGCGCGGCTCGCGGAAAATTACGAACGCCTGCGCAGCAACGGGAAATTGCCGGCCACCTTCGAAGTGGTATACGGCCATGCATGGAAGCCGCAACCGAAACAAACAGCGGACGGGCGGGCGATCATCAAGACTTCGTTCAAGCTCAAATGAGTAACTTGGGCACCGGCGCAGGCAAGGCGCTGCAAAGAGATCAACCGGGTTTGCCTTAAACCATGAAAGCTGAATTAGCCACAGAGATCACAGGGCACACAGAGAAAACCGCCGCACATCTCTGTGATCTCCGTGTGCTCTGTGGCCCGGGGGTTTAGTCGTGAATTATTTTGTTACCGGAACCGACACCGGCGTCGGCAAGACGCTGATCAGCTGCGCGCTGCTGCACGGCTTCGCCGCGCGGGGCAAGCGTGTGGTTGGCATGAAACCGGTGGCGGCGGGGTGCGATGACAACGGACACAACGAAGACGTGCTGCAATTGCGCGCCGCAGGCAATGTGGCGGTGGGTTACGGGCAAATCAATCCGTATTGTTTTGTGCCGGCGATCGCGCCGCATCTTGCCGCGCAGCATGCCGGCGTGACCATCCGGTTTTCGCGTATTGCAGCGTCTTATCGCGAGCTGGCCGCGCAGGCCGAGGTGGTGATCGTGGAAGGTGCGGGCGGATTGCTGGTACCGCTGAATGAACAGCAGGATAGTGCGGATTTGGCAAAGGAATTGGATCTGCCGGTAATCCTGGTGGTGGGCATGCGCCTGGGTTGTTTGAATCATGCGCTGCTCACGGTGGAAGTGCTCGCCGCGCGCGGCCTGGTGCTGGCAGGCTGGGTGGCGAACGTGCTGGATGCGGACGGTACGACACGGCGTTGCGAAGCATCCGGTGCGGGAGTACCGTCTGACCGCCTTCTTCCGCAAACGGCTGACTACGCCAGTAATGTGTCGAAGGCGGAGATGCCCGCGTTGCAACAGAATATCGACACACTGAGGCAGCGCATCGTTGCGCCGCTGCTGGGGACCGTGCCCCATTTGCCGCGCCCGGAGGCGCGGGATGCGGCTGGGCGGCTCGATCTGGATAGGCTTTATAATAACGGGGTGCATCCGGACTGATGGGTGCGGACAAAACGGGTTGGGCTTTACCCCTGTAATCATGAAAGGAACAACGATGCGCTATGCAAACATGACGGTCCGGTTGGTTTTTCTGCTGCTGATAGGGCTGTTGGCCGGCTGCGGAAGAGCTGTACCCCGCTATCATGCGAGCGATGTCGGCGACAGATATGCCCATGCAGATTTTCACCTGACCGATATGAACGGCAAGCCGCGCAGCCTGAGCGATTTTCGCGGCAAGGTGGTGGTGGTGGATTTCGGCTATACACATTGTCCGGATGTTTGTCCCACCACGCTGGCCGGCTATGCGCAAACGCTGCGCCTGCTCGGCAAGGACGCGGACCGGGTTCAGGTGCTGTTCATAACGGTTGATCCGGCACGCGATACGCGCGCACTGCTGGCGAAATTCGTACCTGCCTTCGATCCCAGGTTCCTCGGCTTGTATGGCGATGCCCAGGCAACGGCAGATGCGGCAAAGAGTTTCAACGTGTCCTACCAGAAACATCCCGGCAAATCCGGCGACTACACGATGGATCACTCGACCTTCAGCTACCTGGTTGACACGCACGGCAAGGTGCGCCTGATGGCCGGCTACCTGGAGCCGGCCGATTGGCTGGCCCAGGATATCCGCCAACTGTTGGCAAGCGGGCAATGACCGGCTGCGGTATCATGGACACGTCCGTTAACCAATAATCAATCAGCTTGGAAAAAGTCGTCATGAAAATTCTGTTGGCGGGTGGGTGCTTGCAGCACCCCGAGAAGATGCGTCCAGTCCGCCGCAAGGCAGCAATAAGGTCAAGCGGGGAAATGCTGCTTTGCGCAGCGCGGTTCAAATCAGGTGGTGCCTGTCATGGCTGAGGCAAGCGGCGATGTCCTGAGCAACAAACTGCTCCTGCTGCTGCGCGAAACGCGCTGGATATTGCTGGTCGCCTGCGCGCTGTATTTCACGGTTGCGTTGTACGGCTACAACCGGGCCGACCCGGCCTGGACGCATAGCGTTACCGGCGCGCATATAACCAACCCTGCCGGGGTCCTCGGCGCATATCTTTCCGATCTGCTGTTTTACCTGTTCGGTTTCTCGGCATGGTGGTGCGTGCTGTTCCTGCTGCAACGGGTCTGGGCCGGATACCACCGGTTGCGCGCCGACAGCATCTTCTGCAAACGCACCCTGCTGGTTTCGCTCGCCGGGTTTGCGGCGCTGTTGTTGTCCAGCAGCGCGCTCGAATATCTCCGTTTGTATACGCTGAAAGTCTCATTGCCGCTGGTGCACGGCGGGATGTTCGGTCAGGTGCTGGGCAAGGCGCTGGCGCGCGGGCTGGGCTTCACCGGCGCGACCCTGCTGTTGCTGGCGCTGATTGCCACCGGCTTCAGCCTGTTCAGCGGCTTGTCCTGGCTGCGCTTCGTCGACTGGCTGGGGGAACGGGTCGAGGTTGTCTTCCTGCGGCTTCGTCTTGCGTTGCAGACGCGCCAGGACAGGCGCATCGGCATGCAGGCGACGCATGAACGGGTCGCGGTGATAGAAGAGGAAAAAAAGAAACGCGTCGAGGACCACCAGCCGATACACATCGAAATGCCGCTGATGGAAGTGGCCAAATCGGCGCGCGCGACACAGGAAAAGCAGGTGTCATTGTTTGCCGACATGCCGGACTCGCCGTTGCCGCCCCTGCATTTGCTGGATGAGGCAACGCAGCATGTCGAAATGGTTTCCGCCGACACGCTGGAATTCACCTCGCGCCTGATCGAGCGCAAGCTGAAGGACTTCGGCGTGGAAGTAAAAGTGGTGGCAGCCTATCCCGGGCCGGTAATCACGCGCTATGAGATCGAGCCCGCTGTCGGCGTGAAGGGCAGCCAGATCACCAACCTGGTGAAGGACCTGGCGCGCGCCTTGTCGGTGGTGAGCATCCGCCTGGTCGAAACCATACCGGGCAAGGCCTACATGGCACTTGAGCTGCCCAACCCGAAACGCCAGGTGGTGCGTCTGTCCGAGATACTCAGTTCGCAAATCTATGCAGACATGGGTTCCGTGCTGACCATCGCGATGGGCAAGGATATTTCCGGCAAACCGGTGGTCGCCGATCTGGCCAAGATGCCCCATGTGCTGGTGGCTGGAACCACCGGATCCGGCAAGTCGGTGGCAATCAACGCGATGATCCTGAGCCTGCTGTACAAAGGTACCCCGCAGCAGGTGCGCCTGCTGCTGATCGATCCGAAGATGCTGGAGTTGTCGATGTATGAAGGCATCCCGCACCTGCTCGCACCGGTGGTGACCGACATGCGCCAGGCCGCTTCCGCGTTGAACTGGTGCGTTCAGGAAATGGACAAGCGCTACAAGCTGATGTCCCATCTGGGGGTGCGCAACATCGCGGGCTACAACCAGAAGATACGCGAAGGCATAAAGAACAAGCAGCCCTGCACCAACCCGTTCACCCTGACCCCGGAAAATCCCGAGCTTCTGGAAGAAATGTATCTTATCGTGGTGTTCATCGACGAGCTCGCCGACCTGATGATGGTGGTGGGCAAGAAAGTCGAGGAGCTGATCGCGCGTCTGGCGCAGAAGGCGCGGGCTTCCGGCATCCACCTGGTGCTGGCCACGCAGCGCCCGTCGGTCGATGTGATCACCGGACTGATCAAGGCCAACGTGCCGACGCGCGTGGCGTTCCAGGTGTCGAGCAAGATCGACTCGCGCACTATCCTCGACCAGATGGGCGCTGAAGCACTGCTGGGTCAGGGCGATATGCTGTACCTGCCGCCGGGCACCGGCTATCCGCAGCGCGTGCATGGTGCGTTCGTATCCGATCAGGAAGTGCACCGCATCGCCGAATATCTCAAGTCGCAGGGCGAGCCGCAATACATCATCGACCTGGATTCCCTGGAAGAATCATCGGATGAGGGTGGCGCCGGCGGCGCGAGCCTCGATGCCGAAGCCGACCCGCTGTACGACCAGGCGGTGGAAATCGTGCTGAAGAACCGCCGAGCCTCGATCTCGCTGGTGCAGCGCCACCTGCGCATCGGCTACAACCGCGCCGCACGGCTGGTCGAGCAAATGGAAGCGGCCGGTCTCGTTTCGCCGATGCAGAGCAACGGCAACAGGGAAGTGATTGCGCCAAGCAGATAAGTGAGCCGTAACCGCGCACAAGCTTGTTTACCGCTACCGCTTCCACACACACCAACCCGGGAATAAAGCATGTCAAAAAAATTCATTATCGGCCTGTCGATGTTCATGTGTGTGGCAACCGCCCATGCCGGCGCAATCGACAAACTCAAGACCTTCATCGCCACGACCCATTCCGCACGGGCGGATTTCACCCAGGTGGTGCTGGACCAGAACGGCAACCAGATCCAGAACGCGTCCGGCATCATGGAGTTCCGGCGCCCCGGCAAATTCCGCTGGACTTACCAGAAGCCGTACAAGCAACTGATCGTGGGGGACGGCAGCAAATTCTGGCTATACGATGCCGACCTCAACCAGGTGACGGTCAGAAAACTGAATGCAGCGCTGGGCAGCAGTCCCGCCGCGCTGCTCTCCGGCAGCAACGAGATCGAGCGCGGCTTTGTGCTCGCGGAAAACGGCACCCGGGATGGCCTGGAGTGGCTGCAAGCCACACCCAAGGGCAAAGGGCAGGACAGCAGTTTCGACACGATACTGATGGGATTCAACGCGCAAGCCGAACTGGTCGCGATGGAGCTGACCGACATGTACGGGCATAAAACGATGCTGCGTTTTTCCGCGATGCTGCGCAACCCGAAGATACCGGAAAGCCAGTTTCAGTTCAGCCCGCCCAAGGGTGCCGATGTGCTGAGTGATTAGCACAGTCCGGATTTATGAGCACAGGAAACCTGTTCGATGCCACTCCGCCTGCCGCGCCGCTGGCGGAACGGTTGCGCCCGAAAACAATTGATGAAGTGATCGGGCAATCCCATTTGCTGGGTCCGGGTCGGCCGTTGCACCTTGCGTTTCAATCCGGAAAGCTCCATTCAATGATCCTGTGGGGCCCGCCCGGGGTAGGCAAGACCACGCTGGCGCGGCTGATGGCTTCTGCGTTCGATGCCGAATTCGTGCCGCTGTCGGCAGTGCTGTCCGGGGTGAAAGACATACGCGAGGCCATCGCACAGGCACAGCAGGTGCTGCAACAGCGCGGCCGCCACACCATCCTGTTCGTCGACGAAGTGCACCGCTTCAACAAGTCGCAGCAGGATGCCTTTCTGCCGTTCGTCGAACAGGGTCTGGTGACCTTCATCGGCGCGACCACCGAGAACCCGTCGTTCGAAGTGAACAACGCGCTGTTGTCGCGGGCACAGGTGTATGTGTTGCATGCGCTGTCGGCGGAGGAGCTCGGCGAATTGTTCGAGCACGCGCACAAGGCCGCTTTGCAGGATTTGCTATTCGATGAGGATGCACGCGAACGCATCATCGGTTATGCCGACGGCGATGCGCGCCGCTTGCTGAATGCCCTGGAGCAGATCGATACGGCGGCACGCACGGCGAAGATCACGCAGATCACCCCGGCGTTTCTCGATAACGCGCTCGCGCAGAACCTGCGCAGATTCGACAAGGGCGGCGAGGCGTTTTACGACCAGATCTCCGCGCTGCACAAATCGGTGCGCGGTTCCAATCCGGATGCCGCGCTGTACTGGCTGCTGCGCATGCTGGACGGCGGCGCGGACCCGCGCTATCTGGCGCGGCGCATTGTGCGCATGGCGTGGGAAGATATCGGCCTGGCCGATCCGCGCGCGATACAGCTGACACAGGATGCCGCGCTGACCTACGAGCGCCTCGGTTCGCCGGAAGGGGAGCTGGCGCTGGCGCAGGCGATCCTGTATCTGGCCTGCGCGCCGAAGTCGAACGCCGGGTATGTCGCGTATAATGCCGCCCGCGCATTCATCGCCCAGGACGGTACACGCGAAGTGCCGCTGCACCTGCGCAACGCGCCGACCAAATTGATGAAACAGCTCGATTACGGCAAGGGTTACCGCTATGCGCACAATGAGGAAGAAGGTTATGCGGCGGGCGAAACCTATTTCCCCGATGACATGCCGGAGGTGAGCTTTTACCAGCCCACCGATCACGGACTGGAAGCGAAGATCGCCGAGAAACTGGCGCATTTGCGCGAGCTGGATGCAGCGGCTTCGACACGGCGTCGCGAAGCGTCCGGGGCGGGAGAAGCCGCCGGCACCCCGCTTCCGCAATCGGATGGGGCTGGCGGAGATATGTCGCGGGGTGCGGCAAAAAACAAAAAAGGATAAAGCAGCATGCTGGATATTCAGACATTAAGGAACGATTTGGATGGCGTAGCAGCACGTCTTGCCACGCGAGGTTTTGTGCTCGATACGGAAAAATTCGCGCAACTTGAAGCCGAACGCAAAACCATCCAGACACGCACGCAGGAGCTGCAGGCGAAACGCAATACAACCTCAAAACAGATTGGCGCTGCCAAGGCCAAAGGTGAGGATGTGTCGGTGATCATGGCGGAAGTTGCGACACTGGGCGACGATCTCAAGCAGGCCGAAGTGCAACTGGGCGAAATTCAGGCTGCATTGCAGCAGCTGCTGGAAGTGATCCCGAATATGCCGCACAGCAGCGTTCCACCGGGAAAATCGGAAGCCGATAATGTCGAAGTGCGCAAGGTCGGCAACATTCCGCAGTTCGATTTTTCGGTAAAGGATCACGTCGATCTGGGCGAAAAACTGGGGCTGGATTTCGATACTGCCACCAAGATTTCCGGCGCGCGTTTTTCGTTGCTGAAGGGCGGGCTGGCGCGTCTGCATCGCGCACTCGCGCAGTTCATGCTGGATACGCATAGCGAACAGCATGGCTATACCGAGACCTATGTGCCCTATCTGGTCAACGCGGATTCGATGCGCGGTACCGGACAGTTGCCGAAGTTCGAGGCAGACTTGTTCGCTGCGAAAAAAGGGGCGCTACCAACACCCCTAGGTGATTTAAATGATCAAGGCAAAGTGGCGGAGTTTCTAGAACGCAGAAAAGAATCTGAGTTCTACCTGATCCCCACCGCCGAAGTCCCGGTGACCAACATCGTGCGCGACGAGATCGTGCCGCTGGAACAACTGCCGATGAAGTTCGTCGCACACACGCCGTGCTTCCGCAGCGAGGCCGGTTCCTACGGGCGCGACACGCGCGGCATGATACGCCAGCACCAGTTCGACAAGGTGGAGCTGGTGCAGATGGTGCATCCCGACGAGTCTTATGCCGCGCTGGAACAATTGCTCGGCCATGCCGAAACGATATTGCAGAAGCTGGGCTTGCCCTACCGCGTGGTGAAACTGTGCACCGGCGACATGGGTTTCTCCGCCGCGCTGACTTACGATATTGAAGTATGGCTGCCGGCGCAGAATACCTACCGCGAGATTTCCTCGTGCAGCAACTTCGAGGCGTTCCAGGCGCGGCGCATGCAGGCGCGTTTCCGCAATGCGCAGGGCAAGCCGGAGCTGCTGCATACGCTGAACGGTTCCGGCCTCGCCGTCGGGCGTACGCTGGTCGCAGTGCTGGAGAATTATCAGCAGGCCGACGGCAGCGTGGTGATTCCGGAGGTGTTGCGTCCCTACATGGGCGGCAAGGAAAAGCTCTCACCCTGAATCTATCACTCCCGCCCACCCCCGTGGGGCATTGCCCGGCTCGAAGGGATGACAGCAAAAGCTATGAGATAACTCAGGGCAACAGGCGCTGCATCGGCATCGGTGCGACCAGTCGATATGAAACTTCCGGGGTGGTTTCGGTCTGGCCGGGCTGCAGCCGTTTGAGCATTTCATAATAGCTGCGTATGCTTTCAACCAGGATCACCGCTTCGCCGCCGCGCGCATAGCCGTGTTTGACCTTTTTGTAATATTTTGGCCGGTTCAGCAACGGCATCCACTTTTTTACATCTGCCCAGCTGTCCGGGTTCATCCCGGCGCGCTTGGTCAGGATGCGCGCGTCTTCCAGGTGGCTGGCACCCTGATTGTAGGCGGCCAGCGCAAACCAGGTGCGGTCGGGTTCGGGGATGCGCCGGGGCAACTGGTCCTTGAGCATCTCCAGATATTTGGCGCCGGCAAGTATGCTTTCGCGGGGGTTGAGGCGGTTGCCCACCTTCAGCATGTCCGCCGTATCATCGGTCAGCATCATCATGCCGCGCACATTGGTGTACGAGGTGGCGAGCGGATCCCATTGCGATTCCTGATATGACAGCGCCGCCAGCAGTCTCCAGTCGATTCCGGTAAGCGTGGCGGCTTCGTCGAACAAATGCCGGTATCGCGGTAATATGGTATGTATCCCGGTGATAAAAGCGGCGGCATCCATCTTGTCCAGCCTGCTGGCGTTGCCGTAATAGCGATCCAGCAGGCGGTGCAGCGTGCCATTCTTTTCGATGGCAGTGAAAAAATCCTGCACTTGATTCATCAGGGCGGAATCCACGTTCCCGGGAAATACCCAGGCCAGATTTGACGGCGGCACAATATCAAGCTCGGCAACCAGATTGGGATGATAGTTCAGCGAATCGGCAAACTGCAGTTCATTTGCCGCCGCGCAATCCAGACTGCCGTCACCGACCTCGGCCAACAGGTCCTGGGTGGTGAGATCGCGTTCCGCCAGCCAATGCAACGAGGGGAACATCCGCTGGGCTTCGCGCAGTGCCTCCTCATGAGCCGATCCGGCGGCGACCATCACTTCCTTGCCTTTGAGATCGGACAAGCTAGTTATGCGCGGTACGTCGCTATTGCATACCAACAACTCGCGCACGCTCTGATAGGTGGGGCCGAATTGCAGCGCGGCTGGGTTGTCCTCCTTGCGAAACGCAACAGCGGCAAAATGCGCCAGGTGCTTGCGCAATGCGCTGGGAATCTCATCCTGTGCCAGCGGAATCAATTCCAGCGAGGAATCCAATTTTTCGGCGAACAACCGGGCCAAATCACGCTGAAACTCCGACTCGGGCCAGAGATCGGCTTCCGGAACGATCACCACCAGCTTGCCTGCATTCCAGGGCGGGAGCTGTTGGCCGCAACTCCCCAGCAGCAGAGTCAGGCTGACAATTACGGTTTTAATATATCGAGTCGGGTTCTGCATGCGATCATTCTGCACGAAATCCGAGGTTGCTGGTAGAATGCGCGCCTCCCGGAGAGGTGGCAGAGTGGTCGAATGTACCTGACTCGAAATCAGGCGTACGGTAACCCCGTACCGTGGGTTCGAATCCCACCCTCTCCGCCAGT
>Ga0307375_10001233_pt1 | contig 28415 bp, 14 predicted proteins | sample TR1MG_FD_202531 | JGI IMG/M metagenome (GOLD analysis project Ga0307375, IMG submission 202531) | Soil microbial communities from Risofladan, Vaasa, Finland - TR-1 | ecosystem: Environmental > Terrestrial > Soil > Coastal area > Acid sulfate soil | place: Finland: Risofladan, Vaasa | collected...
TCGACTTGAGAATGGCGGCTGGAACATACAAATCTCTACCCTCACCCTTCGAAATCGATCTATTTGACAATCCGCAGGTAAGAAATATCAACACTCAGTGGTGTCAAACGCTCAACACATAGCGCACATTGAAGAGATCATTGAAGAAGCGACTGTTATTGTACAGAATAGGAAGATAGATGAACATACAGGGGGACAGCGAGTCTAGAAGGGAAGTCGGAAGACTCTTGCAGCGTCACCCTTCACCTCCTTCGCTGCTGATGATTGTGCTTGCAATATCAGAGTCTTGAAGTGATCCTTGCTGAGTTGACCACTGTAGTAACCTGACGGTGAAGTGGCCTTGGGTCTCATGATGTTCATCGACGCTCTCTCGTAGTACACAACCGTTGCAGGGGACCCAGCTAGATGAGAAACACAAGAAACACATGTTATGGTGTGTTCAGAAGAGTAAAACTGAGAAAGAAGATAAAAGAGGCACGTACCGATGATACCTTGCTGCTCGCAGAATTCAGGCTTTGGTACAGATGGAGGACGTCAGTAACCACGTGTAATACGACAAAAGCATGGATTAGAGTGTTACGTACACAAGCATCTTGATCAACTAGATAAATGTCGGCGTCTGCAAGGTTTAACGCTGATGCAGTTTCCAAACTGAGATTTGTAGGGTTGTTAGAGGAATTTCGTTCCAATTTGGCTGTCACATGGAATGAAGGCTGCAAGTACCAGAGAATCGTACGTTTTGAGAGCTGGAAAAGACCATGTGGTGCCTGTTACGACGAGAGTGATGCTGAAACCGGGAAAGGTCAGTGTTCTGAGCCAGATTGGAGCCGAAGAGCGGATTGGCAAAGCTATATGTCCTACGTACATCTTGCTTCCATTGATATCGACTCTGCCGAAGACTGTGTCGATGTCTGTGAAGGAGAAGGAGACTTTGCTGTCACTTGGCGCGGTGTTCAGACGTTTGCGACCTGTAGGCTTTGACATATCCGAGAAAGGTACTGCGCACGGTTAAAGGAAGAGGTTTACGTGGAATTATAGGGCACTGCAGGGCGGACCTTGTCGGAGTGAGTGAGGGAGAGAGGTCCGATTTCTCTGCACAGCTTCGGTTCGAACTTTGAACGCTGCATGAAACATGGTACTGACTGTATTGAGGGACGAAGCCCCGCGGAAACTGTGGTTAACAGTCCATCTTCTCCCTGATTAGCAATGGTACCAGCTGCTCAGATCAAGGAAAATGGCTGAGTATGAGTTCTTTCCCAAACGTGGAATTGTCACTTCCATCTCTACTCGTCTTGGTGCATCTTCCCATCACTTTCCTGCTCATAGTGCTCTTCTAAGTTGTGACGTCATGGAGGCTACCTCTAGTGCGGACGTTGATGTCGCTGAGACCACTGAGATGCCCGAGACTGTCGACCGTCTGCGTAAGAACTACTTGGTCTTCTTGGAGAACATCACTCACGTTTCTGATGGCATAACTACCACAGTGGAGACAACAAAGCGTATTCTTGCGAATTATGAAGGAACTTCCCGAAATGTCCCCCTTACGCTTCGCCCATTAATCGAAAACTTGGAACTCATCAACACTCAACTTGTTCAGGCGATTATCGATATGCGATTGAATGAATTGGAGTATGCTTACAATGCACACAATGCCGATGGACGAGGCACTTGGAGAATGCTCATGAGGATCTTGCTGCGCACCATTGGAGAGTGCAATGTCCAACTTCTTGCGCTGCCCTATCTTCCCAAGAACGAGAGCGCCAGACAGAACATTGCTCGCCGCTATACACAATCTTATGTGCTCCCTGTATTGGGTGAGTGCAGCGAATCGTTATCTGTCCTCACTGCCATCTTCCCGACACTGATGATGGTCACATTTCATCCTGAGACTCTAACCGACGAGGAGGCCAAATCTTTGCTCGCTACGTTCTACACCCACCCCTTCTGGTACTCTGTACGCCCACGCTTTCAATCCCTTGTGTTCCTTTCCACCTTTTCTCTTCTGATTGTACTCGTTCGATGTGGTCTTGATGGGTCTGGAAGCTGACTCCATTTGGGGGGCTGTGCCCTCTCATGATTCCTCCTCTTCCTCTTCTCCCGATGCGTTCTTGCGCTTATTTGTGGGTGTGATGTCTTCGCTGTGCTTTGGGTGATGCAGTATGATAGCTACATGACTCGTTTCCGAAACTTGTTCGATACATTGAAGATGACTGTCTTGAACTCGTACACCAAGAGTGGCTTCTTCGCGAAGAACTGGGCTCGCGGTCTGAACGGTCTCCAGGCGCTCTTTACGACGAACAAAATCGTGTCCAAACAGGCGGATGAACTTGGCAAGGAGCACGCGAATATGAAGTTTGTGAAGACGTTGTGGAACTTGGCGGAAACTGGCTTGCCAGAGAAGGTCGTCTCTTGGATGAAACCGAGCATCAAGTACGTGTACCTTCATTTTATCGCTCAAGAGGTCTGTCCCCTTGGTTTCGTACTTCTTCGCACTTGCGCGACCCTTTCCCTCCTTTCGGCTCCATCTGACCCCGTGTTCAATTCCTTTTGCTTGTGATGCTATCTATGTTTAGAGTGAGACAATACTTCCGCCTGACCCTAACAGATGACATGCGATCCCAAGATCCAAAGGCTTTCGAAAAACTGGAGAGTCTGCGCGTCTTGTACCTGTATCATACTAGCGATGGCGCGGTGAAAATCCCTCGTGAGTGGCACACTTCTGCTCCGTACTCTTCGAAGGCGACCGAGGCGCAGCGTTTGGTAGCCTCTACGTTGGTGGATGTGGATCAAAAGAGCGAGGCGGAATCTCTCGAGAAGGAGGCAAAGAAGGCGAAAGTGAAACGTCAGCTATTGGCCGAATACGAAGAGAAGGAGGCGACGAGCACTAAGAAGCACGAGAAGGAAGTTGAGAAGGCGGAAAAGAAGAGCAAAAAGAGGCAGCAGCCGGGTGAGGCAATCTCTCACGACTTTTCGGCGGCAGCGGGCACTTCGAACACCGCATCCTCATCCTCATCCGCGGTATCCACTGAAGACCTGATTCACGCTGTTCCCACTCGCGCTACATCGCAGGTGCGCACATCTTCATCTTCTGTTTCTTCATCAGCGGGCCCAACATCCTTCTCGGCGCCAACATCCCCGCGGAAATCTCGACCCGTAGCCGATCCCTCCTCCTCCTCGACTCTTGTTGATGGCTACCCCACGACTGAAATGAGTCCCCCGCTCATCCTCACCACGCCCGGAGGTTCTCGCTCAACGACACCGTCCGATGAAGGCACCGTGCGCCATGTGGACGAAACTGCAGCTGCTGCAGCAGCTGCAGAGGCGCCGATCGCCGAGCAACTCTTCCACGAGCTGCCCTTGACCCCGTTCTTGCCGCAATCCGAAGATGCTTTGGAACTAGAAGCTGGAGAGACGGACTTAGCTGATATCTCGGACGATACGGACCCTGCACTTCATGGACACGTGGATGCCGACAAACACGCCGCTGCTCTCGACACCTCGACCTCGGCCTCCTCCGCTTCCTCTATTCACGCCATCCCTCGCGGCGTGCCATCCCTGGATACCGGAAATTACAATGTGGTGCTGCACTTCCATGGTGGTGGCTTCGTATCGGGGTCGCCAAGCTCGCACGAATCGTACTTGAGGACTTGGGCGAACACGACGAATGCCATCGTCTTCAGCGTTGACTACTCCCTCGGTCCCGATCACAAGTACCCCGTGGCCTTCAATGAGTGCTACTTCTTCTATCGTTGGCTCGTTTCAGAGGACAATGCGCTCGGCGTCCGTCCGAAGAAGGTGGTATTGTCGGGAGATTCTGCCGGCGGCAATCTCGCTGTTTCTGTCGCTTTGAAGGCCTGTGAGGCTGGCATACGCGTTCCTGATGGACTGGTCGTCGCATATCCTGCATTGAATTGTACAAAAGGCGCTACTCCTAGTCGATTGGTGTTTGGAAACGACATTCTGGTTCCGTACTACTTTCTGGAGGTTTGCCTCGACGGCTACGTGGACGCCGATTCTCGTCCCGAAGAGGATTACTGCCTCTCTCCCGTCTACGCCCCGGATGAGCTGATCTCGAAGCTGCCTGATGATCTCGTGTTTATGGTGGCAGGCTATGATCCATTGCTAGACGATACCGTGCGGTTCCTGCGTCGGTTGGACAAGCTCAACAAACCATATCTGTTCGAGGTCTTTGATTGCCCGCACGGATTCTGGAACTTTGACGCGCTGCTTTTAGAAGCCGAACGGGCGATGTATCGCGCCGGCAACATGATCCGCTGCATGTTCGATCCACTCTACGCACGCACATGGCAACTTGCAGAAGAGAAGCACAAGCGCACGCAGCAATCCAAGCTGGAAGCACATCAGCAGCACGCATTTTCCGTGGAAGCGGCACTTCGCCCGTACGAGAACCAAGTGCCCCCCAGCTTCTGTCCTTTAAGTCAACACGAGATCATTCATCATCTTGCGCATGCTTCGAAGCCCAAGAGCAAGAAAGCGGTTACGCGTACGGCTGACACTGCAGCGACGACCTCAAATTCTGCCACCACACGTGCAACCCCTCCCTCCAAGAAGTAGCCCTGCCCGCATGTGCAAAATCCGATTCGTGTACATGAATGAACCATATTTCCAGCTTGGACGGAGCAGACAGTGAGTTCGCGTGTCGGATCTGAGCGACAATGTCCGGGCGTGAGCGTCGTGAAAACTCCGCCTTTTGCTTGTGCGCGGGAGCTTGAGCGCCGGATGTTGTGGCGGTGCCCTTCAGTTGCAAACAGAATGAGGGGAACGTTGATGATTGTGAAACCTATGTGCTGTATGTACATTTTAGAAATACTGTTCCCTAAGGGGAGTCGGAGGAGAGCAAGGGGGAGCTCATGATCTGCGCGCGACCCGGCGAGGCGTTGCCACAAGGGGCGCCTCGTCTCCATGATGGCGCAATGCAAGACTTTGCGTGCTTGCGCAGTATTCAGTGCCGAATGGCGCTAGCAGTAGATGAGAACTCAGAAATGAGAGCAGCGTTGACAAGGGCTTGCAGACGAGGCTCAGAGGGAGACGGCGAGGTTGGAGAGGCGGCGGCGTTCGGGGCGACGGTCTGAGAATGCCGCGTCGGTGCACTTGGGAGCGGGGCTGTCGTTTGGGTGCGTATAGTCGTGTCCGGAGATACAGGAGCGCCGAAGGAAGTGTACATGGGGTAGTATCCGAGGGGGAAGGAGGGAAGTGAGGATGGGAGCAAGGGATACGCGGACAAATTTGCTGTCGAAGCAGAAGGAAGGGATCGGCACTCTTGCCAGGCCATCGTGTGCGGCATGACTGCAGCATAGGGCGGTGTAAAGGTGAAGGGAATGGAAAAGAGAGGAGGAGTAACTGACATGGAGGGCAGGGGGCCCGGAGCGCGCAGTGGGTGGCCAAGCGCGGAGGGGACGAGCGGCGAGTTGGAATGGACCACAGAAGTGGCGCTGCCACGTCTCTCAATTTGAGTGTGGCTCTCAATCGTGGTCGGAGAAGAGGAACGTGGGGAAGACGAGCGCTCAGAAGGTCCTGCTAAAGCGTGATCGGGGGGGGACCCAGCGGACAGTTCTTCCGTAGTCGACGTGTCCGAGTCTTCGTCCAGATTGTCGTCCCTCGGTCTTGGCTCTCTACCGGCACTCTTCAGGAATCTTTGCACCGTGCGAACGGAGACCATCAATTGGTACTTTGTAGACAACAATTCGTGCAGTTCGGTCGCAGAGGCGTGCGGATGGAGCTTAAGATGCTTGCGAATACACTCGGCGAACGGCGTCAGCGTCTTGACCCTCATTGGGTACTCTCTACGCGACCAAGAACCTGTCTCTTTGAAACGCTTCAAATGATACTTCACCGTACTACGCGGCAGCTTGGTTTGGTGCGTGATTTCAGCGGCTGTGAGCCCGCGCATGGCCCACATTTGCACGCGCTCCGAGGTGCTCATTGTAGACAGCTTTTCACGACCAAAGACACACCAATGTCGGATGGGGCTTGACTCCACGCGTCTAAGCTAACAGCAGAATGTACAATCGGCACGAATATAGGGAGGGGGAGAAGCGGTATGTGAACCACGGAGAGGTTCTGAGGAGACTGACCGACTGCAGACCGTGCTCCTCGGCGTTCCGCCCAGGGAGCTTCAACTTGGGAAAGCACACTCCTCACCTGCATCTCGACCCACTCTTTCCGCGTTCCTTCTCTCCTCCTCCATCAGTACGCTTTCAGGAGAAGGCAACCAGTCCGGAAGACCGACTAGCGTGGGCTGGTGGGGCCAGACGACAAGCCACGCCCGGCCAAGTGCCCTGACACCCCGAAAGTTCCGTGTTGCTCATGTATTTGCTCCCGTTCGACCTTCTTGTGCTCTGTGCTGCTCCATCACATTGCCGTTCCCTATTACTTGAATATCCGGCCTGTATTCCACCATTTCATCGGCAGAGAGCGTAGAGAAAGTACACTCTGCACGCCGCACCACGGCATGGTGCCGTCCGCTCGAGAGATATGCCGAGTTTAGGGCGGAGTTTAGGGCGGAATGTATGAGGAAATGAGTTGGAAATGAGTTGAAATAGGGTTGTTATTGAGATAGAGCAAGTAGATGGAAGATACATAAGAGCGGGTCAGCGTGCCACGCCAGAAAAGGCAGAACGCGGCGCGCTGGGGCCCTGCATCGGGGATGGTGGTGCATCTTGGTGAGGCACGAAATGTGGTCGCGGCTGACGTCTGAGTGCGACAGTGTTCATCTTAGGGGAGAGAATGCGATGGGAGGTGTGTTGGGATGTTGTTGTTGCAGAAGTTGAGCGATCGGGTGGAAGACAGGAGTCAAAAAGACGAGGGGGGCCGTTGGTCCAACGAAGAAGCTCCGCGGCGGGTTCGCTCACCAAATCTCCATTTTGGTCGACTCGGTGTTGCCGCTGACCGACGGTTGGTAAAGTTCTTCTGCGCGAGTCGGTGGGACGGTGAAGTGTCCAGCCATGGTGGCACGAGCAACATAGGCGAAGCGGTAGGTACCAGGCGAGAGCTGGTCGGCGATGACTTCGACGCGGCTGTCGCGCAGGTTGACGTGTGCCCACCAGGCGGGTGCATCTTCAGGTGTGGGTGCGGGGGGCTCACCGGTGGCAGACGGAATCGTAGGAGGCAGCACTTTTTCACGAGTAGGATGCTCGTCGACGGCGATGGGCTCGAATCCCGCGGGCAGCTGATCGCACAGCGCCACGAATGTCGTCGGGAAGAACACGACCAGCTTCAACTCCACGCGCACTTTCGATCCCTTCTTCACACGCCAAGTCGCCTCTTCACGCAAGTACAGCAGGTCAGCGACCGCAGCGAGATCAGAGATGTACACAGGAGGGGCAAAGTTGCGCGACACTTGGAATCCGTAGTCTGCCGCTGGGACCTTCAATGTGGCCGGAGAGTAGCTGATCTTCAGCGTGTAGTACAAGCGACCTTTGCCGGATTTGTGAATCACCAATCCTTTGCCATGCAGGGGCTCATTCTCGTCACCCTTGGTTCTCGGATCTTCCACCTCCTCCTCGGCAGCCTCGTCCTCCTCGATCACAACCGCAGACGCGTCCGACGACTCCGCTTCCTCTTCAACAGCATTCTTCTTCTTCTTCGCCTTCGCAGGCTTCTCCTCGACCACCACAGCATTGACCACAGAGGGGTTCTTCAACACATACGACATGGGAATATCCGTGACGCGCACCTCCGTTGTTCGACCCACGAACGCCTCGTCCACACACACGTCCTTGTCCAGCCACACACGCGCCTTCAAATCCGGCACCATCGCCTCAAACACAGTGAAATACTTGTGGATAGCCACCACACAGAAGGCGTTGTCTTGAGTATTCGTCCACTTGTTGTCCACACGAGCACGCATCAGACCACGGAAGAGATGCATCACCAACTTCGAATCGGGCTTCGCACCAACAATCGCCTCCAAGAGAATAGCATCCGCACGATTGCGCGAGTGGAACAGCTCATAGCGAGACTCATCAGAGTAGATGTCCGGATACGAGACACGCGTCTCCATGTCGTACGTCGTCACTGCTGTTTCCAGATAGTTCACCAGCTGAGGAGCAAGCTCATGACCTGCTTCAGAGAATACGCACAAAAGGAAGGCGATCGACTCGATGGAAAGCGTTTGCGGGCTCGTTGACTTGTAGAACGTTTCGGCGTACTTCGCCGCCTTCTTCGGATCCTTCGATAGCTTGCTATAGGCGTAGATGGTGTAGGATTTGGCAGCTGCCCATGGTGCAAAGTCGGAATCCTTTGAGTACAGGGGTTTGTCGCAGAGGGTGACGAGGGCGGCTTCCAACTTTTGTGTCCAGGATTTGGAGAACAGGGAGATGAGGGGCTCGTGGGTATTGAATCCTCCGGCACGAGCAGCAGCAACGGCTTGAGCAACTTGAGCTGTCAACCAGGCACGAGAGATGGCACCAGCGGAGGCCGAAGGAGCGGATCCTGGAGGGGGCGGAGGAACGGCGATGGGGGGAGAGTGCACGTTGGAGCCCCACATGCGGTAGGTTCCATCGACTTGTTGGTAGTTCTTGAAATACGCCATATCGCTGCCAATCGTTGATTTCACCCAGTAAGCGTCCGGATAGCGACCCTTCTTGTTCGAACCGGAGAGAGCGTCGAGGAGCGGGGCGAGGGAAGCAAGAGCCATCACGCGAGAAGCACGCTGCTCAGTGTACTCGTAAGGGATGTAGGAGAGGTAAACGGCCGCATCAGAAAGAGATTGAAGCTTGGTAGTGCTGAGTGAAACTTCGAGGGAGCCAAATTCAGGGAGCGCGTCGGCGGGGACTCGCAGATCAGTGCATATCGCAGCAGGATGCTTACCACCAGCGAGAGATCCAGAGAAGGAGAAGCTGTTCGTAGTGGGGGGAGGGAGAACGTTCACACGAACCTCCTGGGCATCACCGAAGAGTCCTTGGATGACGGAGACCTGGAATCGGCAGACGCCAGCCTTCGTGGCCTTGATGGGTACGCTCAGAAGACGACGTCCGTTGGCGGGGATCTCGATGAGGAATCCAGAAATGGAAAGATCGGGAGAGAGGAAGGCATCATACTTGGAAGAAGCGGGCACAGGGGCATCGTCCGAGACTGACACAGGAGGCTTGGCAACACCAAGAATGGCGCGAATGGCGCGCACTCCGACCTTGACTTCGATGGGCTTGTCTCGCAAATTTTGAATCACGATGGGCAATTCGGCATCGTCATGGTAGTTAAGGAAGCGTGGTGGGGTGATGCGGACCTGGAGAGGCAAAGAGGCTGTGATGAGCGATTCTCCCATGCCAAACTTGGACGACTTCGAAGAGACGGCAATGGCCCAAATACGGTAGCGCGTCAAGTTATCGGGCAGCTTCACCAAGATCTTCGCAATGCCTTGGTCGTTCACGAGCGCAGCGTCAGAGAAGTGAGCCAACGGGTTGAAGTTCGAGCGCAGGAACAACTCCTCAATCTCCTCTTCCTCTTCCTCCTCTTCCTCCACAGCTTGGTCGCGCAACAGTCCTTCTTCTTCGGGCATATCATCAGCAGCGAATATCTGAGCAGGCTTAAGACTTGAACCGAAACTGATGGAGTTGCTCAGTTCGTCCCTCTCCATTGCAAGCGACCTATTCTCCTTCTTCATCATCATTGGAGCGGACTTCTTCATGTCCTTATCGCCCTTCACGCCAGATTTGTACATGGGAGCTGCCTTGCGGGATTTGCTCTTCTTCTTCTCCTCCGTGGGGTAGGATGCCTGATCCCTCTCCGCGGGGTAGGATGCCTTCTCCTCCTCCTTCTTGTACTGCTTCTCCTCGTCTAGTCTTCCATCCTCCCATTCCTCTTCCTCGGATGCATCGGATTCCATATCGTCTTCATCGTCGAGATGGAGCGAGCGTTTTGCCATCAACATGGGAGCATTGAGCTCCATCATCTGAAAAGATTGTGGCGGGGGAGGAGGGGCAAATGATGCAGAAGAAGATGGCATTGCGGACATGCGTGCCGGAGATGATGCATCGGGAGGCGGGGGTCCCGCAGAGAACGAAAACATCATGGGTTTGGGGGAGGCGGGGGCGCGGTTGGAAGTCACTCTTCGTCGAGAAGCAACACCACCACCGCCGCCGCCGCTGACACTACTGATAGAGCGAGCATCCTCTCCTTTGTCAAGCGATTCCGTTCTGGGAAGTCTCTTTCCTGCACGAGGCACAGCAGCGGTTGGCTCCTCGGGATCAAAGGCGTCCTCATCTTCTACAAAGTTCTGATCCTGTTCGACCACTTCGTGAGGGTCCTGAATCGTATCGTCCTCAACCACTTCTTCCATGGAGGACTTCAAATCATCCGAGTTCTCAGACTCGACAATCTCCTCCACTTCCACCTTCCTCTTGTTCTTGTCTGCGTCTTCCAAGACTGCCTTGATGTCCTTGAGTTGAATGCTCTTGCGAAGAGAGTATTGCGCCAACTGAGGAATGTACTGCTTCATCGGTTCGGGGTCGTAGAAGTGCTTGAATGGGTGAGGGATCTCATGGTGAGTCATGGAGAGGACGGATTCATCGATCACGACGAGCGCCACTTCAGTATCAGAGACGCTATTCGACTTCCAATCAACAATTCGGACAGTGACTTCAGTCTCGGCTCCAGGAGCAACATTCGGATCATCAGGTTGCACAACGACGGTCAATTCGCGATGGTTGGATGTGACGGGGAGTTGGAGAGTGCCTTCAGCTTGAGCGAGGCGCTTGAACGGCTCAACCGCGCCCTCAGCCTGTCCTTCGCGCACGATGGTCGACACAGCAGAGACGTGCACTACGGTCCATGGGGCATTGGGTTCAGTGATGGGGAACTCCAGAATTGAAACCTCGTCCTTCAAGCTCAGCGTTTGAGTGGAGAGCACGTTGTTGCCGAGGTCGCCGCGGATGACCAGAACAGCTTCAGCGGGGAGTGGCAGACCAGTCAGGATCTTCACGCGAGCCACTTCACCAATCTTGTATTCAGATTGCAGGGACTCCAGTTTAAGCACATCGACGGGAAGGGGGGCATACGGAGTCTGTTTGAGGGTGACCTGCTTGTCTTCCATGTTGTAGTGCTCGTATTCGTAGGAATAGCCAGACGTGATCGTAGGAGGACGATGGGGGGAGATGGTGGTGGCCGGAGGGGGGATGGGGTAGGCAATGGCGCTGGGGGAGTTGGCAGCGACAGCTACGGGATCGTTCAGGAGAACGACGACTTCAGACATTCTCGACGTTGCAGGGTCAGTCATGGTGACGACAAGTGCATAGGCTTCGATGAGAGGCGTAGCCGTGTACTTGGTGCGGTCGAATTCGAAGATGGCAGGTACGCCAGCACGAGAGGCAACGAGGCGCACCTCGAGAACGTTTTGCAGCTTGGATGAGTTGGCCCTCAAGACCTTGCACACCTTGACTTGGATTGGGAGATCTGCGACGAGCTTACCATCGATATCGGCGGTAATCAACATGACTTGGAAGGGCTTGGAGTCAATACCACCAGGAGAAGAGATGTCGCCAGTGAGGTTGGAACCATTCGGGAGCTTGACACCCAGGTAGACTCTGTTGGGGTGGACGAGCAGCTTCTGCTGAGATGTGAGAGCTTGTTTGTTGAGATCCAAGACTTCGATATCGACAACGAGTTGAACGGGCTCGCAAACAGAGGGGGTGCCCTTGAAGAGGATGCGGATGGCGTTGCTTCCCTTCTCGTCCGTCATGGCCGTGAAGTTCTTTGTGTACTCGTAGATGGCGCGCTTGATGCGTTCTGAATTGGCGAGCTCAATCTGATCCTTGGCAGTGGTGAAGAGATAGCCAAGCCAGCCAGGTGCAGAGAAGCCAGCCATGGAGCTCGCGACCTTCCAGGTGACCTCGCAGTCTTGAAGTGCGCCACCAGCGAAGTAAGAGGCGTCGACCTTCACGAGAGCATCTTCGCCATACAAGTACACGGGCTTCTGCTCCAGAATTTCGGATTTCGCTACGAAGTCGGGACGACGGAACTCTTGGACTACGAAGTTGTGTCTCTCATTCAATGTCAGACGAGTACCGAGATGAGGTTGTGAATCGATGTGCAAAGGACCCAATCCAGTGAAGGAAATGGAGCAGTTGCCCAGATTGATGTTCTCGGGAAGAGGGACAGTGACGTGGAAAGTTCCGAAAGTTGGGCTGATCACGAACGGGCCTTCTGTTACCTTGGAGCCAGTGGGATCATGGAGAGTCCATTTCAGCTCTTTTAAATCATCGGCAGCCTCCTTTCCTTCAGCAAGAGCCGGTACACTGTAGGTGGGAACGCCCTCCGCGGTGACGCGGAACTCACGCAGGTATCCCTTGATTTCCACATTCTCCTTCGGACGGTATATGCCACGATCATTCCAGATCTGAGCAACCATGCGAGGACCAGCCTGAGATTGAGAGTTGTGCGATTGGACGTCGGGGAGGATGCAAGTGTCGGTACCCTTTCTGACGATCATGTAGCGCTTGTTGTAGTCATTGAGCTTGCCATCAAGCGTGACCCATCCATTCTTGTCGGTGCTTCCTTCAGAGAACTCCACATAGCTCTTGAGCTCATCCTTTGAGAGAACCTCGGCGGGAATCGTGCGAACGCGAGCAGCTTTGACGACGGTAGAATCCACCATATCGTGAACCCATCCAATGAGCATTGATGGAGTAGGGAAGACTTCGATGGCCAAACGTGTGCATTGAATCCAGGCGCGAACTGCAGGGGGGTCGTCGTCATTGGGGTTGTGGGCTTGTTTCGTGGGCATTACGACGAGACCAATGTGACCTGTCACCTCATCGCGATTCTCCAGAGCAGGGCTCAAATCAATGTCAACCGTAGCCTGCGTGCCATACTCCTTGGGATCGCTGAATTGCGGAACCATGACAGTCGTATCGGATACCAGAGTTCCCATGCCATTCGGGAAGGGTTCTTTCTCGCTTGGGTGGTTGTTCATCTTCACCCACTTCGGAAGATCGCTTTCGGGGTCCATTTTGAAGAGCACAACGCGAAGAGAGGTGTAGTTGACGTTCTGAAGACGGAAAGAGGGGAGATAGCCGGCTTGGTGTCCATGGTGGAGAAGGAGAGGATCGTAGGTGATCATCAACTTGGTTGCATTTTCCACCGGATAGGAGCCCATGTCGGCAACGAGTTGGTGAGTGAAGTTGACTGGCTCGAAGGTGACAGAGACAGAACGAGCCGCTTCGTTTGCAGCCGGATCTTCAATGTCCTCTGACAAGCTTTGTCCGTATTCATCAGTAATCCAATCAGCGACAGTGAGTTTGTATGTCTTGGGTGCGTTGAGGGCATCGGCGCGGATGTAAACGCGCATGGAGGAGTAATCGCAGAGGACCTTCTCCACAGGTGCAGGGGGATCGAGTGTGATGCAGCCAATGAGACGATTACGAATGGCAGGATCATTCAAGTTGAGACCGGCAGCGAAGGAGTTGGAGAAGTAGAGAGTGATGGGATTGAGACGTGTGGTTTTTACGGAGGTTCCGCTCGTGATCTTGAATGGGGCAACAGTGCGGTGAGAGTACTTGACGGGCTTGGGATCGGCGAGAGGGCCTTCGAGAGATGGGAGACCGGGGCCAGCCTCCATGCGGTACTTGGTGTCGGGAGGAAGAGGAGATTTGGGTCTCATCCAGACGATCTTACCAGCAGCTCCTTGGCGGAATCTGAAGAGTGTCTCAGGTTGCAATACTCTGTCGTTGTTGCCATACAAACGCACCGACTTGCAGGTGGCGAGGGCATCGGCGAAACGAATGGGTTCCATGGCGCAGTATGGCGCCTTCTCTCCCTTCAAGTAGATGTGGCAGTGCGCCGCAATGTCCTTGGGATCCACGAATTGGTCGAATTTGAGGGAGAAGACGGGGTCACAGATGGTAACAGTGTGATCAGGGAGCTTGCCAGTGATCATCATGGTAGGCTTCTCGAACTCGTAGGTGAAGCGATCACTCAGTTGCTGCTCCAGCATAGACTTCGCGCCGTTAGCAGGGATCATGAAGACGTATTTGGTAGCGTTTGGCCACGAGCGCACCCAGAACTTGAGCGTAGTGTTGTTGAGCACCCACCAGGTGGGATACAGAGACGCAGGCAGATCCACGTTCAGAAGTGGTTTCCAATCGACATCCTTGAAATCGAGAAGTTTGACGCCATTGTGGAACATGTTTTGGTTGAATCTGAAGATGACAGAACCCTCGTTGGAGAGGAAATGGGCGCTCACCTCGAGAGGAGGAGCAGTCGCGAAGAAGAGCTTCAACTTGCGCTCAGGAGAAGTGTTAGGACCCAACAGTGAAGGCAACTCGGGACCAATCACCAAGTTTACACGAGAAGTGTGAGGCAGAGGGCGCTCGGGGCGAACGAGGATCCAGTAGTGTTCTCCGTACGGGCTTCCGAAGTCCTTCACATCTGATGTAGCAGGAACGGCGGCAGCATTGGAATCGCCTTCTTTGCGCTTCTTCGACTTCTTCTTTGAGGGAGTGGCTTCAGCGAGATCGACAACAGCGCTCGTAGACTCGGCGGCTTTCGCGGCTTCGAGAGCGACTGCGGCGTCGTGAGCCTCAGCCAACTTCTTCCATTCGTCCAAGATTTGAGCAACTTTCGCACATCCTTTCGGCAACTCCTCAGGTTGCAACATGACAGCTCCACAGAAGGGCTTGTCGTCCTTCTTACTCTTTCCAAAGATGCCAGACAGAATAGACTTGTTCTTCTCCTTCTTGACGTGGAAGTGGAGTCGGGGGAGGATCGTAGCACGATCAATCGGCTGTGAGAAGCGGAGGAGGACGGGAGTATTGAGGGAGACTTCGCGGATGATTCCTCCAGGACGAGGCCAGCACTCAGCAATGCGATTCGTCGGTGTGCGCAACGTGAAGACCTTCGCCTCGGGTAGCTTTTCATCGAATACGGAGATAATTGGCACTGGTACAGTCAATCGGTACGTGGAAGAGCCGATCATCTTCACCGGTGCAGTCGTGACCAGACGCTTGCCATCGTCTTCAACGATCCATTCGAGATGAGGTGCAGCATTTTGAGAAGCTTTGGTGTCGGAGAGCATGAACTCGAACAAGGGAGCGGGAGCAGCAGCGATGGAACTCTTGGAAGATTTGGAGGTCTTTGAGGCGAGATCGGCGGTGCTGGAAGATGTTGCGGAGATGACGTCAGTGGAAGGTACAGATTCGGCCTTATTAGCTTCAAGGTGGCGAGTGGCATAGGCAGGAAGTTGCTTGGTCTCGAAGGAGGATGGGATGGAGTTGGACATGGCAACAACAGGTTGGTTGAACTGCAAAGAGAAGACCATCTCGTTGGAAGGAAGTTCTTGTTTCCAAGCAACAGGAGAAGACAATTGGCATTCCAGAGCGCCGACTACGTTGAACTTGAGCTTGTAGGAGTATGATGACTTCAGAGTACCCTCCGCACTAGGTAGATCGATCATTGTCAAGGAGATGATGTCGTTGTACATCAGAGGCTTGGTGGGGGTCAAGACAACCCATTTGCGAGCGGCAGAAGAGGATGAGTCCTTGTCCTTCGAGCGCTTCTTTACGGTAGGCAGGGCAGGTGCTGTCGCCACTTCGGCGCTGCCACACTCCTGAACCATCTTGGCGATTGTCTCATTTTGGAGCGCATCTGCTACGGTGACGACTGACAGGGGAATGGAGCGAGCACCAGTGTTGTCGACTTGGAGTTTGGACTGCAGGATGGTAGAGCCAAGAACGGCGGTATCGTTCACCAATGAATCAAACTCTAGGTAGATGAGAGGCTTCCTGCTGACGAATCCGTTATTGGCAGGCCAGACGCGAACGAATTCAACGACAGGAGTGCTGGACGAATTGCTGAATTCCTCCACGAGAGTCTCTCCCACCAGGGACGCGGTTCCAGCAGGGATAGTCACTGTGTAGCGAGTCGCACGAGCCCAGTTTTCAGATGGAGTGAATTTTAGCGCAGTTGGGTTCAATTGACCAGAAGAGTAGCGTTGCAGAGTCCAAGTGCCAGGGTGATCGGGTTTGATGGTGGGGGTCCAAGGGAGTGTGTAGTCTCCATCGACGAAGTTGGCGGATACCTTGACCAGAGGCTGATTGAAGCGCAAGAAGAGGTGATCTTTGGCGACGAGTGGACTCGATGTGGGGGCATAGCTCGTCACTTCAAAAGTGGGCACCGTGTTGAAGGACTGAGAGTTGCTTCCAGAGTCCAAACGAGGCCCTTCGGCACTGGGGAACTTCACTTTGACGCGCAAAATCACATGAGCACGATATGGAAGAGCAGTAGAGGGCTTGACGATGACGAACTTCTCTGGTGCGTAATGAGAGACACGCTCGACTATAGCATCGTCCTTCTTCCACTTCGATTCCTTCACCAACACAGCAGGAATTTCAGTAGGCTTGTTGAGGTCCTTTCCAGCGACGCTCGACACTTCGAAGTAGAGGAAGGGAAGAACATCTGCAGGGGAGACCTTCTGAGAGAAGGCGATGAGCATCGTCGGGAGGATGGGTTGTTCAGCAGAGGAGCCATTAGGCCACCAGAATTCGTTCACGATAGGTACAGGAGTGGTGACTGAGGTAGAGCTGTGAGTCTTGCGGTCTAGAGGCACTCCCCAGAAGGAGCGAGCATTCTTCGGCACGGTGATGGTGTACTCGGTGGACATGTTCCAAGGAGCAGTTGGCACGTAGTAGAAGCTCGAATTGTCGTTTCCTAGCATCCACTTTCCCGCAGGTGGTTCGGGAGTGATGATGGGAGTCCAGCCGAGATCAACGCGAGCATCGTGGGTGATGGCAGAATTGAAACTCACTCTCAACGCATGGATCGCCTGGAATGGTGTTATGAGTTCGTCAACAGAGGGCACTGGAAGATCTCCACTCATGCGAGGACTGACCAGCTCAGGAGGAGAAGGATAGACGTAGGGGAGGCTCAATGCAGGAACCGCAGCGGGAAGAGCTTGGCCGGCAGCAAGCGCGGCTTGAGTGGCTTGCGCGTGTTGGACCAATGCTTGTTGATGAGCTTGAATTCGCTGTTGTTGTTGTTGGATAGCATTCTGATGGTTCTGAACGGCGGTCTGTTGCTCTTGTTCGCGCTGGGCGCGGGCAGCCTCCCATGCAGTGCGAGCCTTCTCTGTTTGGACTCGGTACTCTTCGATGGGCTTGTAGGGTTCGACGGCGCTTGGCTTGTGGCACGTGGGATGGAAGTCATCGGTGGTGTCGTACTTGCTTGCGCCCCAGACGTCGGTTACGGCTGCCGTGTTCATTCGAAGAGCACGCTCATATTGCTTGCGCATAGCGGGGATGACGCTGGTGAGAGACGGAAGGGACCTCATGTGGACGAAGGAGCAAGTGCTGAGAGAAGAGGCGGTCGGGATTTCGTAAGTGCGCGTGACGTTGTACATCGCCCGGACAGGACCGATTGAAGATGGGAGATGTGGGCCCATGATGAGTTCTACTTCATGTTCCGGAGGGAATTCGAGGGAGCATTTGAAGGCCACGTAGTGACGAGAGCTAAGATAGGGGGCCCAAGAACGATCCCAGTTCCAGCGGTTGATAGTCCATCTGTGCCAAGGATGGTCGCGCAAGGAATTCCAGGGTACGATTTCGCATACACCATGCGGTTTCTCCTTCTTCACGAGAGAGGTGAGGTTGGCCAAGACACCAGTCTTGTGACAGAAGAAGGTGATGTTCTTCGCGAGTTCTGTCTCATCCACAGGCTGGGAAGTCTCGAGCAGCCATACGCAATTGCCAGGAATCATAATACGAGCATCAGGATACATGCGGACCACACCATTGAGGGTAGTAACCACACTCCACCAGAAGACCTCCAGAGGCTTGTGTTGCTTCTTGTTGATGCCTAGTTGTTCCAACGGCTCTCCAGTAGACCAAAATGAGAGGGAATCATTCTTTTCGAGAGGTTGGTCGTAGAAGGACTTGGCCTCACCAGTCTTGAGCGTGACAATGTACTCGGTGGACGGCGTGAACTTGACGTGTGCATCAGTTCGGTAGATGATGGTAGTTCTGGCCTCATTGATGGTCCAAATACCAACGGGAGGGGCAGGGGTGATGGTAGGTCTCCAGGAGAAGTCGCCGAGATCTTGCTTGGGACCACAGAGAGGGAAGGAGAAGCGGAAGGTCAACTCGTCTTGATTGGCGTGAAGGCTTGCCTCGACAACCATGAATGATGCTCTCGTTTTGAAGGATTGGTTCAATGCAGGTTCGCGAGACTTGGCAGGACCGAGAAGAGAGGAGAGTTGAGTGTCGAGATGGATGCTGATGGATGCTCCTCTGGGAAGTGGTTTCTTCGGTAACAATGCGACCCAATATCCATCCTTTGCTCCAGTGATGTGCTGCGTGTAGCTATTTCCAGCCTGATGGGCAGTCTGTAGCGCCTTGAGTTCCTCGATGTCTTCAGTGCGACTGAGTTCGATCTCCTCGTCACCGCTCTTCAAAGTGAACTGCTTGTTCTTGCCAGTGAGAAGGAGCTTGGTGTCAATAGGCTGATCGAATACGAGAACGATGGGGGCGGAGGGGGAGATGTCGATGGCCTTATCTTCAGGGAACATGGAGGAGAGCTTCATCGTCGGGGTGGTGAAGTTGAAGTTAAGTTCCTGTGCCAATGGACGGTTTTGCTTGCCAAGAGATCCAGCGATGATTTTGACGGCAAAGACGGTGGAGAGAGGCCAGGAGGAGTCATCTTCCACTTCGTAGACGAGCGCATTTTCGGTCTCTCCAGAGACGAACCATCGACCATCCGGGAGTGCAGGTGTGACCTTTGGTAGCCAAACAGGTTCATCGGTAGGCTCATTGGATATGGTCTTGGTATCGAGTGGGTGATTGAAGGTGATGACGATGCGCTTGAGGGACTTGGCCTCCAGGAAGCCTTCGGGTGTGTAGTTCTCGACCTTGAAGATCTCGCGTTCCGCCTTCTCTTGTGCAGCCAGTGCCTCCGCTTCCAAGCGGGCCTTCTCAGCGGCCTTTGCAGCAGCAGCGGCGTCCTTCTTCGCCTGTTCGTCGGCCTTCTTCTGCCGGTCTGCTTCCTTCGCCTGTTCCTTCGCCAGTTTCTCTGCAGCCTTCGTAGCCTCCTTCGCAGCCTCTTCGGCCTCCTTTTGCTTGCGCTTGCGGGTCTTCTCATCGTCCACAACGGGCTTGTCGGCGTCCGGGTCGAATTCGACCATTCGAGTCACAGGGGCAAGCGTTTGCTGCGTAATCGCAGCCTTTTGCGCCTCGTGTTGTTCTCGAGCGATCTTGGCAGCGGCAAGCTCAGCTTCGGTCGGGGGAGGGGGAGGGAAGACCTTGCGAGACACGGACGCACCACGAGTCGCAGGCGGCGCCATATCGCTCGCACCTCGGAACACGTACTTCCCTTCCTCATTTGCTTCATCCAACGCAGCTTGCATCGTATCGGGCAACTTGGCAAGAACCTTCTCCAGGTCTTCGGCGCTCAGCGATTGTTCGGGTTTCAATGGCGCCTTCTTCTTCTTCTTCGCTACCGGTTCCAAAACAGCATTTGATGGCTCCACAGTGGTTGGCTCCTCAGGCTTTGGCGGCTGGGGCTCTTCTTCGACAGGCGACGAGGCCGAAGCTTCGCTCTCCGCTGGAGGTGGTGAAACAACATCGGGGATCACAGGCTCGGGCTCCGGGATTTCATACTCCTCAATCTCAAAGTAGAACGCATTTTCAGGGACAGCAGCCTACACAGAGAAACAGAAACTGAGGTTAGAATCGGAACTCGATATCTTCGCTTCCAGTTGGGGCTCGCAGTCACCAGGGTTCAGAATAATGCATAAAACAGCAAATTGCGTAGGAAAACGCACGTTTTCGGAAGCCATGGCGAGAGATACAGGACTACGGAAGAGACGAATCGAATGCAACAAAGACTCACACCTCTTTCGCCTTGGGAGATGTTATGCAAGGACCTATAACTGAGAAAATGGAGAAAATGATTTGTTAGGGTCGGTTTCGATGCATAGAGGGAGCAATAGGACAGTTGAAGACCAAACAGAGGCGGAAGAGTGAAGCGGCAACGAACCCAAAGATAGCGACGGTTTGTGCTCCTAAGTGGACACCGGACGAGAAAGGAGCCGTGCACGGTCAGTACCACAAACAAGATACTAGTTTGAGACGAGTATCGTGCTGAAAGACAGCAACACGAATGGAACCGGGACGAGAGAAGGCCCTGCACGGCGCGCTGAGAGTCGGTTCGAGGAAACACACGCGTACACACATCTCAGAATCCTTCCAACTTTGTCTTCCTGTTACAACAGCCTTGACATCCTCCAGACCCGCTCATTAAGAAGCAGAGGCACCACGCATAAAAATTCGGTCCGTTTCTTTGAAGTACTTACGGTGCAGGGTTTCTGCACGTGATGCTCAGAATGAAGGCAGCCAGCCTGTTCGACCGCCATTCTTCATGTGCGAATCCAATCCCAATCAAGCAAAGATGGTCACACTTCAGAAACGATGAGTTGTAGCGTAGAATCCTACTCGGAGACAGCAGACGAACCGTTGAACAGCCCAAGGGAGGGGAAAAAACCTGGGGCGCTGGCAGACCGCGTGCCTGGCTCTTCTTCGACAGTAGTCTTCTTTGCAGTTCTCTGCTCTTCACTTCCACAATGGCCGACTCCTCTCTTTCTGGCATTAACGTAACCCTTAAAACGAGTGACGACAAGGAGATCACCCTACCCAAGGAGGTGCGAAACAAGACCAATGCCACTCGCGCCGCGCCTCAAACCCTCTTTTCTGCCATGTGAGCTAACGTCTCCCTTCTCTGTTAGATCGCCTTCATGTCCACCACTTTGGCCAACTTGCTTTCCGGTATGTTCCTAGATTTGGAGGTGGTTGGATCCCAGTCCTCTCGACGTGTGTTTGTCCGTGACTTCATAGGTTCCGAATCCGCTTCCCTGACTCATCGTCCACCTTGTTTGACACGATATATGGTGTAGATTTGGGAGATGCTCAAGGTTCTGCCATTCCCCTTCAAAACGTCAGCCTCAAGATCATGGAAAAGGTGAAACAGTATTGCGAGTACCACCACCAGTTCCCTTCTCCTCCTAGCGACCCGAAGAAGGATGACCGCCGCACAGATGACATCATTCCTTGGGACAAGGACTTTTGCGCTGCTTTGGACCAACCTACCTTGTTTGAGCTCATTCTGGTACGCCCGAACCGCCGCCGACACTCTTCTCCCTCTTTCGCACTCCAATCGAGTTCTCTAACATCGACACTCCTCTCTCTATCTGATTTGGATCCCTTTAGGCCGCAAACTTTTTGGAAATCAAGGATTTGCTCGACCTGACATGCAAAACGGTTGCCAACATGATCAAGGGTAAGTCTCCCGAAGAGATCCGTGTTACCTTCAACATCAAGAACGATTTCACTCCCGAGGAGGAAGAGCAAGTGCGCAAGGAGAACGAGTGGTGTGATGAGCGTCAGTAAGACGCCTGAGGGAGGCTGCAGGTCAGCTCCGACAACGCCCCATCTTCGAATTCCTTCTCTTGAGTTCCGTCCCATGTACAGACATAAAAGGTGCCATGTTGACCCCACATCAACGAATCAAGATTTCCTGCATTCTATACTCAATGCATGACCACAACACAATGTGCCATTCGCCATGCAAGGGCAAGTTCCTCCCAATGAAGATCAAGGTCTTATACAGTGCTTCAATAATTAATGATGACCTATTACGGAGTACAGTGTGTAGGTGGAGAATCGGAGTTGCGATGGGCTTGATGTCAACCTAGACTCGTTGGAAGGGAGCTCACGGAATGTTCGGCTCTACTTCAACCCTTGCATCTGGCCTCATCTGGGGGAGTCGACTGTTTTCGCCTGTTTGGATGAACCAAGACATCACCTTGAGCGTCTGTTGAGGTCGTTGGAGGCATCCAAGACCCAGAGCGCCTGGTTCCGTTGGCAGTGCCGCGGCCAACTCGTCAGTCTTCATCCGCCATGGCTCGTGTTCACCTTGTTGTGGCTGTCTTGGCCGTCGTTGCGGTGTGCGCGCTTGCTCAGCCTTCTGCTGACCGTATTTCCAGCCTCCCCAACTTGGTACGAAGGCGACTTCATCCCGAACGACTTTTCCGCCTGCCGTGCCGATTCCTCTTCTTGCGCCGTTCTGCTCTCTACTGACTCCAAACGCCTCTCCTCCCCCTGTTCTAGAATGCTAAACTCGTTGAGATGTACTCTGGATATATCAACCTCCCCAACTCGCAGAAGTACTACCACTACATCTTCGTTCCCTCCACCGGAAAGCCGGCAAGTGATCCCGTCGTTCTCTGGCTCAACGGCGGTCCTGGCTGCTCTTCTCTTGATGGTTTCTTCTACGAACATGGTCCCTACAAGTTCGGCCCTGGCTTGGAGAACATCACCTTGGACAAGAACCCCTACGCGTACGTTGCCCACCTTTCCTTGCCTCCCTCTTCGTTACCTATTGCGTTTCCAGCATCCACGACCTGATGTTCTTCTATATATAACGCGTTGAAGTGCATTGTGAATGCTATTGCTGACCTGTGCACGTGTGTGTTGGCCTGCTTTTCGCCTATTTGATCCTCCAGCTGGACTCAATACGCAAGCGTCATCTACTTGGAGTCGCCTGTTGGAGTCGGATTCACCTACTCGAACAACCAAATGGACTACTTCTGCAATGATGACTCCACTGCTAGCGATAACTTGTCGTTCTTGCTTGAGTTCTTCAAGAAGGCTCCCAAGTATGCCTCTCTTCCCTTCTACGTGTTTGGTGAGAGTTATGCTGGCGTGTATGTCCCTACTTTGGCTGCCAAGATCGTCAAGAGCAACCAAGCCGGTGCGAATGCCAAGATCAACCTCGTCGGCACGGGATCTGGAAACCCTGTAACGAACACTCCCTCTGAGGGCACTCTTCAGTCCTGGGTTCCTTTGTACGTCCTCCTCTTGTCGCTCCTCGTTCTCCTGCTCTCCCATTACGTTTTCCCTTTGAAACAATCCATGTGGCAGAGGTGCTGACCTCAAGCTCCCCTTCGCGGTGCGCCTCCTCTATTGCGACTTGCTCCACAGCTCCTACGGACATGGCCTCATGAGCCCCAACGTCCATGCCGCCATTGTGTCTTCTTGCACCTCTGATCCCAATGGATTCACTTGCAACAGCGCCATCAACCAGGCCAACAACGGTTACAACGGCATCAACCCCTACTGGGTCGCTGGCACCTGCTTCAACGGTGCTCAGATGGCTCGCACTCAGAAGATGCTCGCTGCTCACTTCCCCCCTCACGATCCCATCAACCGTGCCAAGTTCTTCAAGCCTCAGGAACAGGTACCTTGCATTGACGCTGATAACGCGCAGAACTACTTGAACCGCCCCGTCGCCACCTCCGCCCTCCACGTCTCCTCCGGCATCCAATGGTCCATCTGCTCCAACACCCTCTCCTATTCTCCCTCTGGAAGCAGCATGCTGCCCAACTACCAACTCCTCCTTCAGAACAACATCCGCGTGCTCGTCTACTCTGGTGACGCTGATTCTGTCGTTCCCTGGACTGGAACCTCCAAGTGGGTCACTCAGGAGATGAACTTGGGCTCTCCCAACGACGACTGGGCCCCTTGGTCGTACATGGACGGCCAAAACGGAGCTCAGGTCGGCGGTTGGAAGACCACCTACAGCGCTGGACTCACCTACACCACCATCCGTGGTTCTGGACACATGATCGCTCAGTTCACCCCTGCTCGCTCTCTCCACATGTTCCGCAACTTCATCCAGAACAAGGGTCTCTAAACTGCTTGCAACTCCCCAAAGTAACAGTAAAAGGAGCTCTTGGCAATCGTCAAACATGCCTCTATTGCGTCGTATTGCTTCCCTATGACTCAGATGCACTCTATACTATTTACAGGTTATATTCAATACAAACGAAGGGGGATTTGTTCTCCGGAGTGGCGATCGAACAGGGGGACAGAAATTTGGATGCAAATTTCGCTCCAAGCGCACACTCCAACCCTTCGATACTCGCCAACACACTTTAGATCCATTCACCAACAGGAGGCTCAATGACTACTTCCACTACAGGTTCCAGAACTTCGTCCTGCTCCAGGGCCATGAAATGGTCCTGCGCCACATCATGATCCAACTCGTCGTGGTTCACCACCATGTCGTCTACAGAGTCATATTGGATGATCATGTTCGGAAACTCGGTACGGAGCTCTGTTACATGCTTGGGGTGAACGAAGGAGCATCCAGTGATGTTGATCAGCTCTAGATTGGGGAAGGCACGGCACGCTTGTTGGACCCACTTTGGCGACACCGTTTTGATCCATCTTACCGACAGAAAGGTGAGTTTTGTGCCTAATTTGATGAGGGTTTGAAGGCCCGTATCTGTGAGGTATTTACAGCCAGAGATGTCGAGAAGGCGGAGCTCGGTGCAGCGTTTGAGCAGGAACTGGAGATTCGTGTCTGTCATGCATGTGAAACAGCCTTCCAAGGATAGACTGTGTACAGAAGGACAGGCCTTGGGTAGGAGTCGAATGATGGAGTCTTCGATGAGGAGGCCTTTGAAATCCAGGACAGTGACTTGCGGAAGGAGGAAGCACTTCAGAACCTTGTTCGAGATCTTGCCATCGGTCAGTCGCTTGTGTTTGTGAAACAAAGCAGAGACGAGAAGTCCATCCGAGAGATCGACGAGCATTGGAAGATACTTGGGCAGATCTGAAGCGACCTGTTTGATGAGCAACTCTGTCAGCGTCGGAATGCCATCTTGCTCAGAATCATGCTCCACATCAGCGAAGCTGGTATCGTAAGAGTGTCCATAACGAGCTCTAATCCACTTTTCGCCACTTACGGTCTTGTTCTCGAATCGGTTGTCATGTGGAGGGATGAAACTTCTCGAGTTTGCAACCAGAGCGTCCAACTGCGCTTCTGACAGGTTTGTGAACCACGGCCTTACATCTTCGTACTTGAACCAACCTCCAGGTTGGCCCTTTGCAGCAAACACTTGATCTTTGGCAGGATGGTGGCGCAAGAAGTAGCACAAGCGCTCCGACGACGGATTGTCATTTCGAACGGCACGTTCTCTCCTACGGAAGCCTTGATCACGCTCTTCCGCCATGTTATCGATTGTAGGTGAAGTAGAGAATCAATTCAGAGAATGAATCGGGGTCTGACTCAAACTAGACTGCAACAACGAGTGTTGGGATCAAACCCGTCGGCGCGTTCGCGTAGATTTCCACGATCGGTCCCCGCCCATCACACATCCAGTAGGACTCGCCCCGCATGTCTCTTTCTTCGCCTCTTCGACTATGAAACCGTATTTCAGTCGCAAACAGAGACAATGACTCCAAGGGTGACAGTCACCGGGAGCCCGCAACGGCAATCACTGGCCTAGTCACTATGACCTATTTGTGGCGAACTACAATCTTTTCTCGAACTATCAACCAATCTCCACCCTATGGATACAAGAACAGAACAGAAAGAAGCTGGTTTGAGGGTTACGAAGAGTGTGCTCGTGATGTGCACCCATATGTTCATTGTTGGTGGGCTATTACTGCATAGATAGGGGTGACGATGTGGTAAACCTGACCTGGAGCTTGGGTATCGAGTCTGAAGGTGCATAAGAGCAGGGGGTTAGAAACTGTGTGAAGCGGTATTGTTGCATCTGGCTGTCAGAGAGAAGAGCTCAATGGGTAGACGTACGTCTCACGGAATTCCTTGAGCCAGTCTCTAGTTGGGTCTGTCTTGCGGGCGACTTGCAGAGCGGACCAAGTGCTGACGTAGTCGAGAAGGCCCTTCTTGTCCAGATCGTACTCCATGAAGTCCTCCATTCTCTCTACTCTGGGGAACGTGGGTTTGATATCAGCATACTTTCCTTCCACGATGAGTCGAGATGCGGGCCAATAGGGGCCAATCGTTTCACCGTAGAGCTATCAGAAGGTTGCGACAGTGGGCGTCAGTTTCCTCACTTGTTGAAGCCGAAGATGGAGTTTCTAGCCGAAAGCTGACGCAAAACGGAACGTACTTTAGAAAATGCGGCTTGGACGACTGGAGAACCAGGGATGGTGGGCGCAGTGTAGCACCACATGGCGAGCGTTCCTCCAGGGGACATTATGGCCTTTGCTTGCTCGTAAAAGACTGGCAAATCAAACCAATGAGCGCACTGAGCCGCCGTAATCATATCAACACTACCAGGAGCCAATCCTGACACAGTCAGGTCTTCTGCACCGCCCTTTACGAATCGTAGCTTCCGCTTCGGCGTGTCCAGCTTCTCTGCCTTCAACGAGGCCTCATTCACTTGTCCTGCAGAAGGATCCATGCCAACGACTGTATCCACCTTAGATGAGAGGTAGAATGTTGCCTGTCCAGTACCACAGCCGATGTCGATGAGAGTCTTGGGTGTCTCTGCTTTTTCCAAGTCGTAGCAACGGCAATTGTCAGAATCTGCCTGAAAACTGTATCATATATCAAGGTTCAGCTTGTTCAGATCCGTACGAGAGCATTTGGCGAGGGTGGAGTCGAGAAATGAGGAAGGGTACGTCGGTCTGGCAGCCGCGTAATTCGCAGCGCCTACCTGAGCTCCAAAGTAGTCCACAAATGGTTTTGAGCTCATGGATCGAGAAGATCGAGTGGTAGGAATGAAACGATGGCCTAGAGTGGTCGTAAGTGAGAGCATGACTGAACGTTCAGTCTCATTTCGTGATGCTCGGAGGTTCAGCACGCTTGGTGCTCTGGGCTGCTCCATCGTCCCAAGACCATTGCCCCCAGGAAATCGTTTGATATTCACGCTTTTGCTACATTGTAACATATGGATGAAGGGCAGCTCAAAGAGAGATTGTTGTGGGAGCAGGGTAGGTACAGCCTGCCACCACTCTCCCAAAGTTCTCGCCCGTCTATTCCTTGTGAGAAGGCGGGAATTTGAGCTCACGTGCAACCAAAGCTTGTACTTTTCGAGATCGGCCACAAGAGGAAGAGGGGAGGGACTCCAGAGAAGGATCGCACAAGGGCAACCAAACCGTCGTGTCGCTCTGTTTGGGGAGCTTCAGCGTCTGCTGTTCTTGTCGAAGAAGTCGTCGAAGTATGGTCTGATCAGCTGCTAGATACTCAAACATGGCACCCAGAATCGGCACAGATCGAGAAGAGGAGGTGCCAGAGTCCAAAGACAAATGTGTCCAGTACGCAGCCGCTTGTTGTACCGTTGGCCATCGAGGGAGGGTCACTATTGCCAAATCATCTAGTCTTTCGATTGCAGTCTTCAATTCGTGAGGCAGATTCGAGCTGGGTACCAAGAACCCTCCAAGAGTGATGTCGCAGAGTTCCTCAGGATCGCGCGCTCCTTCTTCATCCACTCTCACAAGGTTACTAAATGGAACCACATTCGTGCTGACATTGCTTGCCATCACAGGGAAGATGGAGCTCTCCAGAGCTCGGGAAACAAGATTGCGCTGTGCAGAATCGACGAATGCCAATGTGGTGAGCGTGGTGGTCAACAGAGCTACGGCGGAGTCCAGTCTCTCTCCGGTCATGGTAGTGGCATCGAATGTCGCGATGTGGTCCAGAAGCAGCTTTTGAGCACCAGTCCGACCGAAAAACACGCCCTTCTTCTCCAATACGCGAATCAGTTGCGGGCTCAAGGACACGTGCTCGCGTTGCGCCTCGAAGGGTCTGACCAGTTCCGTCCTTCCCATCTGCGGCACCCATGCTAGTTGATTCAACTCTTTGCACCAAGTTGCCGTACCAATCCTTCCATTAGCCACATACAGTCGCCACACCTCTCCTTGACCTACCAGCATCGAATCTCCTCGCTCCAGAGCCGAAACGTTCGACTCCAGCCAATGCGCTATGTATGACCACATTTCGGGTCGTTGTGTAAGAATGACGTCTTTGATGCGAGTATCCACTACTTTCCAGCCTTTTCTCGATGTGGTTTGGAAGTCCAGCACAGAATCGTGGGGAATCTCGAGAATGTCCGCGACCAACTTTCGCGACTCGCTGTATGATGGGTAGACGCCAAGTTCCTTTGCCACATACTCCTCGAGGACGACGGGTCCCTTGGCACCAAGAGAGGAGAAGGCAGCGGACCAAGTGAACTGAGCACTGGGTGGGAGCGACAGTTGAGCGTATACGCTGTGAATGGCAGGCCATTCGCTGAAGAGGCGCGAGTGGATGAGCGCAAGTTGAGAATCGACATATGGCGCACTGAGTACGGATAGAGAGACTTCGACGAGCTTGATCTTGTTGGACGATGTGGATGGAGCAGGTATCGGAATGACGTGCGAAACGAGTGCCAAAAGTTGGTTCGAGATCGCCCACTTCGTGAAGGAGAGGAGAGGACCCAATTGACTTATTTCGTTGCCAAGAATGGTAAGTGAAGCTCCTTCTGATGATGTTGATAATGTTGATGAAGGATCCGCTGTATTGGGGTTCGAAGCGGTGAACGCAGACGATGAGGAGTGTTGGAATCGGTCCAGAGAGGCAACGCCAGTTTCCAATTCGGCAATATTGATTGCGCAGTTCAT
>Ga0307375_10001235_pt1 | contig 28359 bp, 28 predicted proteins | sample TR1MG_FD_202531 | JGI IMG/M metagenome (GOLD analysis project Ga0307375, IMG submission 202531) | Soil microbial communities from Risofladan, Vaasa, Finland - TR-1 | ecosystem: Environmental > Terrestrial > Soil > Coastal area > Acid sulfate soil | place: Finland: Risofladan, Vaasa | collected...
CGAGCAACAGCAGGCCCTGGTTGCCGCTGTCGGCGAGCGAGTGCACCGCTTCGGCCAGCATCGCGCCGGAGCCGGTGACGAAGGCGGCGAACAGCTTGGCGACGAAGATCGCGAAGTTCGCACCGAGTGCGAGGAAAATCGCCTTCAGCGAATTGGCGTGACCGGACATGCGGTGTCGATCCTTGCGAGGGTAAGCCGCAGTCTACCAACGGGCTGCTAGGAGCGTGGGCGGTAGAAACGTTCGCGGCGAAAAGTCCTCTGCGCGAGGACAGTTTTTCGGCGATTTGCCGGCCCATAGTGGTTCTATGGGCCAAAAAGCGACGGAAAAATGGACCGCGCGGAGGGCTTTGCAGCCCGAATGGCTTCTACCGCCCACGCTCCTAGTGTAGTGCTTCATTCTGTTTGGAACTTAAGCGGCTATTGGCGCGGATGACCTTCTGCAGGATGTCGCGCGCGCTCTTGGTCCAAATGAACGGTTTCGGGTGGCTGTTGTGGTGGGCCACGTAGTCGTTGATGGCGGCGATCAGCTCGGGCACGCTGGTGAATACGCCGCGGCGCAGCCGTTCGGTGGTGATGTCGCGGAAGAAGCGCTCGACCATGTTCAGCCACGAGGCCGAGGTCGGGGTGAAGTGCAGGTGGAAGCGAGGATGCTTGGCCAGCCAATCCTGTACCACCGGATGCTTTTGGGCGGCGTAGTTGTCGGCGATCAGATGCAGCGTCTTGTCTTTGGGCGTTTCACGATCAATTTGCCGCAGGAACATCAACCACTCGACGTGGGTGTGGCGCGGCTGGCACTGGCCGATGACCTGACCGTCGAGCACGTTGAGCGCGGCGAACAAGGTGGTCGTGCCGTGGCGCTTGTAGTCGTGCGTCATCGTGGCGGCTCGGCCCTTCTTCAGGGGCAAACCCGGCTGCGTGCGGTCCAATGCCTGCACTTGGCTTTTCTCGTCGCAGCACAACACCAGCGCGTGCTCGGGCGGCGCCATGTACAGACCCACGACGTCTTCGAGCTTCTGGACGAACTGCGGGTCGCGTGAGACCTTGAAATCGCGCACGAGGTGCGGCTTGAGGCCATGCTTGCGCCACACCCGCAGCACGGTGGTGTCGCTGACGCCGACTTTCGCGGCCAGGCTGCGCGTGCTTCACTGGGTGGCCGCCTCCGGTGTGGTCTGGGTGGTCAGCCGCACAATCTCGGCGGCGTCGGCGGTGACGGGGCGTCCGCCACGCGGCAGGTCCCGTTCGATCGACTTCAAGCCGCCTTCGGCATAGCGCGTTCGCCAGCATCCGACCTGCACACGCCCCACACCATGTGCGCGGCGATCGCCGCATTGCTCAACCCTTCCGCAGCCAGAAGCACCATCTGCGCGCGGCGTGCCAGACGCACAGTGGTCGTCTTGGACCGGGCCAATTGGCTCAGTTTCGTCCGCTCTTCGCTGCTCAATTCGATCGTCGGTGCATGCCGCACGGGTGGCTCCTTGCCCTGCCGACATGGTGCTGAGCGACGAGGAGCATATCGGAGCTCACCAGACTGGTCGCTCGCAGCTCGCCAGCGCGATGGCGATCGAGACCTGCGCCGCTTGCCACAACGGCCGACCCAAGCCCTTCATCTGGGTCAGGAGCGCGCGCGACATCCTTCAAAAGGTCATTCGCGCCAATAGCCGCTCAAGTTCCAAACAGAACGAAGCACTACACTAGGCTGACGCGCATCGACGCCCCTCCTGAGAGACGATGACGATGGATTCGATCCTGGCCCTCCTGCAGAGCCCGTCTGCCTGGCTGGCACTGATCACGCTGATCGCGATGGAGGTGGTGCTCGGCATCGACAACCTCATCTTCATCTCGATCCTGACCAACAAGCTTCCCGCAGCCATGCGCGAAAAAGCCCGCCGCCTGGGCATCGGTCTGGCGCTGGTCATGCGCCTGCTGCTGCTTGCCACCGTCTCGACCATCGTCAAGCTCACCGCGCCGCTGTTCACCGTGCTCGACCACGGACTCTCCTGGCGCGACCTGATTCTGATCGCCGGTGGCGCGTTCCTGGTCTGGAAGGCGACCCGCGAGATCCATCACAACGTTTCCCACGATGCCGCCGAACATGCCGAGGATGGCAAACCGTCGGCAGTCACCGGCTTCGCCTCCGCGATCGGCCAGATCGTGGTGCTGGACCTGGTGTTCTCGATCGACAGCATCATCACCGCCGTGGGCATGACCGAGCATATCCAGATCATGTTCGTGGCCGTGATCGTCGCGGTGATGGCGATGATGTTCGCGGCGCGGCCGCTGGCCAACTTCATCAACGACAATCCCTCCATCGTGATGCTGGCGCTGGCCTTCCTCATCATGATCGGCATGACTCTGGTGGCCGATGGCCTGGGCAACCACGTGCCCAAGGGCTATATCTATGCGGCCATGGCGTTCTCGGCGGTGGTCGAGGGACTCAACATGTTTGCCCGCCGGCGTCGCGAACGACGGGCCGAGACGATGGATGGCGGATGAGCCAGTCGATGCATGGCGAATACAAGATGCCCGGAGGCAAGCTGATCGACCTCGACGTGCCAGCATAGTGTTGCAATCTTAAGTAAACGTGTAAACGGCCCGCCTGGCTCATGCTTTACGACGAGGCCAGCGGGTGAGATGGCGTGCGAGTTGCCCCCCACATTGTGCTGAGCGACGAGGAGCATCGTGAGTTCACCCAGCTGGCTCGCTCCCGGCTCACCAGCGTCCGGCTGGTGCAGCGCGCCCGGATCGTTTTGCTGGCGGCCGAGGGTAAGCAGAACAAGGCGATTGCAGAGCAGTTGAGCCTTGGGCGGGTGCAAGTCGCGCGCTGGCGCGAACGCTATGCCCAGCATCGACTCGCCGGTATCGAGCGTGACCGCCCGCGCGGCGCGCCACCACCGAAGGTCGATGTAGCCCGGCTGGTGGAACTGACCACGCAGAGCAAGCCGGCGGCAGCCACCCATCGGAGCACGCGCACGATGGCCGCTGAGATGGGCATCAGCGCCGCCAGCGTCTCGCGTCACTGGCGCGCGAACGGGTTGAAGCCGCACCTGGTGCGGGATTTCAAGATCTCGCGCGACCCGCAGTTCGTCCAGAAGCTCGAAGACGTCGTCGGCCTGTACATGTCGCCGCCCGAGCACGCGCTGGTGCTGTGTTGCGACGAGAAAAGCCAGGTGTAGGCGCTGGGTCGCACGCGGCCCGGATTGCCGCTGAAGAAGGGGCGCGCCCAGACGACGACGCACGACTACAAGCGCCATGGCACGACCACTCTGTTCGCCGCGCTCAATGTGCTCGACGGTCAGGTCATCAGCCAGTGCCAGCCGCGCCACACCCATGTGGGATGGCTGAAGTTCCTGAAGAAGAGCGACCGTGACACACCCAAGGACAAGGCCTTGCACCTGATCGCCGACAACTACGCCACGCACAAACACCCGGTCGTGAAAGCATGGCTGGACAAGCATCCGCGCTTCCACATGCATTACACCCCGACCTCGGTATCGTGGCTCAACATGGTCGAGCGTTTCTTCCGCGACATCACCGCCGAACGCCTGCGTCGCGGCGTGTTTGCCAGCGTGCCCGAACTGGTGACTGCGATCGAGGCATACGTCGCTCACCACAATGCCCGATCCAAGCACTTCATCTGGACCAAGAGCGCGCGCAACATCCTTCAAAAGGTCATCCGCGCCAATAGCCGCTTAAGTTCCAAACAGAATGAAGCACTACACTAGGAGCGTGGGCCGCAGAAATCTTTGGGCTGTGATTGTGCTCTCATCCATAGGCTGCGCCTCTCGTCGGGCTTGCATAGAGTGACTATGCACACCCTCCGATAGACGCATCCTATGGCGATAGCCCAATCTCGCTATCCAAAGTTTCTACGGCCCACGCTCCTAGTGGATGCCGATGCCCACGCCCACGCCGAAGTGGACGTTGCTGCGGCCGCGACTCATCTCGTCGGCACTCCACACGTGTGCCTGCGCCACGCTGACCAGCGGAAACACGTAGTTTGCCTCGCCGACCTTGCCGGCGCGGCTGCCGTTGAGCGTGCCGCTTATCGTCATCAGCGCGCCGGCCGGGTAGTCGAGCGGTTCCACGAAGCCGGACATCACGGCGATGAAGCGGCCGTTGCCGCTGTCGTTCGCCCTGGGCCGCTGCGAGGAATCCAGCGGGTAGGCCAGCAGCTCGATCTCGCTGTGGTCGGCCAGGTTGGTGACGTGCACGATGCGCCCGCCCCAGATCACCGGGGCGCTGGCATAGCGTTCGGGCGCTTGCGCCACCTGGAACGGTGCGGCGGTGATGGCCGCGGCGTTCTTGTAGATCGGTGCCGGGGCACAGCCGGCCAGCACGAGCAGGGCGGATCCCAGAACCAGGCGGATCAAGGTGGCGGGCAAGCGGGTACGCATGATCTTCGCTCCGGGCGGAAGGCTTGAGGATGCGCCGAGCTTAGCGGCGACCCGGTGTCCGTGGTAGCCGGGAGGCAGGCAGCGGACTGGGCGTGTTCAGCATGCTGCCGGCTTCGTCCAGCAGCCAGTCCAGCTTCCAGCTGGCCGGGTGCTCCTGTGACAGCAGGCCGGCCAGCGCCCGCAGCGGTTCGCGCAGGGTGTCATCGAGCTTCCACGGTGCGTTGAGGATCACCATGCCCGAGCCGTTCAGGCGCAGCGGCGAATCGTCCGGATATACCAGCAGTTCGGCGCGCAGCACGCGCTTCGCCCCGCTGCGCTGCAGGCCGCGCAGGAACGGTTGCACCTGACTGCGCAGCTTGATTGGGTACCACACCGCGTAGATTCCGCCGGGCCAGCGTTGCATGGCCGATTTCAGCGCCTGTTCGATCAGCCTGTATTCGGCGTCCTGCGCCTCGTACGCCGGGTCGATCAGCACCAGACCGCGCTTTTCCTTCGGTGGCAGCAGCGCCTTCAGCGCCTCGTAACCGTCGCGCTGGTGCACGTGCACGCGCGGGTCATGATGGAACAGGGCACGCAGGCTGGCCGCTTCGTCCGGGTGCAACTCGCACAACTGAGCGCTGTCGCCCGGCCGCAGCCGCCGGACGACCTGCAGCGGCGAGCCGGGATAGCATTTCAGCCCCTCGTCATTGCCGGGCAGGGCCAGGATGCCGTCCAGCCAGCGGCGCAGCAGCGGCGGCAGGCTGCTGGTTGCCGAAGCCGCCGCGGCCTGGTGCAGATCGGGAAACAGCAGGCGTGCGATGCCGTCCTTGTACTCGCCGGTCTTGCGCGCCTCGACGCCGTCCAGTGCATAGCTGCCTCGGCCGGCGTGCGTGTCGACGTAGCAGAACGGACTGGGCTTGGCCTGCATCGCCTCGATCAGCGCGAGCAGCACGGTGTGCTTGAGAACGTCGGCGAAATTGCCGGCGTGATAGGCGTGGCGATAATTCATCGGGCGAGTATAGATGCCGTACCGCACTACAGAAGGCCGTTTCGCGAAATTCGCAGTGACCCGGTGTGCCGCCGGCGGCCGCTTTCAGGTCGCCTTTACACGGTCCGGCGCATACTGCGCCAGTTGCATCGTGCAACCACCATAAGGAGACCGTCGTCATGAATATTTTGCGCAAGCCCCTGGTGTCGCTAGTCGGTTCACTAGCCCTCGTGATGGCGGTAAGCGGCGTGGCCATCGCCCAGAGCAACCAACCGGGCAGCATGAATGGCATGGGCGCCATGCATCCTGGCCATCACGGCATGATGCGTGCCAGAAATGTGCTGGGCAGGCACCTGATGCCGGCAACGGTGACCGAGGTGAACAAGGAAACCGGCATGGTCTCGGTGAACGCCGAAGGCATGGAATTGAAGGTGCATTTTCCGCCGGCTTCGGTAGCCGATCTGAAGGAAGGTGACAAGATCACGCTGCATCTGGCCTACAGCAAGCCGTGATTCGCCCGTAGCGGCCCTTCCATGGTTGAGGGGGGGGGCGTACACAGGCGGCATGACGTACACGACGGGCCTCGGTGCTCATTCCACCCGCCATCCGGCGGCGATGAGCGCCGGGGCGCGGTCGATGCTGTCTCTGTCGTTCGATCCATCCGGGAATCTCGAATAACCTGGTTCCTGGCATTTGCAGGAGCCCACCCTGTGGGCGAAAACATGCTGCGACGCGACCCGTGATCGCGCACAGGGTGCGCTCCTGCACAAATCGGGGTTATTCGGGGCGCCTATTTGCCGCATCGACGTGGCGGGCACGATATGCCCTGCGTATTCCGGTCCGTTCGCACATGCTGCCGTGCGCGTTGCACGCCGACCCTGAATTGCTGTTCACTCCACAGGAGTCCAGGAGAGCTCATCATGATAAGACGCGTCAGGCATCACCGGGGCACCGCCGGCATCGTTCCGGCGGTCTTCGCGGTTCTGGTCATTCTCGTCGTCGGCGCCGGAGTGTTCGTCTACTCGGGTGTGTACAACATCGGTGCCGACCAGCACCACACCCGGCCGGTAGCGGCGGTAATGCAGATCATGCGCGAACGCTCGATCGAGGCGCATTCCGGCGACATCAAGGTGCCCAACCTCGATGATCCGCAACTGATCCTGAAGGGTGCCGGCCAGTATGCGGCGATGTGCACCGATTGCCATCTCGCGCCCGGCAAGGCCGATTCCGAAATCCGCCCCGGGCTGTATCCGCAGCCGCCGAATCTTGCGCGGCAGCGGCTGGATCCGCGCGACGAATTCTGGGTGATCAAGCACGGCATCAAGATGAGCGCGATGCCGGCGTGGGGGTTCAGCCACGACGATGCCACGATCTGGAGCATGGTCGCGTTCCTGCAGAAGCTGCCGGGCATGACGCCGGCGCAGTACCGGGACATCGTGGCCAGGGCACCGCCGGATGACGACATGGACATGAACATGGGTATGGATGACAAGGCCGCACACGACGACGAACATGGCGCAGCCGCCGATACTGCCGGGCCTGCCATGGCCGGCACGCAGGGCATGCCGATGCCCGCCGGGGCCGCAAGCCGGCCTGCCGATGCGTCATCGACAAGCGGAACCAGGCTGTCGCTGGACGAGTTGAAGCCGCAGGCGGTGCCGCTGGCCGAAGCGGCGGCACAGGCATTCCAGACCGCCCTGCAAAAAGGCGATCGCGCCGCCGTGCTGGCCTTGCTGGCGCCCGACGCGGTGATCCGCGAGGACGGCCATGTCCAGACCCGCGAATCCTATGCGGCAGGCCCTCTGGCCGAGGACATCGCGTTTCTGAAAGATGCGCAGATCACCCCGATCACGCAGGGTTCGATGTCGATGGGCGATCTCGCGGTGGTCGGCAGCGAACGCGATATCACGGCAATGGTCAAGGGCAAGCCCGTCACCATCCGCCGTCGCGAGCTGCTCAGTCTCAGCCAGCTCGGCAAGGAGTGGAAGATCGTGTCCGTGCAGTGGCAGTCCGCACCGGTTGCCGGGCAATGACGCAGATGATGCTGCCGCGGCGCAAGACCGAGGTCGACTGGATGGGGGAAAACCCTATGGCCCTGAAGACGCATTCCCCGCCGAGCGCCATGGTCACCCTGAAAAGAAAGCGGGCGACAAGATCACGCTGTACAGGGGTTTCAGCAAGCCGTGAGATACAAGCGGTTGAGATATCTGAACCCTCCTCCAGAGTTGAGAGGGTTGGAACGCATGAGTAGACTCACGCGATGACCTTCTCGCTGCGCCTGCTCGCTCGATCACGCCGCCTCCGGGCGATGAGCGTGCTGGGGTGGCTGATGCTGGTCATCAACTCATTGGCCGCTGCACCGATGGGCATGACGGGAATGCCGCATTCCCATTCCATGCACGCAACGGTTGCGGCGGTCAGCGAACCACATTGTCATCACCAAGTTGAAGTTGCACCCGCCAAGCCAGCCGGATTCTGCTGCGGCGATCAGGCGGGCTGTTGTGGTGGCCCGACCAGCCATCATTGCGCTTGTGCGGTGCTATGCGTCACAGCACTGCCACCGGCGATGGCCAGAGGGCTTGCCACGACCGCGATAACCGCGGGTTACGTGATGCCGTTGCAGATCAACACCCCCACGCTGGCCACCACACCGCCGTTGCGACCACCGGCGGTCTGACTCTCCCTCGTTTCGATGAGCTTTGCTCACGATGGTCGCGTGTCGATCATTGTGGCGATCGGTTGTGATCGGTATCGGCATGCTCGATACCGTCTGCCTTGGAGAGAGTCCATGAACGTGTTTTCCTCGCCCCCTGCGGATCTGTCGCGGCGTCGTTTCGTCCAGGGCGCCGCTATCGGCGGCGCCCTAGCTGGCCTGGGCCTGCTGCGCCCCCCGAACGTCTGGGCGCTGACCAGTCCCGGCCACCCCACGGTGCTGAGCGGCACCGACTTTGCGCTCGACATCGCCGAGACACCGGTCAACTACACCGGTGCCGTACGCTTGGCCACCACCGTCAACGGGGGTATCCCGGGCCCGATTCTGCGCTGGAAGGAAGGCACCACGGTCAATCTTAGCGTGACCAACCGCTTGCGCGTGCCGACCTCAATTCACTGGCACGGCATCATCGTGCCGTTTCAGATGGATGGCGTGCCCGGTATCAGTTTCGACGGCATCGCTCCCGGCGAAACATTCCTCTATCAGTTCAAGGTGCGCCAGAGTGGCACTTACTGGTACCACTCGCACTCGGGTTTCCAGGAGCAGACTGGGCTATATGGCCCATTGGTGATCGAACCCGCAGGCCCCGATCGCCATCCGACCGATCGCGACTACGTGGTGATGCTCAACGACTGGACCGACGAAAATCCCGAACGGATTTTCGCCAAGTTGAAGAAGCAAAGCGACTACTACAACTTTACCCAGCCGACGGCACCGGACTTCTTTCGCGACGTTCGCGAGAAGGGACTGGCTCAGGCGTTGGCCATGCGCAAGATGTGGAATCAGATGCGCATGAATCCGACCGACCTGTCCGACGTATCCGGTTACACCTACACCTACCTGATGAACGGCACTGCGCCCGCCGGCAACTGGACGGGCCTGTTCCGGCCTGGCGAGAAAATCCGCCTGCGCTTCATCAACGGCTCGTCGATGACCTTCTTCGATGTGCGCATCCCCGGCCTGAAGATGACGGTGATCTCGGCCGACGGTCAAGACGTCGAGCCGGTTACGGTCGACGAATTCCGCATCTCGGTGGCTGAAACCTACGACGTGATCGTCGAGCCGCAGGAGGATCGCGCCTATACGCTGTTCGCCCAGTCGATTGACCGCACCGGCTACGCCCGCGGCACGCTGGCGCCGCGCGAAGGGATGCAGGCCGAGGTGCCGGTGTTGGACCCGCGCCAGCCGCTGGCGATGGTCGACATGATGGGCGCCATGGCGATGGGCGGTGGCCATGCCGGTCACGGTGGCATGCAGGGTATGTCTGGTACGGCGATGCAAGCCGCTGCCGCGGCGCCGGTGGTGCGCCACGCCCGCACCGAGTACCACAACCCCGGCGTCGACATGCACGTGGACAGGCCGCGTACCAACCTCGATGATCCGGGCACCGGCCTGCGCGATAACGGTCGTCGCGTGCTGACCTACGCCGATCTGCACACCATCGGCGGGCTGCTCGATGCGCGTGAACCCAGCCGGGAAATCGAACTCCACCTGACCGGCAACATGGAGCGCTATATGTGGTCGTTCGACGGCGTGAAGTTCTCGGACGCCAAGCCGGTGCATTTCAATAGTGGCGAGCGGCTGCGAATCGTGTTGGTCAACGATACGATGATGAATCATCCGATCCACCTGCATGGCATGTTCAGCGAGCTGGAAAACCCACAAGGCCAATTCCAGGTGCGCAAGCACACCATCAATGTGCAGCCCGCACAGCGCATCAGCTATGCCGTCACTGCCGACAATCCCGGTCGTTGGGCCTACCACTGCCATTTGTTGTATCACATGGAAGCGGGCATGTTCCGCGAGGTGGTGGTGTCATGACCACGAACTGGCGAATCACCTCCCTGTCTCTGCGTTGTCCCGTGTTGCTGACGGCGTTGCTGCTGGTGTTGCCACCCGTTGTTGCGGCACAGAGTGTGCCTACCGTATCCAGTAGCACATCGTCGATGGACATACGTTCCATGCCGGACATGGATCACGGCGCAATGCCAAAAACGCGCCAAGGCGGCATGCCCGGCATGGATTCGATGCCCGACATGACCATCGGCCCCATGCAGGGTGGCAGTCCGCCGCTCAACGCACGCAGCCCTGATTACTCCGATGGCGTCGGCTACGGTTCCATGAAAGGCATGGACATGGCCAATAACGCCCCGCTGGGCATGTTGCTGATCGATCAGTTGGAAGCGTTTCATGGCCGGGACGCCAATGGTCAGGGCTGGGAAGCCGAAGGCTGGTACGGCAACGACGAGAACAAACTGTGGATCCGCACCGAAGGAGAGCGCAGCCGCGGCAAACTCGACGAGGGTGATGTCGAGGCATTGTGGAGCCACAGCACCGCCACCTACTGGGATACCCAACTGGGTGTTCGGCACGATCTCGGTGGACCGTCGCGCGACTGGGCGGCGTTCGGCGTGCAGGGCCTAGCGCCGTACTGGTATGAACTGGAAGCGACCGGATATGCCGGGGCCTCCGGGCGTACGGCTGTCCGTCTGCGGGCCGACTACGAATTGCTGTTCACCCAGCGGTTGATCCTGCAGCCCGAATTGGAGGCCAACCTTTATGGCAAGGACGACCCGCAACGGCACATCGGCAGTGGTCTGTCCGATATTCAGTTCGGCTTGCGTCTGCGCTACGAAATCCGTCGGCAGTTCGCGCCGTACATTGGCATGAACTGGGTGCGCCGCATCGGCGCCACCGCCGACTATGCCCGGCAGGATCATCAACCCGTTCTCGACCGGCAGATCGTGGCCGGTGCGCGCATCTGGTTTTGAGGAGAATCCACCATGAAGAAACACATCAGGCACCACAGCATCACCGTTGTCGCCGTGCTCGCCATCCTGGCCGCCGGTGCCGGCGTGTTCGTCTACTCAGGTCTCTACAACATCGGCGCCGACGACCATCACACCAAACCGGTTTTCGCGATACTGCAGACCCTGCGCGATCGTTCCATCCATGTCCGCTCGGAAGACATCAAGGTGCCCAATCTGGACGACTCGCAGCTGATCCTGAAGGGTGCAGGCCAGTACGCGGCGATGTGCACCGACTGCCATCTGAATCCCGGCATGACGGATTCGGAGATCCGCCCAGGCCTGTACCCGCAGCCGCCCAATCTGTCGCAAATACGGATTGATCCGAAGGATGCGTTCTGGGTGATCAAGCACGGCCTCAAGATGAGCGCGATGCCGGCATGGGGCTTCAGCCATGATGACGCCACCATCTGGAGCATGGTTGCGTTTGTGGAGAAACTGCCCGGCATGACGCCCGCCGAATACGATGACATCGTGGCCAGGGCACCGCCGGACGAGGATATGAAAATGCCGATGGGCATGGCCGCTGGAGAAACCGCTGGCCATAGCGATGGAGACGCGGCCGCGTCAACGAATCCGCCGGCGACAGACACGGCGACCATGCCGGGCATGACAATGCCTGCTGGTGCCGGTCGCAGCCATGCCGCGTCTGCTGAAGAAGGACACGAGCATGCGGATGCCATCGACAGCCATGTCGATGCGACGACCGCGAACGAGGCGCCATTGTTGAAGCCCGCATCGGCACCGGAGGCCGAAGCTGTGGCATTGGCGTTCCGGGCAGCGCTGAAGAAGGGGGATCGTGCCACGGTACTCGCCCTGCTGGCATCGGACGCCAGTATCAGCGAGGGCGGGCGGACGCAGTCACGCTATGCCTATGCAAAAAGCCATCTGGGCGAAGACATCGCGTTTCTGAAGAGCGTGAAGATTACGCCGATCTCATTCGGTTCAATGTTGATGGGTGACAACGCGATGGTCGGAAGTGAGAGCAACATCACTACCACCATCAACGGCACGCCGATCACCCTGCGCAGCCGCGAATTGCTGCACATCAAGAACGAGGGCAAGCGTTGGCGGATCGTATCCATCCAGTGGCAGACCGTACCGATCACGCAGAAGTGATCTTCAGACGCCATTTTGAAGTGATTTTGATCGGCAGGGATGGATCCTCGCGGGTCTATGCTACCCACGTTCCGAAGACCTGATCGACATGACCTGCGTACGTTTGTCCGCATCGGTTCGTCGAACATTACGTGGTGTTGCCAACGGGAGATTGATAATGTCGCTGCCATCGCCTGACAGGGACCAGCCAACTGGAGTGACATCATGTTGGGCGGCGTGATGCTGCTCTGGTTTGCATTGACCTTGCTGTCACTGCTGTTTGTCGCGATCGACATCCGTACCACGCCTGAGTCGCCGGTGCTCAAGTGGGGCTTTGTATTGCTGACGGTTTACACCGGGCCGCTGGGTGCATTTCTGTACGTACTCGGTTGCCGCGAACCACTGCCGGGGCTGCATGAGCGTTACGTGGCGGTACGCTGGCGGCAGGTGCTTGGCTCCACGATGCACTGTGTGGCAGGCGATGGCGTGGGCATTCTGGCGGGTGCGGTCATTGCCAGCGTGATGCACCTGTCCAGCGGCATCGACATTGCGCTGGAATACCTGCTTGGCTTCGGATTCGGCTGGGCGATTTTCCAGGCATTGTTCATGCGCAGCGAGGCGGGCGGCTCCTACAAGCGTGCCTTGTCGAACACGTTTTTCCCGGAGCTGCTGTCCATGAATTGCCTCATGGCCGGTATGGTGCCAACCATGATTCTGGCGATGAAACACGCCCCTCGCGGTGATGATCCATTCGGACCCGTATTCTGGTTCGTGATGTCCATGGCACTGCTGGTGGGCTTCATCACGGCCTTCCCGATGAACTGGTGGCTAGTCGCCAGGCACTTGAAGCACGGTATGATGACGGTGCGCACAACGGAACGACGGGTAACCGATACGGCGACGGAGGGCAGGCACGGAAACCATGCGATGAAGCCCACCACCGATGATGCGGCACCAGGACACGCGGGCTCGGCGCATGCCGGCGCAGGGAAGGTGTCGCGTGGCGTTCTTGCCGGCATGACGTTGCTTTCATTTCTGGTGCTGGCCTTGGGCCTGGGTGTTGCGGCGTCCGGCTAGCAGCCTGTGGATCCTTGCTCGGTCGATTTGTGCCAGGCCGGGCACTTGATCTCGGTCAAGATATACGCCATGGCGAGGTATAGAATGATGTTTATGTCGCCGAGCTTCCGCATGCGTCGCACGAAGCGCTCCAGTCTGTTCTGGCTGGTGGCGTTGCTGCTGCTGTGGCAGCAGATGGCGGTGGCGACAAGCCTGTGCCCCATGTCTGGGCTCGCTATGGCGGCTGTCGCCACGCCGGCTTCGCAGCCCGCCTGCATGCAGAGCATGCATGGCGGGCAGGGCCATGTTCAGAGGGCGGTGTGCGCCGAGCATTGCGCGCAAGGCAGTCTGGTCCAATCCGACGCACGACTGCCGAACGTACCGGCATCCATGCTGCCGCCACTGGCGCCGGCCATGCCGACCGTGGTCATGTTGCCGCGTGCCGAGTCGTCGTTTGCCTCGGCGTTTCGGCTGCAGGCCGATCACCCACCCCTCCGACTGTTGTTCTGCTCACTCCTGATCTAGCCCTCGCCCTGTTCGTGGTGTTGGGCTCGTGCCCGCGAGGGTACGGCGAATTTCGCAAGATCGAGGGAGTGTTCACTCATGTTGTTGCTGCATTCTGTCCGGCGTTTCACGACGTCGGCGCTGGCCATGCTCCTGTCGGGAGTCATGGCGGCGGTTCCGCTGGCGCAGGCCACAGGAACCCATCCAAGCGCAGGTCCGGAAACATCCGGCGCGTGGCGCGCTGCCAGGGTCGGAATAATCCCTGATGCCGCGGCAGGCACCACGGCGGGGCTTTCAGCCGACCGGCTGGTGCAGCAGGTGCTGCAGCGCAATCCGGGTATCGAGGCGATGCAGGCGGCGGCCGACGCGGCCAACGCCCGGATCGAGTCGGCCGGTGCGCTGGATGACCCGATGGTGAGCTACGTGGTGGCGCCCAATACGGCCGGTGGGCCGCGCCAGGGGCTGAACCAGAATGCGCAGATCAGCCAGAAATTCCCCTGGCCGGGCACCCTGGCCCTGCGCAGCCGGATGGCGACGGCCGAAGCGGAGTCGGCAGACCGGCAGGTGACCGATCTGCGCCTGCGGCTCGCCGCGCTGGCACGTGCCGATTATGCCCAGTGGTACTACGTGCATCGCGCGCTCGCCATCAATGCCGAGAACACCCGGCTGGTGACGCATCTGCGCGGCGTTGCGGAAGCGGCCTATGCCTCCGGGCAATCGCCGCAACAGGATGTCCTGCAAGCGGAAGTGGCACTGGTCCGCCTGCAGAACCAAGCCCTGGAGCTCACGCGTTTGCAGCGCACGGTGCAGGCGAAGATCAATGCCCTGCAGAACCTCGATCCGGACACCGCTGTGCCCGCACCGGTCGATCTTCCGCGGGAAATCCCGCTGCCGACTTCCACCGCGCTGCAGGATGCGGCGTTGGCGCATTACCCGATGCTACAAAGCCTCGATGCGCGCGTCAGCGCGAGCCGCGACCGGGTCGATCTGGCGCACAAGAACAACTACCCGAATGTCAGCCTGCTGGCCGGTTACAACAGCATCATGGATCTGCCGGCCAAACGCCTCACCGTGGGCGTCGCCATCAACATACCGTTCGGCGGCAACCATCGCGGCGAGGTGAGCGAGGCCAACGCGCGCCTGCACGAGAGCGAGGCGAAGCTGTCCGACGTGCGCAACCAGTTGCTGAGCGATCTCGACCAGACGCGTGCGACCGCGGCCCAGGCGGTGGCAACGATCCGGCTCTACAACGGCAAGCTGCTGCCGCTGATCAGGCTCAACATGCAGGCGGCCGAGGCCGACTACAGCAACGGTTCGGGCACGGGCGATTTCCTGAAGCTGATCACCGCCGAGCAGCAATACCTGATGGCCGAACTGGAGCTAGCGCGCGCGCGCGCCGATTTCTTTACCCAGCTAGCCTCCCTCAATTACCAGACCGGCGGCACGTTGTGGCCGTCTTCAGTGTCTGCCACTTCGCGGAATACGACGCCATGAAAAAATCAAAATGGATTCTCCTGGCCGTGATTGTCGTGCTGCTTGCGCTCGTCGCCGGGTATTTTCTCGGCAGGCGCGGCCAGTCCGCTGTGGATTCCGACAAGGCTGCCAGCTCGGCGACTGCGGCACCGAAACGCAAGATCCTTTACTGGAAGGGTCCCATGACCCCGAATTTCCACAGCGACAAGCCCGGCAAATCGCCCATGGGCATGGATCTGGTGCCGGTCTACGCTGATGAAGGTGGTTCCGGTGAACCCAGTGACGTGAAGATATCCCCGGATGTGGTCAACAACCTGGGCGTACGTACATCCGAGGTCGAACAGGGCACGTTCGCCAATCGTCTCGAACTGGTCGGGTATGTCGGTTACGACGAGGACACCGTTACCAGTATCAATACCCGCGCTGATGGTTGGGTAGAAAAGTTGGCGGTCAAGAGCGTGGGTGACCCGGTCAGGCAGGGTCAACTGCTCTACCAATTGTTTTCCCCCAAGCTGGCGACTGCCGAGCGCGAATACCTGACTGCGTTGGCCAGTGGCAGCCAATCCTTGATTGCCGCGTCACAGGAGCGACTGCACTCACTGGGCTTCAACCGCGCACAGATTGCCCAGCTGAACCGTACGCGAAAGGTCAGTGATCGTGTGTCGCGCTACGCTGATAATTCGGGCGTCGTGACCAGCCTTGGTGTGCGCGAAGGCGCCTACGTGATGCCGGCGACCCAGATCATGAAGCTGGCCGACCTGCGCACGGTGTGGGTACAGGCGGAAGTCGACGAAAGCCAGGCGGCACTGTTGCATGCAGGCCAGAAGGTCGTTGCCGATTTTGATGCGTTTCCCGGTCGGCACTGGGATGGCGTGGTCGATTACGTCTATCCGGATCTCGGCAGCATGACGCGCACAGTCAAGGTACGTATTCGCTTCGCAAACGCGGACAGGCGCCTCCAGCCCAACATGTACGCGCACGTGACGCTGCAAGCGACCCCGCAACAGAATGTCCTTTTCATTCCCAATCTGGCGCTCATTCGCACGGGTCATAGCCAGCGCGTGATCGTGGCACTCGGTGGCGGTCGCTTCGACGTCTGCCCTGTGGAAGCCGGCGTCACCTCCGGCGACAAGGTGGAAATTCTCAAGGGTTTGCGAGCAGGCCAGCACGTGGTGACCTCGGCGCAGTTCATGATCGATTCCGAAGCCAATGTCGATGCCGCTGCGCTACGGATTGGGTCAGGCAAGCCCGGTTGCTCGGAAGCACCGCAGGCGGCGGCCGCTGACATGACCGGACCCAGCAAGGCCGCTGCCGACATGGCCGGCATGGACATGTCGGGAAAGACCTTGCCCACGATGTCCGTGAAGGGTCCGGCCACCGCGCCCGGAACGAGCGCCACGGTCAGCCCGATTCGCAAGCCAGTCAAAGGCATGTCGATGGGTGGTGAGGTCAAGCGCGATGCGTCCAAATCGATGCCAGCTGGAACCAGCGACGACGGGAGGCCGCAACGATGATTGCCGCCATCATTCGCTGGTCGTTACGTAACCGTGGCGTCGTGCTGCTGGCACTGGCATTCATTGTCCTCGGCGGTCTGTACGCGATGCAACGCACGCCGGTGGATGCGATCCCCGATCTGTCCGACGTGCAAGTCATCATCAAGACACCTTACCCCGGGCAGGCGCCCCAGGTGGTGCAGGATCAGGTCACCTATCCGCTGGAAACCGCCATGCTTGCCGTGCCGGGTGCGACCGTGGTGCGTGGGTATTCGTTCTTCGGTGCATCGTTCGTCTATATCATCTTCAAGGACGGCACCGACCTGTACTGGGCGCGCTCGCGCGTGCTGGAATATCTCAATCAGGTCGCCAGCAGCCTGCCGACCGACGCGCACCCGAGTCTGGGGCCTGATGCCACCGGCGTGGGTTGGGTCTACGAATACGCGCTGGTGGACAAGACCGGCAAGCACGATCTGGCGCAGCTGACCAGCCTGCAGGACTGGTTTCTGAAGTACCAGCTGCAAACCGTACCCGGGGTCGCGGAAGTGGCCACCGTTGGCGGCATGGTCAGGCAATACCAGGTCGTGGTGAATCCGGACAAGCTGCGTGCCTACGGCATCACCCTGGCGCACGTGAGGATGGCGATCAAGAACGCCAATCACGAGACTGGCGGCGCCGTGGTCGAGCTGGCCGAAGCCGAGTACATGGTGCGCGCCAGCGGTTACATCAAGAGCATCAAGGACCTGTTGCAGGTACCGCTGATGACCGACAAGAACGGCACGCCGGTACAACTCAAGGACGTGGCCGAGGTACGGATGGGGCCGCAGATCCGGCGTGGAGTCACGGAACTTGACGGCCAAGGCGAGGCGGTCGGTGGCGTGATCGTCATGCGCTACGGAGGGAACGCGCAGAAAACCATCGATGGGGTCAAGGCCAGGCTGGCATCGTTGAAAGACAGCCTACCCCCGGGCGTCCAGGTCGTGACGACCTATGACCGCTCGCAGTTGATCAGTAACGCGATCGGAAATCTGCGCGAAAAGCTGATTGAGGAATTTCTGGTGGTCGCGCTGATCTGCGGGGCCTTCCTGTTCCACTTTCGTTCGTCGCTGGTCGCCATCATCAGTTTGCCGGTGGGCATCCTGATGGCCTTCATCGTGATGCGATTGCAGGGGCTGACTGCCAACATCATGTCGCTGGGCGGCATCGCGATCGCCATCGGCGCAATGGTGGACGGCGCGATCGTCATGATCGAAAACCTGCACAAGCATATGGAAAAGGAGGGCGGCACCGACAATGCCGGACATTGGCGACGAGTGGCGACGGCCACCGTGGAAGTGGGGCCCGCACTGTTTTTCTCGCTGGTGATCATCACCCTCAGCGTGGTTCCGATCCTGAGCCTCACGGGCCAGGCTGGGCGCATGTTTTCTCCGCTGGCTTACACCTGGATCTACTCCATGGGCGCGGCCGCGATCATGGCGGTGACCCTGGTGCCGGTACTGATGGGCTATTTCATCCGCGGCAAGATCACGCCGGAGCACCGCAATCCGCTCAACCGCGTACTGACGGCACTGTACAAGCCGGTCATCAAGCGGGTGGTTCGCTACCCTTGGGTGCTGCTGATCGTCGGCATCCTGATCGTGGTGGCGGGTGCGTGGCCGGCTTCGCACCTGGGTTCGGAGTTCATGCCGCCACTGGATGAAGGGGACCTGCTGTACATGCCTTCCGCCCGCCCCGGCATTTCCGCGGACAAGGCCCGTCAAGTGTTGCAGCAGACCGACAAACTGATCATGAGCGTGCCCGAGGTGCAATCCGTCTTCGGCAAGATGGGGCGTGCGGATACAGCGACCGACCCTGCACCGCTGTCGATGGATGAAACCATCATCCAGTTCAAGCCCAAGTCCCAGTGGCGTCCTGGCATCACCAAGGCCGATGTCGTCAAGGAGCTGGAGCAGCGGGTTCAGTATCCGGGATTGACCAATGCCTGGGTGATGCCGATCAAGACGCGTATCGACATGCTGTCCACAGGCATCAAGACGCCCGTGGGCATCAAGGTCGGTGGCCCGGACCTGCAAGTGATTCAGCACATCGGAAAAGAACTGGAGCAACTCCTGCCACACGTCCGTGGCACCACCTCGGTATACGCCGAGCGGGTGGCCGGTGGGCGCTACGTCCAGATCGACATCGACCGCGACAAGGCGGCCCGGCTCGGGCTCAATATCAGCGACGTGCAAGACGTGGTCCGCACGGCGATCGGCGGCATGAACGTCACGGAAACGGTGGAAGGCCTGGAGCGTTATCCAGTCAACATCCGATACCCGCGCGATTACCGCAGTTCGCTGGCCAGTATTCGGCAACTACCGATTGTCACCGCTCGCGGTGGCCACGTGGTGCTGGGTGACGTGGCGAACATTCGCATCGAGGATGGTCCACCGCTGATCAAGAGCGAGGCGGCGCAGCTCACGGGGTGGACCTATGTGGACATCGCCGGACGCGATGTCGGTTCGTACGTGGCCGCTGCCCAAAAGCTTGTTGCCGCCAGGATCAAATTGCCGGCCGGCTATTCCCTGACCTGGTCTGGCCAGTACGAGTACATGCAGGCGGCACGGAAGAGCCTGACCACGATCGTGCCGGTGACCATCGTGCTGATCGCGCTACTGTTGTACATGGCCTTCCGCCGCGTTTCACAGGTGCTTCTCATCCTGGGGACATTGCCGATGGCACTGGCCGGTGGTGCGTGGCTGCTCTATCTGCTTGGCTACAACCTGTCCGTGGCGGTTGCCGTCGGCTTCATTGCGCTGGCCGGGGTCACCACGGAAATAGGCGTGGTGTTGGTGGTGTACCTCAATCAGTCCGTCAGCGCCTATCTGGAGCACTGCCGGTCCGAAGCGATTCCGATTAGTTACGAGGGCATGCGCGATGCCGTGCGTGATGGAGCCTTGCTACGCCTGCGACCGATCTCGATGACGGCGACGGCGATCATCGTCGGGTTGCTGCCGGTGATGTTTGGCGGGGGCACCGGGTCGGAAGTGATGCGCCGCATCGCCGCGCCGATGGTCGGCGGCATGATCAGCGCCTTGTTCCTGACCATGCTGGTGCTTCCGGCCGTCTACCTGCTGTGGGAATGGCGGCAAGTGCGAAAGCAGGCTGACTCTACCCGCTGATGCCATTGCGCTGGCACGAAACACACTTGGGGTTCCCGGAATTTACGGGAGCCCGGGAGGATCGAAATGAAGTACCGGAAGATCACCGCCATCATCAACATCAACAGCCTCGAAGCCGTTGAGGAGGCGCTGAAGCGCGAAATAACATTTGAAATTGCCATAACAAGGGTTCAGGGATATGGCGACTACAAGAATTTCTACAGTTCTGAATGGGTTTCGATGCAGGCGCGGGTGGAAGTGTTTGTGCTCGCGGAACATGCCGAGCAGGTGGCTCAGGCCATCATGCGGACCGCTCATGCCGGACTCGACACGGATGGCATGATTGCGGTTCTTCCAGTGGAGACGATCTACCGCGTCAAGGATTATTTCCCTTCTTCAAGTAGAGGTGACTGAATCATGAGCAAATCATATTTTCGCCGTATCGAAATCCTGTCTGCCATCGTTTTTGCCGGCATCATTTTCATGGGCTTTTCGTCTGGGGCAAGGGCATGGGAGCCTGTGCTGCCCAAGGGGGTCCAGGGGCCGGTCAGCTGGAATCAAAATGGCAAGGATGGTCGCTACTTTGTCGCGGTGGTGCAGGGAACAATTACCGAGCCAACCACTGGTGTCGTCAAGACGGATGCGGATTGCATGCCGGACTCGCAGGGGCTCAACCATTGCCACAACATCATCGAGCTGAAAACCGGCAAAGTCATCACCATCCAGAATACGCACAAGATGAGCGAGCACCGTTGTCTGCGTCCTGGCGAGCAGGTGAAACTGCGACCTGACGGCGCATCGTCCTGGGCTATCGTACAGACAATGTCCGATAGCTGAGTTGCGAGTCAATGATGCAGAGGCGCACTCGAGGTACGCGCCTCTGCAGCAATCGGCCCAGCCACATTTAAAATGAGACAATGCGAAATGCTCTCTGTCACCGCGATGGGTGTGGCCACGGCCTTCATGGCCGGCATGGCGTCTTTTCTTTCTCCCTGTGTGCTACCGGTCGTCCCGGGCTACCTGTCGCATTCCGCAGGTTATTTCATTGACAAGCCCGGTGGCAGCTTCCGTCGGCGGATACTGGTCGCTGCAGGCAACATCCCTTTTGTTGCAGGCTTTTCGACGGTATTCGTCCTGATTGGTCTGGGTATAAGCGCCTTCAGGAAATTTACGGCCATCGACCCGGTGATCATGAACTATGTGGCCGGGGGCATTGTCATGGTCTTCGGATTGCTCATGACGGGCTTGATCCACATCCCATGGCTCAACCGCGATCTGCGTTTCCATCCGACCGCCGATCCGAACAAGAGAATCCTCGGCGGTTATGTGCTTGGCGTAGGTTTCGCCCTGGGCTGGACCCCCTGTATCGGGCCGATTCTTGGCTCGATCATGACTCTTGCCGCAGCCGGAACCATGGGCAATGCCACGACACTGATGCTGGTGTATGCCCTCGGCCTGGCCGTTCCATTCCTACTGGCGAGTGCCACCCTGGATTTCCTTCTCGTGCGCATGAATCGAGTTGCCCACATGGGCGCCTGGATACAGCGAATTGCAGGTGGCTTGCTGATACTCACCGGCATCGTCATTGCGACAGGGCAGATGACCTCCATATCTTCCTGGCTCGTCGTTCAGTTTCCGCTGCTGTCGAAGCTGGGCTAGGAAATGTCGGAAGATGCTCTCGTCGGATGACCAGGCGTACGAGAAAGTGGATCAGATTTTCATGCTGGCGATGACCGGCTACAACCTGGTGCGGATGCGAACCTTGGGACAGTTGCGCCTGCAGATCGGGGAACCGGCATGAAAGGGCCGGTGAAGGCGGCAGAACCGCCGAAAATGGATCGGAGACCGGGCCGATGTCACATCAATCTGAGTTTGATCACCAGTGTTGACCATGTGGTTGAATGTCGCACCACACCATGCCGACAGCCCACTCCAGGATCAGTTCAAGCACTCGGAGCAATTGGTTTACGCCCCAAACGACATTCAATATCGTCGCGGTGATCGCCACTTGCCGTATGCGAAACCGCATCAGCAATGGCTTGGAGTGGGGTGATGGTCTTCACAACTTCACTCGCTATTCGTTCAATGCTGAGCACGCATCTATCCAAATTAGCCGTCGCGTCGAGTTCGCCGCATCAGGTCGACACCTGTTCACGGATCATTGTGAATTGATCCTGGTCAAGACGCTCGTCTGGTCAGAAGCTAAAATTTTGTCATGTCTCATTGCAGCCACGTGCGAAGCTCAATGCGCGCCTACCTGATGTTGCTGGTGGCGTTGATGATGCTTTGGCAGCAGACGGCATTTGCGGCAAATATTTGCCCAATGTCCGGGCGAGTTGCTATGGCTGCTGTTGCCGCGTCCGTTGTGCAGCCCTCGTCAGTGAGCAGCAAGCAAGGCCACACGGCCCATTGTGCATGTGCTCACTCTTGCGCACGAGATGCCTCGGTTAAGCCGAGCGATACATCGCCAAGCGTACCCGGGGCGTTCCTGTTGCCATTGGCACCCGAGGTGCCAACCATCGCCCGGTTGCCACGCGTAGAGGCACCCCTCGCATCAGTTTATCAACTGCATGCATATCACCCCCCTCTCCGACTGTTGTTCTGCTCCCTGCTGATCTAGTTCCCGCAACAACCATTGTGTTGGGCCCGTACCTGCGTGGGTACGGCGAACTTCGCAAGATTGCGTGGAAGGGTCAGTCATGTCCTCGATCCAATCTGTCCGGTGTCCCACGACGCCTGGGCTGTCTTTGCTCGCAAAAGCAATCTTTCCCCCGGAACTGACGGCATATGCCCTCAGAGCCCGGGCATACGTTGTCGCAAAAGCAGCCGTCCTACGGTTGTCCAAGTCGGTTGTCATCTCGCAGATGGCGGAGTGCGCAACTACTGCGCTGCTTTTCGACAAAATTTCGTTCGATGGTAATAACCGTAATAAGGCGGTTGACGCATATGCGTGGCCGAGCGCGGGCGAGGTCATGCGAGCCTCTGATAACCAAATCCTGCACCGGATCGAACAAGATCACGCGCACGCAATAGCCACCCGCGACGTTGATAGCTTTCAGTGCTACATCAGCAAGTTACTGATGTGTGCCTCACAAAGTGTGCAGGCCGAGCAGATTGGCCATAAAAATGGCGCCGCTGATTTGTCGAAGCCAATCACTTCCAAACGGAAATTCCTGAAAGATGAACCGAGATGGCGCAGGCGATCTTCAAGGGCTGGCGGCGTTCAGTTATTAAACAAACCACACATTATGGATGTTGTGGCATTCACATGTTTTCCGAATAAACAAATAAACGTCTTGAACAATTGTAATTAAAAAACTACTTGCAACGCTTCGTGAACTGATTGTCAATTAACCACAAGAGAGGTGCACCGTGAAAAAGAGAATAGCGTTATCAGGCTCAATACGGACATGGCCATTATTGGCATTGGCAGCTATGGCGATGGCTGTATTTGTTCCTCAAGCAAAAGCAGTACCTGCCTATTCTCGGCAGGTCAACATGCCTTGCACAGCTTGCCATGTCGGTGGTTTCGGACCACAACTTACTCCATTCGGGCGCCAGTTCAAGCTTACCGGCTACACCATAAAAGCTGGCTCGGGCTTTACCCCGAAGGTTTCATTGGAGCTTGTTGAATCATTCACGCATACCCAAAAGGACCAGTCCGGACCTGCCGCACCTGGATTCGGTAACAATGACAATTGGGAATTCCAGACAGCTGGCCTGTATCTCGCGGGAGCCATCTCCGATCATATGGGTATGTTCATGCAGGCGTCCTATTCCCAGAATGGTCATACGGTTGGCTGGGACATGACCGACATTCGCTACGCACGCACTGCGAAGCTTGGATCGCATACGGCGGTATGGGGTCTCACCGTCAACAACAATCCGACCATTTCCGATATCTACAACACAGGGCCCGCCTGGCAATACCCTTACACAGGTCCCGATCTTGCGCCTGGGGCCGTTGCCAGCCCGATCATCAACGGCGGATTTATGAACGGCGTCCTTGGCCTGACGGCATATACCCAGGTTGATGGCAAGTGGTATGTCGAAGCAGGAGCATACAAGGTTCCATCAAAGGCCTTCATCGATCATGTCAACGGCATGTATCCCGGGCGTCTGGACGTCCCGGCACCTTATCTGCGCGTAGCTTACCAAGCCAGCCCCAACGCAAAGAGCAATCTCGAGGTAGGTGCTCTCTACTTTGAACCCAAGCTGCATCCGATGGGGAGCATGGGTCCCGGTTCGGATGACTACAAGGACTACGGGCTGGATGCAAGCTATGAGTGGTTTGGCGGCAGCAAGCATGCCGTTACGGTGCAAGGACAGTACTTGCACGAAACACAAACGCTAAACAATAGCTATGCCGCGGGAAATGCTTCCAATCTGCATAATCACCTCAGTTCCTTGAACATGAACGCGAACTACTATTACGAAAACACCTACGGAGTCACGGTAGGTGCGTTCACTACCAGTGGTAGTTCGGATTCCTTGCTTTACTCTGGAAGTTCCACAAATAACTCGCCCAATACCAACGGTGGTTCCATTGAGCTGAATTGGGTTCCGTTTGGCAAAGCTGACAGTTGGGCGAAACCCTATTTGAACCTGAGGGTCGGGCTCCAATACATCTTTTACACGAAGTTCAACGGAACCACGAGTCACGCAAGTGATAACAATACCTTGTATCTCGTGTTTCAGAGTTATCTCTTCTGAGTCGAAACTTCAAAACGGAGTGCCGGAGAGTGCCGTAATTCATTAAGCACCAGCTTCGACATGAACCAGCCTCGTGATTGGTGAGTTACCAAAAACCCAACCATTCCGAGTCATTTCGGAATGGTTGGCTCAAACCCGACTTTGCATGAGCACAGGATCACCGTACGCTCAGCAGGAAGCCATTCTTGTGGCAGAAGCAGGTAGGACGACCTTCACATGAAAATTTCGAGTCGATCTTCTTCAAATTACAGCAGCAGGTGATTTGTCATGCTAAACATCGATAAAACGTACAGAGGAAAAACGTCAGCAAGGTTGTCTGCATTGGTAATCGGACTTATCATGATGTTGATGCCATGGTATGTCTACGGACCGCAGGCTACATCCAATGTTGAAGGCTTTTGGAATTGCGTTATTACGGGCAGTCTCGTCGTGGCAATAGCCGTCATTGCGCTAATACGGCGACATGATTACTGGCCGGCCTGGGTATTTGCTTTGCTTGATCTTTGGATACTGCTGGCTCCGGAAACGCTGGCATTTGCGCAAAAGGAGATGTCCATAATCCATTTTCTGATCGGCAGTGTTGGTCTTTTTGTTTCATTTATATGGATACGACGCGTCTTTGGACGTTTGCCAAAAAATCGCAGAGTAGTGAAAGGAAGAACGTTTCGTGAGTGTTCCAGTAGCGAACGTACCTTGTATGGGCTTGTGTTGGTCGTTCTTGGTCTTGGTTATGCGATGGCAATTGGGTATCTCTATATTACCCATTCAGGTCTCGACGGAAAATCCGGTGTGACCGTACAGGATCTGGCCATCAGCTATTACGGAAATCGCAGCGGGACGCGGCTCGAACAGATGTTGCGAGGTCCAATGTCCGGTATGAGAAGCCAGGACGATCTCACAAAAATTGTTGCGTGGCTGAAATCTGGTGCGGATGAAGCCGGTTACGACAAGACCATACATCCTATCATCGAGGAAAAATGTGCCCGTTGCCATAGCTCAAAATCTGGAATGGGTCTGCCGGATTTCACTACGTATGCCGGAATCCGAGCGGTTGCAAAAGTTGACACGGGTATGTCCATCGAAACCCTGGTAAAGCTTTCACATATTCATTTATTTGGCATCGGCCTGGTGACGTTTGTCCTTGGTTTCGTATTCACTTTCACGGCGCTTCCTGCGTGGTTGAAGAATGTGGTGATTGTCGCTCCATTCGGCGCTGTGGTGGTTGACATAGCGACATGGTTTCTGACCAAGTGGGATCCGATATTCGCCTATACTGTATTGGTGGCTGGCTCTGTGATGGGAATTTCGTGGGCTTTTCAAATCATCGTTTCGCTTTATCAGATCATATTCATGACTGATGATGAACAGGAGGGGGAGGTGATTTAAATATTCTTGATATTGATGACATTGCTTCATCTTTTGAGGAGTAAGAAAATGCACGCATTGAAAAGTATTGCCTTGTCGGCTGTTATTGCTCTAAGTACGGCTTCCTGCAGCCAGGATCAGGTCAGCTTCAGCCGTGACGTTAATCCAATTCTGCAAAGTAATTGTGCAGTCTGCCACGTGCCGGGAGGCGCGGGCTACATGAAGAGTGGGTTCAGCGTGGCGACCTACCATGATTTGATGAAGGGAACCAAGTATGGGCCTGTGATCAATCCCGGTTCCAGTGTCGGCAGTACCTTGGTCAGGCTGATCAAGCACCAGGCAGATCCCGCAATAAATATGCCCAAGGACTATTCGGTAGGTTTGAAGAACCACCAGGAGACAATTATGCCTGGAACTGGCGCGCGCTCGTTGTCGGATCATGACATCGGGCTGATCAGCAAATGGGTTGATCAAGGAGCAAAAAATAACTGACGTACGATGTCATCTGATGGGTTCATTCTCACTCGCCCGTGAATTGAATCATGTTCATGCGTCATGCCTGGCAAACTATGGCGTCTTTCGATAATTCGTCTTGTCAGCCATTGTATATGTGCCATAAGTTAATCGTCACGTTTGCCAAAACAACCGTAATTTCATTCATCCAAGGACTAAATATAATGAAAAGCAGACTTTTACTCATACCTGCGCTCTCGTTGCTCATTGCAATGCCTCAGGCGTTTGCGGCCGACGGCAAGGCGCTGTTTGATTCGAACTGTGTCTCTTGTCACGGAGATCATGCGCAAGGAGCATTTCCAGGGGTGCCGAACTTGATCACGAGTGGACGCCTGGAAAAGCCCGACGCTGTTTTGATTGGCCATATTATGAATGGGTTCCAGTCATCAGATTCACCGATGGCGATGCCTCCAAAAGGTGGGGACTCAAGTTTGACGGCCGACGATGCGAAGGCGCTATTGGTTTATCTGCGAGGTATACCTCGTAGTTCAAAGTGATACTCAAGGCGTAACCCGCTGTTCATCATCACTGCCTCTTGAGCGCAAGAGTGCACCTGAATAGTGCTGACCTCAGTCGGTTGTCGCGTGAGTTGAAGTGTGCTGGCGCGGTGGTAAACCCAGCTGTGATGCGGACGTGGGACGTGGCGATGGATCGGTGCCGTTCGAGCAAGGTCTGACCACTATTTCGACACCGCCGATAGCGCCGGGCTGCTGATCAACAGCAGCTTCGGCGTCCAGCCAACGTGGTCGGTGAATACCGTGGCACCCATCTACCCCACCGCCGGGCTCGGTGCCATGACGACCTGGAACAGCGGACGGTGGACCCATCGCACCGGTATCTTTCAGGCCGATCCACGCGATCGAAGCACCACTTTTGATCGCGGTTTCCTGCTGCTGGATGAAGTGAATTTCAGGGTATCGGCCACGACAACGTATAAGGTTGGCGCCTGGAGGTACCACCCGCGCGACCCGCCGTCGGCACCCCTGCCCGAGACGACGTGGGGCGGCTATGCGATCGTCGAGCATGCGCTGAACGGTACAGGGGCGGATGCGCCTGTGGCATTCCTTCGCGTGGGATGGAGTCCACCGAAGGCCAGCGCTGTCCCGTTGGGGTTTCAGGTCGGCATGCTCATCCCGGCGCCATTCACCGCGCGGCCCGACGACCAGCTCAGCCTCGGCATTGCCCGTGCCAGCCTTCGGGGCTTGGGCCTCGAAACGGCCTACGAAGTGACCTATGTGTTGACGCTGTCCGCGCACGTCTCGCTGCAACCGGATCTGCAGTTCGTGGACAATCCCAGCGGAGCCTACCCCCAGGCGATCGTGGGAACACTGCGCTTGCATATCGGATTCGATTGACCAGATGGGGCGTCGTGATCATATGTCCTGAGCGAGCTGCCAGCTCAAACCATGCGGAAATGGCAGTAGACGAACTGCTGCGTGGTGTCGAACGGGGTGCGGTGCAGTTCGGTGGCGTGTTCGATCACCTCGAAGCGCGGCCCGAGTTCGCGTTGCAATGAGGCGGCGTCGTAGCGCACCGTATCCAGTCCGCTGCATTTGCCCGGTCCCTGCGGGCCGAACGTGGCGATGATGGCGTGGCCGCCCGGTTTCAGCGCATGGGTGAGCTGCTCGACGTAGCGCGCCCGCTGCCCGGCGCCGGTGAGGAAATGGAACAGCGCGCGATCGTGCCAGAGGTCGAAGCGTTGCGCCGGCAGCGCCGCCTGCAGGATGTCGTCGGCCAGCACGTCACTTGCGCCGCGGCGGCGCCGAGGCGCTTCTGCGCCACCGCGATGGCCGCGGGTGAGATGTCGAGCACGCTGAGTTGCCGATAGCCGCGTTCAAGCAGATCGTCGACCAGTGTCGCCTCGCCGGCGCCGATGTCGATGATGCATGCATCGCGATCCGGCACCGCCCGTTCGATCAGCGCCAGCGAGGTATCCAGATGCGGGCGATACCAGCTGACCGCGTCGACGGCCTTGGTTTGATAGACCGTTTCCCAATGTTGCCTGCTGACCATGACGGGGATCTCCTCACGAATGCCGGTGCCGATGATGGCTGTCCGGATAGTGCGGGTGGCTGTGCACGAGCGGCTCGTGCACATGCGGATGCGTGTGCGGCTCCTTGCCG
>Ga0307375_10001236_pt1 | contig 28358 bp, 17 predicted proteins | sample TR1MG_FD_202531 | JGI IMG/M metagenome (GOLD analysis project Ga0307375, IMG submission 202531) | Soil microbial communities from Risofladan, Vaasa, Finland - TR-1 | ecosystem: Environmental > Terrestrial > Soil > Coastal area > Acid sulfate soil | place: Finland: Risofladan, Vaasa | collected...
CTCTACAACCACCAGTTACCCCAGTCCGCACTGCACAGTCGAACACCCATCCAGGCCATGAAAGACTGGTATCAAACGCACCCACATCTGTTTATGAAACGTCCTTATAATCACCCGGGATGCGACACATAGACAAATAAAAAGGACGGTCATTTGCGCCCGCTTCTTTAAGCCCATTCTTTTCGGTGCTTTGACTTGGACTCCAAAGCTTCTTGCTATTCAAAAGGGGTGCCGGAGGATAGCACATTGGAATAATTAGAAAGCAAAGCTATGCGAGTATTTCCGAAGCCGTTTGGATGGCTCTGGATTTGGATTTTAATGAGGCCAACCGGATGGAAGTCAGCTTCAACCGTTACAGGCGGCCTGGCTTTAAAGCAAACATCTCGCTATTCAATTCGTCGCAGAAAAATTTGATACTCTGGCGGGCGCTGGAATTGAGGATCTCGTGCAACTTCAAGTTCGCGAAGCACATACTCCACTAGCGCTCGCCGCGTCTTCACGATCCGAGCGGCAGTGCCGTCGAATAGCTCATCACGAATCAGCTTCTGCTGGGGTTCGCTCAAATGCGGATGCGGTACCAGCGTAAGACTTACAAAAGTATCCCAATCGGGATCTGGTGGTGTTTTTACTCTCTTATCGGCTGGCGTCAGATGGCTCAGACGCGACAGGTTGAAATCACGGTGTTCTGCGCTGAGTTCGTCAAAGGCCCGCATATGCCACCGACGGCCAGCAAATGCAAAGGCAAGCGGGTGGAGTACCCGCTCACGTCCTTCGGGGTGACTCATCGAGCGGTAGATCGCACGAACAGCAGTTTGCTTACTTATAGCTGAATGGAGAATTCTGAATTCGGATGAGTTGGCGCGGGTGAAATCCAGCCCGGAATCCTCCATGCCAACCGGTCCGTCAGCATCGAAGGCAAAGTGAAAGTACCTGTCGAGATTGAGTCTTGCCACCGCTGGCGTGAAATGTATGTCAGGCACATAGCGACCTCTGAATTTGCCACCTTCCGCTCGGATATTGTCAGGGTGTGCCTGCTGATAGGCAGATAGGATTCTCGAAGACTGGACGTTGCTGACGCCGAAACGGTCCCGTAGGCGTTGGTTCGTCAGTATTCCTTCGTAGGCGAGCACTAGCTCGATGAATTCAAATTGTTCTTGGGTGCGAGTCAGTTCAGTCACAATTCACCGTCGAATGCTAAATTAATTTTTACGTTATCTTTACATGCATGTAAACTTTACACGCATGTAAACACAAAAGTCTATGTTAAACAAAGGGTACAGATGAGCGATTCACCTGCCAACTTGTTCGATCGCGTGCCGGATCGCATCTTTAGGCCGTTGGGAGGACTCGATCACCCCCGACGCAACTGGGCGCTGTTAGTGCATCTCTACACCGACTTCTTCGCACCAGGCGCAGACGCACCGGAGGGTGAGGGTTGGACGCAGAAACGTGTCACCATCTCCATAGAGCGGTTTCTACAGCGATGGGATGATCAGAATGGTGTTGGGTCTGATGATCAGTCCACGCCCATGAATATCCGCGCGAACACGGCGCTGCGCTATCTGATCGAATGTGAATGGTTCTCGCTTGACCGTGTTGGATTCACCCAGTACGTCATCATGCGCCCGACTGTGCAGAGTCTTTTCGAGCTGCTCAATGTGTTTGCCGAGCAGGGCCCCGAGTTTATCGGTGGCCGCGTGCAGTCAATCCGCAACAACTTAATCATGGTGCAGAAGGACCCCGCTGAAAACGCTGCCGTTTTCCATGTGGCCGCTAAGGAGTGCTCAGCGTTGCTGCGGATGCTTAACACAACGCGAATGCGTGTGCGTGAGGCAAGCGAACAACTGAGACGTCATGAAGCAACCGCCGACTACCTGACCGAGTTCTTTGGGGACTACATCTCTAGCCTTTACATTGGTGACTATGCCGACCTGTTTTCACGCAACCACCCTCTGACTTCACGCTGGGAAATAATCGAAACGGCAGCGCTTATCGTCGACACACCGGAAAGCCGCTCAATCCTTCGCGTCTGGTATCGGAAGAACATGCGATGTCGCAATGACGAAGCAGCCGACCTAATGATTGAAGGTGACGCATCGCAAGTCCTGGCTTTGCGCGATGTGGATCGAATGCTTGAACGACTGAAAGACGCGGTGACCAGAGCCAATGATCAGACTTTGGGCTATCTCGAATACAAGGTTCGGTCGCAAGGGAACTTCGATCTAAAGGTAGATCAGACGATCTCGGCCATCGTGCGGGCCGCCGACTCCAGACCGCAAGATGAACTTAACTTCACCCTTGGCTGGTCCCACGGTGCGATGTTGGATGAGTCTTCGCTGAAGTTGCCGTCGAACAAACCCCGCAAACGGATTGGCGCAGTTATCCATCAACGCGAACTGTCTCCGGAGGAGAGGGCGCGTAGGCTGGTTCGGCAGATCATGAAGGGTAACCGCGAAATCTCCGATGAACGAATTATCGAGTACATCGAGCGTCATGTTTCTCCTGGGGATGTCGTAACCAGTTCAGAACTCCATGTTGAGTCGATTAACGATCTTTGTGTGCTGGCGGCCTTCAGTCGCCTTGGATTGATTGCCGAGCGCACCAGCCGCAACACACTTGCTGGGGTCGTACGCCCCCAACCAAGTCGAAATCTTGCCCGCCATATCGAGATAGAACTTACAGGCGCTCGCTTTGAGAATGAATACCTAGAAGGACCGGCGGTACGCATCCGCCGAAAAGAACTACGGAGTGCCACATATGCCAATTAACTGGAATCGTCTCGCCGATCAGCATGAAACCTATACAGCCGCCGATTTCCAACGTGCGGCAATGCGCTTGATCACAGAACAGGTGCTGTATCAAGCCAACAACAAGCAGCGTAGCGACTACGACTTGGTTGCAGCCTATGAGAATGAGTTCGGCGAAGCCATTGGTTTGTTCGGATGTAAACTTGATCACAACTCGCGCGAGCGTTATGTCGCATCAGTGCCTACACAGCCGGTCGGCAGGATTCCTCTACTGCATACTCTGCTGGCATTGGTGCTTCGAAAACTATACGACCACCACATGAACCGAGGTTCTTTGAGCGGTGGGATTGCCGGGGTGGGGTTGCCTGAATTAGAAACGGCCTATAAGGAATCAACAGGCCGTGAACTACCAATGCGGCCACAGTCTGACTTGCAAGGCTTGCTGGAAGCAATGCGCCGATGGGGTATCGCACGTCTGGTCAAATTCGATGCTGGCGGTGGAGAACCAGACTGGAATGTGGAGATACTGCCTGGAATCCAGAGTTTGATCAGTGAGCGATCACTTGCCAATCTCAAGGCGCATGCTGAACAGTTGTACGAAACAGGCCATTCCGAGCCCTTGATCACAGAGGATGACTCTGAATGAAGAAACTGAAACGCATTTCGTTAGTGCAGTTCTATTTGCACGAGCAGCGTGACATAGAAATCGACGGGTCCACTGCCTTTCTCGGTCCAAACGGCTCAGGCAAGTCATCGACCTTGGATGCCATTCAGATTGCAATGCTTGGCGCTAATCTGAACTACGCCAGATTCAACACGCAATCGGTGTCGAGTAAGCAAAGTCGCAGTATCGCCAGTTATTGCCTTGGGGTTCTTCGCAGCCCGGATAAGGACAATGCGATGGTTGGCCGTGCACGCCAACAAGCGCGCACCTACATAATCCTGGTATTTGATGACGAGACGCAGGGGGGGGCGCTATCTGCAGGACTGTGCATTGAAGCCGATGGTGAGACTGATAGCCACGATATTAAGGGATTGTTCGTGCTCCCTGGGCTGGATCTGAATACATCCGACTGTATCCAAACGGAAGGCGAGGTGCGCCGTCCAATACCTTACGCTGATTTTCGTGAACAAATCAGGGAGCGGGCGGCTCGACTAGGACGCACCCCGACCTTCACCGACAAATCGAGTGAATACGTCCACGAACTATTATATGCGCTGAACGGCGGCAGCATGCCTGATCCACGCCGGTTCATGTCTTCATTTGTCAAATCCATGACATTAAAAAACGTGGACTCCATCGACCAGTTTGTGCGTGATTATGTGGTTGAGCCGAATCCAGTCGATGTCGCGGCGTTCCGCAAGCAAGTAGACCAATTCGTAAAGTTGCGGCAACTGATTGTGGAAACTAAGGCCAGGATCTCAAAGTTGGAAGGCATCCTTCGCGACTTTGAGCACGCAAAGCGATACGAACGGCGTATTGCCGCGCTCGAGGCCATTCGAACAATATTTGAACACGAATCGCTTGTAACGCGCATCGACGACCTGAGCGATCACATTGGCATTCTCACTGAGCAATACGAAAAAGCGACAGAGCTGGCCAATACGGCCAAGATCGAACGGGATAATGAGAGCCAAACAATAACCAATCTGAAAGTGCGCCTGGAAACGAATCAGGATGAGCAGACACGCGTTCGTCTAGAAGAACAGATCAAATCACGGCACGATCTTATAAACGCCTACCTCCAACCGGAAACAGCGAGAGCCAACCGCCTCATCAATGCCCTGCGAGACCTGGTAGACGACGAATCATTCTCTGGCGTAGTACAGACAATGAGATCTGCGATCGACCAATTGGTAGCAGCTCGCATTGGCGGTCACCAAGGTGTGTCGGTCTCCACCGTTCTTCAGGATATCGAATCAAATTTGGCCGTGGTGCGTCGTGTGAATGGAGAAGTCCTTTCCAATGCCCAACGGGAAAAAGGGAAGCTCGATGCCGACTTCAAGGCTGCGAGAAACCAGATTGCGGTTGCCCAGCAGACCGGGCGGCTACTGAGCGCCGGCACTTCAAATTTCCTGCTCCAGTTGCAACAGTCTGGTATCGAGGCACAGCCTGTCTCGGCGCTCGCCCGAATCAAAGATACGCAGTGGGCACCGGCGTTGGAGGCGTATTTAGGAGGTGATCGAGAGGCATTGGTGGTGCTAGATGGCGATACCCAAGATGCGGTGCGTGTTTTACGAGAATTGCGCCAACGTGGGGAAAACGTGCGTGGCACGTCAATCGTACAACCCTACCACCTGCGTGGAATTGACACATCTCCCAAAGGCGGAGAGTTTGTCGTCAGCCTGCTCGAGAGTGACAACGAAACCGTTCGCCAATTTCTCTGGAACAAATTTGGCTCAATGAGGTTGGTGGAGACGGAAGCCGAACTAGAAGAGCACGCACGTTCGATCACTAAAGACGGCATGCTGAGCCAAGGGGGCCTTACTAAATCGATAGATGTCCTGTCTATAACTGAACTCAGGGTCGGCAAGGAATTTTCTGACACATCCGAGTTGTCTCGTTACATGGCGGAACTCAATAAACAGGTTGATTCCCTTGCACGGCGCATCAAGCTGATCGAGGCACTGAACATCGCCATGATGTCGAGGGAGGGAGAGGAGGCCGGTGATGCGGCAGAGAAGTTATGCATGGCTGCAGAAGACATTAGCGAAGCCGAAAAGCAGATGAAAGCTCTGGATCTGTCCCAACTGGATGGAATCAAGGCGGCTGCGGAGGAAGCGAACGCAAAATATGAGTCTCTGGATAAGGATTACACCACCAATACAAAACTAGCTGGCGGTTTGAGCGAGCAGATTAAGTTCAAAGAGACTGAGCGTAGGCAGTACAAATTACAAGTGCCAGAGATACGTGAAGCAGAGAAGGCCGCTCTCGCAGATCCTAAGCTGGATAAGGAGTGGTTGGACAATGTGAAAGGCGATATTGAGGAAGCTAACCCTGAGTATCAGCGCCGCATTGATGATGTGAGCAACAAAACAATCAATATCCGCTCACGGATGAAAAAATCGGTGGAATCGGCATCATTCGCTCTTACAAGTTATCTGAACGAGGAAACGCTTGACCTGCAAGTGGCCCTGATTGATTGGAACGAACGCATGATCTGGGCTAGGGAGGAGGTGTCGAAACTCATGGAAACAGAGCTGCACCGCTACGAACAACAAGCCGAAGAGGCAAGAAAAGCATCCGAGGAAACCCTCAGATCAGATATTGCCATGACTCTAAACGACCGATTCCGCGAAATGAACTTTGAGCGACGTGAGCGAAACAAGATTCTCGAATCTTGTCCGGCATTCACCGGAGGGGAGCGGTACCGCTTCACAGCAAGTGTGGTACCGCAGTATGAGGTTTTGGTGCGATATATCGAGCAAATTGCCCGTGATGACGGCAATTTCTCACTGTTCGCTGAGAACACTAACGAGATCAACGAGACACTTCGGGATCTAGTCGAGGCGGCGGCCGAGAGTGGCAATGCCGGATCAGTGCTGGATTACCGGCAGTTCTTCACCTTCGACCTGGAAATTCTGGTCGACGGTAAAAGAGTTGACCGGATGAGTAACCGTCAGGGTGCTGGCTCCAATGGTGAGCATATCGCCCCGATGTACGTGGCTGCCGGTGCGGCATTGGCCAAAGCCTACCGCCTGCATAATCGAAAGGGGCAACTGAGCGGTGTGGGGTTGATGTGTCTTGATGAGGCCTTTCACGGCATGGATACGATGAATGCGGTGGCTACTGCACGCTTTCTGCAGAGTATCGGATTGCAACTCATCATGGCCGGTCCTGAGCTCGAACGCACGAAGCTCGCGCCAATCACGCAGACAATCTACGATCTGGACCGCGAGGGAATGGATCTGTTGATGGAACGGACAAAGTTTAAAAAGGCCGCCAATTTACTGATGGTCAGCGATATGCCTAGCGACAACCCGGACGTGATGAAAAATGCCTATTTGCAGTTGGGCTTTGAACCTCCGCAACTGGCGCCAGATGCCGCGCAAGCTGAGGAGTCAGTTGAGTGAAAGGTAGCGCGGGAGTCGCAGCATGTGACGCCACCCTCAAACGCCTGCTACAGAAGGTGGCGCGTCAGGTCTTTGCCAAAGGTGATCTTGTCCCCACTGGAATGGTGCTACAGGTCAGCGTACCGGCCAGTGCGTCGAGCTTGGCTGAGTACCTTGGCCTGGCAACATTCTCAGACCGAGAATCCTATCACTCGAGAATGCAGTCTTTCGTAAATGCCGGAGCTGTTACTTTGGAGTGGGACAGAAATGCAGGAATTGGGGGGCAACTATCAAGGGTAATGCTGAGCGATCCAGCGGTTGTTGCTGAACTTCTTGGTGTGGACCTTCCCTGGGTGGTAGCTCGCGAATCCATCTCCTCACTCGAAGCCACAGCGAAGGAAGGTCTCCCACCGATCAGTCACATCCTGGACGGCTGGCGTCATGGCAAGGCGCCCGGGGGAGTGTCCGCGTCCAACGTCGCTCAGTTTGTCGATAGCTTGAGGGTCATTGAGGCAGCTAATCGACTAGGGGCAAGTGAGCTCGACTTGCTGCTGCGCAGGGTCAGCGCACAGCTTTTCGGAGACAGTAAACGCATCGAAGCTCTAGCAAAGCCCCTAGCGTACCTGTTGGGCGAAGCAGACGGCGATGCTGAAGAGGATGTTTTTGCCAGGCTTGGCCTCGTCAAGTATCCCCAACCTATGCTCATCAGTGGGTCGAAGTCCTGTTGCGTTCGGATGGGCGATGATCTTCTTCCTCTAGCGCGTCCCTATTTAGGTCTTCGCCCAGACACGATCGACGCCATGGAGGTCGGTAATGCCCCCATCCGACGAGTTTTGACTATCGAGAACCTGGCGAGCTTCAACGAGGCTGCTCAGGATATCTACAACCCAGTTGATCTGCTCCTTATCTACGTAGCTGGACAGCCCACGCCGTCCCTGCTGGCCGCATACCGCCGGATTTTAAAGACAGTGGCACCAGCCAGCGTGATGCATTGGGGGGACATTGATGTAGGTGGCTTTCAGATTGCTGCGCGGCTGGCGGATGCTGCGGGAGAGGTAGGTTGCCGGCTGAGCCTCTGGCGGATGAATCCGCAGGAGGCGGCTTCCAGCAAAATTGGCCAAGCTGAACAGTCCAAGGTCGATCGGACTATGGCTATTTGTGGACAGTACGGGTGGACGAATGAACTAAATGGACTGCAAAGCCACCCATTTTTTCAGGAGCAGGAGTTCCTTGAGTGGGTGCCTCCGCTTGAATGAAGTATAAAACAGGCCGCGATTCATTAATCGTAAACGTATTGAGATTCACCGCCTGATTCAAAATGCCCAGAACCTGACTATCTCTTTCACGCGAACACCTTCATGTAAAACTTGCTCAAGTTAATGGCGAGAAATTCTACTTCTAAAGCCCGCTATCTCCCGGAGGGATTGCCATCATCGATGGTTTCCAGCTCATCCGGCTATTTTCAATAAAATCCGGCTCTATTCGGTACAAAGTTCTTGCTCATGGACAGGCATCAAAGTAGTTTGTGGAGTCAATTTTTCTGCTGTGTCCGGCTTTCGGTTTTCCCGGAAATTTCTGGTTATTTCTGAAAAAATGAAGGACTAAGTCGAAGACGATGGATGATAGATCGCTGACGGTCGATGATATTTGCAAAAATCTGAATGTAAGCAACGAGACGGTCTACAAGTGGATCGAACAACGAGCTATGCCCGGTCATCGTGTCGGCCGTCGCTGGACGTTCAAACAAAAGGAGCGACCATGGCCGAGTCGATTCACGACAAGATAAAACAATCCTTACAGGCAGCCGAAGGCTTGTACCACCGCCTGGTGTTGCTGGTGGGTGAGACTGGTTCCGGCAAGTCCGGCGTTCTTCTGGATGTCGCTGAAGAGTTTGGTACATCCGTCCTCAACGTCAATCTGGCGCTTTCGAGCGATCTCCTGGAACTGACCGCCAAACAGCGGTCACTGCGGCTGCCGGGAATCCTAGACCAGATTGCGGACAGCGCTCAATCACCAGTGGTGCTGGATAATCTTGAGATCCTTTTCGACAAGGACCTCAAGCAGGATCCCTTGCGGCTGCTGCAGGGTATTTCGAGAAATCGAGCCGTGGTGGCTTCATGGAACGGAGCCATGACCTCCGGGAGGCTTTTGTACGCCGAAGCAGGCCATCCAGAGTACCGCAGTTATAACCTCGTTGATGCGCTGATCGTAGGCATGGATGGCTCGGCAACGGTTGATTCGGCAACATACAATAAAGAAGTAGGACAAGCATGAAATACGGAGACCTTATCCAATTCGACCCGATTGAGTCAGTCGTTCAGTTACGTGACGCGGACAAATCGAGCGCCGCGCATCACCTGGTGAACACTTATGTCATTTCCGATGAAATGGCGGAACGGCTCACGCAGCTTGTCATTCCTCAGATGCAGTTCGACCAGCCAGTGGATAACAAGGGCCTACTTGTAGTCGGTAACTATGGCACCGGTAAATCGCACTTGATGTCGGTGGTCTCCAGCCTGGCTGCAGATGCATCCTTGCTGGAAGGGGTGAAGAACGAAAGTGTCCGCAAAGAAGCCGCTCGGATCGCGGGACGTTTCAAGGTTATCCGTATCGAGATTGGAGCCACGACCATGTCTCTGCGCGACATCATCGTCGCCGAATTGGAAGAACATCTCGAAAAGCAGGGCGTGGAATACATCTTCCCTGATACGGGTACTATCACCAGCCACAAACGGGCCTTCGAAGACATGATGGCCAAGTTCGGCGATGTGTTCCCAGAACACGGCCTGCTGCTGGTGGTCGATGAGCTACTAGACTATCTGCGCACCCGCAAGGATCAGGAGCTGATCCTTGATCTCAACTTCCTCCGCGAGGTAGGCGAGGTCAGTAAGGACCTACGCTTCCGTTTCATGGCTGGTGTGCAGGAAGCCATTTTTGACAGTCCGCGCTTCGCTTTTGTTTCTGACAGTATCCGCCGCGTGAAGGACCGTTTCGAGCAGATCCTCATCGCCCGCAGCGACGTCAAATTCGTGGTAGCCGAGCGCCTGCTCAAGAAGACCGCCGAGCAACAGGCCAAGATCCGCGAATATTTGACACCGTTCGCCAAATATTACGGTGGCATGAACGAGCGCATGGATGAGTTTGTGCGGCTTTTCCCTGTGCACCCTGACTACATTGATACTTTTGAGCGGGTCACCGTGGTGGAAAAACGAGAGGTGCTTAAGACACTGTCTCTGAGCATGAAAGGTATTCTCAGTAAGGATGTACCGCAGGATGAACCCGGTCTAATCGCCTTTGACAGCTATTGGAACACGCTCAAACAAAACGCATCGTTCCGTTCCATCCCAGAGATCCGGGCTGTAATTGACTGCAGCCAGGTGCTGGAATCTCGCATTGGCAACGCCCTTACACCGAAAAACTACATACCCATGGCATTGCGCCTAATCTACGCACTGTCGGTCCACCGTCTTACCACTGGTGATATCTATTCTCCTATCGGGGCATCACCGGAAGAACTGCGTGATCGGCTTTGTCTGTTCGAGCCGTTGATCGAGGAAATGGGAAGTAGTGAGCCGGATAAAGACCTTCAGACACACGTTGAGACCATACTTAGAAAGATTCATTCTGCTGTCAGTGGTCAATTCCTCTCTGAGAACAAGGATAACCACCAGTTCTATCTCGACCTGAAGAAGACCGATGACTTTGATGCTCTGATTGACAACAAAGCCAGCGTTCTGAACTTAAATGAGCTCGATCGTTACTACTATGAGGCGCTCAAGCGGGTTATGGAGTGCCAAGACAGCACCTATGTGACCGGTTATAAAATCTGGCAGCATGAGCTGGTATGGCAGGAGCGCAAGGCTGCCCGTACTGGTTACCTCTTTTTTGGTGCCCCCAATGAACGATCGACTGCCGTGCCGCATCGAGACTTCTATCTCTACTTTATTCAACCGAACGACCCCCCCCGTTTCAAGGACGACAAAACCAATGACGAGGTCTTTTTCCGTCTTAAAGGAACTGATGATGAGTTTCAGGTCGCGCTTAAGCGTTACGCGGCAGCAATAGACCTCGCGTCTACCTCATCAGGTAACGCCAAGTCTACTTACGAATCAAAGGCCAACATCTTCCTGAAGACGCTTGTGCAGTGGTTGCAGAAGCACATGAGCGATGCCTTCGAGATCACCTATCAGGGCCGCACCAAATCCATGACCGAGTGGGCCAAGGGTAAATCCATCCGAGATCTCTCCGGCGTATCGCCCCATGAAACCATCAACTTTCGTGACCTGGTCAACACCATCGCCGGCGTCTGTCTGGCACCGAACTTCGAGAACCAGGCACCGGACTACCCGTTCTTCTCGGTGTTGATCACCGGCAACAACCGCGCCCAGGCCGCACAGGACGCCATGCGGGCCATCGCCGGGCAGAACCGCACCAAGCAGGCCACCGCCGTGCTGGACGGCCTGGATCTGCTCGACGGGGAGAAGATCGACCCCTCCAAGTCGAAGTACACCAAGTTCATCCTTAATGCAGTCAAAGCCAAGGGCCAAGGTCAGGTAGTGAACCGCAGCGAGATCATCCAGGACGACCATGGGCTCGAATACATGAACCCCGGTGTTGCGCGACTTGAGCCGGAATGGGTGACCGTCATCTTGGCGGCATTGGTCTACTCCGGTGACATTGTGCTCGCCATCCCGGGCAAGAAATTCGATGCCACTGGACTGCAGCAGCTTGCCGCGACGGGCATGGACGAGCTGGTCCGCTTCAAGCACCTGGAGCAACCCAAGGAATGGAATCTGCCCGCACTCAAGGCGGTGTTCGAACTGCTCTGCATGACACCGGGAAAAGCCCAGTTAATTACTCAAGGGAATGATGATCCTGTAATTGAAATGCAGGACAAAATTGCAAAGATCGTTAAACGCATTGTTATGTCTCAGCAGACCCTGCGCGAGGGCTTTTCCTTCTGGGGGCTGGATCTGCGCACAGACACTCACCTGGTGAGTCAGGCCAGTGGCCTAGACGATGCCAAGGTCTTTTTCGAATCACTACAGGCGTATTCATCACCGGGCAAGCTGAAAAACTTCCGTTACAGCGCTCCCGATGTTCTGGCCCATGAAAAGGCAGTGAAAGCCCTGGATGAATTGGACACCCTTCGTGCTTTCATCATGGATCACACTCAGAGTGCGTCCTGGCTCTCCACCGCTGAGGCAGTTCTGCCTACCGAGCATGACTGGGTGGACCGTATGAGGACCACCCGGCAGGATGTGCTGGACGCCCTAAAGAATTCAGATTTGACCGAACTGACCAGCCAATCCCAGGCAATTGGATCCAAATTGCAGAAGCTGAAGAAAGATTACATCGTCGCTTACAGCGGTCTGCACACCAAGGCCCGGCTGGGCGTAAACGACGATAAGCGAAAAGTTGGGCTGCTCAACGATCCGCGTCTGCAAATCCTTCTCAAACTGGCCGGAATCGATCTGATGCCCCGGCAGCAGCTTACCGATTACCAGAACCGCCTGGCTGGACTGAAGAGCTGCTTCGCCCTAACCGAGCAAAACCTCGATGCCTTGCCCATCTGCCCACATTGCCAATTTCGGCCTGCGGCGGAAATTGGGGTTAATGGATCCGAGTTACTGATTGCTGGTTCACAACAACTCGATCAGATGGATGAGCAGTTGGACCGAATCATCGAACAATGGACCAAGACCTTGCTGAATAACCTGGACGATCCGATGACTCAGGCGAACGTACATGAGCTGCTGCACGAAGACGACAAGCAGATTGTTAAGGCGTTCATTGACTCAAAGGAGCTGCCTGCCCCGGTGGACGGCAACTTTGTGCAGACTTTGCAAACCATCCTCGCCGGATTGCAAAAAGTGTTAGTCAAAAAAGCAGATTTATTGAAAATCATCTCTGACCTTGGTCCATCTACACCAAATGAAATTAAACAAGCGGTCAGTGACTACGTGGACAGCCTTACCAAAGGCAAGGACCCGGCCAAGGTGCGGATTGTCATGGAATAAAACAGACCAAGCGAGTGACTAAGCTGAGAAACAAGACGCCAGCCAAGGATTTTGAAGATGAAAGAAAACAGTTTGTTCGACTCGCTGCTTGAAGAGCCGCAGAAGCCCGCCAGCCCAGTGACTTGCCTGGGCATGACCTTTGATAACGACGATGCCCGACTTGCCCACTTTACTGAGGAACTGCGCAAGAAGCTGCAGGACCCTAAATTTCGCAATATCGAAGGCTTTCCTATCGGCAGAGACGAGGACATCCTGAACCTGAGCGATCCGCCGTATTACACCGCCTGCCCGAATCCGTGGATCGCCGATTTCATTGCAGAGTGGGAGACACAGAAGCCGGAGCAACCCGAGGGCTATCACTATCACCGTGAGCCGTTTGCTGCCGACGTGAGCGAGGGGAAAAATGACCCGATTTACAACGCGCACTCCTATCACACCAAGGTGCCGCACAAGGCCATCATGCGTTACATCCTCCACTACACGCAGCCGGGGGATATTGTGTTCGACGGCTTCTGTGGAACCGGCATGACGGGTGTGGCCGCGCAGATGTGTGGCGACCGTAGCGTCGTGGAGTCACTCGGCTACCATGTGAAGCCGGACGGAAGCGTTTTGCAGGAAGAGACGGATGAAGATGGCAAGAAGGTTTGGCGGCCGTTTTCAAAACTGGGCGTCCGCAGAGCGATTCTCAATGATCTGTCTCCAGCAGCGACGTTCATTGCATACAACTACAACACGCTGGTAGATGTGGCGGCTTTTGAAAAAGAGGCCAAGCGCATTCTCAAGGAAGTCGGGGATGAGTGCGGCTGGATGTATGAAACTTTGCATACCGATGGAAAGATCAAAGGCAAGATCAACTACACGGTTTGGTCAGATGTGTTTGTTTGTCCAGATTGCGCAGGAGAGGTCGTTTTCTGGGATGAGGCTGTTGATGTTGATAACGGAAAAGTGAGGGACTCGTTTCCATGCCCGCACTGCAACGCGAAGCTCACTAAACGCAACATGGACAGAGCGTTCTTGTCACGGTTCGATCACGCGCTGCAAGAAACTATCCGTCAAGGTAAACAAGTCCCTGTATTGATAAATTACACGGCCGCAGGAAAACGTGTTGAGAAAAAGCCTGATCCGGCTGACCTTGAACTTGCTCAGCGGATTCAAGATACCAAGATCCCATATCGCATTCCTTCTGAGCGATTAATGCCAGGACAGGAAACTCGAAGAAATGATCCAATCGGGATCACACACGTCCATCATTTTTATACTGATAGGAACCTTTTCGTTTTTGCCGCGTTTTTTGACCGAGCCCCCAGTTGGCTCAAATGGGCTATTACGGGGTCCATTCAGAGAGGTTCGAAACAGCACCAGATAGCAATCACTCGCATTGGAGGCAGTAAGGCAAAAGAAGGTGGAGCTACTGCAGGGCATAGGCGGGGGACTCTTTATGTCCCGTCAAACCAGATTGAGATGAATGCAATCACGCTGATATCTGATCGAGTTAAAGTAATTAAGAAAGCACTGTTTGCAAAAAAAACAGATAGAACCATTATTGCAACTGGTTCAACAACTGCGAGGAATATTCATCCCGAAGCTTACGATTATTTATTCTTTGATCCCCCTTTTGGGGCAAATATCGCCTACTCAGAACTAAACTCTCTTCAAGAGGGTTGGCTCGGTTTGTCAACGAATCAGGAACATGAGGCCATAGAGGACAGGTCACAAAAAAAGACTATCTTAGATTATCATTCTCTTATGAAACAATGTTTCGACTCTGCGTATAAGGCGTTGAAACCGGGGAGATGGATGACGGTTGAGTTTTCGAATACTAGTGCTGGTGTGTGGAACGTAATTCAAACAGCTCTTCAGGAAGCCGGTTTTATCGTTGCGAATGTATCTTCGCTTGACAAGAAGCGTGGCGGACTAAATGCTATTGTTGGCAATACCGCTGTAAAGCAAGATTTAGCGATATCTGCCTACAAACCAAACGGCGGCTTTGAAGAACGCTTTAAGAAGGAAGCGCAAACTGAAGAAGGTGTGTGGGATTTTGTTCGAACCCACTTAAAGTATCTGCCGGTAACCAAGCGCCAGGGCGCATTGATGCTTTTCGTTCCCGAGCGTGACCCACGCATCCTGTTCGACCAGATGATTGCGTTCTACGTCCGCAAGGGTTACCCGGTGCCGATCTCAAGCCAGGAATTCCAGATCGGTTTGGCACAGCGCTTTATCGAGCGTGACGGCATGTATTTCCTGCCGGATCAGGTGGCCGAATACGACCGAAAGAAGATGACCTCCGGTGCCCCACAGCAGCTTTCGATGTTCGTCTCCGACGAAGCATCCGCCATCCAATGGCTTCGCCAGCTCATCAAAGAAAAGCCGCAGACCTTCTCCGACATCAACCCGCAGTTCATGCAGCAGCTCGGTGGTTGGAGCAAGAACGAGGCTCAGCTCGACCTGCGTGAACTGCTGAACCAGAACTTCCTCTGCTACGACGGCAAAGGCCCTGTGCCCGAGCAAATCCACGCCTACCTCTCCACCAACTGGAAGGAACTGCGCAACCTGCCCAAGGATGCCCCGGCGCTGGTGACCAAGGCCCGCGACCGCTGGTACGTACCCGATCCCAACAAGTCGGGCGACCTGGAGAAACTACGCGAGAAGGCTCTGTTCAAGGAGTTCGAGGAATATAAAGAGGTCAAGAAGAAGCTCAAGATTTTCCGTCTTGAAGCCGTCCGTGCTGGATTCAAAAAAGCCTGGCAAGAGCGCGACTATGCCGTCATCGTCGCCGTGGCCGACAAGATCCCCAACAACGTCCTGGAAGAAGATCCCAAACTGCTCATGTGGTACGACCAGGCAGTGACACGGATTGGAGGGGAATAGCCCATGATTACCAAATGGAAAGTCTTCAATTTTAAATCGATTCGCGAGGAAACTGAGCTGGATTTTGGCAATCTGACGATTTTCGCTGGCGCGAACAGCAGCGGAAAAAGCACATTTATTCAATCGATATTACTAGTCGCCCAAACGTTATCAAACAAAGTTAGTTCAAGATCTGTCGTACTCAATGGTTCTTTAACTAGCCTCGGACAATTTGATGATCTAAAATCGAGTGGCAGTGATTTTGATCAAATCACTATTCAATGGACTACTCGTCCTCAGCAAAAGAATAATAGTGTCCATGTTATTAATAGAGAAAGCCAGAATTCTCTGCTTGGCAATGGGAGACATTCATTAAAAGAAATAACGTGTGAGATATCTTTCGACGCTATGAGTACCGATTCTGAAAGAGAATTTCTTCAAATTCAACCAAGACTGTATGCAAGCCGAATATCCTGTATTTCGGTTGATAAAGATGGCATAGATAAGTATGGAGAGCTTTCTGTCAGGCAAAAATCACTGGATGAACAAGAACCTTTTAACATTGATGGTGATATTGATGAACGAATACGCAATAGCCTGATATTTAAAGTAGAAGGCGATGAATCGTCTTTGTCTGAAATAGCGTCACAGTTTGTCTCCGCAAAACCTATTGGTGCGATTTTCAGGCATTTCTTACCTGAAAGAATTACATGTTCTGTCGATGAAGTTAAAGAGGCTGCTAATGAGATTTCTATAACGCTTAAGACCGATTACATGGAGCGTGGTTTTATGTATCGTCGACAAATAAGACCAGTCCGGATGTCTCCTGCAGTGCTAAATGTGTTACGGGATATTCTTTCTGAAAAAATTGACTTTAATTTTTTTTTGAAAGGAGTTGTTCGTCAAGAGTCATTTTTTGATGAGTTTGGAATTTCATTAACTCTCGATGAGTGGGATGCAAGTATTAAGAATATTTCCAAAAACGATCGACTTAAGATAGATCAGGCATTAATTGAGTGCGATGATCTTTATGATCGTGTGCTTATGGCAATGATTTCAGAAGCACCTGAATCAACGGATTCGTTGAGGGTTATCCAGGCTGCTCTGCCGAACCAGTTTATGCATGCTTCTCGTTATATGGAGTCGTTTTGGAGCAATTCGATTAAGTACCTTGGTCCATTGAGGGATAATCCTAAACCATTATACCCATTGGCCCCGGCTGCGGATCCCTATGATGTTGGATTGAGAGGAGAGCACACCGCTGCAGTTTTGGATCTTCACAAGAATAAACAGATAAGTTATATCCCTTCTATTCATTTTCGTACATCTTTAGTAAGAACTGTTCCAGTAATCCGAACCCTTGTAACGGCAGTTACAGACTGGCTTCAATATTTAGGTGTTGCTGAATCCATAAGCACCTTAGATAAAGGTAAATTTGGTCATGAACTAAAAGTTGGATTAAAGAATTCTGATGTCTCTTATGACTTGACACATGTTGGTGTTGGTGTCAGTCAAGTATTACCAATTCTCGTGATGTGTTTATTGGCTGATACCGATTCAACTCTCGTGTTTGAGCAGCCTGAATTGCACTTACATCCAAAGGTTCAAACCTTACTCGGAGATTTCTTCCTCTCGATGGCACTTTGCAACAAGCAGTGCATCGTTGAAACCCACAGTGAATATTTGATTGATCGCCTTCGTTTCCGAATTGCAGCGGCATCACCTGAGCAGAAGATGAACCACCAGGCCAAAATTTACTTCGTTGAAAAGGCATCGCAGGGTTCATCTTTCCGGGAGGTTGTTATTAATGAGTACGGAGCCATTTCAGATTGGCCGGAAGGGTTCTTTGACCAGTCCCAACAGCAGGCCGAAGATATCCTGAGAGCTGCCGCGATGAAACGGAAAGCAGGCCGGAAGAATAATGATGCTTAGCATGCCCTGCGTAACAATCGACGCAGGCGTGCTTGCGGTTCCTGGTGTTGATTGCGCCAAGGAAGATGCATTCCAGTATGTGGATACGCTACTGGATTGGAGCAAGTTGCTTGATGAGCCATGGGTCGCGATTTACATGAGCGAGCGTGCATCTGAAACTTTGATTGATGAAGAGCTTTTTCCTCTTAGAAACCACCTCTATGAGCTTTTCGATAGACTTGGAATCGTTGAGTACAGCGTAAATGACATAGCTGTGGTTGTAGAAAAACTGCTGTCGCTTACGCCTTCTTTCGAGACCTATTATCGGGTCAAGGATGTCTTGTTTGAGCATCTCGAAACAGATCCAGATGTTATTCGACTTACTACGTATGACGGTCTTCAGTCCGATCTTGCCCGATGCATCACGTTGATCGCTGTCCTGCGTAAGCACTGTTCTCAACCTCTTGGTGGGCATTCACTTATTCTAAGAGAAGCCCCCAAGCAGCTGATTCAAGTAAGAGCGCAGATTCATGAGATCGAACATGCTAGAGACGATATTCCTGCCTTGCCGAGCCCGCCCGAGTTCTTTGAAGGTAATGTGTTGATCTGTGACGATTTTCAAGGGCTGATCGAATGTCTAGATGAGTCGGCCATTTTGTTCGGTGCGTCCGACGATCTTGGAATTGAGCTCGGTATCCGAATCGCTTTATTCAAATACGCTATTGCGCTAGGCGATGCCCCTGACTGGGGCAGAGTGATTGTTCCAACCATAGGGTCCAAATTCCGAGAGTTGTGCCAGCAGGTCTGTACTGACCAAGGGGACTCTGTGCCACCCAAGATTCTCAGATCAATCGTAGAGACCATAAAAGGACAAAATCTTTCTGCGGTACACGCTCTGCGAACAGGGACAGGAGGAGGTGATCCGCAAAGAACGCGAGGCTCCGATAAGGCACAGCGTCGAGATATCGACAGGGTATTCCATCTCCATTACTGGGAATGTGCAGACGGGACAGTTGAGTTGGCGTCAGTTGTTTATCACAACGATTTTTCAATCCCGGGTTGATGGTGATGCAGGATGTTTGGCAATACAGCACCGTTCATAACAGCACATGCAAGGTCATCGAGGAACAAACCTTATGGGGGCAGACGGTTTGCAGTGTCTGGTTGCCGAACCAGGACGCGGTGGTGCGTGTGCCGCGCTCCGCCTTACGACCGCTGAATGCTGACTTGGATCCAAAGATCGAGGCCGGGCGCATTGCTTATGTGGCGGCAGCCGCCAAGGTGGCCGAGGTGCTCGAAGGCTCCACCAGTGCCACTGATGGCCATGTGCTTTTGGCTCCCATGGAGTCCAACGTTATCCCGCTGCCACACCAGATCCACGCCTTGTCCCGGGCCATATCCGGCGACCGGGTGCGCTACCTGCTGGCCGACGAGGTTGGCCTCGGTAAGACCATCGAGGCCGGGTTGGTCATGCGGGAGCTGAAGCTGCGCGGGCTTGTGCACCGTACATTGGTCGTCTCACCCAAGGGTATCGCCACCCAGTGGGTGGCGGAAATGCAAACCCACTTCAATGAACAGTTCCAGCTCGTTCTGGGTGACGATATCAGCACATTGCAGCGCCTGGCTCCCAATTTTAATAACGGCACAGACCACCGGAGTTCAGCCTGGTCGATGTTTGATCAGGTCATCGTCTCGCTCGATTCTGTAAAGCCCATGGACAAGCGGCGCGGATGGACCGCCGAACGGGTCGCCGAATACAACCGGAGCCGGTTCGAGGATCTGATTACCGCCGGTTGGGATCTGGTGATTGTGGACGAGGCCCACCGCCTGGGTGGCAGTACAGATCAAGTGGCCCGCTATAAGCTTGGACGAGGGCTAGCGGAGGCCGCGCCCAATGTGCTGCTGCTTTCGGCTACGCCTCATCAGGGAAAGACGGATGCTTTTCACCGCTTGATGAGCCTGCTGGATGATGAGGCTTTTCCGAATATGGACAGCGTCTCCCGCGAGCGGGTTGCCCCGTATATCATCCGCACTGAAAAACGCAAGGCCATCGACGCCGACGGGAAGCCGCTCTTCAAGCCGCGGCGCACGCAAATGGCCTCGGTGGCCTGGGAGAGTCGACACCACTTGCAGCAGCTCCTCTATGAGGCAGTGACAGACTACGTGCGTGAGGGCTACAACCAGGCCCTGCGGGAGAAGAAGCGCCACATCGGTTTTTTGATGATCCTGATGCAGAGGTTGGTGGTTTCCAGCACGCGTGCAATCCGCACCACGCTTGAGCGACGACTTAACGTGCTTAAGGATAGTGAGCAACAGGCTAACCTGCGCCTGACGGAGCCTGACAACGGCGGGGATGGCTCTGAAAATTTCGACGAGCTGTACGACATGGATGGCCAGGAACTGCTCGATGAGCTTCTGAAATCTCATGTGTCTGCCCTGCAGAGCGAAGTCAGCCATGTGGAGACCCTGCTCGCCGCGGCAGTTCGTTGTGAGCAGGCGGGGCCGGATGCCAAGGCCGAGGCACTGATCGAGTGGGTCTACAAGCTTCAAGCTGAGGAAAATGAACCGGATCTGAAGGTATTGATCTTCACGGAGTTTGTTCCGACCCAGCAGATGTTGAAGGAATTTCTGGAGGCACGGGGAATCTCAGTCGTCACCCTGAACGGCTCCATGGATATGGAGGAACGCAAACAGGCCCAGGATGCCTTCCGTAAATCACATCGGGTGTTGGTTTCCACCGACGCGGGCGGTGAAGGTCTGAACCTCCAGTTCGCCCATGTGATTATCAACTACGATATTCCCTGGAACCCAATGCGGCTTGAGCAGCGTATCGGTCGTGTGGACCGAATTGGTCAACCCAAAACCGTACAGGCGATCAATTTCGTTTTTGAAGATTCGGTTGAATTCCGCGTGCGCGAAGTGCTGGAGCAGAAGCTCTCGGTAATTTTCGAAGAGTTTGGCATCGATAAGACCGGCGATGTACTCGACTCGGCCCAGGCAGGTGAGCTGTTCGAAGATGTGTTTGCTGCGGCCATACTTAATCCTGATGGTATCGAGACCTCCGTCGATCAAACACTGGCCCGGTTTCGGGATGAGATTCAGCATGTCCGAGAGTCTTCAGCCATCTATGGCATTTCCGAAGAGCCGGACGTACAGGCGGCTGAACGTCTGCGATCCCATCCGCTGCCTCACTGGGTGGAACGGATGACTGTCAGTTACCTCATCTCCAACGGCGGTGTGGCCAGTCGCAAGCGATCCTGGTGGGACCTAAGCTGGCCGGACGGTCAGGAACACCGCAAATGCGTATTCAACGCTCGGGAAGCAGATCGCCTGACCGATGCAACATTGCTCAATCTTGAAAACAACCGTGTTCGTGGACTTGCCCTGAATCTGCCACAGATGGCCGCCGGTCAGCCATTGTCTTGCGTGACTGTGAACGGACTGCCCCCCAGAATCACCGGCTTCTGGGGGTTGTTTGAGATTCGTCTTCAGGCAGGAATGCACCAGAAGTCACAACTCCTGCGCATCCCCATGGTTCGACGAGGTTACGTCAGCGTGTTCTTGAGCGAGGAAGGCAAACTGTTTCTACCCACGGCCCGGCATATCTGGGATGCGCTTCAGACAGTGGAAGCCGATGTGCAAGCCACCCTCGGGCAAGATGAATCCATCTCCGCCCATGAGCGTTTGCAGGAAGCGGCCGAACACGCTGGACTGGAGATGTTTGACGCCATGCGGCAGGCACACATCGCTTCGGTGACTCGGGAAGAGGAACGCGGCATGGTCGCGTTCACCTCTCGGCGGAAAGCTATCAATCGAGTGGGGCTGCCCGAAGTACGCCAGTCCCGTCTGGCCCGCTGTGATGCCGAGGAAACTGAGTGGAGGCATGAACTGCAATCAGCGCGACAGATCGTGCCGGAAATCCTTCCTTTGCTTATGATGCGCGTCGTATAGGAGTTATGAGTATGAGCAAATTCATTGCATTGCCGGTAGGCCAAGGAGATGCCTTTTATCTTGATCGAGGTGGCTTCCATGTCCTGGTGGATGGTGGAAAGAGCAAAACAGCAATCTCTAATCTGTTAGATAATGGATGTGAAACAAAACATCTTGATGTATTGGTCTGTACCCATAACGACAGTGACCATGCAAATGGGGTTCTTGGTCTTTTGGACAATTGGGACGGAACAATCGACGAGGTGTGGTTGCCGGGCAGTTGGACACATCGAATGAAGGACTTATTCGAAAATCCGCGTGTGTTTGTTAATGAGTTGGTTGAAAATATATCTGATATGGATTTTCAGGAAAATAAAGATCTTACTCTCGAAGATGTTGTGTTATTAGATTCGCCGCACTCAAATGAAGTGAATTCCGAAGCACTTGATTTGTCTGATATCATTGATAAATCAAATGATTTTTCTGATTTTTTGTTTGAAGTTAATTCGGCTTATCTTGGCTTGGATTTACTCTACTATTTTGAGCGCCATTATTTTAGTGACTCTTTCATCTCCATATTTTTGGATGCTATGAATGCCGCGAATCTTATCAAGACGATTACGGAATTGGCCTTCCATAAAGGAGCTAAAATAAGATTTTTTGATTATGGAAAACATGTATCTGGGGGGTTTTCCGGTATATTGGAGCCAGTAAATTCGACCGAAATTACTGGGATAAGAAAGAGAGAAGTTAGCGCATTGCAATATATTGCTTTATCGACGGCAAACAAGGAGTCACTGGTGTTTTATAGCCCTGAAAGCACAGAGAGTCCTGCTGTTTTGTTTTCCGCTGACTCAGATCTGAACTTCTCGTTACCAGTAGTTAAGCATACCAAAAAACCGATAATCACAAGTCCCCATCATGGGTCTGATGCTAACGCCACTGCCTATAATGTAGTTTTAAAATGGCTTGGAGCAAATTTGTCCCCAATATGGGTTCGAAGTGACTGCAAATGTAAGACCAGACCAGGGACTGCTTTCAAGAACCAAGCTTGTAAATTTTGCACACTTTGCAACTGCGGATTATATCCAAAGCAAACGGTAAAGCTTCATTCTTCAGATGGAATTTGGCTAAGAACCCAGGGAACTAGGGTGTGTTCATGCCGCTAACATGGCGCGAATCCATTCTTAACGAATTAGTGCCCAATGTCAGCAAGCTGACCCTAGTCGCAGACCCAGATTGCCTGCTGACTGAGGAGAAGCTCGCATTGGAGCTTCGCGGACGCGGATTTGATCTGATCGAGTTCAATGACCCTGTCGAATTCAGATATGCCTACGAGTCCAAGTACCGCTCGATTTGGGATCAGGGAAAATGCACTGATTTGGTGGTGATTCTCCGGTTGCAGGATTCTGAACTGGAATCTCTGCCATACGACTTGCTTCAGGCGGGGCGCAAGCTTTCATTCAGTCTTGGAGCTATTTTTCCCAACCTGAGTTATCCGGTCATCGAGAATCTTGACCGAAGCCTGCTGGATACCCTCTTCGATGCACAGCTCAAGTCGCCAGAGGATCGTATGGGCGACAACGCCACCAAGGATTTCATCCTCCGCTATGTGTTCGGCATAGCCGTGGAGCTGATTACCTGCGAGGTGGAACTGCTTCGCGCCTTGCTTCGCCTTCACTATGGGAAGCGTCAGATCCCACTGATGTTAGTCGAGCGGCTTATCCAAGTTCTCAAGGGGCATCATCGATTCAAGTCCTGGCCGCTTTCTGAAATCGTTCCAGACGACGAGTTATTTTTCGCTTTTTTGCAGGAACGCTGGCCGGTATTTCTTTCCAAATTTGGAAATACAGATCAGTTGCGGGAAGACTCGCAGGAATGCGTCCTCAAGTATCCCGGCCCAGTTCACCTGCCGTTTGACCATCAGGACATCAAGGTCTACATCGACAACATGTTCCTAGAGGGGAAACTCACACCTGTTGAAATCGAAAATATTGAAGTGGATGCAGGATCCTGGATTCGAAGTGGCATTGCCATGAATGATGCTCTTCGTGTTTCCCGTCTGTTTGACCTTGTCGAGAAGAATCTACCCACAGTCGAAGCCCGTTACTCAGACTGGACCGCCTTTGCTCAGAAGTGGGCCGAGCTCTCTTCGCAGGTCCATTGCGGTAATAGCGTTCAGTATCAGACCCGGCTTAGGGAAATCGGCGATGTCATGAACACGACGTTTGCAAGCTGGTTGCCCGACCACTATTCCAGTCTTATCAACCTGCCGCCGACGAATCCAGCCATGGTTCACCACGTACCTCGTCGTCTTGCCCGTGACATGGAAGACAACTGTGATGCCTCCGTAGCGCTGATCATCATGGATGGTTTAGCATTGGATCAATGGGTGACAGTGCGCCAGATAATACAAATGCAGGACGCTAATTTGACTATGCGTGAATCCGCAACTTTTGCCTGGATTCCAACATTGACCTCGGTATCGCGACAGTCGATTTTCTCGGGAAAACCACCGCTCTATTTCCCCTTATCTATCAACTCGACAAACAGCGAAGAGAAGCTCTGGAAGCAGTTTTGGGAAGGTCACGGTATTTCCCGACTGGATGTTGTCTACCAACGTGGGTTGGGGGATGGAGATGTTTCCAGTGTGCTTGATACTGTCATCCACCCGGGGAAAACCAAGGTTGTGGGTCTTGTTGTAGACAAGGTGGATAAGATCATGCATGGCATGCAGCTCGGTTCGGCTGGGATGCATAACCAAATCAAACAATGGTGCCAAAATGGATTTCTCTCGGCACTTATTGGACAGTTACTGGATTATGGGTATGAAGTCTGGCTGACTGCTGATCATGGCAATATTGAATGCGTTGGCAAAGGGCGCCCATCCGAGGGTGTGATTGCCGAAACTCGTGGAGAGCGTGTTCGTATTTACCCGACCCCCGAATTGCGTTCACATGTCGCTAAAGACTTTACGTTTGCCCAGGAATGGGAACCAGTCGGGCTACCTGAAAATTATTTCCCTCTAGTGGCTGCTGGACGTGATGCCTTTGTAAAACCTGGCGATATCATCGTCGGTCACGGTGGTATCTCCATTGAGGAAGTCATCGTGCCCCTGGTTAAGTTCGAAAGGAGAGGGCGGTAATGGGAAAAAGACATGACAAACTGGGAATCAAACAAACAATTCAAAAACCTTGGATGGATCGTGTCGTCCACATGATGCTTGCTGGTGTCTCAGAAAAAGAACTTAGGTCAGAGCTTGATGCTTTTCTAATTACGCAACTTCAAAGCGGTGGGACAGGGGAGCGAGGGAAAAAAACCTATGGCATGGCGATCGGTATTCTAGCCTCTTGGTTTTCGCCCGATTCTGACTTGATCGGTTTCCGGGATGATGCCCTTAACCTTGCTAGAAAATTACCTCCAGAGAGATGGCTACCGCTTCACTGGGCAGTGATTTCTGCTTCATACCCATTCTGGTTTAATGTGGCAAGACAGGTTGGCCGACTCTTGAATCTTCAAGAGCAAATGACGCAAACACAAGTATTCGCTCGCCTAAAGGAACAATATGGTGACCGAGAGGTTGTTGCGCGAAATGCTCGTTACACTTTACGTTCCCTTGTTGCCTGGGGGGCATTGAAGGATTCTGATACCAAGGGCTGCTATGAAAAGACAGCCGAAGTGGCTGTCACCGATTCTGACTTGGCCATCCTGATGTTTGAGTCAATACTACTCGCCACCCCTGATGCTAAACTAGCGTTAGGACTGTTGTTGAACAATCCTGCATATTTCCCATTCGAGCTTCCTGTGCTCACAGGTGACTTTATTTCGCAACATAGTGAACGGATTGAGGTGATCCGCTACGGGTTAGACGATGAGCTATTGAAATTAAAGCCCCACTGCTGCACAACAGAGTATGGCAAGTCCACTAAGACCAAATGGCATCGAAATGATTAAGGATCTGATATCGTGAAGAGATCAAATTCAAACGAAGAAAACCCTAGCTAATGAAATATGAAAAAGCACTTGAACGAGTCAGAAGTGGTGAAATGTCACGATCTGATCTAGTCAAACTTAAACGTAATGCAGAAGCCAAGTTGGCGACAGGCGATACTGAAGCTCAACTGGTTATGGATGCTATAAACAATGCCACCCCGGCTGACTCATACATTCTTTTTATGGGGTTCTGTCCTGGCGCAGATTTCGACGAGAGACTAGACACAGTTTGGAAAGAGCAAGGTATCTGCAGATTCGACTACCTAGAAAGTGAGCATCAATCAGAAAGATTCAACTCAATCTGCAAAGGGGATTTAGTTGTCCTTAAGAAACGAGAGAAGTTTGGTAAAACAATGAAACTTTATGGTTGCGGCAGAGTTAAATCTGTGGCCTATGACAAGGACAAGGTACGCTACTTATTAATGGACTGGTCTAATCAAGATGAGGTGATCGAAGTACCTTTGATGGGCTGTAACTCAACTGTCGATATAAAGTCGATTGAAGCGGTTGAGAATGAAATGCCTGCGGAATTTTACTCTTGGCTAGGTCAGGCCTGATTAATCGACTCCGACACAGACAGTGCCCCGCATTTATCCCGTTTCAGACGTTGTCTGGGCTTGATTCGCAAGTTTATTTCCAGTAGATGATAAATGCGATGTAACCAATCAAAGCGATAGATATTTAACTAAAATTGGGAGTAGATATCCATTTCATCCTTTCACCAAACGCTTGGATGGCTACATCTCGCGTCAGCCCATTTGGGTTCGACATAAATGGGACTATGAAAATCACACTTCCGTCATGCTTCTTCCCCCAGATCAAATCACGCCCCTCGATTACTTCATGATTGAATTGCATGTCGTTATCGGCGAAGGCTGACTTGAAGTCATCCAGATAGGTGATCCCTGTGCAAATGATGACCTTTGGCTTGTGTTGTTCAACCCAGGATTTCATGACAGGGAACCGGTTTTTCTGAATCCACAGCTTGTATTCTGATTTTGTCTCAAAGCCGGTCGCCTCAGAAAATCCTTCTTTCCAATGCTTATGTGATGTGTTTTTAAACGAAAGAGGGTAGATGTTCATCTTGAAATAGCCTTTGCTCCCCTCTGAGAACGGCTTGATTTGTTCTGCAAACTGTTTGTATTCGCTGACTGACAGACCATTGAAGGCAGAAAGCAATTTCATGGCCTGCCTGTTGAACCTGTAGGTTAAGTTTTCGGTCCAGCCGATGATGAACCGTTTTTGTTCGTCGTAATAGTCAGAGTATCCGTTTGGCAAAGTGTTGTCGGGTACTGAAAATATTCGCATCAGCTCATCTTTGTCGTTCTTGTGTCCGCCGCCCCATTCAATGCCACAAAACCAGATGCTGGGTGTAACGGGGCTTCCAATGTCGCCACCATCACAACCTGAAAATGACAAAGCCCATTGTTGAAATGAAGTGTTCATGTGCTGCTCCAAAATTGATTTCTTTCGTCTAGTAGATGATTCAATGCGCTCTTTTTGTCTTTTGACGCTGCAACAGGTTTTATGCCTTCCTAACCTTCCCTTGAAACGAAAAAAATTGCTGAAGCAGTCCCTGGAGCCATTGTGCGGCTCCGGGGGGTGTTTGCATAGCCTGACTAGTTATTGCGGTGTGCTTTCTTCCATCTCCATGGACTTCCGATCCAGCTTTGCTTTCAGTCCTGGCTTTTGATGGCTTGGTGGAGAAACGGTTACTTCTGGTGACTCAGTCAGCATCGGGAAATACTCCTCGATGATTTCCGTGATTTCCTCCTCACTATCCTCGAAGGCGCCATTACTGAACCCCTGCACGGCCGCTTGATCCAGTGCCGCCTGGTCATAGCCAGATTCCCGTCGTTGACGATCCAGTGTTCGGGCCTGGTCGATGGCTTCTTCCAGACTCATCCCCTCACGAGTCGTGATGTCTACATAGAAAATCGCAGCATGGAAACTCATGGCTGTGCTCTTGCCACGAATTCGCAGTGCCAGTGGCAGACAGGACAGGAAATTGCCCGAAACGGCTTTGTAATAGTTCAATCGGGCCGTCAGGCTACGAATGCTGTTAAAACCGGTGGTACGGAAAATGAAGGTGCCGAGTTGATCGTCCTCACCAATCTGCACATTCAAACGACCATAAGGTTTGCAAGCTCCCCCTTTGGCCAGTTCGCAACCTTCCGGCGAAGGGCAGGGCAGACTTTGTATCCCCTGACTGGTACTGCGCCGACAGGTTTCCCCATTGCCGACACATAGCGGTCTGCCTGAACGTCGATCGAACAGACTGTATTCGGCCCGCAGATTCAGATCCGGGTCGTTGAACAAAAAACGGATTGGAATTACCCGTAGTTTGCCGTTTTCACTGGTTTGTCGCAGCTCGGCATCCAGCGGATGGTTGATCCAGCCGTCCTTGCCTTGTACCTGGGTCGTGATGGTGAACTGATCATCCTTTTCCGGAATTCGTTTGCCGTTCTTCTCGACCACCTTACCGATGGCTATCCGCCCAATAACGGGCGGTGTAATCATTAAACCCTTAATCATGCTTTGCTCTCCTGTGTTTTTGTACTGATCAGGAAGCGACGGCTGCCTTCCCGTTGGGTCTGGTACTGTGCAATCAGCTCTGGGTGCTCGTTCTTCAATCGATCGGTATCCAGCACCTGAATATCCTTGCTGCGTTTCCAGGTCACAGTGCCTTGGGCAAATACGGCACGGGATGCGTCACCCAATCCCTGCTTGATTGCCTGCATGGTCTCCTGTTCTTGCGCCTCCAGGGCTTGCCGTTGCTGACGCAGTTGGACCAACTCATCAAAACGAGCCGACCAGGCTTCATCCTCACGCCAGTTCTGGCTCTCGCCGTTGTCCT